>Ga0209923_1000010_pt1 | contig 107415 bp, 120 predicted proteins | sample SalPon1_A_H2O_MG_FD_185696 | JGI IMG/M metagenome (GOLD analysis project Ga0209923, IMG submission 185696) | Salt pond water microbial communities from South San Francisco under conditions of wetland restoration - Salt Pond MetaG R1_A_H2O_MG... | ecosystem: Environmental > Aquatic > Non-marine... | reverse complement strand
ACGAGCACGAGCGTCACATCCGCCGCCGCGGGGTCCAGCCCCGCCCGGTAGATCGCCGCCTCGTGGTGCGGGCCGCGCACGTTCGCGGGCTGTGGTGGTGGGGTCTCCATGTGCGGGGGACCACCCCGAGGGGCATGAACCTCCGGAATCGCACCCATTTTACACCCGCCCGCACCTGCTGTGTGCATGCATCGCCGCCGTCAGGAGGGCACCGCAGCCCGATGACCCGCTACCACCTCGTCGGCTGCTCGCGGTGCGATGCGCTGTGGATCCTCGCCGACAAGGCCGACCAGCAGACCGCCACCTGCCCGCGGTGTCGCACGCGGCACCCCACCGACCGGCTGCGCTCGCTCACCACCGCCGCCGAGAAGGCAACCGTCGAGGCCGCCCGCACCGCCCGCCTGGCCGAACGCGCGGGTGTCGACCCCGGCGAGCTGCCGGCGATCGACCCCGATGCGGTGTTCGAGCCCGTCATCGACGATGCCACACAGCTCGCGGCGGCGGGCATCGACGTGCCCGATGCACCGCCGACCCCCGTCACCCGTGACCGCCGCCGCACGCTGCTGGGGCTCATCGACGAGCTGGACGAGCCGACGCACGAGGCGGTGCTGTCCGCCGCGGCCGCGGCGGGGATCGAGGCCACCGCGGCGGCGGCCATGCTGGAGCGCCTGCATCGCGAGGGGGCGGTCACCCGCCGCGAGGGGCGCTACCGCGTGCTGTGAGTCAGCGCCCCAGCGAGGCGTGCGCCGTGGTCAGATGCCGGGAGGCCAGCGCGGCCAGCAGCGACAGCTCGCCCGCGACGGCCGCGCCCGCGATGACCTCCGCGAGCGCATCGCCGTGACGACCTGGGGGGTCCCCGCCACCGGCGACGCCCAGCAGCTCGAGTGCGGTCTGCTGGGCGGGCAGGCGGGTGCCGCCGCCGACGGTGCCCACCTCCAGTGCGGCCAGTGAGACCGACAGGTACAGCCCCTCCTCGCGGACGCTCGCGGTGGTGATCGCGTTCGCCCCCTCGACGACCTGCGCCTCGTCCTGCCCCGTCGCGATGTACATCGCCGCGACGACGTTCGCGACGTGCGCGTTGAACCCCAGCGCGCCCGCCTTCGCCGACCCGATGAGGTTCTTGCGGGTGTTCACCTCCGCGATCGCCGCGGGGGTGGTGTGCAGGCGCTCCTCGACGAGCGCATGCGGCAGCAGCACATCGGCGGTGACCGAGCGCCCCCGCCCCTCGATGGCGTTGATCGCCGCGGGCTTCTTGTCGGTGCACATGTTGCCCGACAGCGCCACGAGCGTCGCGTCCGTCTCCGCCTCGATCGTCTCGGCGATCGCCCGCGTGGCGATCGTGACCATGTTCATCCCCATCGCATCCTTCGTGTCGAACGCACAGCGGACGAACAGGTTGTCCCCGACGACGTAGGTGTCGATGCCGGTGAGCTCGCCGTGGCTGGTCGTCTCGCCGGCGGCCGCCGCGAGCTGTGGCTCCTCTTGGTGGACCCATGCGGCCGTCTCGGCGGCGCTGCGCGCATCCGCATGCCGGAAGACGGGCGCGCGGGTCATCCCCCGGCCGGTGATCGTCGCGTGCACCCCACCCGCCGCGCGGATCACGCTCGCGCCGCGGTTGACCGACGCGACGAGCGCCCCCTCCGTCGTCGCCAACGGCAGGTACACCGCCTCGTCGATCGCCTCGCCGTGGACCGGCAGCGGCCCGGCGACGCCCAGGGGCATCCCCACCGCTCCGATGAGGTTCTCGATGTTCGCCGTCGCCGCCGCGGCGTCGAAGCCCATCGCCGCGACCGCATCGAGTGCGACCCCGGTCTCGGTGGCGATCGTCTCCCGTCGCAGCTCGACGGCCGCAGCGGCGCTCGTCAGCTCCTCGAGCTCGTGTAAGCGCACCTCGCCCGCGGCGAGTCGCTCCTGCAGGGCGCTGGGGTCATCCATACCCCCTGCAACACACACCGCCGGCTAACGGCTTGCGGTTGTGCGGGGACCGACACGGCGATATGTGCACGCTGAGCAGCGTGGGATGATGGGGTACTTCGCGCGGCTGCGAGAGCGGGTCGAGCGCATCGACTCCCACGTGTGCATCGGCCTCGACAGCGACCCACAGCGGCTGCCCGATGCCGTCGCCGACGCCGAGCTGCCGCAGTGGCAGTTCAACCGGCGGATCATCGATGCCACCGCCGAGTTCGCCGCCGCGTACAAGCCCAACATGGCGTTCTACGAGACGCCCGATGGGCTCGCGGCGCTGACGGAGACGGTCGGCTACGCCCACGCGCAGGGGGTGCCCGTGATCCTCGATGCGAAGCGCGGCGACATCGGCAACACGGCGCGAGCGTACGCGCGGCTGCTGGATGATGCGGATGCGATCACGGTCAACCCCTACATGGGCACCGACTCCGTCGCCCCGTTCCTCAGCCGCACCGACAAGGGCGTGTACGTGCTGTGTCGCACCTCCAACAGCGGGGCGGCGGACCTGCAGGACCGCACCCTCAGCGACGGCCGGCCGCTGTATGCCGCGGTCGCCGCGCTCGCCGACGGGTGGGCGACGGCGGACAACGTGGGGCTGGTGGTGGGCGCGACCGCCCCCGAGGAGCTCGCGGTCATCCGCGAGACCGCCCCCGACCGCCCGCTGCTGCTGCCGGGGGTGGGCGCACAGGGTGGCGACCTCGCCGCGGTCGTCGCCGATGGCTTCGGCACCGGTGCGGAGCTGATCAACAGCTCCCGCAGCATCATCTTCGCGGACCCCACCGGCGGTCCGCAGTTCGCCGCCGCCGCCCGCGGTGCCGCCCGCTCGCTGCGCGATGCGATCCGTCGGCTGCAGGCGGAGACGTGATACGAACAGGTTTGCCCCCGGGGGGTCTGCGCTCTGGTATGCACCCAGCAGGTCACACCCGGCTGTCCCGTCACCGACGACCGCACCGCGGGGGGTCGTCCCGATGAACATCTACACCGGCCGCGGCGACGACGGCATGACCGACCTGCGCGACCTCTCCCGGGTCGCGAAGACGCACGCCCGCATCGAGGCGTACGGCACGGTCGATGAGGCGAACGCCGTGATCGGGACGGTGTACCCCTCCGAGCATGAGGACATCGACGAGTGGCTCATCGAGGTGCAGAACCACCTGCACATCATCCAGGCGGAGTTCGCGACGCCCGATGAGTCGATGGTCGACCCCCAGATCGACGCGAGCCACGTCCGCTGGCTCGAGACGGCGATCGACGCGTTCGACGAGGAGGTGCCGCCGCTGACGAGCTTCATCCTCCCCGGTGGGACCGCCACCGCGGGCGACCTGCATCACGCCCGGACGGTGGTGCGGCGGGCAGAGCGGCGCGCGGTCGCGCTGGGGGCCGCAGAGCCGGTCGATGACCAGGCGATCACCTACCTCAACCGCCTGTCGGATGCGCTGTTCGTCCTCGCGCGGGTGGTGAACCACCGCGCCGGCGTCGACGAGCGCACGCCGTCGTACTGAGCCCACGGAACGCAATCGTTAGTAGGCGGCCTCGTCCACTCTGCGGTACGGGTTGGTGGTCTAGCCAGGTTATGACGGCTCCTTCACACGGAGCAGGTCGGCAGTTCGAATCTGCCCCAACCCATCCTCGCCTCAGGACACTCAGAGGTACACCGCCGCCGCGGTGGGGACGGTCACCAGCCACAGGCTGAGCATGGTGTAGCCGACCATCACCGCGACGAACGGCACCTGCACCGCGATCGCCGTGCGCCGCAGGGGGAACGCGTTGAAGCCGCTGATGTGTGCCGCGCCGACGGCGATGACGTGCCCGCCGAGGACCGTCACCGCCGGGATCGCCTGCGTCCACGCCGGCGCCGCCAGCACGATGGGGTTCGACAGCGGGGTGAGCGGGGCGGTCACCGCCGCGACGAGCAGCGGGCTCGCCGTCACCGCGAAGAGGAGGTAGTGCGCGAGGTGGTACCCCGCGGCGATCGCCACGAGCGTCGGCCCGAACACCAGCGCGCACATCGCCGGTGAGTACGTCGTGCGGATGCGCCGGTGTGCCACCACGGCGGCCGTGGCGTACCCCCCGCCGGTGAGCGCCGCCCCCATGCCGAACAGCCCGAGGTACACCACGAGCGGGGGCAGCCCCCACCCCACCACCGCACCGACCGCCTCGGTCCCCGGTGCGCTGTTGATGAACCCGCTGTACGTCAGCTCGAAGACCATGAACAGCACGAGCGCGAGCTCCCCCCGCCGCAGCGGTGCATCCGCATCATCGCGGGGGACCCCCGCGACCGTCCCCACCCCCGGCAGCCGCAGCCGCAGCCCATCGGCGTCCACCCGCAGCGGGGCCACCCGTGCGAACAGCGCGCTCACCGCCGCGATGGGGTCGACGCGGTGGTGCCACACGGGGTAGCCCCACACCCGCGTGATGACCACCCCCGCGAGCAGGTACCCCGCCACCGCCACCGCGAGCCGGCGGGGGCTGTCGGTCACCCCCGCGGTCGTCTCCAGCCACACCGCCAGCGCGTACACCCCGACGGCGGGCCACCGGTCGCCGGCCGGTGCCGCCCCGCGCGTGCCCACCAGCTGCACGGGGTCGAGCCACCGCCAGACGTCGCCGGCGGTCATCGCGACGATGGGCACGAGCGCGCGCACCCCCACGAACGCGATCGCGACCGCGGGGTTCACCAGCGCCAGCTGCGGGCCCGTCCACCCATGGTAGAGAAGCAGCGCGGCGAGCAGCAGCCCGACGACCGGCCCCAGCGGCCGCAGCCGCCACAGCACCGCGGGCACGCCACGCCGCGGCCCCCACGCCTGCAGCTGCGCGAGCAGCCGTCGGTCGGTGACGACGCCCGCGAGCAGCGCGGAGACCCCGACGACCGCCCCGCCCGACAGCAGGTACAGCCAGGTGGGGACCGTCACCGCCCGGGCGCTCGCATCGCCGAGGCCCACCGCGGCGTTGCTCGCGGCGACCGGCGCGATGCTCGCGAGCAGCCCGAGCGCCACCAGCGCGGACCGCAGCCGCACTCACCCCACCACCGTGTACAGCACGAACACCGCGAAGTACACCGCGACGACGCCCCCGATCAGCTCCAGCCGCAGCCGCCGCAGCTGCCGCTGCTCGCGCCGGTACAGCGCACGGTACGCCGCGACCCCGTCGGCATCGAGCGACGCGGGGTGCCGCAGCGCGGTGTGTGCCAGCCGGCGGTCCGCATCGACGAACGTGCGGTCGCAGTGGGCACACCGCAGCGGCTCAGCCACCCGTGGCCGCCCCCCAGCTGACCGCCGGCAGCTGCATGAACGCCGTCTCGTAGCCGTCATGGCGGGCCACCTGCGGTGGCAGCGTCGCCCGCAGCGGCACCGCCGCCGCGGCGTCGACCGCCGTGGTGCTGCGGTAGTGGTACCCCAGCTGGCGGTCGATCACCGGCGGGAGTGCGACGTCGCCCGCCTGCAGGCTGAGCATCGGCATCGGGTAGCGGTTGTACCGCGTCATCGCCACCACGCGCAGCCGCCCGGCGGCATCGGTGAACCCCTCGAGCCGCAGGTCCCCCATCGCCGCCGTGCCGACGCGCGCCCACCCCGCGGGCGCCGCCAGCGGCTCGGGCAGCTGCTGGCGCTGGCCCATCGGCCCCGCCGGCATCGCCCCGCGTTCGCCCGCATCGGTGGGGTACTCGATGCTGATCTCCCCGAGTGCGGCGGGGTCGAACGTGAACGCCACGCGGTCGGCGACCGCCGTGGTCCCCAGCAGCCCGTCGGTGTCGATCTGCGTCCCGCCGAGGGTGAAGCCGATCGTGTACGTGCCCGCGCCGGTGAGTGCGATGTTCCCCCCGTAGTGGACCCCCATCTGCTGGGAGATCATCGGGTAGACCACCTCCTCGGTGACGAGCCGGTCGCCCCGCTCGATGGCGACGGTGACCCCCGAGGGGACGACGACGGGCACGCCCGTGTCGGTGGCGTTCACCGACAGCATGAGGTGGATGCTGTCGTCGGCATCGACGGGGACGACCTCCCGCTGCGTCCCGGTGATCCGGTAGAAGCGGTGGGGGTACGAGTACGACAGCATCACCGTCAGCGGGCCGACGTCGACCATCCCCAGCGGTCGCATCCCCTCGATGATCGCGGGGATGTACACCGCATCGGGGCGGTCGACGACGACGGGCGGGTCGCGCCACGCGGAGGTGGGCTCGAACCCCACCCGCGAGAGGCACCCACCCGCGGTGGCTGCGAGTGCGGCCAGCACTGCCCGGCGGTGCGTCCCCCGCGTCCCGTGCATGGCAGATGTAGCCGCACAGCGTCAAAGGCCGTTGCGGTCGCGGGCCTACAGGAAGGACTCGATGTGGTCGGCGACCTCCGCGGGCGTCTCGCCGACGGGCACGCCCGCCTCGTTCAGCGCGGCGATCTTCGACGCTGCGGTCCCCGCCCCCGAGCCGCTGACGATCGCCCCCGCATGGCCCATGCGCTTGCCCGGCGGGGCCGTCCGCCCGGCGATGAACCCCGCGACAGGGGTGTCCATGTGGCCGGCGATGTACGTCGCCGCCTCCTCCTCGTCCTCGCCACCGATCTCCCCGCACATCACCACCGCGTGCGTCGCGGTGTCCGCCTCGAACGCCGCGAGCGTGTCGATGAAGGAGGTCCCGATGATCGGGTCCCCACCGATGCCGACGGCGGTCGTCTGGCCGATGCCGCGGTCGGTGAGGTTCGAGACCACCTGGTAGGTGAGCGTCCCCGACCGCGAGACGAGCCCGACGTTGCCCGCCTCGAAGATGTCGCCGGGGAGGATGCCCAGCTTCGTCTCACCCGGGGTGATGATCCCCGGGCAGTTCGGCCCGATCAGCCGGGTGTCGACCTCGCCGGCGCGCTTGTACACCCGCGCCATGTCGTGCAGCGGGACGCCCTCGGTGATCGCGACGACCGTCTCGAGTGGGGTGTCGAGCGCCTCGAAGATCGCATCCGCGGCGAACGCGGGTGGGACGAACACCACGCTCGCGGTCGCATCGGTCTCTGCGACCGCCGCCGCGACGGTGTCGAAGACGGGGATCTCCCCGACCATCTCACCGCCCTTGCCGGGGACGGCCCCGGCGACGACGTTGGTGCCGTACGCCTGCATCTGCTCGGTGTGGAACGACCCCTCCGACCCGGTGATGCCCTGGACGACCACCCGCGTGTCCGCATCGACGAAGATGCTCATGCTGCCTCCTCGGCCGCGGCGATCGCCGCCTGGACCGCACCCTCGAGCGTCGCCTCCACCTCCACCGCATCCGTGTCGAGGATCGCCATCCCCTCCGCCGCGTTCGTCCCCGCCAGGCGGACGACCACCGGCTTCGGCAGCTCGCCGATCTGCGCGACCGCCTCGTTGATCCCTGCGGCCACCTCGTCCCCGCGGGTGATGCCCCCGAAGATGTTGAACACCACCGCATCCACGTTGTCGTCGCTGAAGACCAGCTCCAAGGCGGCGGTCACCCGGTCCGCACGGGCGCCCCCGCCGATGTCGAGGAAGTTCGCCGGTGTGCCGCCGAAGTGCTCCACCAGGTCCAGCGTGGTCATCACGAGCCCCGCGCCGTTGCCGATGATGCCCACGTTCCCCTCGAGGCGCACGTAGTCGAAGCCCGCCGCAGCCGCCTGCTGCTCGAGCGCATCGCCCGCAGCCTCGTCCGCCAGCGCCGCGAGCGCCTCCTGGCGGTACAGCGCGTCGCCGTCGATGTTCATCACCGCATCCGCGGCGATGACCTCCGCATCGGCGGTGACCATCACCGGGTTGATCTCCACCTCCGTGGCGTCGTTGTCGACGAACAGCTCGTACAGCTGCCCGACGATCGTCATCACCGCCCCCGCCACCGCACGGTCGATCCCCGCATCGTACACCACCCGCCGCGCCTGGTAGGGATGCAGCCCGAACGCGGGGTCGATGTGCGCCGTCGCGATCGCATCGGGGCTGTGCTCGGCGACCGCCTCGATGTCGACACCACCCTCCCGCGAGACCATCACCACCGGCTGTGCGGCGGTGCGGTCCATCGTGACCCCCACGTACAGCTCGTCGGTGAAGTCGACGCCCGCCTCGACGAGCACCGCATCCACCGTGTACCCCTTGAGGTCCATCCCGAGGATGCGCTCGGCTGCGGCCTCCGCGGCCGCCGCATCATCGACGAGCTCGATGCCACCCGCCTTCCCGCGGCCCCCGACGTGGACCTGTGCTTTGACCGCGACGGGATAGCCGATCGCATCCGCAGCGGCGACCGCCTCTGCGGGCGTCGTCGCCACCTGCGCATCGGGCACCGCGATGCCCGCATCGGCGAACGCCTCCTTCGCCTGGTACTCATGTAGTCGCATCAGCTGTCGCTCACAGTGACAGCTGCATAAAGCCCAGCGGTCCCCCCTCGCGCACCTGACAGGCTGGTGGCACCATGCTCGGTACGGGATTCGAACCCGTGTCCTCGGCTCGAAAGGCCAAGATGATTGGCCGGACTACACCAACCGAGCGTACCTGGGACTGACGAAGATGGCTCATTAAGCGTTCCGTAACCCCCCACCGCGTCACCGCACCGACACGTCGTCGCCGTACACGCAAGTGCTATAATCAACCCTGCCACAGTCCGGGTGTGCATGAGCCAATCGTATGATCGCGGCCTCATCGAGGACTTCGGTCGCTGGCGGGAGTTCTCCGCGGGCATGTGGGCGTGGATCTTCCACAAGTTCACGGGCTGGGTGCTCGTGGGGTACCTCTTCACCCACATCGCGGTGCTGTCGACCGCCCTGCAGAGCCCCGAGGCGTACACCACGACGATCCAGTCGCTCGAGAGCCTGCTCATCGTCCGGCTGCTGGAGGTCGGGCTCCTGGCGGTGGCCGTCTTCCACATCCTCAACGGCGTGCGGCTGCTGTTCATCGACCTCGGCATCGGGCTCGAGGCGCAGGACCGCAGCTTCTACGCCTCGCTGATCCTCACCGGTGCGATCGTCATCGCCTCGGTGCCGACGTTCCTCGTGGGGGTGTTCGGCTGATGGCCGAGCACTACTCCTCGTTCCAGCGCGGCGGCGTGCGGTGGCTGATCCAGCGGGTCACCGCCGCGTTCCTCGTGGTGGTCCTCGCGTTCCACTTCTTCCTGCTGCACTTCGTCCATCACGCCGCCGATGTGACCTTCGGCATGACGAGCGCACGCATGCAGGAGCTGACGTACTTCTCGCTGATGGTGCTGTTCCTCGTGACGGCGACGTTCCACGGTGTCAACGGCGTGTACAACGCCCTGATCAACCAGGGGCTCGCCGGCATCCAGAAGCGCATCGTCCAGGGCGTGCTCATCGTCGCGAGCGCGCTGCTGATCGTCCAGGGCCTGCGCACCGCGGTGGTCTGGGCCGGCGGCATCCCCCTCTGAAACAGCATGAGCACAGACAGTCACACCCCACCGGCAGACGAGACGGAGCACCACCCGCAGATCGCATCCAACGGCACGCCCACCCCGGCGGCGGGCGAGACGGTCGAGGGTCCCACGGTCCACCTCAAGGTCTACCGGTACGACCCCGAGGTCGAGGGCAAGCAGACCCCGTACTACGACGACTTCCACGTCCCGTATCACAAGGGGATGACCGTGCTGGATGCGCTGATCTACGCCCGTGACACGTACGACTCGACGCTCACCTTCCGCCACTCGTGCCGACAGGCCATCTGTGGGTCAGACGCGATGTTCGTCAACGGGCGCCAGCACCTGTGCTGCAAGACCCAGCTCTCGGAGCTCGAGGAGCCCGTGCGCGTCGAGCCACTGCCACACCAGGCGGTGCTGAAGGACCTGGTCGTCGACATGGAGCACTTCTACGACCAGATGAAGGCGGTCGAGCCGTACTTCCAGACGAACCAGCTGCCGAGTGAGGAGCTGACCGAGCAGCGGCAGAGCCGCGAGAACCGCGAGAAGATCAAGATGTCCACCCGCTGCATCTGGTGTGGCGCGTGCATGTCCTCGTGCAACATCGCCGCGGGCGACAACCAGTACCTCGGCCCGGCTGCGCTGAACAAGGCGTACCGCTTCGCGATGGACGAGCGCGAGGGGGCGGACATGAAGCAGCACCGCCTCGAGCTCATGAAGCAGGAGCATGCGGTGTGGCGCTGTCAGACGCAGTTCTCCTGTACGGCCGTCTGTCCCAAGGACATCCCGCTGACCGAGCACATCCAGGAGCTCAAGCGCGAGGCGGTCAAGAGCAACCTGAAGTTCTGGTGAGGCTGAAACACTCAAGCCTGTCCGCCCCAAGCATCCGATAAGACCCATGTATGAGCATGATGTGATCGTCGTCGGTGCAGGTGGAGCCGGGCTCAGAGCGGCGATCGCCGCACAGGAGGAGGGTGCGGATGTGGCGATCGTCTCGAAGCTGCATCCGGTGCGCTCGCACACCGGTGCTGCGGAGGGGGGCATCAACGCCGCGCTGCGCGAGGGTGACTCCTGGGAGCTGCACGCGTATGACACGATGAAGGGGTCGGACTACCTGGGTGATGCGCCGGCGGTCGAGACGCTCGCACAGGACAGTCGCGATGAGGTCGTCCAGCTGGAGCACTGGGGCATGGCCTTCTCCCGCGATGCCGACGGCCGCATGAGCCAGCGCCCATTCGGTGGCCTGTCGTTCCCCCGGACGACCTATGCGGGCGCAGAGACGGGCCATCAGCTGCTGCACACGATGTACGAGCAGCTCGTGAAGCGGGGGATCGAGGTGTACGACGAGTGGCAGGTGCTCGAGCTCGCGGTCTCCGATGAGCCCGCCCCCGAGGACCGCACCTGTCACGGCGTGGTCGCCTACGACGTCCAACACGGGACCGTCGAGGGCTTCCGCGCGCGGCAGGGGGTCATCATCGCCACCGGCGGTGCGGGCCAGACGTACGCGCACACGACCAACGCCGTGGCGAACACCGGCGATGGCGTGGCGATGGCGTACCGGGCGGGGGCTCCCGTCGAGGACATGGAGTTCATCCAGTTCCACCCCACCTCGCTCCCGTCGACGGGGGTGCTGATCACCGAGGGGGTCCGCGGTGAGGGGGGCATCCTGTACAACAGCGAGGGGGAGCGCTTCATGTTCGAGCGGGGGTATGCGAACAACGACGGCGAGCTGGCCTCGCGTGATGTCGTCTCGCGTGCAGAGCTGACGGAGATCCTCGAGGGTCGCGGGATCGACGACGACTACGTGCTGCTGGACATGCGGCACCTGGGTCGCGAGCGCATCATGGACCGCCTCGAGAACATCGTCCACCTCTCCCGCGACTTCGAGGGGGTCGACCCGCTCGAGGAGCCCATGCCCGTCAAGCCGGGGCAGCACTACGGGATGGGCGGGATCGAGACCGATGAGAACGGCGAGACGTGCATCGCGGGGCTGTACGCCGCAGGCGAGTGCGCCTGCGTGTCGGTCCACGGCGCGAACCGCCTCGGTGGCAACGCGCTGCCGGAGCTCATCGTCTTCGGCGCGCGCGCAGGTGCGCACGCGGCCGGTCGCGACCTGGGGGTCGCGAAGATCGAGACCGGACAGACCGGCGAGTGGGAGGCCGCAGAGGTCAGCCTGCCCGTCGAGCCGGGTGAAGTGGGCATCGGCGCAGAGAAGGTCGCCGCAGACGGTGGGGCGCTGTCGACGGAGCCCGCCGAGCTGATCCGCGCGACGGTCGATGCGGTCCGCGAGCGGATCGACCGGCTCTTGTCACGGCCGGATGGCCGGAACCACGCGGAGATCCGTGCGAAGGTCCAGGAGACGATGGGCCGGCATGTCAACGTCTTCCGCGAGCGGCCCGGGCTGGAGACGGCCCTCCGGGACATCCGAGCGGCCCGCGAGGCGTATGCGGACGTCGGCGTCCGCGACCAGTCGCGCACGTTCAACACGGACCTGCTGCAGACGATCGAGACCCGCAACATCATCGACCTCGCCGAGGCGATGACGCTGGGGGCACTCGCACGCGAGGAGTTCCGTGGGGCGCACTGGCGCAAGGAGCACCAGGCCCGCGACGACGAGGGGTGGCTCAAGCACACGCTGGTCTCGTGGAACGGTGGCCGACCGGAGCTGTGGTTCCGGCCGGTGCTGCTGGAGGGGGCGGAGAAGACGTACGAGCCGAAGATCCGCAGCTACTAACGGGACGGCTATATCGGCGCTGCCCCTCCGTCAACGTGGAAGGGTGGCTCAGTGGTAGAGCAGGTACCGGACGCAGGGGTCTCCCCTGCGCTCGTTAACGGCTTCGCGTGGTTCGATTCCCGCCCCTTCCATCATCGACATCCGTCGAAAGAATGTTTTATTATCGTCGACATTGCGTCTTCTGGTAACGATGTCCCAGACCGTCGGTGTCGACCACCCCGCAGCCTCGGTGCACACACCGGAGCTGCCCCAGCAGATCAACTCCCCCCGGGGCAAGCTGGTCTACCTGTACCTGCACTGCTTCGGTGAGACCACCCTCCAGCAGCTGGAGCACCGCCTGCAGATGAAGAAGATCTCCCTGTTCGCGGTGTGTGGCAAGCTCGAGGATGCGGGCGTGATCGGTCGTCGCGGTGACCGCTACTTCCTCCGCTGACAGCCAGGAGTGGGATTTGAACCCACGAACTCTCGATTACAAATCGAGTGCATGTGCCGCCCATGCTCTCCTGGCACACCCAGACAGGTGCACCTGAGGCACCTGCATATTTCGGTTCGTGCCCGATTGTGCACCTGGGCAGTTTTAATAGGGGCTAGTTTTTAAACTGAACCGGTATGGAATCTATCATTACACGCCGGAGGGTGCTCAAGGGGAGCGCTGCAGCCGGTATCGTCGGCCTCGCCGGGTGTACCGGCGGGGGTGGAGGTGGTGCACGGACGATCAGCCACGCGGTGCTCATGCCGGAGACGGGTGATCTGGCCTCGGTCGGTCGCCCCATCCGTGATGCGGCGCTGCTGCCGCTGCTCGAGCTGGAGGCTGCGGACACGGGCTTCGAGTTCGACTACCAGGTCGGTGACACACAGACCGACCCGCAGGCAGGCATCTCCGCGGCGGAGAGCCTCATCAACGCCGGCTACCCCTCGGTGACGGGCCCGGCATCCTCCGGGGTCAACGTGCAGGTGTCGCGACAGGTGTTCATCCCGAACGAGGTCGTCGGCATCTCGCCGTCGTCGACCTCCCCGACGGTGACGACGCTGGATGACAACGACTTCATCTTCCGGACGCCGCCATCCGACGCCCTGCAGGGGCAGGTGATCGCGCAGGTCGGCAGTGACGAGCTTGGCGCAGGCAGCGCCGCGGTGATGTACGTCAACAACGACTACGGTCAGGCGCTGACCGACGAGTTCTCCGCGGGCTTCTCCGGGGAGGTCACCGCGACGGTGGCCTTCGAGAAGGAGCAGCCGTCGTACACCTCGCGGCTCGAGGAGGCGCTCGCCGATGCGCCCGACATGATGGTCATCATCGGGTATCCCGCATCCGGGATCCAGATCTTCCGCGACTTCTACGCGGAGTTCGACACCGGCACGGACATCGTCGTCACGGACGGGCTGCGTGACCCGAACCTCCCCGGTGAGGTCGGCAGCGACATGACGAACGTCATCGGCACCGCCCCGACCGCGGCCGGTCCGGGTGCGGACTACTTCGCCGATGCGTTCGAGGCCGAGTACGGCAACGCCCCGGGTGTGTTCACCTCGCAGGCGTACGATGCGACCGCGGTCGCCGTGCTCGCGAACGTCGCCGCCGGGGAGAACTCCGGTGTGGGCGTGCGCGACAACCTCCGGGCGGTCGCGAACCCCGACGGCACCGAGTACGGCCCCGCCGAGCTCGCGGATGCCGTCGCCGCCGTCGCAGCGGGTGAGGCGGTCAACTACGTGGGGGCGTCATCCAGCGTCGACTTCGATGACAACGGCGACATGCAGGCCGTCACCTACGAGATCTTCAGCTTCACCGCAGACGGCGTCGAGGCCACCTCGACGATCGACTTCGGCGCGTAAACGCCGCGCCACACCCTTCCGGTTCTTCTTTCAGCCGCCGAGGAACTCCTGTCGGACGGATTCGTCCGCCAGCAGTGCATCACCCGCATCCATGTAGCGGTTCTGCCCGTCGACGAGGACATAGCCGCGGTCACACCGCCGCAGCGCCTCCTTCGCGTTCTGCTCGACCATCAGCACCGCCGTCCCATCGGCATTGATCGCATCGATGCGGTCGAACATGTCCGTGACCAGGTCGGGCGCGAGTCCCGCCGACGGCTCATCCAACAGCAGGATCGCCGGGTCGAGCATGAGCGCCCGCCCCATCGCGAGCATCTGGCGCTGCCCACCACTGAGCTGGCCCGCCCGCTGGTTCCGTCGCTCCTCGAGGATGGGGAACCGCTCGAAGATCGCCCTCAGCCGCTCGGCGGGGACCTCATCCAGGATGTACGCGCCCATCTCGAGGTTCTCCTCGACGGTCAGGCCCGCGAAGATGTTGGACGTCTGTGGCACATACCCCACGCCGTGATGCACCGTCGCCTCCGTCGGCAGCGGTGCGAGGTCCGTCTCGCCGAGCCGGATCGACCCACCCATGACCGTCGTCAGCCCCACGATTGACTTCATCACCGTCGACTTGCCCGCCCCGTTGGGCCCGACGATCGTGACGTACTCCCCGGGGTCGACACGCAGCTCGATGTCCGTGAGGATCTGCAGGTCACCGTAGCCGGCGTCCAGCCCGCTGACCGCCAGCGTCGGCCCCGCGCTCATACGGGCTCCCCCAGGTACGCGTCGATCACGGCCGCATCCTCGCGGATCGCCGCGGGTGCACCCTCCGCGAGCACCCGCCCCTGATGCATCACGATCACGTGTGCGCAGTTCTCCATGATCACCTCCATGTCGTGTTCCACCAGCAGGAAGGTGTACCCCTCCGCACGCAGCGCATGGATCCGCTCGAGCAGCTTGTTCTCGAGCGTCGGGTTCACCCCCGCCAGCGGCTCATCCAGCAGCAGCAGGTCGGGGTCGGTCATGAGCGCACGTGCGAGCTCCAGCAGCTTCCGCTGGCCGCCGGAGAGGTTGCCCGCGTACTCGTGGGCGAGATGGTCGATCTCGAAGAACTCCAGCGTCTCCCAGACCGCCGTCCGCAGCTCCCGCTCCTCTTCGATGACCGCGTCGCGCAGCCCCGGCACGACCGATGCCAGCAGCGACTCGCCCCGCTGGCCCTGCGGGGCGAGCATCATGTTCTCGAAGACGGTCATCTCCTCGAGCTCACGGGCGATCTGGAAGGTCCGCACCAGCCCCCGACGGGCGATCTGATGCGGCGCCAGCCCCGTGATGTCCTCACCCCCGAAGTACACATGGCCCGCCGTGGGGGTGTACACCCCGGTGATGCAGTTGAACGTCGTCGACTTCCCCGCCCCGTTCGGCCCGATCAGCCCCGTCAGCGTCCCCTCCTCGACGACGAAGGAGGTCCCGTCCACCGCGGTGATCCCGCCGAACTCCATCCGCAGACCATCGACCCGCAGGGGGACGCCCTCAGTCATCCTCCGGCCCCTCCGGCCGCCCCCCGCGGAGGTCGATCGCCGCGGCCGCCTCGATGCGATGGCCGAGGATGCCCTCGGGGCGCCGCTGCATCAGCCACACCAGCAGCACGCCGATGGCCACGAACCGCAGCGCCGAGATGTTCGCGACGAGGTACCCCGCGAGGTCGCCCGACAGCGCCTCGACGAACGTGTCGGGTGCGCGCGCCGCCCGGACGAAGTTCTGCGAGATGAACTGCGGGAGGTAGAACAGCACCCCCGAGAAGATGATGCCGCCGAGGACGCTGCCGGTGTTCGACCCCGCGCCACCGATGATCAGCGCGACGAACACGAAGAACGTGATGTCCGGGCGGAACGACAGGTCGTTGACGAAGCCCGAGCGGCCCAGCCAGAGGTACCCCCCGAGGCCCATCAGCGCACACCCCACCGCGAACACCTTCAGCTTGAAGATGCGGGTGTCCTTGCCGAGCGCACTCGCGACGAGCTCATCCTCGCGGATCGCCTTGAGCACCCGCCCGAACGGTGACTGCCCGATCTGCACCAGCAGCCAGTAGAACGCCGCGGTGAACGCGACGAGGATCAGCATGTACACGAGTCCCGTCACGACCGGTCGGGCGATCCCCACCGCCGCGCCCGCGGGGTACAGCAGCGTCCCACCCGGCACGAGCTCGATCAGCCAGCTGGCCGCATCCGATGGGGCGGGATACGAGATGCCCCGCCCACCGCCGGTGCCCACGGTCACCCCCGCGACCGACACCTCCGCGAGCGTCTGTGACTTGATCGACAGCCGGATGATCTCACTCAGCGCCACGGTGACGATCGCCAGGTAGTCCGCCCGCATCTTCAGCGCCGGCAGCGCCGTGAGCACGCCGGCGATCGCCGCCGCGAGCATCCCCCCGAGCACCGCGATCGGGATGGGCAGCCCCAGGCCAGCCCCCGGGGACAGCTCTGGCGGCGCAGAGAGGATCGCCGTCACGTACGTGCCGATCGCCATGAAGCCCGCCACACCGATGTTGAACAGGCCGGTGTAGCCCCAGTGGAGGTTCAGCGCGAGCACGAGCATCCCGTAGCCCGCAGCGAAGACCGTGATCGCCCGCAGCGTGTTGACGATGCCCCCCACGTCGTACCCCGCGGCGATCGCGAGCAGTGTCGCGACGAGGTACACCCCGCCCATGGTGAGGCCGATCATGCGCAGGTCGCTGTCGTCGACGAGGTCGCGGACCGCCGCGGTGACCGCACCGGTGACCGTCTGGCTCATGCGGTCGTCACCCCCCGGAAGATCCCCTCCGGACGTACGATCAGCACCAGGATCAGCACCGCGAAGGCGGCGACCTTCGTGAGCCCGCTGGGCAGCCAGACGATCGCGACCGAGTCGACGATGCCGATGACCAGCCCGCCGGCGATCGCCCCGTACACCGAGCCGATCCCCCCGAGGATCACCGCCGCGAAGATGAACAGCAGGATCCGCCACCCGAAGTTGAACGAGACCGTCCCCGACTTGAGCACGATCAGGAAGCCCGCCACCCCTGCGAGTGCACCACCGATGATCCACGTCAGGCGGATCACGCGCTCGGTGGGGATGCCCGTCACCTGCGCCAGCGGCTTGTTGTCGGCCATCGCGCGCATCGCCTTGCCCATCTTCGTCCGCTGCAGCAGCAGGTGCACCGCGAGCATGAGCAGGCTCGCGACGACGATCAGCACGACCGAGTGCAGCGTCACACTCAGGATCGTCCCCGTCGGGGCGGTGGTGCTCGCGAGCGCGATGAAGCCCGCCACCTCACCCGTGGCGACGAGCTCGCTGCCCCCCTGGTTCGCCGCGAGCACGCCGATACCCGTGGTCCCATCGACCCGCAGCAGCGCCAGCTTCCCCGACGGCTGGGTGATCCCCATCACGTCGGTGCCGTAGAAGAACGCCGCGAGGTAGCGGAACGCGAGGGCGACCCCGATCGACGCGATCAGCAGCGGGATCCCATCCGCCCGGCGCATCGGCCGGTACACCAGCCGGTCGACGAGCACCGTCAGCCCCGCGGTCAGGGTGCCTGCGGCGATGACCCCGATGATGACCACCCCGAAGCTCGCGGTGATCGACAGCCCGGGGTTCGCATCCAGCAGCAGCAGCTCCCCCGCCGTCGCCGTCCCGATGCCACCCAGCAGGTACGCCACCGACCACCCGCTCATCGCCCCGATCGTCATCGTATCCCCATGTGCGAAGTTCGCGAAGCTCAGGATGCTGTAGGTCATCGACAGGCCGATCCCCGCGAGGCCGTACGCGAGGCCGATCGTCAGCCCCTCGATCAGCACGGAGGCGAGATACGGACCACCGATGATGCCCGTCAGGAGCCGCCGGAGCAGATCGCCCAGCAGCGCGATGATGAGGATGGTGACGATGACCTCTCCACTCAGTGTGGGTAACCGTCGACGGAGATGTCCGACCCGGCTAGCGACTCCCATGTGGCAGTTTCACGTAGGAACCTGTGAGGGGGTCATAAATAATGCTGCGTTTATCAGGACCGCCCCACACGCCTTAGCCCTCGCCGGGGGGACGTACCGCATGGTTGAGATCCGTGGTGCGACCCCCACCGATGTCGGGGCGGTCGTCGACTGCTGGGTCGCCCTCGCGGCCGACCAACGCCAGCACGCGTCCCACCTGCTCGCAGCGCCGAACCGCCTCGCGATCGCCGACAGCGTCGCGATGGCGACGGCCGCAGGGCTGGTCGTCATCGCCGAGGACGCAGCGACCATCGTCGGCTTCGCGATGGCACATCAGGAGCTGGATGGCCTCCAGCGCGACGTCTCGCTGGGGGTCATCGATGCCATGTTCGTGCGGCCCACCGCCCGTGGGGCGGGCGTCGGTGCGGCACTGCTGGCGGCGATCGAGACCGCCCTGGCCCGGCGTGGGGCAGACCATGTCGCATTGGAGGTGCTCTCCGCGAACGATCGTGCCCGCGCATTCTACGATGCAGCAGGCTACCGGGAGCGCCGACGGACGCTCGAGAAGCCCCTCGATCAGCCCTCGTAGCGCCTGAACTCGCCCCGGCGCATCGCCGCGCCCACCGCCCGGTGGAACGCGACGAGGTCCTCGAAGGACTCCTCCTCGACGTGCTCGAAGATATCCCGCACGGACACGACCGTCTCCACGTCCGTCCGGACGGGGTCATCCCCGTACGCATCGACGAATGCGGCGGCATCCAGTGGGAAGTCCTCCTCCTCGTCCACCTTCTTGACCAGCACCGCCTGCCCGTACTTCCGGCCGCCCTCAGAGCCCTGCTCACCGTCGGGGTCGTGTGGCCATTCCATACACCCGGTCGCGCCGGCGCCATCAAAAGCCGTTGCGGGTTCCTCCCGCGACGGTGGGACTGGGATTCGAACCCAGGAGGCCTCTCGGCCACCTGCTTTCAAGGCAGGCGCGTTGGTCCACTCCGCCATCCCACCGCATCCGTCGAGATTCGGGGGGACCGATTAACTCTGTTGTGTCCCGACACCCAGCAGACGCGCGGTCCGCCGGGGCACCTCCGTGCCTGCGGCCGCCCGCGCCCGCAGCAGCTCGACGGTCACCTGCAGGGCCGCATCCGTCCGCACCCGTGGGGTCATCTCCAGGAAGGCGACCGTCTGGTCGGCCGCCGCTGCCAGCTCGACGACCGCATGCGCCGGTGTCGTCCGCGTCAGCGACTGCAGCGGCAGTGCTGCGGTGAGCCCCAGGTTGCTCACGCCCCCCGTCGTGTCAGGGGCGATCACCACGTCTGCGGACCGCATGCGCATCGCCGCAGCGTCGATCACCGACCGTCGCAGCAGCGGCGTCTCCGGGTAGACCACACTGACGCTGCGGTGGTCGCTCGTCGCGAGCAGGTGCTCGACGATGTTGTGCACCCGCTCGCCGTGGTCCGCTCCCACCTGTGCTTCGACCCGCACCGCATCCGGCGCAAGCGCCTCCTCGGCGATGAGCTCCTGCATCGCCGCCATCGCCGTCGGCGACTCCGGCGGTCCCACGGTCACCAGCACCGTCGCCCCCGACCGCTCACACGTGTTCAGCACGTCCGCCAGCATCGCCCGGTACAGTGCCGCGGGGTCCTCGACCGCCAGCCCCGCGAGCGGCGTTGGCCCCCCGGGCGCCTCTGCGACGATCGCCACCTCAGTCATCGCCCGCCTCCACATCCGCGGTGCTGTGTCCCTGGGCCTGCCTGACCGCCCGCCGGTGCAGCACCCCCACCATGTTCGCCACGTTCTCGGTCACGAGCTTCATCGCCGTGCCGGCGTCGCCATCGTCGAGGACCACCGGCGCACCGGTGTCGCCGCCTGCACGGACCGCCGGGTCCAGCGGGATCGCCCCGAGGTACGGGAGCTCATGATGCGCCGCCAGGGCCCGGCCACCGTCGGCATCGAAGATCTGGTGGGTCTCCCCACAGTCGGGACAGGTGAACCCGCTCATGTTCTCGACGATCCCCAGCACCGGTGTCTCGTGCCGCGCGAACATCCGCAGCCCCTTGGTCGCATCATCGAGCGCGACGGCCTGTGGGGTCGTCACCACCACCGCACCTGTCACCGGGAGCGACTGCAGCACCGTCAGCTGCGTGTCGCCCGTCCCCGGCGGTAGGTCCAACACGAGGTAGTCCAGCGACCCCCACTCCACATCATCGATGAACTGTGTGAGCAGCTGGTGGACCATCGGCCCACGCCAGATCACGGGGTCATCCTCCCCCACGAGGAAGGCCATCGACATCAGCTTCATCCCGAACTGCTCGGGCGGGATGATGCGCTTCTCGGGCGTCGCCTCTGGGGCCGTGCCCGCCGCCACCATCCGCGGGACGTTCGGCCCGTAGATGTCCGCATCGAACAGCCCCACCTCCGCCCCCAGCTCGGCCAACCCCGCGGCGAGGTTGACCGCCACGGTCGATTTGCCCACCCCGCCCTTCCCGGAGGCCACACAGATGATGTTCCGCACCTCCGGGAGCACCTCGGGGTCGCGCACAGCCGGCGGCAGGCGGGCCTGCAGCTCCACGTCATCGGCGATGTCCGCGAGCGCCTCTCGGACCCGCCGGGCGATCGCCGACTCATGCGGTGCATACGGTGCACCCAGCGCGAGGGAGATGCGCACATCTGCCCCCGCGCACTCGACGGCGTTGACCAACCCCAGCTGGACGATGTCCGCATCCAGATCGGGGTCGGTCACCGTCTCGAGCCGCCGCATGACGGTGTCCTCGTCCATGGCCCGAGTCGGGAAGTCGCTCGGTTAAGCATTCTGTCAGCACCCCCTCGGTGCAAGCACAACCGGTTACCTCTCCCGCCCCGCCGCCCCCGGATTTATGCTCATCTCATCATCATGTCTGGCCATGTTGGAAGATGCACACGGTCGGGAGGTCAGTGGGGTCCGCATCTCCCTGACCGACCGGTGCAACTTCGACTGCGTCTACTGTCACAACGAGGGCCTGGGGGACACACGCGGACCGCTTGACCCTCAGGATGCGGAGATGGCGGCGGCCGATGTGATCCGCTTCCTCGAGGTGGTCGAGGAGTACGGTGTGCGGAAGGTGAAGTTCACCGGCGGTGAGCCGATGCTGCGGTCCGACCTCGAGGAGATCATCGCCGGCGTGCCCGACAGCATGGAGGTGTCGATGACGACCAACGGCACCTATCTGCCCGGTCGCGCCGCGGACCTCAAGGCTGCAGGCCTCCAGCGCGTGAACGTCTCCCAGGATGCACTCGACCGCGAGGCGTTCCACCGGATCACCCAGTCCGGTGCGTATGAGCAGGTGCTCCGTGGCGTCGATGCGGCCGTCGAGGCCGGTCTCACCCCGGTGAAGCTCAACATGGTCGTCTTCGAGCGGACCGCCGGCTACGTCGAGGGGATGGTCGAGCATGTGGCATCGACACCCGGGCTGCAGCTGCAGCTGATCGAGTACATGCCCGAGCTGACGGGGCATCCCGAGTGGAACATCGACATCGGGCGGGTCCACCGCTGGCTGGCCGAGCAGGCCGACCGCATCGAGCGCCGGCCGATGCACAACCGCGCCCGCTACCACATCGGTGCGGGCCTCGTCGAGATCGTCGACCCCGTCGAGAACCCCACCTTCTGTGCCAACTGCCACCGTGTCCGCGTGACCCATGATGGCTACCTCAAGGGCTGTCTCAACCGGAACGATGACCTGCGGCCGATGGGCGAGATGACCCGCGCGGAGATCCGTGCGGCCTTCGAGGAGACCGTCGCCAACCGTGTCCCGTTCTACGGCGAGTACCTCATCCGGGATGGCGTCGATGGCGACTGGAGGGTCAACGAGGAGTACCTCACACCGCCGCCGGTCTCAGACTGAGTCGGCGATGAACGCGTCGATCGCCGCACCCGTCTGGAACCCCTCTGCCAGTCGCCCCGTCGGCGTGCCATCGACGAAGACGATGAGCAGCGGCACCGAGCTGACCGTGAAGCGGTCGATGAGTACGGGGTCATCACGGGCGTCGACGACCCCGACGGCGAGCTCGTCATGTGCCCGTGCGACGTTGGTGATCACCGGCTCGAGCGATGCGCAGATGCCGCATCCCCGTGTGACGAACTCGACGAGTGCGGTGGGGTGTTCCTCGACGAACGCATCCACCGCCGCCGCATCCGCCAGACCCACCGGCTTCACCGGCGTCTCCAGCTGCGCATCGGACCCTGTCATCACGCATCGTAGGGGTGCCAGGGGCATAGCTCCGCGGGACTTCCGTAGTCGTTAAGTACCGCTCTGATGGTAATTCGGATGCACATCATGCAGGGGGAGCGTCCCCCGAGTCCATGTGGGCGACGATACACGCACGAGGGTTGCGGTAGCCAAGCCTGGCCCAAGGCGCTGGGTTGCTAACTCAGTGGCACACCGCCTCCGGGGTTCAAATCCCCGCCGCAACGTCGACAAACCACACCAACCGAATGAGCACAGAAGACCCAGACGAGACCGCGGCCGCCGAGGAGGAGGAGAACCTCCGCTACTTCATCCGGATCGGGACGACCGACCTGGATGGGACGAAATCGGTCGAGCGCGGGCTCCAAGAGCTACGAGGTATCGGACCACGCACAGCACGCATCGTCGCCGATGCAGCGGCCGTCGACCGCACGGCGACGTTCGGCCTGCTGGAGGAAGACGCGATCGACCGCGTCATCAGCGTGGTCGAATCGATCGATGAGCATCTGCCGGCGTGGATGATGAACCGCCGCCGTGACTTCTACACGGGTGAGGACCATCATGTGACCGGCACCGACCTCACCGAGAAGCGTCGGCATGATCTCAATCGCATGAAGATGATCAACTCCTACAAGGGACAGCGCCACAAGACCGGCCACAAGGTGCGCGGGCAGCGGACGAAGTCCACCGGCCGCACCGAGGGGACGATCGGGGTCAACGTCGAGGCCATCCGTGAGGAGCAGGCCGAAGAGGAGGCGGAGGCGGCCGAGTAACCATGGCCACCGGCAACAACACGAAGTCGTATGAGACCCCGAACCACCCCTATCAGGGTGAGCGCATCGCCCGCGAGGGCGACCTCGTGGGTCGCTACGGCCTGAAGAACAAGGAGGAGCTGTGGCGAGCGGAGTCGGCGCTACGGCGCTACCGGCGAGAGGCTCGCCGCCTCATCGGTGAGGCACAGGGTGACCTCCCGGCAGCAGAGGCCGCGGGCGCGGAGTTCCTCGACCGGCTGCGCCGGCTGGGGATCCTCGGCGGCGACGCTGACATCTCTGCGGTCCTGGAGCTGGGGGTGACGGACATCCTCGAGCGCAGGCTGCAGACGGTCGTGTACCGACAGGGGCTGGCGTCGACGCCCAAGCAGGCGCGGCAGTTCGTGGTGCACCGGCACGTCACCGTCGATGGTGCACGCGTGACCCGTCCGTCGATGATGGTCTCGGCGGCCGCCGAGGAGACCGTCGCCTTCGATGCGACGAGCCCGATGCGCGACGAGCTGCATCCGGTCCGCGCGGAGGCGCAGGAGTGAGCCGATGAGCGCATCCGACGGCGACGGCGGGACGTGGGGAATCGCCCACATCTACGCGTCGTTCAACAACACCATCCTCACCGTCACCGACATCACGGGCGCGGAGACGATCATCAAGTCATCCGGTGGTTCGGTGGTCAAACAGAACCGCGACGAGGCATCGCCGTATGCGGCCATGCAGATGGCCGAGTCGATCGCAGAGGAGATCAAGGCCGCCGGACTCGATGGCCTGCACGTACGGGTGCGTGGACCGGGTGGCAACGGCATCAAGAACCCGGGTCCTGGCGCGCAGGCGACGATCCGGGCGCTCGCACGGGCGGGGATCGAGATCGGCCGCATCGAGGACGTCACACCCATCCCGCACGACGGGACACGGGCCCCGAAGAAGAACAGGCTCTGACCCCATGGCACAGGACTTCGAGATCACGTTCATCGAACGGGACGACCGTGCGGCGCGCTTCGTCGCGCGTGGGGTGACGCCGGCGATCGCCAACGGTGTCCGTCGGTCGATCCTCGCGGACGTGCCCACCTTCAGCATCGACACGGTGCGGTTCATCGAGAACTCCTCGGTCATGTTCGATGAGATGATCGGGCTGCGCCTCGGGCTCATCCCGCTGACGACCCCGCCGGGCGAGTTCGAAGCCGGCGATACGGTCACGCTGGCGCTCGAGGCGGAAGGGCCCGCGAAGGCGTACTCCGGCGACCTCAAAAGCAGCGACGAACTGGTCGTCCCCGCTGACGAGTCGGTCCCGATCATCGACCTCAAGGAGGGCCAGCGGATCGAGCTCGAGGCGGATGCGGTGCTGGGCCGCGGCAAGGAGCACGCGAAGCACCAGGGTGGCGTGGCCGTGGGGTACCGCCACCTGCAGCAGACGAGCTACGTCGAGGACCGTGGTGAGTTCGATGAGACGGAGCCGCAGATCGTCCGTGGCGTCATCGAGGAGGGTGCCGCCGAGCACGCCGCCGATGATGATGTCACCGACGGTGACCTCGTGCTGACGGCCAGCTTCGGCCATGACCTCGCGACCCGCTATCCTGATGCGGTCGTCGACGTGGTCGATGTGCCGGGTGCGGTCGTCTTCCACGTGGAGACAGACGGCTCCTTCTCCGTCACCGAGCTCGTCGAGCAGGCGATCCGCTCACTCGGTGACCGCGCTGCAGAGCTACAGACGAAACTCACGATCTAACAACAATGCACCGACACACCCATCAGACGGCCGTCGATCAAGCGACCGAAAGGGGTATGTCCGGTGTGACACTGCGTGAGGATGTACGCAGGGATAGCCAAGTCTGGTCAACGGCGCAGCGTTCAGGGCGCTGTCCCATAGGGGTCCGCAGGTTCAAATCCTGCTCCCTGCAGTCCGCGTTCATTCCGCAGACGGTAGGTACACATGCATAAGACAAATCCACAGTTACAACACCTCATCGCGCGGTTGAAGACCGTCTCCCGACAGACGGGAGCGCGCGTGTGGGCCGATGTCGCAGACCGGCTGGAACGGCCCCGCAGATCGCACGCTGAGGTCAATCTCGGACGCATCGAGCGGTACGCACAGGAGGATGAGACGGTCATCGTGCCGGGGAAGGTCCTCGGCTCGGGGGTCCTCCGCAAGAACGTCACCGTCGCGGCGGTCGACTTCTCCGCATCTGCGCGTGAGAAGATCGACCAGGTCGGCGACACCGTGACGCTGGATCAGTACGTCGAACAGAACCCCGATGGGGCGAACGTGCGGGTGCTGCGATGAGCATCGCCCGATTCGACGCAGACACCGTGATCGACATCCGCCACTGCATCCTCGGCCGTGTCGCGAGCGAGGTCGCCCAGCGGGCACTCGCGGGGGAGACGATCGCCATCGTGCACGCGGAGGATGCGGTGATCACCGGCTCGACGGAGGACATCATGTCCGTGTACACCAAGCGCCGGGAGATCGGCTCCGACCAGGGGCCGTACTACCCACGCCGACCGGATGCGATCGTGAAGCGGGCGATCCGCGGGATGCTCCCGTACAAGACCCCGAAGGGCAAGGCTGCCCTCTCCAGCGTCCGGGTGTACATCGGTAACCCGTACGACACCGCGGGTGAGCAGGTCGAGGATACCAGCCTCGACCGGGTGTCGACTATCAAGTTCATGACAATCGGAGATATCGCACAGAAGCTGGGGGCATCGGTGACATGGTGACGAACACATCTGGCAAGAAGAAGACGGCCATCGCCCGCGCGACGGTGCGGGATGGCGTCGGGCGGGTCCGCATCGATGCGGTCCCCGTCGAGCTGATCGAGCCAGAGCTCGCCCGGCTCAAGATGCTCGAGCCCTTCCGGGTCGCGGGCGACGACGTCCGGGACAAGGTGGACATCGATGTCTCCGTCTCCGGCGGTGGGTTCGCGGGGCAGGCCGATGCGACGCGGACGGCCATCGCTCGCGGGCTCGTCGACCACCTCAACGACCTGGAGCTGCGCGATGCGTTCATGGAGTTCGACCGATCGCTGCTGGTCAACGATGTCCGGCAGTCCGAATCGAAGAAGTGGGGCGGCCCCGGTGCACGGGCCCGCTACCAGAAGTCCTACCGCTAGGTGATGATCCGATGATGATCCCCGTCCGGTGCTTCACGTGCGGCAAGGTGATCGCGGAGCACTGGGATGAGTTCCAGGCGCGGACCGAACAGAGCGATGAGGATGTCGGTGCGGTGCTGGATGACCTCGGCATCGACCGGCACTGCTGCCGGCGGATGATGATCTCCCACCGTGACCTGGTGGACGTGGTGGCACCGTACCAATGAGCGCCGAGCTGCCGATGACGTTCAACCGGTATGAGAAGGCCCGCATCCTGGGTGCACGCGCACTCCAGGTGGCCTACGGCGCACCCGTGCTGCTCGAGACACTCCAGTCCGAGCCGATCCTCGTCGCCGCAGAGGAGTACGATGCCGGGGTGCTGCCGTTCACCATCCAGCATGAGGACCCGTAGATGACCCTGATCGCCGAGGTCTCGCTGCGCGCGATCCTCGACTCTCGTGGCAACCCCACCGTCGAGGCGGACGTGCTCACCGAGTCGGGAGGCTTCGGACGGGCAGCAGCGCCGAGTGGTGCGAGCACGGGCGCACACGAGGCGATCGAGCTGCCGGTGACCGAGGCGATCGCGGCCGCCCGTGAGCATGCGGTCCCCCGATTGGTCGACACCGCATACGCAGATGACCAGCGGGAGGTCGATGCCATCCTGCGCGCGGCCGATGGGACCGACAACTTCGGGCAGATCGGCGCGAACACGGCGGTGGCGATCTCGATGGCCGCCGCGAAGGCCGCCGCGGACGTCGTCGGTGCGCCACTGTACCACCATCTTGGCGGTGCGTTCCGGGGGCGGGAGCTGCCGGTCCCGCTGGGCAACGTGATCGGTGGTGGCGAGCACGCGAGCGATGCGACCGACATCCAGGAGTTCCTCGTCGCCCCAGTGGGTGCGCCGAACGTCAGCGAGGCGATCTTCGCGAACGCCGCGGTCCATGCTGCGGTGGGCGCGCGCCTCGCGGAGGCGTCTGTGCCCGCGGGCCTGGGTGATGAGGGCGCGTGGGCACCAGCGATGGACGATGCTGCTGCCTTCGAGCTGCTCTCGGAGGTGGTCGATGCCGTCAGCGATGAGGTCGGATTCAGCATCCGCATGGGGCTCGATGTCGCGGCGACAGAGCTGTACGACGCGGATGCGGGGGTCTACACGTATGCGGATACGGACCGCGCGCCCGACGCGCAACAGGCGTACATCGCGGAGCTGGTCGACACCTACGACCTGCTGTACGTCGAGGACCCCCTCGAGGAGGACGATTTCGATGGGTTCAGCGGCTTGACCGCCGCGGTCGACGATGATGTGATGATCTGTGGGGATGACCTGTTCGTGACCAACACCGACCGCCTGGCGCAGGGTATCGACGCGGCGGCGGCGAACACGATCCTGATCAAGCCGAACCAGATCGGCACGTTGAGTGAGACGGCCGATGCGATCGGTCTCGCACAGCGGGCCGGCTACACGACGGTCATCTCGCACCGATCAGGGGAGACCACGGACATGACGATCGCACACCTGGCGGTCGCGACCGGTGCGGGTTACATCAAGACGGGTGCGGTCGGGGGAGAACGGACAGCAAAACTGAACGAGCTGATCAGGATCGCGGAGGAAGCGGTATGACACAAAACGACAATGATGCAGTGGAGATGGAGGATGCACCGACGATGACAGACGATGCGCCAGCAGTGACCGAGGAGGCGCCACCTGCGGAGGCGGCGCCAGACCCGGCGGCGGAGGACGTGATGCCCGACGACGAGGCGGACCTGCTCATCCCCGTCGAGGAGTACCTCAGCGCAGGGATCCACATCGGGACCCAACAGAAGACCGCGGACATGGAGCGGTTCATCCATCGCGTCCGCGACGATGGCCTGTACGTCCTCGATGTGAGTCAGACGGACGATCGGATCCGACTGGCCGCAGACTTCCTCGCACAGTACACGCCCGCGCAGATGCTGGTGACGACCTCCCGACAGTACGGGCGGTACCCCGCGGAGAAGTTCGCCGACGTCGTGGGTGCGATGGCCCGCACGGGCCGGTTCATCCCGGGGACGCTGACGAACCCCGACTACGCGGGGTACATCGAGCCTGACGTGGTCGTCGTGACCGACCCGATCGGTGATGCACAGGTGGTCAAGGAGGCGGTGACGGTGGGGATCCCCGTCATCGCCATGTGCGACTCGAACAACCAGACCAGCAACGTCGACCTCGTGATCCCGACGAACAACAAGGGACGCCGGGCACTCTCGGTGGTCTACTGGCTGCTGGCGAACGAGACGCTCGACCGCCGTGGGGCGGGGACGGTCTACGGGCTCGACGAGTTCGAAGAGGCCATCTGACCGGCTGCCCGAACGGTTTTGCCGCACTCTCCGTTACTCACAGCATGACGAGAGCCATCGCGCCACACAGCACAGGTCCCGCCGTCATGCCGGTCGATACCGCCCGGTGTGGCCTGGTGACCGGCACCACCACAGCGGTCGCACCGGGGCGCTCGTGGGTGAACGACACCCCCTCCGGTCGCATGGTGGGGCATGCGGAGGGCGACCGCGTGCGACCGCTCATACTGCCCGACAGCCCAGGGTGCTGATGGGCATCACAGGCGCGTTCGCCGACCTCCGTGACGTGGACCTGCGTGAGCCGGCGGGCTGGGAGGCCGTCACCACCGCGGCGACGGCACTCACCCCTGCGGGCCACCGGGGTGACCGGACGGTCGTCAATGACACCTACTCCGCGGAGATCCGCACGCTGCGTGACCGCATCCGCTCGCAGACCGACCTCAGCATCGAGCTGCCACCCACGATCGCAATCTGTGACCGCCATGACTACCTCGCGATGATGGGTGGGTTGGTGGGACGTATCGCTGCAGCCCCCGCAGCTGGGGCGTTGGTGCGCGGGCCACAGTCGCTCATCGCCGGTGGGTATGCGGGCATGCTGGGGCTGCTGTCACGACGCGTGCTCGGCCAGGTCGACCCCGGACTGTTCACCGCAGACGGACCCCGTGGGCTGTACATCGTCGAGCCGAACCTGCGGGCCACCGCAGCCCGGCTGGACGCGGAGCCTGCGGTGCTGCGGCGGTGGATCCTCGCGCACGAGCTGGTCCACGTCGCGCAGTTCAGCAGCGCGCCGTGGCTGATCGCCCACCTCGAGACACGCCTGGAGGCGGTGCTGTCCGCGGCGGCGCAGCGCGAGCTCGCCACCGCGGCCATGGAGGAGCTGCAAGCGGTGATGACCGTCATCGAGGGGCACGCCGAGTGGCAGATGGATGGGCTGCTGGCCGATGACGTCACGGCGCTGCGGGCGGCGGTCGAGCGTCGTCGTCGGCAGCCGGACCCGCTGCTGCGGCTGGTGGGTGCCCTCGTGGGCCTCGACCAGAAGCGCGCGCAGTACGTGACCGGCCGGGCGTTCTTCGCCGCGGTCGATGCGAGCCAACGCCCGGTCGACGCCGCCCGCGTCTTCGGTGGGCCTGAGGCACTCCCATCACCCGCGGAGCTGGAGACACCGCAGCGGTGGATCGATCGGATGGCCCGCTAGCGCCGTCGCGCCCGCCGACCGGGCATCCGCCGCCAGTAGCCACGTAATGTCCAGATCAGCACCCCGCCGACCGCCGCACCGACGGCACTCGCGGCCCCGACAGCGGTGAGCGAGCCGCCGGCGTACGCAGCCATCATCCCACCCGATGCGGCGACGACGAGGACGATCACCAGGTACGCGCGCACGACCGCCTCTTCGTACGCAGCAGGCGAGATCGATGGCCCTACCATCGACCGCTCACCGCACCCGCTCAGTAGACACCGTGGTTCACCCCATCTGCGTCGATGAGGTCATCCAGCTCCCGGCTGAGCAGGGCATCCGCATCGGGGAACTCCCCGCTGAGCGCATCCAGCTCCGCCGATCGCTCCCGGGGGCGGTAGCGCATCGGGCCGTATGCCGGCGACTCCAGCGCCTGCATCATGTCCTCGAAGAGGTCCTCCGCCCCGGTCGGTGCGATGCTGTGGGTCCGCAGCGTCTCCTCGACCTGCTTCGCCATCGCGCTCGCCTGATCCGCATCTGCCGGTGCGGTCCGCACCCCGAAGCGCCCCTCGTGGTCCGCTCGCTCGCGATGTGGCAGCAGCGGGTCGATCCCATCATCGATCCGGCGGGCAACCTGCTGGCCCACCCCACGCAGCTCCATCGGGGACTTCGCGTAGGTCTTCAGCTGGTACACGCCGACGCGGGGATGGCCGATGAACAGGTCCTCACCGAGGCCACTTGCACGCGGGCCCGCCGCCGCCCGCCAGCGGTCCGGCTCAGCACGCACATCCGCGATCTCCGCGAGGATCTCATCCCAGCTCCGCACACGCATGCTGCAGAGCATGACCGTTGGCCGAAAGAGGATATCGGTCCACATCCATGCACTCTTGTCGAAGGCTGTGATGCATTCGGACGTGTATATCCGCGGTGTGGTCGAGTCGGTCGACCGGGAGGCAGGGCATCTCACGCTGGGGGTGGTCGACGGTGCCGGCCAGGCAGCAGCCGACATCGATGGTCCGTGGCGTGAGCTGCTGTCCGCACTCGCACCTGGGACCGAGGTCGGCCTCGAGGGTCGTGAGGTCGCACGCGGGGCGGTGGCGGTCGATGGTGCGGGGTTCGTCGTGCTCGAGCCCTCGCACTACGTCCCCGTCTCCGCGATCCGGCGGTGGGCGGACTGCCCCCGGCTGCACCACCTCGACACCCGCCAGCAGTCCGATCTGAGCTATCCGATGATCCTCGGCACGATCGTGCATGAGGTGTTCGGGGAGCTGCTGCGTGAGCAGCCCACCGAGGCGGCGATCGACCGGCAGGTGACCGCCCAGTCCGTCGCGTTGGCGATGCTGGACAAGCCCCGCGCGGAGGTCCGCGCGGAGGTCGCCGACCACACCCGCGGCATCGAGCACTGGCTGGCCCAGCAGCGCATCGATGGGGCCGACGACTGGCGGTCGGAGGTGACACTGACATCGCCGCGGTACGGGCTGCGGGGTCGGGCCGATGCGATCCGTAACGGTGTACCCGTCGAGCTGAAGACCGGGAGGAACACCGCTCGCGAGGCCCGCATGAAGGACAAGCTGCAGGCGACCGCCTACGCGCTGATGCTCACCGAGCAGGGCATGCACCCCGACTCCGCCACCGTGCTGTACTCGAAGAACGCCGTCGTCGCAGACGATGCGGATGCAGGTGTCCGCGCAGCAGCACGCGAGTTCCCCCTCACGAGCCACCTGCGGCAGTACGTCATCCAGCTGCGCAACGCGCTCGTCGCCGCCCGGCTGGCCGGAGAGCCTCCCACGGGGTTCGACGGGCAGCTCCCCTGTGCGCGCTGCTTCGAGCGCGACCACTGCATGGTGATCGCCGCCCGCCTGGATGAGCGCTCGAAGGCGGGCCGCATCGGTGAGCCCCTGCCCGCACCGGTCCGGGCGCACCTGCAGACGCTGACGGCGGCCATCGAACAGGAGCGTGCGGCGGTGCACGCACGCATCGATGCGCTCTGGCGATCGCCGACCACCGCAGACGAGTCGGACCGGTCCCTGCGGGGCCTGCGTCCGATCGACCGCCGTCGCCGCAGCGACGGCCGCTGGGAGCTGACCGCGAGCGCCCCCGATGCCACCATCTCACGCCTGCGCGTGGGTGACCTCGCACTCGCGAGCGGTGGTGACCCCCGGAGCGACGGTGCGGAGGTCGTGCGGATCCTCGCGCTGCGCCCGGCCGTCGTCGTGCGGGCCGATGAGCCGATCGAGCTGCGTCGGCTGGACGCACTGTCGACGGAGTCGGGCATCGATCGGATGATCCGGTCGGTGCACGACTTCTACCTCCGCGGGCCCGACCACCTCGCTGCGGTGCTGACCGGCCAGGCGGCCCCCCGATTCGCGCCGCTGGGAGCTGAGGAGCACATCCCCACGAACGCCGACCAGGATGCGGCGGTGCGGCTCGCACTCGCCGCCCGGGACTGCGCATTCGTCCACGGCCCGCCGGGGACGGGCAAGACCTACACGCTGGCGCGCATCGTCGCCGCACTCGTCGACCGCGGCGACCGGGTGCTCATCAGCGCACTCACCAACCGCGCGGTCGACACGGCGGTGACTGCGCTGCGGGATGTGGGCGTCGAGGACATCGCCCGGGTGGGGTCTCCCTACGGGGTGGGTGCGGCGGTCGCGGACCTCCACATCGACCGAGAGGGCGGCCCCGATGAGGCCCGGCGACTCCGGGAGGCGAGCGTCATCGCGGCGACGACTGCCTCTGCGGCCTCCCGACTGCTGCAGACGCAACAGGTCGATACGGTCGTGATCGATGAGGCCTCACAGCTGACCGAACCTGCGGCACTCGCGGCGATCGTCCACGGGCAGCGGTTCATCCTCGTCGGCGATCACCGACAGCTGCCGCCGGTGGTGCGGGCGGACACCGCACTGCGCACATCTCTGTTCGAGCGGCTCATCGAACGCTACCCGGATGCCGGACAGATGCTCACCGCGCAGTACCGCATGGCACAGCGCATCCAGGCCTTCTCGTCAGAGGAGTTCTACGATGGCCGGCTGCGGCCGGCGGATGCGTCCGTCGCAGCGCAGGATCCTGCGGCACTCTTCGATCGCCCCGAGGCCGTCGACCCTGCGTTGCAGCGGCGGGTGCGGGTGGTCGACCCCGGTGGCACCCAGGACGGCAACCGCAACCCGGTGGAAGCAGAGGCGGTGGCCCAGCTGGTCGCAGCGTACGAGGCAGCCGGCGTCGACCCCGATGCGATCGGCGTGATCGCCCCGTACCGGGCGCAGGTCGAGACCATCGCGGCACTCACCGATGTCACCGTCGACACCGTCGATCGGTTCCAGGGATCCGCCCGGGAGGTGATCATCATCTCACTGACGGCGACGGGCGATCTCACCGAGCCACTGTTCGCGGACCATCGGCGCATGAACGTCGCGCTCACCCGCGCCCGCCGGGCGCTGGTGATCGTCGGCTCGACACAGACGATGCAGCAGGACCCCTTCTACGCACGGCTGCTCCGGTGGGCCGATCACTGATCGCCTTCGACCGCGGCGACCACCCGCTCATGGAACTCCGCGAGCACCGCAGCCCGGTCCTCAGCCATGATCACATCGCTGGATGACAGCGTCGCGAGCCCGAAGGCCATCGGTGATGGGGCGGGGACCCGATGGTGGACGATGCGCCGCTCGCCTGCTGCGACGGACGAGAGGATCGCCTCGGTCCGCGGCGTCGCAAGCCGGTCATCCAGCACCTCCCGGTAGGTCTCCTCGATCACCGCGAAGTCCTCCAGCCCGCTGGCGAACGACAGCAGCATCTCCGCGGAGACCTGCTGTTGGGCAGCTGACCGCTCAGACCCCTTGTACCGCCTGAGGATCATGAGCGAGCGCGCAGCGTTGATCCGGAAGTACTTCGCGAGCAGGTCGGTCCCCTCCAGTGCGGCGAGCAGCTCCGCACGCAGATCGGCGGCAGCGAGCGTCTCGAGGACCTCGACGAGGTCGACGTGTCGGTTCAGGGGCATCTCGACGGTGAAGCCCAGGTCTGCGACGGCAACGCTCACGTTCGTGTCGTAGCGGTCCGCGCAGTGGTGTGCGACCACCCGCGAGAGGCCGTCGTTCACCCGTCGGCCGAACGGTGCATGCACGTAGAACCGGCGCCGGTACGACACCTCGTCGGTCTCCTCCTCGATGACGATCCGGTCGGTCGTCGCCGTCGCATCTGCACCGATGAAGCGGCGCTGGAGGTCGACCATCCCCGCGATCGCCCGGACCGCATCCTCATCGATCGGGTACGACCGCAGCCATTCGCGCGCAGCGGCGATCCCACCGCGGTCGAACTCTCGCATCAGCGCCGCGGTGAACTGCGCGACGCCATCGGCGGTGTCGGCCGACAGCGGCAGTCGCTCACTGTACCACGATGGGATCGTCGGCCGTGCACTGCTGGGGTCGACGTACACCTTCGACCCCCGCCGGTAGCGGTACGCGTACCGACCACCACCCAGCTGGAAGACGTCTCCCGGGTCCATCGTGTCGAGGTAGCCCTCATCCAGCGACCCCACCCAGGTCGACCCATCGCGCAGGTACACCTGGCAGCTGAAGCTGTCGGGGATCGTCCCGATGTTGGTCATGTAGATCATCCGCGCGAGCCGCCCCCGCTTGCCCATGAGGCGCTCGCCCTCCTCGAACCGCGGGCGGTAGTGGTCGTCGGCGGGTGGCCCGTTGGTGTCACACCAGATCTTCGGGTACACATGCCGGTCATCGAGCCCCGGATACGCCGCACGCAGGTAGCGCTCGAGCGTCTCCCAGTCCGCCACACTGAAGTGTCGATACGGGTACGCCCGCCGCAGGATCGCTCGTGCCTCCGCGACGGGGCGCACCGCGGCGATCGCCATGCCGTAGACGTGCTGTGTGGCGACATCGTAGCCCCCCTCGGGGATGTCGATCGCGTCGACCTCCCCATCGAGGGCAGCCTGCAGCATCACCGCACACTCGATCAGCTCATCGCGGTCGGTCACCAGCACCCGGCCCACCACCTCTGCACCGAGGTGATGCCCTGCCCGCCCGACGCGCTGCAGCAGCGCGGCGACCGACTTCGGTGAGCCGATCTGCACGACCAGGTCGATGTGCGGCATGTCGATCCCCAGCTCCAGGGAGGTGGAGGTCGTCACCACCCGCAGGTCGCCTGCTTTCAACCCCGCCTCGACGGCCTCGCGCTGCGGGCGGGCCAGGCTCCCATGGTGACAGCCGGAGCTCTCCGCCGTGTAGGTGTCCGGGAAGCGCTCTCGCAACCCCGCGAGGATGCGCTCGGCCCCCGAGCGGGTGTTCGTGAACACGAGCGTGTTCGTGTGTGCGTCGATGAGCCGGTGCAGCCGCTGGTACACCGCCTCCTGGATCTGCGCGCTCGGTGTCGTCACCAGGTCCGCGACGGGGGTCAGCAGCTCGATGTCGAACGTCCGTGTGAAGCGTGCATCGACGACCTCGACCGCACGTGGCTCCCCATCGTCCCCGGTCCCCCCGAGGAACGCGGCGATGCGGTCGATCGGCTCGACGGTCGCCGAGCAGCCGATCCTGAGGGGGTCCGCATCCGCGAGTGCGCTCAGACGCTCGAGGGAGACGCTGAGGTGCGTGCCGCGTTTGTTGTCAGCGACCGCATGGATCTCATCGACGATCACGTACCTCACCGAGCGCAGATGCTCGCGGAACCGCGGTGCGTTCAGCAGGATCGCCAGCGACTCGGGCGTGGTGTTGAGGATGTGCGGGGGCGTCTGCACCATCGCACGTCGCTCGGCCGCATCGGTGTCACCGTGACGGATCGCCTGTCTGATCGGCTCCGCTGCGGTGTGCTGCTGCATCCAGGTCGCGATCGCATCCAGCGGCCGCTGGAGGTTCCGCTCGATGTCGTTCGCGAGCGACCGCAGGGGCGAGATGTACACACAGACCACCCCATCGGGGAGCTCGCCCGCGCCGCCGGCGCGCGTCAGCTCATCGAGGATGCTCGTGAACGCGGCGAGGGTCTTCCCTGCCCCCGTGGGCGCACACACGAGCACATGCTCGCCTGCGGCGACCGCGGGGATCGCCGCACGCTGCGGGGCGGTGAAGAGGCCACCTGACCGGCCTGCAGCATCTGCGAACCGGTCGATCCACCACCGCTGGATGGCCGGGTGCAGCCGTGCGAGGAGGGCGCTGTCGCGGAGCTCATCAGGGTCGAGCCCCGCATCGGTGAGCAGCTCCTGTGTATCGGGCTGCCCGGACGACGTCATGTTGTGACGTCGGTGGCGGTACCTAAGGCGATTCTGGCTAGTCCGCGGCAGTGTCGGGGCCACGCAGCAGCAGCCCGTCGGCAAGCTCGGCGACCTCCCGGTGCGACGGGACGACGTCCTGGCGCAACTGCTCATCGATCGCCTCGACCAGCCGGAAGACCGCACGCCGGTCACCCTCTGCGAGCACCCGCTCGAAGATGTCCTGATACGCACCGGTCATCCAGTGGCTCGCCTCATAATCGCCGATCTGCTGGTGCGGTCCCCGCAAGAACTGGAGCTGCCGACCGAGGTCGGTGGTGTCCATACAGGGACAAACACGGTGAGGGCAATAATACTACTCAGACTCAGAACTGAGTGAATACTCGCCCTGCGACGCTTCGACGGCTTTAACCGACGCCTACGGCTCGATGTGGATGAGACAGGAACCCCCTGTTTCACTGACCCGTAGGAGCCAACGGCGTACTACGGAGGTGAATATGGCAAACACGATCATTGACGCAGTCACGCAGGCGCTGGAGGCCGCCCCCTCACGGCAGTTCCGTGAGACGGTCGACCTCGCGGTCAACCTGCGCGATTTAGACCTGCAAGATCCCGCGAAGCGCGTGGACGAGGCAGTGGTGCTGCCGGCTGGGACCGGACAGGACACCACCATCATCGTCTTCGCCTCGGGGGAGACCGCACTCCAAGCGGAGTCCGTGGCCGATGAGGTCATGGGTGCGGACGAACTCGCCGAGCTTGGCGATGACACCGACGCAGCGAAGGATCTCGCCGACGCGGCGGACTTCTTCGTCGCCGAGGCCGGACTGATGCCCGACATCGGTCGGCTGCTCGGGACGGTCCTCGGCCCACGTGGCAAGATGCCGACGCCACTGCAGCCGGATGATGACGTCGTCGAGACCGTCAACCGGATGAAGAACACCGTCCAGCTGCGGTCGCGTGACCGCCGGACCTTCCACACCCGCGTCGGCGCAGAGGACATGTCCGCGGAGGAGCTCGCAGACAACATCGATGTGATCATCCGGCGACTCGATGCGGCACTCGATCGCGGGCGCTTCAACATCGACTCGGTCTACGTCAAGACGACCATGGGCCCGGCCGTGGAGGTCGAGGCATGAGCGAGTCCGAATCGGTCCGACAGACAGAGGAGATCCCCGCCTGGAAGCAGGCTGAGGTCGACGAGCTGACCACGTTCGTCGAAGCGTACCCATCGGTCGGGATCGTCGAGGTGTCGGGGATCCCCAGCCGGCAGCTGCAGAGCATGCGGGCTGAGCTGCATGGCCGTGCGACCGTCCGCATGAGTCGCAACTCGCTCGTCGAGCGTGCGCTCGAGGCCGGCGGCGGTGACGCGGAGCTGCTGATCGAGCACCTCCACGGGCAGGTGGCGCTGATCGGCACCGAGGACAACCCGTTCGGGCTCTACCGGCAGCTGGAGGCATCGAAGACCCCCGCACCGATCGGGCCGGGCGAGATCGTCCCGAACGATATCGTGATCCCCGCCGGCGACACCGGTGTGGATCCCGGGCCGTTCGTCGGCGAACTCCAGCAGGTCGGTGCGGCGGCCCGGATCATGGAGGGGTCGATCCGCGTCACGGAGGACTCACAGGTCGCGATCGCTGGCGATACGGTCTCCGAGGAGCTCGCGGGCGTGCTCAATGAGCTGGGGATGGAGCCCAAGGAGGTCGGACTCGACCTCCGTGCGGTCGTCTCCGAGGGCGTGCTGTTCGACCCCGATGAGCTCGCGATCGATATCGACGAGTACCGCAGTGACCTGCAGACCGCAGCCTCACGGGCGATGGCGCTGTCGGTGGGCGCTGCGATCGCGACACCCGCCACGGCCCCACAGCTGGTGGCGGCCGCAGCGGCGGATGCGCGTGCGGTGGGTCGGGCGGCTGCGATCGAGGCGCCAGAGCTCATCGAGGAGCTGCTCGCACTTGCAGATGGGAGCTCTCGGGCCCTCGCGGTGCGGATCGACGACCCCGCGGTGGTCCCAGAGGACATCACCGCGCCGGCGGCACCAGCTCCAGCGGAGGAGGAGCCCGTCCCCGACGAGGAGGATGCACAGCCAGCGGATGACGAGGATGACGACGACGATGACGAGGACTCCGGAGCGGAGGGCCTCGGGGCGATGTTCGGATAACACAGACACATGGAATACATCTACACAGCACTCATACTGAACGAACTGGACGAAGAGATCACTGAGGACACCGTCACTGCCGTCTTGGAGGCGGCAGGGGCCGACGTCGAGGAGTCACGCGTGAAGGCACTCGTGGCAGCACTCGAGGATGTCGACATCGAGGAGGCGGTCGAGACGGCCGCTGTGGCACCGGCGGCAGCGGCGCCGGCTGCAGGTGGTGCTGGTGCCGCCGACGCAGCTGCGACCGAGGAGCCAGCGGATGAGGCGGACGAAGCGGATGAGGCCGGGGATGACGACGATGACGAGCCCTCCGGCGAGGGTCTCGGCACGCTCTTCGGCTGAACGGTCACTCCCTCCTGCGGTTCACATACGAGCGCGCGCCAGCGACGGCGATGTCCGTCGTCATGATGATGCTCCTGGCGTCGGGGTGTGGGGTGCTCTTGGGGACGATCACCGGGCTCATCCCGGGGTTGCACGTGAACACGATCGGCTTCCTGCTGCTGGCGACGACCGCCTCACTCGCACAGCCGCCCGTCGTGATCGCCGCGGCCATCCTCTCCGCTGGCATCACCCACACCTACCTGTCGATCGTACCGGGGCTCGTCCTCGGGGTCCCGGAGGCGGCGACCGTCGTCGGCGCACTCCCGGGGCACCGGATGGTGCTGCAGGGCGCAGGTCCCGAGGCCATCCGCCTGTCGGCGATCGGCAGCGGTGTCGCGCTGATCGTCGCCGTCGCGCTGGCACTCCCCCTCGCGCACCTGATCGGCTCGCATCACACGGTGTTCCGCCAGGCGGTCCCCGTGTTGATCGCCATCATCGCCGCGATACTCATCATCTCCGAGCCGTCGATGCGTGGACGGATCGGCGGGCTCTGCTGCATGTTGCTGGCCGTCGGATTCGGTCAGCTCACGCTGGATCTGCCCACCAGCGGTGGCCTCCTGCCGGCGGGCATGGTGTCGATCCTGGGACCCATCTTCTCTGGTCTCTTCGGTGCCCCCATCCTGCTGGATGCACTCAAAGCGGGCGGGCAGATCCCCGACCAACGCGGGCAGTCGCTGCAGATCCGCCCGCAGGTCGCCGTGCGCGCGGCGACGAGTGGGGCGCTGGGGGGAGCGATGGTGGGGTTCCTTCCCGGTGTCTCCGCGGGTGTCGCCTCCATCATCGCCCTCGGTGGCGTGGGCGGGTCCACCACAGCCGGGCCGGAGACCGACCGGCGATACATCATCGCCACCAGCGGGGCCGACACCTCCACGGCGGTCTTCGCGCTGGCCTCACTGGTGGTCATCGGCTCGCCCCGCAGTGGCATCACGATCGCACTCGAGGACCTCGGTGGCGGCGCCGCGCCGGCATCGGTGCTCACCCTCCTCGTGCTGTGTGTGCTCGCGGCCGCCTGTGCACTGCTCGTCCTGCTGCAGGTCGGTGGATGGTACCTCGAGCAGATCAGACGCCTCCCACGTCGGCCCATCATCGTCGGGGTGCTCCTCTTCCTGGTGGCACTTGCTGGGGTCTTTGCGGGTCCCATCGGCATCGGCGTGTTCATGGCTGCCGCGGTGCTCGGCCTCGTGCCCCCACGGGTGCACACCCGACGGGTCCACCTCATGGGCGTGCTGTTCGGGCCTGTGGTGATGATGGGGGTGTGAGACCCACATCGACAGCCATTAGAACATAAGTGAGGCATTGGAGGACATGAGTGACGCAACAGCCCACACCGCGACGGTGTGTGTCTCATGCGGCGTGAACATCGCCGGCATGAGTGCCGCACAGTTCGACTGCCCGGTGTGCGATGCGGCGATCGCCCGCTGTGCGACCTGCCGCAAGCAGAGCAACCTGTATGAGTGCCCGGCGTGTGACTTCGTGGGGCCCTGAAGATGGGCAAGGTCGCCGCGAAGCTGAAGCTGATGCCGAGCAGCCCCGAGATCGACCTCGACACGCTGGAGGCAGACCTCACGGATGCGCTGCCTGGTGGAGCTGAGGTCAAGGGCTTCGAGCGGGAGGACGTCGCGTTCGGGTTGGTGGCGCTGATGCCCACCGTCATCGTGGGTGATGAGGCGGGTGGAACAGAGGCGGTCGAGAGTGCGTTCGCCGCGGTCGACGGGGTCGAGTCAGTGTCGGTCGACACCGTCGGCCGGATCTGAGCTACCGTCGCAGCAGCAACAGACCGGCGAGGGGCGAGAGGATGAAGCCGACGCCCAACCCGACCATGATCGCCACCCCACCGACGTCCTGGAGCCCCCAGGCCGCGATGACGCCTGCGACACCGCCGATGAGGATCATGAGCGAGACCCCCAGCCCGAACCGCTCGACCCGCTCGGACAGTCCATCATGTTCCCCGCCATCGGTCCGCAGGTGACCGTTGATCGACTGGTGCATACCGGACCCACGCCGGGGTGGTCATAAAGCGTTTGCCGAGTGGTCTGTCGAGGAACAAACGGTTTATACAGCGGTCCCATGTGGTAGCTATCATGCCGAACTCGAACGGACCACTACAGGGGACCCGCCGGAAGCTGTCGAATGCTCCGCGCGACCGTGGCTTCTCACCGCCCCAGCGCGCGATCCAGGAGTTCAGTCCGGGGCAGAAGGTCCATCTGCACTTGGACCCCTCGACGCGGAAGGGGCGGTTCCACCCGCGCTTCAACGGCCATACCGGCGAGGTGGTGGGCCGGCAGGGTCGAGCGTATGAGGTCCAGATCACCGATGGCGGCAAGCAGAAGTCACTGTTCGTCCGCGCCGCCCACCTCCGCGCACAGCAGGCGTGATCCGATGACGATCTTCAAGGAGACACTCGACAGCGAGTACCAGACCATCTCGGAGGTCAAGGAGCTGCTCGCAGACGTGGAGATGGACCGTGCTGCAGACCCGGACCGTGAGCTCCGGTATGAGCTGGCGCGGGCGATCGAGCATGTCAACCGGTTCGGTGAGCTCAGCCCCGAGGAGTCCCGGGCGCTCGTCGAGGACCTCGCAGAGCACGAGGATGTCGACCTGCCCACCGCGATCAAGATCGCGGACCTGCGGCCACAGAGCCGTGATGAGCTGCGTTCGGTGTTCGCGAAACGACGCTACCAGCTCGATGGAGACGAACTGGATGCGGTCCTCGGCACCGTCGCGAAGCACATCTGACGGGCCATCGTTTATATGCTGCCTGCACCTAGCATCTGAGCATCATGAGCGCGTCTGATCCCGACAGCACGGAGTCCGGTGGCCCAGCTGTCGCGACCCGTCATGCCATCGTCATCGACATGACCCCGCAGACGACCTCGGAGCAACCGCTCGAGGGCACGGTGCTGAGCGAGGCCGACTTCCGGCTGTACGAGACGACCTTCATCGAGGGGACGGATGTGAGCATCGGCGATCGGCTGGTGTTGGCCCCGACCGAGGAGCGTGAGGAGATCGATGCGTTCCGCGAGGTCGGCTTCTCCGATCTGTCGAACACCGCGCGCAATGAGCTCGAGTACGCAATCGAAGCGATCATGGAAGCCGATCCACAGCGGTTCCTCGCGGTGTACAACGAAGCAGGGCCGATCTCACTGCGGCTGCACCAGCTCAACCTGCTGCCAGGCATCGGCCAGAAGCTGCGTGATGCGATCCTCGATGCACGCAAGCGGGGTCCCTTCGACTCATTCGATGCCGTCACCGACCGTGTCGATGGGCTGCACCGCCCACGCGAGATCATCGCCGAACGCATCCTCGAGGAGCTCGAGGACGACTCGGTGAAGTACCAGCTGTTCGTCGGCGTGGGCGAGTGACCGGGTCCGCCAGCCCCGGCAGCCGAGACCCACAGGCACTCCTGCAACGGGCGGGCATCCACCCACGGACCGACCGCGACCAGCACTTCCTGACGGACGCGCGTGTGCTCGACCGGATCCCGGGGCACCGGCCCATGTCCGGCACCCCCGAGCACATCCTGGAGATCGGCGCTGGGACCGGTGCACTCACCGATCGGCTGCTGGCACTCGGTGCAACGGTCACCGCGATCGAGCGTGACGGTGACCTCGTCGAGTTCCTTCACCACGAGTTCGCAGCCCCCATCGCCGATGGTCAGCTTCGGGTGGTCGAGGCGGACGCCGTCGACGCCTCCTGGCCGGCCGTTGACTGCTGCATCGCAAACCTGCCGTACAGTGCGACCTCTCCTCTGCTGTTCCGGCTGTTGCGCCGAGAGGTCCCCAGCGTGCTGATGGTCCAGCGAGAGGTCGCTGACCGCCTCTGTGCCGATGTGGGCACCGACGACTACGGTCGGTTGACCGTCACCGCGGGGTACCATGCTGAGATCGCGATCGCCGAGCCGGTGCCACGATCGGCGTTCACCCCGCCACCGGCGGTCGCCAGCGCCGTGATCACCATCGCACCGCGACCATCTCCATACCCCGTCGAGGATCCCGACCGGTTCGCAGCTGTGGTGCGGGCGGCCTTCACCCAGCGCCGCAAGACGCTGCGCAACGCCCTCCGAAACACCACACACATCTCGGAGATCGCACAGATCGATGCACTGCTCGCGGCGCTCGATGACGACCTCCTCCGGCGGCGACCGGGGACGCTCGCGCCAGCGGAGTATGCCGCCCTGACGGCGGCGGTCATCGCCATCGAGGCCGATGGCTGAGGACGACTCTCGCCGCCGATTGGCCCGTCGACGGGGGCTGTCCCTCAGCGTGTATGCCCCCGGGGCGGACTCGGCCCTGCTGGTGGAGGCGGCGACACCGGTCGCACGGGGTGTGTGTCTCGAGGTGGGCGTCGGCAGTGGCTGGGTGCTCGAGCGGCTACTGGAGACGACGGAGCACATCACCGCGGCCGCGGGTATCGACATCAACCGCGATGCATGTCGGGCCACCGCCACGCGCCTGGTGGAGCGACCCCACATGCGGGGGGTGATCCACGGCGACCGCATCGGTGCGATCGGCACGGCCACCATCGACACGCTGCTGTGCAATCCGCCGTACCTCCCGGTGGGTGACCCAGCGCCCGCCGACCCGATCGCTGCGGCGCTTGATGCGGGTCACGATGGCCTCGCCATGCTCGGCCCGCTGCTGGCTGAGCTGCCGCGCATCCTCCGCCCGGGCGCACATGCCATCCTCATCACGAGCTCCGAGAGTGAGCAGAACCGCTGGGGCCGCATGCTCGCACAGAGCCCCATCGAGCACCACCACCGGGCGGTGCGACCGGTCGGCGGGGAGACGCTGTACGCCGATGTGCTCCGGCAGTATGACTGAGGGTAATCAGCCAGCATCAACAATATTAAACAGGGGCCTGGATGACCCTCGGTAATGACGGAGACCATCGCCACGACCCCGGGCCTGTTCCCGCTCCCCGACTGGGCGAAGACCCGCCTGGGACGGCTCAAGGGCCACCAGAAGCATGACCTGATCGACGGTTCGGAGTCTGCGGAGGTGCTTGAGACGTACGAACAGGCGCGTGGAGAGGTCATCGATGCACAGCGCGACGCGGGGCTCGGCCGCATCGTGGAGGGGCAGCTCCGATGGGATGACATGCTGGCGCATCCGTTGACGATCAATCCTGCCGTCGAGACGGGTGGGATCGTCCGCTACTACGACAACAACAACTTCTATCGACACCCGACGGTGACCGAGGTCCCGAGCCCGACGGGTGACATCGCTGCGGACCTGCAGCGGGCCGCACAGCTGGCGCCCACACAGGACCTCCAGGCGGTGCTCCCGGGCCCGATCACCCTCGCGGATCTCTCCGCAGATGCGTGTGTCAACGACACAGTCGAGTTCCACCACGTGCTCGCCGAGCTGCTCGCCGGTGAGCTGGAGGACGCACCGCACATCGAGACACTGTATCTCCTGGAGCCGTCGTTGGTGACCGCACCCCCCGAAGAGGACCTGTGCGTCGAGCTCGAGGAGCTGTATGCGACCGTGGCCACGGCGACCGACGCAGAGGTCGTGGTGCACACGTACTTCGGGGCACTCTCCGAGCAGACCCACGTGTACCTCGTGGATGCGGATGTCGCGGGCATGGGCGTGGACATCGTCGCCGACGATCGCGAGCAGACCATCTACAATGCGGGGGAGTACGGGATGGCCGACGTGATCGCGCTCGGGCTCACGGACGGACAGAACACGCTCGTCGAATCCACACCGACGCTCGTCGAGAGGGTGGCGTGGGTCTTCGATCAGCTCCCGACGGCGGACCCCACGCGTCTGTACCTGTCGACGAACACCGAACCGTTCTATCTGCCCGTGAGCAAGCATCGACAGAAGCTCGCTGCGGTCGCCCAGGCGGCTGCGGAGCTCACGGAGGTGGGTATCTGATGGCACGCGACGTCGACAACCGCGAGCAGTTCCGCCCGGCGGAGCATCCCAACGACCACTTCATCCTGACGACCGTCGTCGGTAGCTACCCGAAGCCGACGTGGCTGAACCGCATCCGTGACCACCAGGATGATGCGAGCTATGGGGTCGATGCAGCCGCACTCTCCGAGGCGTATGATGATGCCGCCCGACTGATCACCGAGGAGCACCAGCACTGTGGGCTCGATACCGTCGTGGATGGGGAGATGCGTCGCGAGGAGATGGTCGAGTACTTCGCCGAACGCATCAGGGGGTACGAGTTCAATGGCCCCGTCAAGGTCTGGGGGCACAACTACTTCGACAAGCCATCCGTCACGGAGCCGGTCCAGTATGATGAGCCATGGCTGGTCGATGAGTTCCGATTCACCGATGCCGTCGCAGACCGCCCCGTGAAGGTCCCGATCACCGGCCCGTACACGCTGGCGAGCTGGTCGTTCAACGAGGCGTATGACGACATCGCAGCACTCACGTACGATCTCGCGGACCTCGTCAACGAGGAGGTCGCAGCACTCGTGGATGCAGGTGCACGGTACGTGCAGATCGATGAGCCTGCACTGGCGACGACGCCCGATGATCATGCGATCGTCGGTGGTGCCCTCGAGCGCATCGTCGACGGGATCCCCGATGCCGTGCGGGTGGGGCTGCACGTCTGCTATGGCGACTACTCGCGGATCTATCCGGAGATCAACGACTACCCGATCGATGAGTTCGATGTCGAACTGTGCAACGATGGGTACGAGCAGATCGGGGTCTTCGACGATGGTGCATTCGCGCCAGACCTGGCGTTGGGCGTCGTCGACGTGCATGACACCACCGTCGAATCGGTCGACCAGATCATCGAGAACATCACACAGGGGCTGCGCGTCGTCGGCCCCGAGCGGTTGACGGTCTCACCGGACTGCGGGCTGAAGCTGTTGCCCCGTGAGGTCGCCCGCGAGAAGATGCAGAACATGGTCACCGCCACACGTGCGGTGGAGGCCCGACTCGACCGCGGCGAGCTGTAAGGGGCTACTCGACCAGCCAGGGCTCGTCGATCCGTGTGTACGACACCGGTGGCCGATCACCGAAGAACAGCGCGATCTCCCGCTCGTTCGCACCGGCGTCCTCGTGGTCGGAGGCGTGGATCACGTTCCTGCCCAGGTCCACACCGAAGTCGCCCCGGATCGTCCCCGGCGCTGCGGCCGCCGGGTCGGTCGCTCCCACCATCCGGCGGACCTGGTGGGTCACATCCGGGCCGCTCCACACCATGGTGAACACCGGCCCCGCCGTGATGAAGTCGATGAGGTCATCGAAGAACGGCTTCCCCGCGTGCTCGGCGTAGTGCTCCTCAGCGAGCGACCGCTCCAGCTGCCGCAGCGAAGCGGCGGTCAGCTTGAACCCGCGTGTCTCGAAGCGGTCGACGATCGTCCCGATCAGCCCCCGCTGGACGCCATCGGGTTTGACCATCACGAACGTGGACTCGTCCATCACTCCGTGTTCCGTCGACCGCCTGCCTCGGTCCATTCGAGGTCACGTGCCTCACGACCCAGCAGCCAGTTCTTCTCCGCCTTCGAGTCCACGAAATGCATGACCGTCCCATCGGTCAGGACGAGGATGGTCCCTGTGCCCGGCTCGATCTCCGCGCCGGTGTAGTCACAGCGGCGGTGCTCAACCATCGCTCATCGCCCTCCGATGGCATCCGCATCCCGCTGGGTCTCGCGCAGCTGGAGGATGTCCCCCACCCGCACCGGTCCCAACACGTTCCGGGTGATGACCTGTCCTTGGCTCTCGCCCTCCTGGATTCGACAGCGGACCTGCATGGCCTCACCGTGCATCCCGGTCTTGCCCACGATCTCGATGACCTCCGCAGAGGTGGAATCGCCAGTGCCCTCGTCGACGCTCATCGGCTTACCGGAGGTCCGCCAGCTTCTCGACGATGCCCTCGACGGTCTCCTCGGCATCGCCGGCATCCTCGATCGCAGCGGCTGCTGAGCCGACCTCCAGGCCCGCTGCATGTCCAACATCGTCCTGGGTGGCCACGAAGAGGTAGGGGATGCCCTTCTCGTCGGCAAGCTCTGGCAGATGCATCACGATCTCCTCGGGGGACACATCCTCGGCGATGTACACCAGCGCCGCTGTCCCGCGCTCGACGGACTTCGTGGTCTCATTCGTCCCCTTCTTCACCGTGCCTGTATCCCTGGCGACCTCCAGTGCCTCTAGGGCATCATCAGCGAGGTCTGCCGGAACGTCGAATTCTACGTAGACTGACATGATTGTATCCTGTGATACCTGCGAGCTCGACCGGTCCGCCCTCCGTCGGTGGGCAGCGGATTCATCGTCTCGGTGCAGGTGTTGCTGCGTCTACCTATGGATGGGATAAAAGCGCTTTCAAACCGACCTGCCGGCGCCGCGCAACTCATGCCCTCCCGGGTCCCGGTGAGGATGTGCACCCGACGCAGGAGATGCTCGATGCGATCGAGACCATCGGGGAGCGCGGGCATCGTGCGTGTGTGGTCATGCTGGGCTCCCGGCAGGCGGCCATCGGGTACTCAGAGGTGCTGTTCTCTGCGGCCGATATCGGTCACGACGGACGGTGTCTCATCAGCGATGCACCCACCGGCATCGGCCGGACCATCCCTCCAGCGGAGATGGACACCGAGCTGGGACGGACACACCGGGGCGTCGCTGTCGATGCGACCGATGGGGTCGACCCGGATGTGCTCGGGCAGGCCGTCGGGACCGTCGATGGTGGCGGCATCTGCCTGGTCTGGATGGGCCCCCGCAGCCGGTTGGAGACTCCTCGGGGGCGCTTTGCTGCGTCCATGGCAGTTCCCCCCTGGACGGTGGATGCGGTGGGCACGCAGTTCATCGAGCGCATCGTGCGAACCGCATCGCAGCATCCGCAGATCGGTCTGGTGGACCTCGATGCCCCCGTGGCGAGTGTGCCCCCTGCTGCAGGCGATGGGCCGCACCCACCACCGGCGACGCCGGTCGGTGTCTCCGCGGTCGACCCCGCTGTCACCGACCTGGTGCGGACCGCCGACCAGCGCCGTGCGGTCGACCGCATCTGTCAGCTGCCCCCTGGTGCGGTCGCGGTCGTGGATGCACGCCGTGGGCGCGGCAAGTCCAGTGCACTCGCCATCGCTGCGGTGGTCATGGCGCGTCGTGGTGCGCGGGTACAGATCGCAGCGACCGCACGGGCACATCTCAGTGCCGTCGAGGCGCTGCTCGATGCGGTCTGTGAGCGTGACCGAGATGGCGGCGTCCGCTACGCCAGCGGTGGATCGATCACCGTCGCAGCCGGTGGCCTCGACACGCTGGAAGTGGACGCGGATATCCTCATCATCGACGAGGCCGCGACAGTCCCCATCGACCACCTCTGGCGGCAGCTGGGTGACCACCGTGTCGTGTTCAGCACCACGACCGACGGGTATGAGGGGACCGGTGCGGGGTTCGGTGTTCGGCTCGCAGCCCGCCTCCGGACCGCGGGTGTCGATCTGCATCACATCCCACTGTCGACCCCCATCCGCTTCGCCGCGGATGACCCCCTGGAGCGGTGGATCACGCGGCTGCTCTGTCTCGACGCGGTCCCCTTAGCGGGCATCGAGGACGTCATGGCACTCCCGCCGGTGGAACTCGGATCGGTCGCCGCGGCGCAGCTCGCTGATGACGAGGCGCTGCTGCGCGGGGTGCGTGCACTGCTGGCGAGTGCGCACTACCAGACAACCGCGGCGGACCTCGCGCGGTGGCTCGATGCACCGAACATCCAGATGTGGACCGCCCAGGCGGACCGGGTGACCGTCGGTGTCGTCGCGACGGCTGAGGAGGGCCGGCTGGATGGCGGGACCATCGAGACCGCGATCGGCGGCCAGCACATCCCCGGCCAGCTCCTGCCGGATGTGTTCATGCGGCAGTTCGCCGATCGCACCATCGGTCGGCTGCACACCCGCCGCATCATGCGGGTGGCGGTCCATCCCGAGCTGCGTCGGCGCGGGATCGGGACGGCCCTCATCGATGCGGTGGATGCCCCTTCCGATGCCGATGCGCTGACGGCGACCTTCGGAGCGACGGTGCCCACGTTGCGGTTCTGGGCGGCGGCGGGCTTCGTCCCCGTCCACGTGGCTGCCCGTCCGAACGCCCGCAGTGGTGTCCACTCGGTGTTCATGGTCCGCCCCCGCACAAGCCCGGCAGAACGATGGACGCGGCGTGCACAGGCGGGGTTCGTCCGCCGCCTGCCCGGGCTTACCCCCGACCATCTCCGGAGGATGGACCCTCTGGTCCTCAGCCATGTATGTGCAGCCGCCGACCCCCAGGCACTCCCGGAGCTCTCAGCGGGAACCTGGCGGCAGCTGCGACGCATCGGTGGCGATGAGAGCGTCTACGCGACCGCACCGCATGCGGTACGACAGCTGCTCATCCACTGGTTGACCCACCACTCAGCGACACCACCAGCGTCTGCTGCGGCACTCGCAGTGGGTGTCGCCTGCCAGGGTCGGCCGATGACGTGGGCCGTCGAGGCGGGCCACATCAGCTCCACACGCCAGGGGTGGTCACAGCTGGCAGACACGCTCGGGGCTGCGGTCGACATGCTGGCACCCACAGCTGCGGGCGGTGCCGCTCAGCGGTGGGCGAAGTAGGCAACAGTCCGGTCTTCGCGCTGTGTGTCGATGCGTGCGAATCCGACGCGTTCGAACTGCACGACGGTGTCCTCGGGGATCGATGCGACCGATGGTGCGCCCACCCCACTGACGCTGCCCGTGGGGGTCTGCATGTGGACCGGTTGCCCGTCCGCAGGGGCCCAGTGGACCACATCCACGGCCCCTGACCGCACCACATCGATCGGCGCATCGGTGCCCATGAGCCGGTCGTCCTCCCTGCGCACACAGCCGGCGCCCTTCAGCCAGACACGCTCACCCGTCGCAGGCACATCGTCCGGTTCGATGACCACGACAGCGGTGGGGCTGATGCTCCGGGTGCCCATCGTCGGGTCATCCGGATGCCGATCGACAGCGACGTGCTCAGGCAGCCCGCTGACACCGAACGGGACCGGGTCTCGGACGAAGAACGCACGCGGGGCGGTTGGGTCGACCCGTGTCCGGTTGGCCGCGTAGATGCTGGACATGGCGAGGTCGACGTTCGAGGTCGACATCCCCAGCTCGACCATCGTCTCGACCACCGCCTCCCCCGTGATCCCCCGTCGTCGAAGGCTCTTGAGCGTCGGCGCCCGGGGGTCGTCCCACCCATCCAACTCGCCGGCTTCGATCGCCGCTGCGAGCGCACTCGTCGACAGGGGCAGATCGTACGCATCGACGTTCACGTGTCCCCAGTGCAGCACCTCGGGGTACTGCCAGTCGAGATACTCGTAGATGAATCGCTGGCGGCGGGCTGAGTCCTGCAGGTCGATCCCACGGATGATATGGCTCACCGCCAAGAGCTCATCATCGATCGCCGACTGGAAGTCGAGCATCGGCCAGCATCGGTAGTCCGCGGCCTCCGGGCGGGGATGCGGTCGGTCGATGATCCGGAAGGCGACGAAGTCCCGCAGGGCGGGGTTCTTGTGTTCGATGTCGGTCCGGATGCGGAGGACGGCCTCCCCCGCCCCCCGCTCCCCCTCGATCATCGCCTCGAATCGCTCGTGCGTCTCGTCGATCGACTGTTCACGGTGTGGACAGGCCACCCCGTCGTTCTTCTTCGCAGAGAATGTTTCAGCGGAGCACTCGCAGACGTAGGCACCTCCCGCATCGATCACCTGCTTGGCATAGCTGTAGTACGTGTCCATGCGGTCGGATGCACGCACGACCTCGTCGGGCGTGATGCCGAGGTATGCGAGATCCTCCTCGATCGCCGGATATGCCCCGAGGTCCGGCCGTTTGGTGCCGGGGTCGGTATCGTCGAACCGCAGGATGAAGTGGCCATCATGGCGCTCGCGGTATGCACCGATCACCGCGGGCATCCGCGCATGGCCGATGTGCCAGGGGCCGTTGGGGTTCGGTGCCGCACGCATGCGGACCGGGCCATCGACCGCCGGCAGCTCCGGCAGGGTGTGCGATCGCTCGGTCGACTCCGGGGCATCGATGGCCTCGAGTGCCTCCGGGTCGATACTCGCGAGGCGCTCACGACGCCATGCCATCGACTCGTCGTTGACCGCCTCAACCACCTCGGTGACGATGCGTTTCACGGTCTCGGCGTGTGCGCGGAACGCAGGATGCTCCGCCATCAGCGGCCCCATGATCGGTCCCACCGCCGCCTCCGCATCGTGCTCCAATGCGTTGATCAACGCGGCATGCTCTGCGGCGGTGGCCACGCGGTCCTCGTCGAACTCCCCCATCTGTCAGTACCCCCGTGTGATGAGGTACTCTGCCAGCTCGACGAGCAGGCTCCGTGCGGGTGAGTCATCCAGCACCGACAGGCGGTCGATCGCCACGTCGGTCAGCGCCCGTGCCTTCGTGGCGGCGAAGGCGATCGAGTCCGCCGCCTCCAGCTGCTGGACGGCCGCATCCATGGCCTCCTCGTCCTCTCCATCGACCGACCGGAAGATCGCATCCACATCGACACCACGGTCACGGGCGTGGACGGTGATGAGTGTCTCTTTCTGCTCGATGAGGTCCGAGCCTCGGCGCTTGCCCAGCACCGCAGATGGCGTCGTGAGGTCCAACACATCATCCTGGATCTGGAACGCCTTGCCGGATTCCAGACCATACTCATACACCGCATCGACCACCTCACGGTCTGCTCCGACGAGGACCGCACCGACGGCTGCTGCGGTCGCATACAGCACGGCGGTCTTCCGCTCGACCATCTGCAGGTACTCCTCGGTGGTGACCTCCGGGCGGGTCTCGAAGGCGATATCCATCGCCTGCCCCTCGCAGATCTCCACACAGGTCGTCGCCAGCAGCTCGACGGCTTCGACCACACGGTCGGCGCTGGCACCGGTCTGTGCGAGCAACTCGAAGCCCTTCGCGTACAGGGTATCCCCCGCGAGGATGGCCAGCTCGGTGTCGAACGCCTCGTGCACCGCAGCGACCCCCCGTCGCATCGCATCGTCGTCCATGATGTCATCATGAATGAGCGTGAACGACTGGATCACCTCGATCGCCGCCGCTGCGGCCATCAGGTCGACCTGTCCGCCATCGACCGTCGGGAACGCATCATACGATACCGACGCAGGCTCGGTGTCCACGACCGCCTCGGCGACAAGCAGGGTCACCGCCGGCCGGAGTCGCTTGCCACCGGCCGTCAGGATGTGCCGTGTCGCCTCATACAGGTCCACTGGTTCGCCTGGGGAGACCGCCACCGACAGCCGTGCATCGATCCGGGCCCGACGCTCAGCGATCGCCTCCATGATGGGGGCGTCGTGAGCGTCGGACGGCATCTCACTGCACCAGCTGAATCATGTTGCCGTTGCGGGTGACATGGATGTCCCGGCCCAAAGCGTACCCCTGGGACTCTGCGAGGTCCACATACGGTGAGAAGCCCTTGAGGTTCTGGTGGGCGGGGATGATGTGCTGTGGCTGCAGGGCATCCAGCATCTGGAAGTGCCCCTCCTCACGGAGGTGGCCCGACACGTGGATCTCATCGTAGATGCGGGCACCCTGCATCCGCAACAGGCGCTCAGACTGATAGCGCTGCCCCACGTTCGTGGGCTCGGGGATCACCCGCGCACAGAAGACGACCTTGTCACCGTTCTCCAGCTCGTACGGCGTCTCGCCCCGCCCCATGCGCGTCAGCATCGCCCGCGGCTCACCCTGGTGGCCGGTCACGACGGGGAGGAAGTTCTCCTTGCCCTCCTTCATGATGCGTTTGAATGTACGGTCGACCGACTTGCGGTGGCCGTACATCCCCACATCGTCGGGGAAGTCCACGAACCCAAGCCGCTCTGCGGTGCCGGAGTACTTCTCCATGGACCGCCCGAGCAGCACGGGCTGCCGTCCGATCTCCTTTGCGAACTCGACCAACGAGGAGACACGCGAGATGTGCGAGGAGAACGTCGTCGCGACGATACCCCCATCATAGTCCTCCATCGACTGCAGCGTGTCGCGAACGTGCATCCGTGCGACCGACTCCGAGGGGGTCCGCCCCTTCGCACCGGCGTTCGTGCAGTCCTCGATGTAGCAGAGCACCCCATTGCCCTCTCTGCCGATCTCGCGGAACCGCTCGATGTCGATGGGATCTTCCAGCACCGGCGAGAAGTCCATCCGCTTGTCCAGCCCGTACACAATCGCACCCTCTGGGGTGTGCAGCACCGGATTGATGGCATCGATGATCGAGTGCGTCACGTGGACGAACTCCAGCTGGACATTCCCCGAGTCACCGATCTCCATCGTCTCACCAGCCGACATCTTCACGAGGTCGTTGCCGACGTTGAACTTGCTCTCGTCTTCGACCTCCTGCTTCACGAGCTCGATCGTGAAGGGGGTGGCCACGATCGGTGCATCGTATCGGTGTGCGAGCTTCGATAGCGCACCGATGTGGTCAAGATGCCCGTGTGTTGGCACGATGGCCTGGACATCCCCCTCGAGCTCTGACATGACCCGATCGTCCGGGATCGCACCCATATCGATCAGGTCCAGACTGTGCATCTTCTCGGTCTGGACGTTGTCGTGAATGAGGACCTGGCTCAGGTTCAGCCCCATATCGAACACGACCACGTCGTCGCCTGCACGGACCGCAGTCATCTGCCGTCCGACCTCTTCGTATCCGCCAATTGTTGCGATTTCGATTTCCATGATGTTGCTCCAGCACCCGCCCGGACGTCAACCGGAACGCGCCTCCTGGTCGCCTCGATGGTGACCCTGACACGCATGCCGGCGCTCCCGTCGTCGTTCGTCGGTCCCGCGTGGCCGATCACAGCGATCGCCACTTACCCGCGGGGGTGTGGTGGAAGCAGATACTGCGTACCCCGATAAAAAGCGACCGAAACCTGGCTGAGCGATGTCGGCGTCGGCACGCTTATACGGCGTTTCCTCCGTGCTTTGGGTATGACGGCGAGGCCTCTGGACGTGCTCGAGTCTGCATTGGAGGAGCCGGTGACGGTGACCCTGAAGGATGATCGGTCATTCTACGGGCTCCTGCTGGGTTACGATCAGCACATGAACGCCGTGTTGGGTGTCCCGCCGGAGCCGATGGATGCGGCAGGCACCGAGACCGTCGAGAACACAACGATTATACGCGGCGATAATGTGGTCATGATACGCAAATGACGGGTTCTGGCACCCCCTCGATGGGCAAGAAGAACAAGAAGGTGCACGTGAAGTGTCGGCGATGCGGGTCAGCGTCGTATCACCTGAAGAAGGGGCGATGTGCCTCATGCGGGTTCGGTAAATCCGCCAAGCGACGGTCCTACAACTGGCAGACGAAGGCCGGCGAATAGAACAGCTGTTTCACGAACGTGCATATCACCGGGTGAGCAGTGGCACCGGCTGTGCATGGCCGTGGGGGTTTATTCCCCTGCAACCGTAGTCATGATTGATGGATGCGCAGGGACCGGTTCCGGCCTCAGCGGCCATGCGAGACCGATGTGGGGTCGTGGGCGTGGCGCTCTCGGAGACGGATGCTGCACACCCGCTGTACTCCGCGTTGTACGCCCTGCAGCATCGTGGACAGGAGGCCGCGGGTATCGTCACCCATGATGGTTTCCAGCAGCACAGCCATGTCGAGACCGGCCTCGTCAGCGAGGTGTTCGATGCCGATGCACTGGCAGGGCTCCTCGGTACCACGGGGATCGGTCATGTGCGATACCCGACCCAGGGCGATGTCGGTGCCTGTTGCGCACAGCCCTTCGCGGTCTCCTTCAAGTCCGGATCGCTGGGGTTGGCGCACAACGGCAACCTGATCAACACCGGCGAACTCCGCGATGCACTGGCTGCGTCCGGCCATGCGTTCACCAGCGATGGGGACACGGAGGTGATCGCACATGAGCTCGCCAGACAGCTGCTCGAGGGTGACCTCATCGGGGCGATCGAACGGACCATGGGGAAGTTGCATGGGTCGTACGCGCTGACGATCATGCATGATGAGACGGTCATGGGCCTCCGCGATCCGGAGGGGAACAGACCGCTCTGTGTGGGTAAGCTGGATGGGGGGTACATCCTCGCATCTGAGTCTGCAGCGATCGACGCGCTGGGCGGGACACTCCTGCGGGATGTGCGTCCGGGTGAGCTGGTGATCCTCGACCCGGCGGGTGCCGGATTCGACTCACACCAGCTGGTCGATGTCGATCGCACCGCGCACTGCTTCTTCGAGCACGTCTATTTCGCCCGGCCCGACTCGACCATCGATGGCAGCCTCGTGTATGCGACCCGCCGTGCGTTGGGTGCGGCCCTGTGGGCCGAGTCCGGGACGCCGTCTGATGTGGTCATGCCGGTGCCGGACTCGGGCAGGTCCTTCGCGGCGGGGTATGCGGCCGCAGCACAGGAGGCGGGTGCGGATCTGTCGTTCGCGGAGGGTCTGATGAAGAACCGGTATGTGGGGCGGACGTTCATCATGCCATCACAGGACGCCCGCGAGCGGGCGGTCCGCATCAAGTTGAATCCGATCCGCTCGACGATCGAGGGGCGGCGGGTGACGATCATCGATGACAGCATCGTGCGGGGGACGACCTCCCGCGAGCTCGTCTCGCTCCTGCGGAAGGCGGGAGCGGCAGAGGTCCACCTGCGGATCGGTGCACCGCCGATCATCGCACCCTGCTACATGGGCATCGACATGCCGACACGGGAGGAGCTCATCGCAGCAGACCGGTCACCCGCGGCGATCGCCGAAGAGGTCGGAGCGGATTCCCTCGCATTCCTGTCGATCGATGCTATCACCGATGTCCTCGCGACCTCGCGTGCGGACCTGTGCTTGGGCTGTGTGACCGGCGCGTACCCATATGATATCCCGGGTGAGGAGATGGACCGCACCGTCGCTTCGGAGGCTGCTCCCGCCGTGTCCGCACGGGGTGATCAGTAGATGACGTACGCGAGCAGATAGACGATGTTCCCCAGCGCGAAGGAGACCAACCAGAGCGTCGCACCGATGCGTCCGACCAGCCGGTGACGCGTCTGGTACAGTTCGCGGACCTCATGGGTGACACCCAACAGCACCGCATGGATGACGAACGGGATGCAGACCACAGCGAGGACGATGTGCACCGCGAGGACCGGGAGATACACGCGCTGGTAGACCACCGTGGGTCCACCGAAGGTGACCGGCCCTGCGACGATCACCTTGTAGAGGTACAACACCAGGAACGCGATGAAGAGGCCGAGGGTGATGAGCATCAGCCGCCGGTGCTCCATGATCGCACCACGACGCACCGCGCGGACCCCGAGGATGATGCTCACGATCGCCGCCGTCGAGATGACGGCGTTGATGTGAGGGATCACCGCGGGGACGACCGCCGGTGTGGTGGGCATGAGCGTCGGTGGGACCAACCCAAGGACCGCCGCGAACACCGCCCCGATCGCCAGCGCGCTCAGGCTCAACGAGCTGAGGAGCAGATGTCGACGGACCATCGCGATCATTGCCCAGATGATGTGGCGTCATCGATTAGCTTTGCCGCTCCCGTCGGGTGAAAAGAAACGCATATACAGTCCGTTCAAGTAGCTGCTGATGCGCGAGGCGATTGATGCGTGGGTAGCCAAGCCAGGTCAACGGCGCAGCGTTGAGGGCGCTGTCCCAAAGGGGTCCGCCGGTTCAAATCCGGTCCCACGCACTGTTCTGTGGTGGCTGCCAGGACCGTAGCCTTAGATATCTCCCCTGCTTACACATGGTATGGCCAAGTACTCGACCGGACGGGGTGGCGGTGGCACCACCGCCTCTGCGTGTGAGCTCTGCGGGGCGGACGATGGCAGGCTGCGCGCCGCTGAGATCGCCGGTGCCAAGCTCATGGTCTGTGCATCATGTGCTCCGCACGATGACCGGGCTCCCTCAGGCGGTTCAGGCGGGACAGGCGGCGGGGGCTCTCGCCCCCAGCAGATCGCACGCAAACAGGCGCGGATGATCGATCAGTCGAAGCCAGATGCGGATCGGTGGGTCCGTGAGGGGACCAACTACGAGTCGGATGCGTTGCCCTACCTGGTGGATGGCTACGGCGGTCGGCTGCATGATGCGCGCACGGATGCGGAGCTCAGCATCGCGGAACTGGCAGCGATGGCCGAGATCGACGAGGACACGGTCCGGTCCGTCGAGGCAGGGCGGGCGATCAGTGATACGGTGGGTGGGTCAGCGATCCATGCGCTCGAGGCTGCGCTGGAAGTCACGCTCGTCGACGAATGATCTCCCCTGCTGCGTTGCATCCGCAGGTGACCAGCTTCTCCGCTGCGGTCACGGCGGTGGACGATCGGCATGTCGTGCTCGCAGAGAGCTACTTCTACCCTGCTGGTGGAGGCCAGCCCGCAGACCAGGGGAGCATCGATGACATCCCCGTCGTCGCCGTGTCAACGGACGAGGGGGCCATCGTCCACGAGCTCGCCGCCGAGCCCGCCTTCGCGGTCGGCGATACCATCGATGCTGCGGTCGACACCGACTTCCGTCGGTTCACGACACGGGCACACACCGCGAGTCACGTGCTGTATGGGGCAGCCCGCCGCCACTGTGAGGAGTTGGGATACGCAGGCTTCGACATCAGCGATGAGCGGGTCCGTATCGACCTCGAGACGCCCACCACCCTGGACACCGATCGGTTGGCCGAGATTGCCATCGCGGCCAACAGCGTGGTCTGGGACGATCGTGCGGTGACCTGGGAGCAGGTGCCTGCGGCGGCGGCCCGGGAGGATGCGTCGGTCGCGTTCAATGTGAAGACCGAGGAGGGGGTCTTCGATGCGGATGGCCCTGTCCGCATCGTCCAGATCGCAGATTGGGACGCGGCCGCCTGTGGGGGGACCCATGTCCGGTCGACGGCGGAGATCGGGCCGATCATGCTGCGGGATGTCTCGAACCCCGGCGCGGGCATCACCCGCATCGAGTTCTCTGTCGGTCCCCCCGCGATCGCCCAGCTCGGCGACGGCTGGGCGACACGGCGACGCCTCTCACGGATTCTCGATGCCCCTGTCGATGGGCTCATCGATGCTGCTGAGACCCTCCAGACCGCACATGAACGCAGCACCGCTGCCAACGAGGAGCTCGCCATCGAGACCGCAGGGTTGCGCCTGCAGCTGTTGCCGCGGTCGGCGACGACAGGGTGGGTGGTCGGGGAGATCGGCGGTGTGCCACCTGCGGGCGTCGAGGCCGCGCTGCGGGCGGACGGGACGGTGGATACGGCGGTGATCATCCCGGGTGAGCAGCACCGGCTCATGGTCGCAGCCGGTCCAGCGTATGACGCCGCCCTGCTCATCGACCGGGTGACCGATGCTCTCGGTGGTGGTGGCGGTGGATCGGCCGACTTCGCGCAAGCAGGCGGTCTGCCAGCCGAGACGACGGCGCTCATCGAGGCGGTCGAACATGCGGTGGCCGAGGGTGGTGGTCCGGTGTGACCGTTCCGGTGCGGTATCACTGTCCCACCTGTGGGCAGGTCTTCAGTCTTGAGCGTGCGCCCAGTATCGCCGACAAGTCGGTGACCCCCTACCCCCTCGAGGGGTGGGAGTATGAGTCACCTGCGGAGGCGTTCGAGGATGCCGATGGCGTGATCCTGCGGTGTGGTGAGTCATCGGCGGAGGGCCTACGGTGGCCTGAGGCGGTTGTGGATGGTCGCTTCGCGCAGACGGCACCGTGTGGTGCGCCCATCTACCTCTCGTTTGTCCGGTACGAGATGGGGCGCGAGGTCGAGCCCGTCCCGGAGTACCAGCCGGTCGACATCGCCGATGCGGGCCCACGCTGGGGCCCACCTGGCCCCCGTCTGTGATCAGGGGAGGCTGACCTCGACATCCGCCGCAGCTGCAGCGGCCTTCACCGTGTTCCACAGCAGCATCGCCCGGGTCATCGGCCCGACACCACCGGGCACGGGCGTGATCGCCCCGGCCACCTCTGCTGCTGATGTGAACTCCACATCGCCGACAAGCTCGGACCCCTCGTCGGTCTCCCGGCGGGTGATCCCCACATCGATCACGGTCGCACCTGGCTTGATCATCGACCCATCGATCATCTCGGGCACCCCCGCCGCTGCGACCAGGATGTCCGCAGCGGACGTCTTCTCGGCCAGGTCGGCCGTCCGCGAGTGACAGACCGTCACCGTGGCATTGCCTGCAGGCGACTTCTGCAGCAGGAGGTTCGCCATCGGCTTGCCCACGATGTTCGATCGCCCGACGACCACCGCATCCGCCGCCTCGGTCTCGATGTCGGACCGCAGCAGCAGCTGTTCGATCCCGTGCGGGGTCGCTGGTTTGAACCGGGGTGCGCCGGTGACCAACAGCCCCACATTCTCCGGATGGAAGCCATCGACATCCTTCCCCGGCTCGACTGCCCGCAGGACGCGGTCGGCATCGATGTGGTCTGGCAGTGGCATCTGCACGAGGATCCCATCGACATCGGGATCTGCGTTCTGGGCCTCGATCTCCGCGAACAGCGTCGCGGCTGGATCATCGGGGTCCAGCCGGACGTCCGTGCTCTCGATGCCGACCTCCGCACAGTCCGCATGCTTCATCGAGACGTACGTGTGGCTCGCGGGGTTGTCGTTCATCAGGATCGTCGTCAGATGGGGGGCACCGGCGGCACTCGTGACCGTCTCGATGGCCACGCCGAGCTCCGCACGGATCTGCTGGGCGGTGGCCTCCCCATCGATGATTGTCGCCATCACTGCATCGCTCCCTGGAGATGCACTTAATCGTTGTCCGCTGCCGCGACTACTCCCCGTAGATGGGGTGTGTGGCCGTCAGCGCGGCGACTCGATCTGTCACCTTCGTGAGAGTTTCTGTCGAGGCGGGGTCCTCGATGACCTCCACGATCAGCTCTCCCACCTCGATGATCTCCTCCTCACCGAAGCCTCGGGTCGTCAGTGCGGGCGTCCCGAAGCGCACCCCTGATGGGTCGAACGCAGACCGCGTCTCACCGGGTACCGTGTTCGCATTCATGACGATACCGGTCGACTCGAGTGCTGCCTCGACGGTCTTGCCCGTTGTCTCCGGATGTGAGGGTCGCAGGTCGACCAGCACGAGGTGGGTGTCTGTCCCACCCGAGACGACGTGGAGTCCCGCCGCACTGAACGTGTCTGCCAGCGTCTGTGCGTTCCGTACGGTCTGTTCGGCGTACGGCACGAAGGTGTCCTCCAACGCCTCGGCGAATCCGACCGCCTTCCCCGCGATGTTGTGCATGAGTGGCCCACCCTGTGCACCGGGGAAGACGGCGGTGTCGATCGCATCCGCATACTCCGGCTCGCACATGACGATCCCGCCACGGCCTGCGCGGATCGTCTTGTGCGTCGACCCGGTGACGAAGTCGGCGATGCCCACCGGCGATGCGTGGACCCCCGCCGCGACCAGCCCGGTGATGTGTGCGATGTCTGCGAGATGATACGCGCCCACCTCGTCGGCGACCGCCTGCACCCGGTCGAACTCGACCTCCCGTGGGTATGCCGAGTAGCCGGAGACGATGATGTCCGGGTGGAATGATGCCGCCTTCGCAGCCAGCTGCTCGTAGTCCACATAGCCCGTGTCGGGGTCGACCTCGTACTGTTCGACCTCATACAGCTGCCCTGCGAAGTTCGCAGGATGCCCATGACTGAGATGGCCACCATGCGTCAGATCCAGTGAGAGGATCTTGTCACCTGGCTCCAGCATCGCCAGGTACACCCCCATGTTTGCCTGCGTCCCCGAGTGCGGCTGGACGTTCACATGCGGTGCGCCCCACAGCTCCTTCGCACGGTCGATCGCCAACTGTTCGACGGTATCGGCGTGCTCACACCCTGCGTAGTACCGCGACCCGGGGTACCCCTCCGCGTACTTGTTCGTGAGTGCGCTCCCCTGTGCCTCGAGGACGGCCGGTGATGCGTGGTTCTCACTCGCGATCATCGCCAGGGTCGCCTCCTGCCGGTCCACCTCTGCCTCCAACGCCGTCGCCACGGCCGGATCGGTGGCTGCCACCGTGTTGTAGTCCATGGCAGAGACCGGGTGGAAGTGCCAATAAGTGTTGTTCACGGTCCTGGAACACTGCTTTTTCTCGGGCCTCTTCGAGCGTGATAAATATCTCCTGTGGCCTCCTCCGAGTATCCATGACACCAGTCCCAGCAGCATCCGCCCCGGTCGCGGCCATTGCGGATGCGCTCGCGGGCGGTGATGATGTCCGGCTCATCAACCCATCCGCAGGACTGCTCGCTGCGGTCGTCGAGCGGACGCATGCGGCCACCACGGACGGTGTGCTGCATCTGCTGGTGTCCGCATCCGTCCGCACGGCGACCGAAGACCGGTTCCCCACCGCCGCACAGCTGGCAGACCTCAGCGCAGCAGGCCAGGTGACTGTGAACGTCTCGCGCGACCACCTCGAGGGGACCCTCTGCGGCGGCGCGGTCGTCGGGGTGGTGTTCGCGCAGGCACGTGAGTGGACCCTGCTGCCGCTGGACGCAGAGCCCTGGCGGGACTGGATCGATCAGACCTGGCGGAGTGTGGTGGCAGGGACGACCACCATGCCGCTTCCGGAGACCGGGTATGACCACCTCCGGTCGACGCTCGCTGCGCGGGTCTCGCCATCGGTCGCCGGCCACTTCGATCAGCTGGTCCGCACCGCACGTCGCCATCTCCCCGATGATGCCGAAATCGATCCCACCGCGGTGGCGCTGCTGGCGACCGCCTACCACGGTGGCCAACTCGCAGAGGTGACCGCGTGGGGGATCGAAGCCGGGGTCGCCTCGCGGGCCACCTTCTCCCGCGTGAAGTCCCAGCTGGTCGAGACCGGGGTGATCGAGACGGCTCCCATCCCGCAGGCGGTGGGTCGCCCTCGCCTACGATTGCACCTGCGGCAGCCTATTGCGGACACAGATGCGACTGCGCTCATCGACGCGGCACGCGCGGTGATCGCATGACGCACGCCGGCGTCGACGGGCACGCGGGGGTTTCGGTCACCGCCGATGATGCGGTCTGTGCCCACCTCGATGTGGCCGAGATCGACGTGCGCTGTACCGGATGGGACGGCCAGCCACCCACCGATCGGCCAACCCAGGCGTTGGTCGGTCGGTCAGAGTCCTTCCCTGCGGCAGGGGTGATCGCATGGTGTCCCTCGGTCTCGCCCGCCGCTGTCTATGACCGGGGCCTCGACCCCATCGGGCCTGATGCACCCCCGTCGATGGCACTCACCCTCGCCGGGTTGATCACACAGCTGCTCGCGGCCGACGGCACCCCGACTGACCATCTGCTGGTCATCAACGCCGATGGTCACACCGACCGGATCCCGGTGTATCCACCGCCGCTGCCGCGCGATGCACCGGTCACCGCAGGGGTCGTGGGCGATGACCTCGGTGCGGCCATCGATGCGGCGGAGACGGCGGTCGACCCCCACGTCGGTCTCATCGCAGCCGTCAGCGAGGAGGCATCCAGCCCCCTCCCGTACTACCTCGCACAGCTGGCTGCGCATCCCGCAGCACATGCGGATCAACAGGGCCGACTGGCCGCGGGGGTCGGCCTCGAGTGGGATCGGGCCTACATGCGGGCGCTGGGGGAGGCCCTCGAACGGTATGCCGCCAGCATCTACGACCCACACGCCCTCGAGCAGGCACCACCTGGGGCGATCGAGCCAGCGGTATCCCTCTCGCAGGTGGTCCGACCGTCATCAGCCATCCCACCGTCGCTGCCGTGGGTGTCTGGGCTGGACCTCCTGACACGTGCGGCGATCGCCGTTCCGGCTGGGCTGGTGTATCACCCCCCACCAGGGCCCACCGTGCGCCCTCCGATCACCACCGGGCTCGCGCTCGCGCGGTCCCGCCCGTCGGCGATCTACAAGGGGCTGCTCGAGGTGCTCGAACGAGATGCGCTCATGCGCATGTGGTACGGTGACGCCCCAGCCCACCGGGTGACCCTCGCGACGGATCAGATCGATGCGGTGCGCGCCCGGCTCCGGGCTGTCGAGCTCACCGTCGCCTGCTGGGCTCTGCCGACCGACCTCGGGGTGCCTGTCTGTGTGGCTGCGGTCCATCGCTCCTCGGGGTACCCACACTGTGCGTTCGGGTCGGCGGCAGCAGCCACGCCGACTGCGGCTGCGGAACATGCGGTCATCGAGGCGACACAGAACTGGATGGAGCTCGATGCGATGGGACCCGAGAAGACCGCCGCGACGTACGATGGTGTCGCACAGTACGCAGCAGCCCCTGAAGCCGCGTTCGACGCACTACCTGGTCCCGATGAGGCGGTCGGGCTGGAGTCGATCATCGCGCCCGGCCCAACTGACCTCGAGTCGCTCATCGGGCAGATCGCAGCGCACGAACTCGATGCGGTCGCCGTCTCGCTGACGACCGCAGACCTGCGGGTATTGGGGTTCGAGGTCGTCCGTGCGATCATCCCCACGGCTCAACCGCTGTTCCTCGGAGAGCCGTACTTCGGCGATCGCGTCTCTGCAGATGCGTCTGCCATCCACACCCGCCGTCCGCACCCGTTCCCCTAGATCCCGAAGGTCGCCCGCAGGACGTCTCGCGTCCCGGGCCCGAGTCCGACAGCGATGATCGCCACCAGCAGCAGGCCGCTGAACTGCGGTGACTCCTCCATGAACTCGGGTTCGAACACCCACAGGATCACCACCGCTGCAGCCAGCTTGATCGCGAGGAAGGGCCATGTGTCTCCGATCACTGCTGTCAGCGATGCTGGTTGTAGAGCGCTCGTCACATCCACCACGAACTGGTTCGCCGGATGCTTCGCGATGAGATTCGGACCCGCATCCAGTGCGGGCATCCAGTCGAGGCCCACCACGTTCGCCACACCATCGAGGCCATGTGCACCGAGCACCGCCATCGCCAGTGGTTCACGGCCAGCGATGAGCTGTGGCCTGACCCGTCTGAGGATCCGCATGATCACAACCACGGCCACACCCGCCCCGACGACCACCACCGTCACCACCTGCGGATACAGCGTGACCGCGGTGGTCCCCGTCGCACGACTGAGCAAGATCGCCGGCGGGATGACCGCAAGCACCCCACCTGCGAGTGCGGTCGTTCGGGCTGGACTCACATCCTGACGGCGCGCCAGCGTGACACCGCCGATGACCACGGCGAGTGCGATGACGAACACCGTGAGGTAGATGATGGGGCTGATCAACAACGTGTTCCACGGGTACACCGCACCGGGGTCGACGGCTGCGTCCAGGTAGTCCTCGAGGACACGAAGGCCACCCCCGAAGATCATCAGCGGTACCAGTGCCAGGATCATGTCTGCATCGATGGTGATCGAGAGCCGCCGCAGCAGCAGGATCACCCCGGCGATGCCGGCCAGCAACAGCACCATGTAGCCGACCTCCGAGACCACCGTGTAGCCGGGGTATGCGACGGGGCCAGGGGCGAGTGCACACCGTGCGGCTGTCTCGCCGGTGACGACCGTCCCGCCCTCACGGATGGCACACCTACTCCCGAGCGCATCCGCCTGGACCGGCCCCCAGAAGTACTGCCAGATGAACCGATCATACACCTGTCGTGGCCACACCGCCACGCCGGCCACCAGCGCCGTGATCACCGCACCCATCACCGCGAGGTAGCGCCGCTCATCACCGCTGAGCCCATCAGACATCGATCGCCTCCCCTGCGACCGCAAGCAGGTGCTCATGGAGCTCACCGTTCGACGCGACCATCCCCGGCGCATCTGGCTCCCAGGGGGCCCCATGCAGGTCGGTCACCGTGCCGCCTGCGGCCCGCACCATCGCGACACCGCCGACGGTGTCCCAAGGGTGCCCCCGCGTCGTGGCCACCGCGCCATCGATCGCCCCCTCGGCGATCTGTGCGAGCACAGCCTGTGCTGCTCCGATGCGGCGGATGTCTGCGAACTGCCGCACCAACGCCGCCACCAGTGCCGCATACCGGTCACGGTCATCGTGCTCCCACCACAGCAGTGGCGCGATGATCGCCTGGTGTGGGTCCGTCACATCCGATACCCGCACCACCGCATCGTTCCGCCACACCGTCTCACCATCGGTGTGATAGACATCCCCCATCGCGGGGAACGCAGACGTTCCCGCCCGCGGCTCGCCATCGACCACGAGCCCCACGGCTGTCGCGAACAGCCGTCTGCCGCGGATGAAGTTGTGTGTCCCATCGATCGGATCGACCACCCAGGCGGTCCCCCTCGCAGGCAGCTGCTTCGGGAGCATGCCCTCCTCACCAACGATGTGTGCGTCTGTGAATCGCGTCTGGATCGCCTCGACGACGGCCGTCTGTGCCGCGCGGTCGATGTGCGTCACCAGGTCCGTCTCGCCACCCTTCTGCTCGATCTCCAGCTGCCCGCGGAACCCATCGTGTGCGACGGCGGCACCCGCCGCCGCGACCGCTCGCAGTGCGTCGACCTCCGCGGTCAGCGCACCCATGCGGTCACCTCGCTCAGGGTGGTGGACACGACGCCTTCAGCGGTCGAACTGCGCGTCGTACTCCCCGTCGTCCATCCGTTCTTTGAACTCGCGGGGGTCATTGCCCTCGATGGTGATCCCCATCGAGGTGCATGTGCCGACCACCTCCTTTGCGGCGTTGAACAGGTCATATGCCAGCAGATCAGAGAGCTTCTGCTCTGCCACCTTCCGCACCTGGTCGACACTCATGTCAGCGACGAACTCTGCCTGTGGCTCGCCGGAACCCGATTCGATTCCGATTTCATCTTTGATGAGCGCGGTCGTGGGCGGGACGCCGACCTCGATCGCGAAGGACCCATCATCCTCATACTCGACGGTGATCGGCACCGTCATGCCATCGAACGCGGCCGTCTCCTCATTGATCTGCGCGACCACCGCCCCCACATCCACTGGGGTCGGGCCCAGCTCCGGGCCCAGCGGTGGCCCCGGGTTGGCCTGTCCCCCATCGACGAGTGCCTGGATCGTTCCGGCCATAGGTATCAGGTGCCCATCACCCTGTTTAACGGTTCCCTTTCGGCAGACCTCGCACGTGCACCCTTAAGCGACCACCCTCGCAATGAGCGGCCATGACGACGGTGAGCGCACCAGGCAAGGTGTACCTCTTCGGCGAGCATGCGGTCGTCTATGGCGAGCCGGCGATCCCGTGTGCCATCGATCGCCGGGCGCGGGTCTCCGCGGAGGTGCGTGCTGACGACCATGTGCGAGTCCGCGCAGCGGACCTGACACTCGATGGGTTCACAGTCGAGTACACGGGATCCGTGGGGGGCAAACCCGATGTTGCGGTCCCGCAGGAGCTGGTTGATGCAGCCATGGGGTACATCGATGCGGCCGTCACTGCCGTGCGGGAGGTGGTGGGCGATCCCGAGTTGGGGTTCGACCTCACCGTCACCAGCGAACTCCCCCTGGGTGCGGGTCTCGGCTCATCGGCTGCGGTGGTCGTCGCCACGATCGATGCCGCCTCCCGTGCCTGTGGAAGCCCCCTCGACCGCCCCAGGTTGGCGCAGCTCGCATATGAGGCGGAGGCGCAGGTCCAGGATGGCAACGCCTCCCGGGCGGACACCTACGCATCGACCATGGGCGGTGCAGTCCGCGTGGAGGGGGACCGGACACAGCGGCTCACAGCACCGCAGCTCCCCTTCGTGATCGGGTACGACGGCGGTGCTGGGGAGACGGGCACGCTGGTCGCCGGTGTGCGGTCGCTCTGCGAGACACATACCTCCGCAGCGCAGGCGATCGAGACCATCGGTGCGGTCGTCGATGAGGGGCAGCAGCTGCTCGCAGCAGCACCGGCAGATGCCGCCCCCTCTGCGGAGCTGCTCGCCGGGTTGGGTGCGCTGATGGACATCAACCATGGCTTGCTGAGTGCGCTCGGTGTATCGGGCCAGAGCCTGGAGGCGATGGTGTGGGCCGCCCGTGAGGCCGGTGCGGTGGGTGCGAAGCTCACCGGTGCTGGTGGGGCGGGATGCATCGTCAGTCTCGACCCCACCCCGGAGACGACGCGGGCGCTCCGGTACACCCCCGCGTGTACGGAGGTGTTCCGCGCCGAGCTCGATACAGACGGTGCCAGGGTCGAGCAGGCATGACCACCGTCCTGAAACTCGGGGGTAGCATCATCACCCACAAGGATGCGGTCGAGACGGTCGATGAGGTCCATCTCACGGCACTTTCGACCGCGATCGCAGACACGTCGGACCCCCTCGTGATCGTCCACGGCGGCGGCAGCTTCGGGCATCATCACGCGGCTGCCCATGGGGTCTCATCGACGGTCGGGACGACCGAGCCTGCGGTCATCATGGCGATCCACTCCGCGATGCGTCGGCTCAACCAGGCGGTGGTGGACCGACTCATCGCCGCGGGCGTCCCGGCGGTCCCCATGGCGCCGCTGGGGTTCGCCCATCGTGGGCCGGCTGGTGACCTGCATCTCGCGAGTGGACCGATGGCACTCGCACTCGAGCGCGGGTTCACACCCGTCTGCTTCGGGGACATCATCATGGATAGCGATCGCGGTGCGAGCATCCTGAGTGGCGATCACCTCGTCGGTGCTGTCGCACAGCAGATGGATGCCGACCGGATCGGCCTCTGTGGCGATGTCGCAGGGGTGTTGGATGCTGAGGGTGAGGTCATCGAGCGGATCACCAGCTTCGCAGCCGTCGCCGACAGCATGCACGGCTCGGCGGTGACGGATGTCACCGGGGGGATGGCCGGCAAGGTCCAGGGGATGCTCGCCCTCGGTCGCCCGGTGCGTATCTTCGGCGCAGACGACCTCTCGGGTTTCCTCGCTGGTGAGGCGGTCGGTACCCTCGTCGACGGCCCGCAGTAGCGCTCACCGCAGGTGGATGCAGTCGCCCGCGGTGACGTGCTGTCGTCCCGCTGTGGTCTCAATCACCAACGCCCCGGTGTCGGTGATGTCGACCGCCCTCCCCTCGACGCGCCCAGTCGGTAGCTCCACTGCCACCCTGCGGCCGAGGGTCGCCGCGTCCTCCCGCCACCGGCTGGTAATCGCGCCGACTCCCTCGGGCCCCTCGAGGGTCTTGAGACTCGCTTGAAGCTGCCCAAGCAGCTGCTGAGTCGCCACCCGACGATCGCATGCCCCCCCGACCGCAGACACCGTCGTCGCCTCTGCGGGGAGCAGCTCCAGTGGGATGTCGAGGTTCACCCCGATGCCGATGATCACGCGTCCTGCCCCGTCGAGCTCGCCATGATGCTCGCTCAAGATCCCCGCGATCTTACCCGGTGGGGAATCCGTGACCTCGACATCGTTCGGCCACTTGATCTGCGGGTTGACACCCAGCTCCCGGAGGAGCGCGGTGACCGCCACCGCCGCTGCAAGGGTGTACAACGGGAGGGCATGCGTGCCCAGTGTGGGGGTGTGGATGACCGACAGCCAGATGCCGCCTGCCGGCGCTGTCCACGTCCGCCCCCGCCGCCCGCGTGCGTCGGTCTGCTCGTCCGCGACGATCGCGCAGTCGTCCCCACCTGCTTCGATGATCGCCCGTGCCCGCGCGTTCGTACTCCCCATCCGCGGTGCAAAGATCACCTCCCAGTCGAACGCCGCACCAGCGGTGAGCGTCGCTGTTGTGACACCATCGATCGCTGTGAGCACATAGCCCGACTCCGTCGCATCGATCTGTACGCCATCGCGCCGCAGCTGCTCGATATGCTTCCACACCGCAGCCCGGGAGATATCGAGGGTGGATGCGAGCTCTGGTCCGCTTGCGGCCCCGGTGAGGAGTCGCTCGAGGATGGCTGTCCGTGGTGCGTCGGTCATCACTCGATCTGCACGAGTGGGTCTCCTGCATCCACCTGGTCACCGACATCGACGGCGACTGCGGTCACCGTCCCATCGGTCGAGGCGGTGACCTCGTTCTCCATCTTCATCGCCTCGAGGACGCACAGCACATCGCCGCTGCGCACTGCATCCCCCTCGGTGACACTCAGCGCGAGGATCGTCCCCTGCATCTCCGCGGTCACCGCACCATCGCCGAGCGATGGCCCACCGGTGGCGCCGCCCAGCGATGGGGCGGGCTCTGACGGCTGGTGTCGCTGGGGCTGTGTCGCCCCATGGACATCCACCGCGAAGCGCCTGCCATCGACCTCCACTGTGTAGCTGACCGGGTCGCTGTCCTGCTCGTCCACACCGTGCACCATCGTGTCGGCATCACCGAGCAGTTCGTCGACATCCAGTGCCTCATCCACGAACCGGGTGTGATATGCCCCGGTACGGAACCGTTCATCCTCGATGATCGCCCGGTGGAAGGGGATGATGGTCTGCACCCCCTCGATTGTGTACTCATCGAGCGCCCGCGCTGCGCGTGCGAGGCACTGGTCACGGTCGGCCCCGGTGACGATGAGCTTCCCGATCATCGAGTCGTACTCGCCCCCGACGGCCGTGCCTGTCGTGACCCCATCGTCGACACGGACACCCATGCCCCGTGGGGGGTCGTACCGGCCGATCACCCCGGTGGTCGGCCGGAAGTCTGCTCGAGCATCCTCCGTGTTGATGCGGAACTCGATCGCGTGTCCATCCATCTCGATGGAATCCTGGGACAGCCGCAGTGCAGCGCCCGCGGCCACCTCCAGCTGAAGCTCCACGAGGTCGACCCCGCAGACGAGTTCGGTCACCGGGTGCTCCACCTGGATCCTGGTGTTGACCTCCATGAAGTAGAACGTCTCATCGGTCAGAAGGAACTCGACGGTGCCCGCACTCTCATACCCCGCAGCGGTCACACCGGCGATCGCCGCTTCACCCATCGCCGCGCGCAGCTCCGGGTCGACCACCGGTGAGGGTGCCTCCTCGATCAGCTTCTGATGGCGACGCTGCAGGGTGCAGTCCCGCTCACCCAGATGCACAGCACTGCCGTGTGCGTCAGCGATCACCTGAATCTCCACATGCCGCGGTTCCTCGATGAACCGCTCGAGGTACACCCGCGGATCATCGAAGTATGCGGTCGCCTCACGGATGGCTGCATCGAGCAGCTCGCCGGCATCCTCCGGGGCCTCGACGATCTTCATCCCCCGACCACCACCACCACCTGCGGCTTTGATCGCCACGGGATACCCGTGTGTCTCACCGAATGCATGCACTGCGTCCACATCCGCGATCGGCTCCTCGCTGCCCGGGATGACCGGCACACCGGCATCGGCCATCAGGGCACGAGCGGCGGTCTTATCGCCCAGCTGTCGCATCGCCGCCGGTGGCGGGCCGATCCACGTCATCCCCGCATCGTCCACCGCCTCCGCGAACGCGGGGTTCTCTGCGAGGAATCCGTATCCGGGATGCACCGCATCGACCTGTGCCTCTTCTGCGATGGCGATGATGCGGTCGATGGCGAGGTACGACTCCGCCGCGCGGGCCGGCCCGACATGGAACGCTGCATCCGCCAGCTCGACATGCCGTGCATCGCGGTCAGCATCGCTGTAGATCGCCACCGTCGTGATCTGTCGGTCACGGCACGCCCGGATGACACGGATGGCGATCTCACCCCGATTCGCGACCAGTACCTTCTCGAACATGCTTGTGCGGACCAGAGGGAGCGACCACCTCATTGTATCGATTCAGCGAAGTCGACTTCGACAGACGTCGTGAATGGCTACAATGCAAATCGTTTATGCCAGTCACACTCACGCACCCGATATGACCGTCAACGTCGCTGTCCTGGGCGCCACCGGTGCGGTGGGTCAGCGCTTCATCCAACTGCTGGCGGACCACCCCCAGTTCACCCTCACAGATGTGACCGCCTCTTCGGCGAGTGCGGGCAAGTCCTATGGGGAGGCCGTGAGCTGGGGGCTGTCCACGCCCCTGCCCGAGGAGGTGGCGACGCTCCCCGTCATCGAGACGGACCCAACCGTGGTGAGTGATGATGTGGAGCTCGTCTTCTCCGCGTTGCCAAAAGCGCCTGCTGCGGCGGTCGAATCCGGCTTCGCGGAGGCTGGGTACATGGTCTCCTCGAATGCCTCGAACGACCGGATGGCCGCCGATGTGCCGCTCGTGATTCCCGAGGTGAATCCCTCACATCTGGGGCTGCTGGATGTCCAACGTGACGCGCGACAGACCGCCGGTGCGATCCTGAAGAACCCCAACTGCTCGACGATCACGATGGTGCCCACCCTCGCTGCGGTGCGAGATGCCGGCCTCGAACGGGTCCACGTGGTGACGCTGCAGGCGGTCTCAGGTGCAGGCTACAGTGGTGTCAGCTCGATGCAGATCCTCGACAACGTCATCCCGAACATCAGTGGTGAGGGGCCGAAGATGGAGTCGGAATCCCGCAAGCTCCTGGGCGAGCTCGACGGGGATGCGGTCGTGCCACATCCGATGACGGTCAGTGCCTCGACCAACCGGGTGCCGACGATCGATGGGCATCTGGAGACGGTGTTCATCGAGACGGCAGATCCCCTCGATGAGGCTGCGACCACCGCCGCGATGGAGCTGTTCCCCTCCGCAGATCTGCATTCCTCGCCGGACCCACTGATCTGGGTGTTCGATGCCATGGACCGCCCACAGCCCCGGCTCGACCGCATGCGCGGTGGCGGCATGCAGGTGACCGTCGGCGGCATCTGTGGGACACAGACGGGCATGGTGTACAACTGCCTCGCGCACAACACCATCCGCGGGGCCGCGGGGGCATCGATCCTCAACGGTGAACTGCTGCTGCAGTCGGGCTATCTCTGATCAGACCACCCGGTTCTGCAGTGCGTCACCGGCCGCGAGCCGAGTGAGGTTCGCCTCGACGATATCTGCCATCCGCTCCCAGTACCGTGGTGTCGCCCCGGCATTGTGTGGCGTGATCAGCACGTTCTCGAAGGTCCACAGTGGGTGCGACTCAGGCAGTGGTTCGGGGTCTGTCACATCCAGCGCCGCCCCGGCGATCGCATTCGACCGCAGTGCATTCACGAGTGCATCTGTCTCGACGATCGGCCCCCGCCCGACGTTGATGACCACGGCATCTGACCGCATCGTCAACAGACGCTGTCCGTCGATGAACCCCCGCGTCTGCTCGGTCAGCGGCGCGGCGATGACCACCGACGATGCCCGCGCCATCGCCGCATCGATGGCCGCGGTGTCTTCATAGCCGACCACGGAGCTGGCCGGTCCACCCTTCTCCGGTGAGTGGCGGATGCCCGTCACCTCCACATCGAAGTGCTGGAGCATCTCACAGACGCGTGTACCGATTGCTCCCATCCCCATGACCACCGCAGATGTCCCTGCGAGCTCACCCGGTGGGTATGACTGCCAGTGTCGGTTCTGCTGGTGTGCAACCGCCCTGTCGAACCGTCGGCTGAAGTACAGCATCGCACCTACCACCTGCTCGGTGATGTTCTGTGCATGTACCCCCGCAGCGTTGGTCACGGCGATGTCAGCCGCCTGGTATCGCTCGAGGTCCAGATGCCCCACCCCGGCGAATGAACAGGCGAAGACCGATAGGCTGCCAGGTGCATCCACCAGCGCATCCGGGAGGCGGTAGCCCACCGCCATCTCCGCCTCTGGGACGAGCTCGAGCTCTCTGGCTTTGGTGTCCGCGAACATCACCTGGTCATCACCAAGCCGATCGAGCAGCTCTGCATACAGTCCACGAGCGTCCATCCCATGGATTTTCTGGCGCACCACCACCACGCGCGGATCGTGATCGTTGGTCATGCCCAGGTGTGTCGCGCAGTTGGCATAGTAACCTCGGTGTATGCAACCACGGCGGGCCCCAGGGGAATGACAAACCTGCTGCTGTGAGTACAAAGGGGTCAGAGGGATTAATACCACCCTCTGCTGGTTCGCTGGTATGGAGGCGTTCGACGTCGTCATCATCGGCGGTGGCCCCGCCGGTATGGCGGCGGGCCATGCAGCTGCCGACGGAGGGGCCACGGCACTCATCCTCGAGAAGGGGGTCCCCCGGGCCGACCGGCCGGACCGGCTCGGCCCCGATTCGACGGATGCCGCTGGCATCCTGGACTACTGGGTCGACATGATGGAGCTGGACCCGGCCACGTTCCCAGATGGTGTCGTCGTCGACATCCTCGACCGCGCGGAGTTCATCGGTCCGAATGAACGCCTGACCCTGCGATCGACCGGCCTATCGGCATCATATCCGCACTTCGGATTCTGCATGCATCGTGCGCGGTTCGACGACTACCTCCGCGATCGGGCAACTGCCGCTGGTGCTGTCTATGAGGTCGGCACCGCCGTCGCAGAGGTCGATCTTGCCGACGAGCGCCATCGCTCCCACACCATCCACCTCCGGGACGGCAGTGCTGTGGAGGCGCGGCATCTGATCCTGGCCGATGGCCCTCAGCGACAGGTCACCGGGCGCGTGCTCTCCGAGTTGCTGCCCGCAGCGACCGTCGAGCAGATGGCGACCCCGAAGACCAATCACATCGCATATCAGGAGCACCGCCGGCTCCCACCGGAGGTGGCTGCTGACCTCGCGGGCTCGATCCGGTTCTGGTGGGGACACATGCCGGGCCACACGGCGTACCCCTGGATCTTCCCGAACGACCAGAACACCGCGCGCATCGGCCTCACGATGCCGATCGGTCTCGATCTGCGCGATGTTGAAGCCCCCGAGCAGTACCCGTTGTTGCGCTCAGAGGATACGAGCATCCCCTCGGGCGCGGAGTACATCCAGCGGCTGCTCACGATGGAGTATGGCGACACGTACGACATCGAGACCGACTTCCCTCTCGTGGAGTCCCGGGGGAAGCAGGCGGGTACGGAGGTGTATGCCATCAGCTCCACGCGGCCGATCGATTCGCCGACACACCGTGAGGTCGCGATCGTCGGCGGTGCGATGGGAGCGACATCGGCGTTCCATGAGGGGGGTGACCACACCGCGATCGCAACGGGTCGGATCGCGGGTGAACTCGCCGCTGAGGGCACACTGTCGGGGTTCAATCCGGCCTGGCGAGCGGCGATCGGGGATGAGGTCATCCGCAACGTTGCCATGGCCGATGTGGTCGCGCCGTACGGCCCTGCAGACTGGGATCGTTCGTTCCGGACGGCCCGTCGGATCCTCCGGGTCGCAGACGGGTACGGCCTCTTCCGCCTCCGCAATCTCCTGTTGGGTGTCGGCGCGATCCGTTTGCTGTATCGGTACCGCGCTGCCAAACGGGCACTCCGTGATGGCCGGTATGTACAGATCACCGCGGATCAGTACGCGAACGGGTGACACAGCAAGGGTCATACCTCACCCTGCTGTAGCTCCATTGCACACCACACGTCCCCACCGGAGGAGCACCACCACGGTGCCGATGATGGACCGGAGAACCCAGGTGTGTCACAAGGGGTCGTCCGTCCCCAGATTCGGACCGCCCGACACGAGGGTTTCCCGGCTGACCTGGCACGCCGCCGTAGGATGATGCCGGATGTTAGTGTCTCGGGCGCACATCTTCCGCAATTGCCATAGGGGTCCCTCCGTAGGCTGCTGTATGGACATCCATCCCCGCCAGGTGGCCGAGCTGGGCCCTGGTGAGCGCGCCACCCTGTTCGACCGTGCCGAGGCGGACCCCACGGTCACCGACCGCGTCGATGAGATCATCGGACGTGTCCGCTCGGAGGGGGATGCTGCACTGTACCACTACGCAGCGGAGCTCGATGACGTGACGATCGGCAGCATCGACGTCACCGACCAGCTCTCGGATGCAGCTGCAGCGATCGATGCTGGGCTCCGAGGCGCACTCGAGACCGCCGCAGCCCGCATCGAATCGTTCCACAGCAGCCAGCTCCGGAGTGATTACACCATCGAGGACGCCGTCGGCATGGTGGGCCGACGGTTCCGCGCCTTCGAGCGTGTCGCCGTCTATGCACCCGGGGGTGCTGCGGCGTACCCTTCCAGTGTGCTGATGGGGGTGATACCCGCTCGCGTGGCGGGCGTCGATGAGGTCATCGTGCTGACGCCGCCGGCGGATCCGGTGCCCCGTGCGACGTTGGCTGCGGCCGCGGTCGCTGGTGCGGATGCGGTCTATGCCGTTGGTGGGGCACAGGCGATCGCTGCTGCAGCGTATGGGACGGAGACAGTCGGGCGTGTCGAGAAGATCGTCGGCCCTGGGAATCGGTGGGTCACCGCAGCCAAGACAGCCGTGAGTGCAGACGTCCCGATCGACTTCCCTGCGGGACCATCTGAGATCGTGGTGATCGCCGATGAGACCGCCGATCCCGCATATGTGGCCGCCGACCTCATCGCCCAGGCGGAACACGACCCAGCTGCCTCGGTCGTCTGTGTCGTCGATGATGCGGGGCACGCCACAGAGATCATCGCGGCGCTCGAGGCCCAACTTGGCGACCGCGATCGTCGGGAGATCATCGCATCGGCACTCCAGGACCCGCGGTCTGGTGTGTTCGTCGCGCGGTCGATATCCGAGGCCATCGTCTTCGCCGATGCGTACGCCCCTGAGCATCTGTCGATCCAGACCGCCGATCCGCACGCGGTTGCTGACCGCATCAAGCATGCCGGGAGCATCTTCCTCGGGGGGATGACGCCAGTCGCCGCCGGGGACTACGCCACCGGACCGAACCATGTGCTGCCCACGATGGGAGGAGCGCGGATCTACGGCGGACTGAGTGTCGACAGCTTCGTGCGGACACAGACCATCCAGGAGCTGTCGACGGATGGGCTCGCCCAGCTCGAGGACGTGATCGTCCCGATCGCCATGACCGAGGGACTCGAGGCACACGCCCATTCGGTCCGGATCCGGACCCAGCGTCAGAATTAATCCCACTGGCGTTGTAGTGGCTGGTATGAGTAGCACCGCAACGACCGCAGATGATGCCCCTGCGGTGACTGTGACCACCGCCGCGGCATCAGAGGCGCTGCGGTTGATCGAGAGCGAGGGACTCGACACTGAGGAGGCTGGACTCCGCTTGTTCGTCCAGCAGGGTGGATGTGCCGGTCTCTCATACGGGATGCGCTTCGACAACGCACCAGAGGATGACGATGCGGTCGTCGAGGAGAACGGACTTCGGGTGTTCGTCGACCCGGCGAGCCGCAACTACGTGGGGGGCTCTGTCCTCGCCTTCGAGGACGGACTGCAGGGTGCAGGGTTCCACGTCGAGAACCCGAACATCGTCTCTGAGTGCGGGTGTGGCGAGTCGTTCCGGACATGAGCTCGCCCGCAGAGCCGCGCGAGGCCGCAGGACGGACCGTCCATATCGACGCCACCCAGACGGAGATCGGGTCGGAGGGCCCCTTCGAGCGCGTCTTCGTCGATCCTGCGCTGACGACCCCCTGGGGCTTTCACTGCACGGTCTGCGACTCACTCGCGGTGGCCGCAGGCACGATGGGCCAACTCGAGTGCACAGAGTGCGGGAACATCCGTCGTCCCGACGAGTGGGACGCCGCCCACGAGTAGCACCTAGGCGTCTTCATCGAGCGGTAATCGCTGCTGTGCAGCGTCGGGGATGCGGGCATCATCGAACTTCAGATGTCGGTGCGGGAAGGCGAACTCCATCCGCGCGGGGTCCTCCTGGAACGCCGTCCGCACCTTGTCATTGATCGCCGAGGCGGTGCTGATGAGTTGGAAGGGGCGCTCCACCCAACACCACAGCTCCAGGATGATGCCGTTATCCCCGAACTCCCGCACCAGGACCGTCGGCACCGCAGAATAGCGTGCTGCACGGATGCGGATCGCTGGTCCCCCCTCGATGACCCCCTCGACCGATGCAGCCGTCCGCTGGATCACCTCTCGTGCCCGGTCGATGTCTGAATCATACGTGAGGCCGAACTGGAGTGACAGCCTCGTCCGAGGGTCCTCCGCGGAGTAGTTGGTGACCAACCGCTCACGGATCACTGAGTTCGGGATCACCAGGAACGTGTTCTCGAGGGTGATGATTTTCGTGTACCGGATGGTCATGTCGTCGATGAAGCCACGACGGCCATCATCCATCTCGACCATGTCACCGATCTCATAGGGCTGATCCATGAGGATGAATATGCCATTGATGATCGCCGCGACGATCGGCGCGAGCACCAACCCCAGCACCGCCGAGAACACCGTCACAGATAGGACGACATTGCCCAGGTCGAGACCGAGCACCGACAGTGCGACGACCAGCCCTGCTGCCAGCATCAGCAACTTCAACGTCCGGCTGATCGTCGCCTGCACCGACTGCCGTTCGAACTGCTGTTCGACGGGCAGTTCCAGCAGTCTCCCCCCATACCGCACCAGCAGTATCGTCGCCAGCAGCACCCCCCCAGCCAGGAGGTAATCGACCAACGGGGTCGAGACCTGCTCTGACTGAAGCACCAGGGTGAGTGGCGACAGTGATATCACGAGCCACAGTAGCCGAGTACATCATAAAAAGGCACACACACCCGGCCTGCAGACAGTAAATCGTAAGGAGTTCGCCTCGGAGCCTACGCCATGGCCGATGACCTCGAAGCGACGATCGACCACGTCGGGACCCGGTTTGATCTCGGGGAGTATGAGGTCGCTGCATACCTCGCGGTGCTCGACCAGGGGGAGTTGACGGCATCGGCGATCGCTGACCGCACGGATATCCCCCAGCCACGTGTGTACGACACCGTCCGAAGCCTGGCAGACCGTGGCCTGGTGGAGCTGCGGGAATCACGCCCCATGAAGATCGTCGCCATCGACCCAGAGGAGGCACTCTCTCCAGCAGCTGTGGCGTTGGAGCGGTTGATCGGGGACCTCAGCGACCGATACACGGCACCGGCTCGCGACACCGAAGCGGTCGCGCTCGTGAAGTCACGGTCGACGATCATCAGATATCTTCGGGAGGTCATCGAATCTGCGGAGTACGAGCTCGTCATCTCCCTGACGCCCACACTCCTGGATCGGTTCGAGGAGGAGCTCGCGGCTGCGATCGACGCTGGCGTGAGTGTGAACTTGCTCATCACCCCCGCATCCCGGGCGCCGACACCGCATCATTACAGCTACCAGGCGGTGGCGACGACGGTCCGGACCCGTCGGGGGATCACGACCCCGGTGCTCGCCGTCGCCGACGGCACCTACTCATTGTACGCAACGCAGGATGCCCTCCGCGATGACGCCGATCGGTACGGGGTGATCTTCCATCGATCCTCACTTGGCTTTCTCGTCTCGGGCTTCTTCTCAACGGTGCTGTGGTCGACGGCAGATCCGGTCGATATCGCCGGCAAGCGCCGGCCGTTCCCCCGACGATATGCGTCCGTCAGGCGTGCTGTGAAGGATATGCGGACCATCGAGGGGGCGGTGTACGCGTCGGTCTCAGGGCGTCGCGTCACATCCGGTGAAGCGGTCGAACTCACCGGTGCCGTCGCAGCGTCGACCATCGAGGACACCGAGGCGGTCGCCTCGTTCACCCTCGAGACCGATGAGGGCGCCGTCCAGATCGGCGGGCTGCTGGCCGCACTTGAGGATGTGGAAGCGCACAAGGTGGTCGTCGATACCTCCCCCATCGAGAGGGTGTGACCCGCTCGCTGTGCTTTAGTGAGCTCCACACGAGAAGCCGGTAGGAGATGGACGCGTTCAATCTAGACCTCGCCGGTGCCGAGGAGCATCTCGATGGGCTGTCGGATGTCGACCGGGTGGTCCTGGGCATCGTCGATGGGTCGGACGACCCTGCGCGGTGGATCGAACTGGTCGCTGAGGGGTGCGTGCTCGTGCTGTCGATCGAGGGGCCCCTCGAGGAACGGGTCTCACCGTTCGCAGAGCCCATTGCGGATGCGGGCGGGACGCTCATGCATTTCCGCGGGTTTCTCATCGTGAGTCCACCAGGGATCGACATCGACAACGGGCTTCTGCACGCATGAGTGCACAGTCACTCACGACTGTGGATGTGGGTGAGGCGGGTATCGGCTGGCTCGCAGACCCAAGCGAACTGATGCAACGCACCTCACATGCGTTCTACGGGGCGGATGACCGCCTATGGCTCATCGACCCGATCGATGTGCCGGGTCTCGATGGCTTCCTCGACTCCCATGGGGAGGTTGGGGGCGTCATCGTCGCCTTCGACCGGCATCGTCGGGACGCCGCGGAGATCGCACGACGGTTCGACCTCCCTGTCACCGTTCCACCCGTGTTGGATGGGTTCGTGGGGTCGATCGATGCGGAGACACGAATTCGAGCGTCCTGCGAGACCGCTCAGCTGCGGTTCCACACCCTCCTCGACAGCCGGCTGCCCCCGTGGCGTGAGGCAGCGGTGATCGGGCCCGATGGGACGACCGTGTACATCCCCGAGGTCCTCGGCCGTGCTGGGTACTACACCGCACCGGGCGAACGCGTCGGTGTCCATCCCATGCTCCGGGTCGCCCCGCCGCGTGCGACGATGCAGTCGCTGTCGATCCAGACCCTCTGGTGTGGACACGGGCGTGGACTCCCCGATGCGCAGGCCGAGGTCAACCGGGCCATGCGGGACGCCCGCACACGGCTACCTGCGGCGTATCTCGGTGCCCTCGGCGGTCTTCTCCGGTGACTCATCGGTGCCCGCGATGCGCTCGAGCAGCTGGTCCTGCAGCGAGACGAGCATGTCGGCGAGGAACCCGAAGATCAGCAGCTGCCCCCCGAAGATGACACCCGCGACAGCGGCGACGGCGAGCAGTTCGTGAGACGCCCCCACGGTTGTCCATCGGTACACGACATACGTGCCGAGTAGGGCTCCGATGAGCATGACGAGCATCCCAACCGCCCCGAAGTACACCAGCGGGTTGGCGGTCTTCGCACGGCGAAACAGCTCGATGATGATGATGCCACCATCGCGCACCGGGCGGAGGTTCGTCTCCGAGCCTGCGATCCTTGGAAGATAGCTGATATCCACCTCCGCCATGGGAACCTCTCGTTTCGCGCACTCGACGGCCATCTGTGTCTCGATCCCGAACCCATCGGCCGTGAGCTGCATCTGTGTGAACGAATCCCGGGTGAACGCGCGATACCCCGAGAGGATATCTGTCAGATCGACGCCGTGGATCCGTCGGTACCCCCAGTTGATCGCGCGGTTCCCCAGCCGGTTGAGCCGGGTCATCGCCCCGGGTTGCATCCTGCCGAACCGGTTACCGATGACATGTTCGGCGCCCGTGCGCAGCGGGGCGAGGAGCTCGCCAACCTCCTCGGGCAGGTACGTCCCATCGCCATCGACGAGCACGATGACCGGCCGGTCGGTGGCGGCGACGGCCTCACGTACCGCTGCCCCCTTGCCCTGGCCCCGCTGCTGGAGCACGCTCGCACCCGCATCTGCAGCCACTGTGGGGGTCCCATCCCGCGAGTGCCCATCGATCACCACCACGGCATCGAACCCCTGTGCGCGGAATCCCGCCACGACCTCCCCCACCGTCGTCGCCTCATCCAACGTCGGGATGATGACGACGACATCCTCGGTGTCCATCACCCGTACCACATGCATGTCTTGAATAAGTGTTCTGTGCGGTCCCGACGGACAGAACGGCTAAACCCGCACCCTGGGTGGTCGACGTATGGACGACCGGACGCGGCGGTATCTCGCAGGCCGCTTCGGTGACTACTACCGACGCGCAGCGATCGGTCTGCCCCCCGATGCCAGCCAACGAGAGTGGGGCTACATCCCGTTCAGCGCAGGGCCCACCCGGATGATCCGTCATCGCTCGATACTCGATCTGGGTGACCTCCGCCGCTTCCTCGGCGAGACCGCGCCGCAGCACGTGTACTTCTCCGCAGCTCGCTACCACGAGCCTGGGGCTGATGAGATGCAGGACAAGGGGTGGCAGGGTGCAGACCTCATCTTCGACATCGACGCGGATCACCTGCCTGGGGTTGACCCCAGCACGACGAGCCTCAATGCCATGCTCAGGGCTGCGAAGGGGGCGGTCCAGAACCTCCTCGTCTTCATCGATGACGCGTTCGCCTTCGAGGACATCCAGGTCGTATTCAGCGGTGGCAGGGGGTACCATGTCCATGTCCGTGATGAGGCCGTCCAGGCGTTCGATTCGACCGCACGTCGGGAACTGGTCGATTATGTCCGTGCTGTGGGCATCGGTGTCGAGGAGCTGACAGAGACACGGTCGAACAAGGGGGCGACCCAGCGTGTCCTGCGACGACGGGGCGGATGGGGTGCGGCGCTGCATGCGGAGCTGCAGGCCTTCGCGGCGAGGCTGCGGGAGCTAGAGACCACGGACGCGATCGCACGGCTCGAGGGCTTCGACCAGATCGGTAGCGCCCGCGCTGAGCGCGTCTATGATCAGGTGATGCACAACTCCGCCGCGATCGCTGCTGGCAATCTCGAAGCTGGCGGGCCGGGGATGCGCATCGTGGCCGAGCAGCTGCTGGAGGGGTTGCAAGACACGAGGACTGCACCGGTCGATGAACCGGTCACCACCGATGTCCGCCGCCTGATCAGACTCCCTGGCAGCCTCCATGGCGGCACCGGGCTGTGTGTCGTCCCACTCGATCGACCCGAACTCGCTGGCTTTGACCCACTCACTGACGCGGTGGTCGAGCGCTTCACTGGCCGTGTGATCACGGTAGCAACGACTGAGGAGGTCTCCGGCCGATTCATGGGCGATACGTTTACACTGCCCCCCGGGGAGCATACTGTAGATGAAGCACTCGGGATATTCCTCATGGCTCAAGGGACAGCAGAGAAGCTGCCGGAGTGAGCCACGATGAACCTCGAGCAGTTGCGGGCGATCAGTCGGAAGGAGCGGCAGAAAGATAGCCTCCAGGCACTCCGCGAGGGATTCTACAGTGATGTGGCCGGCTATCTCGACGACCTGCGGAGCAAACGCGATGCGGCCGCGGCGGAGGCATCAGACCCGTTCGACGATCCGACCGTCAGCCGGCTGAGTGATGAGATCGAGACGGCACGGGAGATCATCACTGCGGTGTACGAGCGGCGGACGGGAAAGCTGGTGAAGCAGGCCTCCTTCCATGCGTCGGGCATGACGGGCGTGGTCGAGGGGCTGACCGCCGAGGAACAGGCGCTGTTCGATGACCTGGTCGAGCGGATGCAGAGCCACCATCAAGCGATCACAATGGCACTCGATGTGCCGACGGCCTCCGACACCCCCACGCCAGCGGCGGCCGACGATGCGCCGGCGGGTTCGACGCCATCAGAAACCGACCGGGTGACCGTGCGCATCACCACAGATGTCGGCCCCATCTTGGGTGTCGATGAACGAGAGTATGACCTGCGGCGCGACGACCTCGTCACGTTACCGGCCCCGAACGCTCGCCCCCTGTTGGAGCAGGACGCAGCAGAGCAGATCGACTGAGGCCGCTACTGGAAGGTACGGCTCACACCGGCGTCGAGCTCACGCTCCACCTCTGCCCGTCCGAATCGCTCTTCGATCTGCTCGTACTCCTGGCGGGTCGACTCGGTCACACTGGGGCCAACCCGTTCCAATGCATCCTCGAAATGCTGCATGGTGACACGGACATTCCCGATCGACTCATCGATCTCATCGGGTTCGACCGAGGCGATGAACTCTCGCGAGGCCGCCATCGATGCCTCTCGGCATACCGCCTCGATGTCCGCTCCCACATAGCCGTCGGTCTGTGTTGCGAGCGCATCAAGGTCGACGTCGTCTGCGAGCGGCTTCGCCCGCGTGTGCACATCGAAGATGGCCCGGCGCGCTGTCTCATCCGGGACGGGCACATGCACATGCCGGTCCAAGCGACCAGGGCGCAGCAGTGCCACATCGATGAGATCTGGCCGGTTCGTGGTCGCGATGACGACCACATCCTCCAACGACTCGAGCCCGTCCAGCTCCGTCAGCAGCTGGCTCACGACCCGTTCGGTCACGCCCGCATCACCACTGGCGCGTCCTCGCTCCGTCGCGATGGAGTCGATCTCATCGAAGAAGATCACGGTGGGTGCATTCTCCCGTGCCTTCTGGAAGATCTCCCTGACGCCCTTCTCGGACTCCCCGACGAACTTGTTGAGCAGCTCGGGGCCCTTGACCGAGATGAAGTTCGACTCCGCCTCGTTGGCGACAGCCTTCGCGAGTAACGTCTTGCCGGTCCCAGGGGGCCCATACATGAGCACCCCCTTCGCGGACTCCATGTCCATCGCCTCGAACACCTGCGGGTACTCCAGCGGCCACTGGATCGTCTCGCGGAGCTCCTCTTTCGTCCCCTCAAGCCCCCCGACATCGAGCCATGTGACATCTGGAACCTCGACGAAGACCTCACGGAGCGCGGACGGTTCGATGCCCTTGATCGCCTCCTTGAAGTCCCCCTCGGTCACCGTCAGGGCATCCAGGACCGCCGCATCGATCTCCTCTGCCTCGAGGTCGAGCTCCGGTCGGATCCGTCGCAGCGCACTCATCGCGGCCTCCTTCGCGAGGCTCTCGATATCTGCGCCCACAAACCCATGCGTGGAGTCGGCATACGCATCGAGATCGATCCCATCTGCCAACGGCATGTTGCGGGTGTGGACCTGGAGGATCTCCTTGCGACCATCACGGTCGGGGACACCCACCTCGATCTCTCGGTCGAAGCGGCCACCGCGTCGGAGTGCCGCGTCGATCGCATTGACCCGGTTCGTCGCACCGATGACGACCACCTCACCGCGCTCATCGAGGCCATCCATCAGTGACAGCAGCTGTGCGACGACCCGCCGTTCGACATCACCACCTGCCTCCTCGCGCTTCGGGGCGATGGAATCGATCTCATCGATGAAGATGATGGCAGGAGCTGCCTCCGCCGCCTCCTCGAAGATATCGCGCAGCTGCTCTTCAGACTCCCCGTAGTACTTCGACATGATCTCGGGCCCAGAGATGGTGTAGAATGACGCATCGATCTCGTTCGCCACCGCCTTGGCGATGAGCGTCTTGCCCGTCCCTGGCGGCCCGTGCAGCAACACCCCCTTCGGTGGCTCGATGCCCAGTCGCTGGAAGAGCTCGGGATGACGCATTGGCAGCTCGATCATCTCGCGGACCTGCTCGAGCTCACGGTCCAACCCACCGATGTCCTCGTACGCCACCGAGGGTGTGCTGGTCTCCTCAGCGCCCGCCCGGATCTGCTCGGCTGGCTGCTGGGACAGGCTGACCTCCGTCGAGTCGGTGACGATCACCGTCCCGCTCGGGTCAGTGGAGGCGATCTTCACCGGCACCGACTGTCCGGCCGCCGCCATGAACCCGAACCCAAGCGGCAGCTGGATGTTCTGCCCAGTCGTCACCGGCCGTCCCGCGAGCTTGTCACGGATGTATGCACCCACATTGCCACCGATCCGAAGGTTCTGTGGGAGCGCGATCGTGATCTGCTTGGCTGGTTTGATGTCTACCTTCTCGATGGTCACCCGATCGTCGATACCGACTTCTGCCTCCTGGCGTAGTCGGCCATCGATACGGAGGATGCCAGTCCCCGTATCCTCGGGGTATCCTGGCCACACACGGGCGATGGCGGTCCCTGAAGAGCCTTCAATGCGGATGTAGTCACCCCCCTCGAGGCCCTCGTTCGCAGCCACCTCACGGTCGAGCGCCGCCAATCCACGACCCGCGTCCTTCTGCTTCAGCGGTTTGACGATGAGCCGCATCACAGTCCCTCCACGGTGATGATCCCGTTGCGGTAGTGCGCATCGGTCGCGGGACCGGGCAACGTCAGCTCGATGTGGAATGCGGGATCGTCCGTTGCGACGCAGATGGCCGTCGTATCGATGGTGTCGATATCCATCTCGCCGACGAGGGGATCGACCGTGGCGGCCACCACCCATCCATCGTCATACTGGTAGGTTTGCTGTGTCTGTTCGGGGGCTGCGTGCAGTGTGTGTTCGGCCATACTTAACGCAACGTTAGTAATACATATATATAAATCATGCGGACATTTGCATATATAGTTTATATACAAATGCATGTTCACTATGTTTGGGGTTCCATCATCACGACAGCACAACCACTTAGCCCCGGCCCATGTCAGTATGGGTGTGGCACAGAAGGTGACCGTTGAGGCGGATGGCGTTGATTACCTCTGGGTGATGCAGGTGACGTTCGTTGTCACCATCGCCATCGGTGCACCTGTCGTGGCGGTCGCCGCGGTCTTCACACCGCTGCCGAGCTGGGGTGAACGCGCGCTGTTCGCGATCCGTGTGGGAGCGGGTGTGTGGTTCATTACCGCCATCGCGATGTATCTAATCGCCCGCCGTCGTGCGGGTGTCGTCTGACGGAAACCCCTTACAGGTATCGTGTGTATAGCGAGGCATGATCGATGAGACCATCGCCGCGATCGCAGAGATGCGCTCCCACAGCTCCTCGGCGGTGGCGATCGACGCGGCCACCGCTCTGCGGACACTGTGTGACCGTGAGTTCGATTCCACTGATCAGTTCCGCGAGAGCCTTCGACAGAATGCGGGTGCCCTTCGGCGGGCAAACCCATCGCATGCCTCGCTGTTCACCACCATGGAACGGCTTGTTGCCGCGGTCGACCCGGCGACCACTGACATCTCCAGTGCGAAGCAGCAGCTGGCAGCCGCGACCGATGAGGCGATCGCGGCGATCGAGACCGGTGCGACGGCTGCTGCGGTGGCGGCGTCGACACACTTCGAGGAGTCGATGACGATCCTCACCCATGATTACTCGAAGACCGTGTTACAGACACTCGATCGCGCCGATACGGAACACACCGTCTACGTCACGGAGGCACGACCTCGATACCTCGGTCGAAAGATGGCTCGGGAGTTGGGGACGCGGGAATCCATCGATGCACATCTGCTGGTCGATGCCGCCGCTGCGACGGTCCTGTCAGATACGGTCGATGTCGTGCTCATCGGGATGACGTGTGTCGTCGGTACGCAGCTGTACAACCGCATCGGCACGCAAGCACTCGTCCGTACCGCTGCGGCACATGATGTACCGGTGTACGCCGTCGGAGCTGCGGCCAAGAAGGTCGAGGGTGGCTTCCACTTCGAGAATGAGTTCCGGCCTCCAGCGGAGGTCTCACTCGAGCCGCTCGAGGACGTCACGGTCGCGAACCCGGCCTACGATGCGACACCGACGGAGCTGTTCACGGAGATCATCACCGGAGGATCTCACCCATCCGATCTCTGAGTGAGGGACGCTCGCCAAGCCGGAGATACAAGGCATCCCCCCCATCCTCGTAGTAGCTGGTGATCCGTCTCACCCGATAGAATCCCAATGCCTCATAGAACGCGATCGCTCCCTCATTGGATACACGGACATGGACGGACACACGGTCGTGATCGCGCATCGCCCGGCGGACGAGCTCGGTGCCATATCCCTCACCACGGGCCCATTTCGCGACCGCCAGAAAGAGGATGTATCCGTCATGACGGACGCACGCAAACCCCGCAAGGCGGTCGTCATCGACGAGCAGATGGCTGCGTGACCGGCGGTACGCGCTGAAGAAGAACTGCTGCCGCTGCTTGAGGACATCCTCCTCACGGCGGATCTGCTCTTTGAGCCGCCATGCCTGCTCAGCGTACGTCGCGTGCCCCGGCTCGTCCACACGGACGCTGAGATGGACACTCACAGCGGGTCATTCCGAAGTCGTGAGTATAACTGATTCGGCTGGTCAGTCCTCGTCTCCCGCGGCGAAGAGCGTCGATTCTTCCATCTGCAGGATGTTCAACAGCTCCGTGACCACCTCGTCATGCGTCTGTCCATCCTCTGCGAGCTGCTCCAGCCGTTCGAGCGTCTCCGCTGACACCGTGATCTGTGGCATACACATCAAACGTGGCCCCATCGCAAGTATCTACGGGCCTATCGGAACAGCGTCTGTCCGGCGCTCCCCGCGACGATGGCAAGCTCGCTGTGCACGGTCGCCACCCGCTCACGGATGGCCCGTCCGGCGACCCGAGGATCGAAGACCTCCTTCGACGGTGACCACGGGACGTCGTTGAAGAAGCTCGCTCTGGCATCTTCGATGCCTGCAGGTGGCTCGATCGCCGTTGGATCGGCAGTGTAGAGGTCAAACGCCGTGCGCGTGTACTCGTACTGGTACCGCGTGTCCTTGTTCATCTTGCAGATGCCTGCCTCGAGCATCGGCTGCAGCTGCTCGGGCTGGAGCCCACTCGACCCATGGAGCACGAGGGGCACGGTGAGGCCGGCATCATCGAGCGCATCGGTGATCTCTTGTGCAAGACCCGGCTGCAGTTGCACATCGCGGCCCTTCGCTACGCCGTGTTGTGTGCCCACCGAGATGGCGAGCAGGTCGCATCCCACGCGTTCGACGAACTCGACGGCCTCATCGGGGTCTGTGGTGAACGCATCGGTCGATGCGACATCGTCCTCGACCCCCTTGATCTGTCCCAGCTCCGCCTCAATCAGGATGTCACTGCCTGCCGCATCTCGCATGCGCACCACCTCCTGGGAGGTGGCGATGTTCGCTTCGAACGGCTCGTGTGACGCGTCGATCATGATCGAGGACGGGATCCCTGATGCGATCTGCTGTTCGATCAGCCCGACATCTGTCTGATGATCCATGTTGAGGAACACACCGATATCGACCGTCGATGCCAGCGCATCGATGTACGCCCCCATCGCCCGGAGCCCGACCATCGCATCGCCGTCACCTGCGAAGCGGCATGCCCCCGCAGACAGCTGCACCAACAGGTCGCTGTCGACCGCATCTGCACCCCGGATCAGCCCTGCCAGGACCGACGGCTCTGCGACGTTCGATGCGACCAGCGCATACCCCTCCTCGAAGGCGGCCTCGTACACCTGTGCAAGCGCGGAGCCATCAAGGAATGTCACTGTGAGTCACCATCTCCACCAGCGCCCGCGGTGGGCAAAAAGCCCCCTCACAGCGCGGCGAGCACCGCATCAGCGACCTCCTGCGTGCTGGCATCGCCCCCGAGGTCTGGGGTGTGTGGCCCATCTGCGATCACCGTCTCCGTCGCCGTCCGGAGGGCATCCGCGGCTGCCTGCTCCCCGAGATGATCCAGCAGCATCGCCGCTGAGAGGATCGTCGCTGCAGGATTCGCCACCCCGCGGCCGGCGATATCCGGTGCTGACCCATGCACGGGCTCGAACAGTCCATTCTCCGCACCGATGTTCGCTGATGGCAACAGTCCAAGCCCCCCGACGAGGCCCGCGGCGAGGTCGCTCAGGACGTCCCCGGCGAGGTTCGGACAGACGACCACCTCGAATGCATCTGGCTCGAGACAGACGCGCGTCGCGAACGCGTCCATCAGCATGTCCGTGGTGGAGACGTCAGCGGACTCACAGGCCTCGGTGACCGCATCGCGGAACCGGCCATCGGTCTCGCGCATCACGTTCGCCTTGTGCACCACATGGACCCGGTCCACGTCCTGCGTCCGTGCGTACGTGGCCGCGAAGTCTCCCAGTCGCGTGGCCGCTGTGGTCGTGCTCACACGTGTGAGGGTGGATACATCCTCCGTCAGCCTGGTCTCGATGCCGGCATACACCCCCTCGGTGTTCTCGCGGAGGAACACGATATCCAGGTCGGGCCGCAGCGCCCCTGTTCCGGGGTACGCCCGTGCCGGTCGGACGTTGACGAACGATTCGACCGTGCTGCGGAGGGGGATGATCACATCCGCGGCCGTCTCTCCGACCGCTCCAAAGAGCGTCGCGTCCGCCTCTGCGACGGTCAGCTCCGTCTGGTGGGGCAGTGCGGCACCCGTCTCCGCCTTGACCGCATCGCCAGCGGCAGCCTCGATGAACTCGAAGCTGCCCAGCGTCTCCAGAATCTCCACGGTGACCGGGATCACCTCTGTGCCGATGCCATCGCCCTCGATCACCGCGATCTGCGTCGTCATCGGTCCGTGTACGGCAGTGCTGCTGCGACCGCCTCCGTCTCACCGAGATTCGCCCGCATGATCGCCGTCGTGTCCCAGATCCCCTCGGTGAGCGCCTCCTGGGCTGCGGGGTCGATGTCGACCGGCACCTCCGCCTCCGGGGTGATTATGCGCGCTTGCTCCACATCCAGCTCCAATCCCGCATCGGGATGCTCCTCGACGAACGTCTGCAGCCCCTCGATGGTCTGCTGGTCTGCGGTGACCGCGGGCAGCCCCATCGCCGTGCAGTTATCCGCGAAGATCTCAGCGAACGACTCTCCGACGACCGCCTCGATACCCCATCGCATGAGCCCCTGTGGAGCGTGCTCGCGGGAGGACCCACTGCCGAAGTTCTTGTTGACGATCACGATCGACGCTCCCTTTCGGCTGTTGAACGGGTGGTCGTTGAGCTCCCCATCCGCATCGCGTCGTGCATCATGGAACACATACTCCCCCATGTTCTCGAAACTCACCTCCTTCATGAACCGGGCTGGCATGACCTGGTCTGTGTCCACATCGTTGCCACGGACAGCGACGCCGGTCCCTGTCACCCGCCGGACGGCGAGGTCCTCGACGGTCATGTGGTCACCTCTCGCACGTCGACGATCTCCCCGGCGACCGCTGCGGCGGCGACCATCGCCGGAGACATCAACACGGTGCGGCCTGCCTTGTCCCCCTGGCGGCCGATGAAGTTCCGATTCGATGAGGACGCACAGACCTCCCCTGGCCCGAGCGCATCCTGGTTCATCGCGATGCACATCGAGCAGCCCGCCTGCCGCCACTCGAAGCCTGCATCCAGGAACACCTCGTCGATCCCCTCCGCCTCACACGCCGCACGCACCTGCTCTGATCCGGGGACCGCCACCGCCCATACGTCAGGGGCCACGCTGGCCCCCTCAAGGATGGCAGCGGCCTCGCGGAAGTCGCTCAGTCGCCCGTTCGTGCACGTGCCGAGGAAGGCCACATCGACCGGGTAACCGAGCATCGGTTCTCCTGGTGTCACATCCATGTGGTCGATCGCCTTCTCAGCGGCTGTGCGCGCGGTCGGGTCCGTGATGTCCGCGGGTGCGGGCACCGGTTCGTCGACCGCGACGACCTGACCTGGGTTGATCCCCCAGGTCACCTGTGGCGCCAGGTCGTCCGCTTCGACCGTCACCGTGTCGTCATACACCGCATCGGTGTCAGACCGCAGCGTCTCCCAGTCCTCGACGAGTGCATCGAACGCATCTCCCCCGGGGACGAACGGTCGACCAGCGAGGTAGTCATACGTCGTCGCATCCGGATTGACGTACCCTGCCCGTGCGCCGCCCTCGATCGACATGTTGCACACCGCAAGCCGCCCCTCCATGTCGAGCGCCTCGATCGCGGGGCCACCGTACTCATACACATGGCCGACCCCACCATCGACGCCCAGTGTGCGGATGATCTGCAGGATGATGTCCTTGGCGTACACCCCTGCGCCCAGCTCACCTGTGACCTCCACCCGTCGCACACGCTGCTTCTCCGTCGCCACGCACCCTGTCGCGAGGACGTCGCGGATCTGTGATGTGCCGATCCCGATGCCGATCGAACCGAACGCACCATGCGTCGCTGTATGGGAGTCACCACACGCTACGGTCATCCCCGGCTGGCTGAGCCCGAGTTCAGGGGCGATCACGTGCGTGATACCCTGGTACTCAGAATCAAGCCCGTAGAAGGTGATGTCGTTCGACTCCACGTTGGTCTCCAGCGCCTGCAGCATCGTCTCCGCCTGTTCGTCGGCAAGCGGCCGCTCTCGTGCTTTCGGCTCCGTCGGCACGATGTGGTCGGTCGTCGCGAACGTCCGGTCGGGGAACGCCACCTCGAGCCCCCGTTCGCGGAGCATGGCGAACGCCTGTGGCGAGGTGACCTCATGCATCAGGTGCAACCCGATGAACAGCTGGTCCTCACCTGTGGGGAGGTCCGCAACCTTGTGTCGTGCCCATACCTTGTCATACAGCGTCCGTTCACTCATTGATGCAGGTCCTCGGTCCCGATACCTGACTGCATCGGTCAGTGGTCCTCCGCCCAGCTGAACAGATCACGCAACGGTGCACCCACCGTCTCGATATCGTGCGTCTCCTCGGCGGTCTTCAGCTGGTGATAGTGTGGGCGGCCGACCTGGTTCTCAGCGATCCACTCACCGGCGAATGTACCATCCTGCACCTCCGTGAGGATCGCTTCCATCGCCTCCCGTGCCTCCGGGCCGATGACCCGGTCACCGCGGCTGAGACCTCCATATTCTGCCGTATCAGACACCGAGTGCCACATACCGCCGAGGCCATCTTCGTACATCAGATCGACGATCAGTTTGAGCTCATTCAGGCATTCAAAGTACGCCATCTCGGGGCTGTACCCCGCATCGACGAGCGTCTCATATCCCGCCTTCACCAGCGCGGTCACCCCACCACACAGCACCGCCTGCTCACCGAAGAGGTCCGTCTCCGTCTCTTCGGCGAAGGTGGTCTCGATCACGCCCGCCCTCGTGCACCCGATGGCCTTCGCATACGCCATGGCCCGCTCGCGCGCGCCACCGGTGTGGTCCTGCTCGATCGCCACCAGCCCGGGTGTCCCTGATCCCGCCTCGAAGTTCCGTCGCACCAGATGACCGGGCGACTTCGGCGCCACCAGCGTCACGTCCACATCCGCCGGCGGGGTGATCTGCCGGTAATGGATGTTGAATCCATGGGCGAACTGCACGGTGTCACCGGGCTCGAGCGATGGTTCGATCGCCTCGAACACCCGTGGCTGCACGGTGTCAGGCACCAGGATCGAGACGATGTCAGCCTCCGCCGCGGCCTCGACCGGTGTCGTCACCCGGAGGCCATCTGCGGATGCGGCGGCCCGGGAGTCGGAGTCCTCCCGCAGGCCGACGACGACGTCCACGCCGGAGTCCGCCAGGTTCTGGGCATGCGCATGCCCCTGTGAACCATAGCCCAACACCGCTATCGTACTGTCATCAAGCTGTGCCACATCTGCATCATCGTCATAGTAGACGTCTGTGGTGAGTCCTGTCATCGTGGGGGTACCGTGGGTTCGTTCGCTGTCCCGGGTTTCTCCCCGGGCACCGTCGGCTGCATACCGCGGGCGAGCGCGGTGTAGCCCGTCCGGGCGATCTCGATGATCCCGAACTGATCGAAGGCGTCGATCGCATCATCGATCGTCTGCTCATCACCGGATATCTGGACGGTGATCGATGCTGATCCCGCGTCGATCGTCTGCCCGTCGAACATCGCAACCACCGCCTGGACATCTGCCGGCGACTGTCCGCGGACCTTCATGAGGACAACCTCCGTCCGCACGGCGTCATCATCGAGTTCACCGACGGAGATGACCGGCTTGAGTTTGGCGAGTTGTCGCTCGATCTGGGCGATCTGTCCGCGCGGTTCCTCGACGACGAGCGTGATCCGTGAGTGGCCCTGCACCGTCGTCGGCCCGACCGTGAGCGAATCGATGTTGAACTGCCGCCGTGAGAACAGCCCTGCGATCCGTGCGAGCACCCCCGGCTCGTCCTCGACAAGGGCACTCAGGATGGTCCGCTGTGGGGAATCCTCCACAGCCCGGTCTGCATCCCGCCGGACCCCCCTCGCATCACGCCGCCCCGAGGGATGCGGCCGTTCCGCCGGGGCGGGTCCCGCCAGCCCCTCCTTGGGGATCTCCGGGGTCATAGCTGGTCGGGCGTCAAGGCGAATCGCCCGTTCGCCCCGCCCGATGGCACCATCGGATAGACGTTCTCGAACGGATCGATGTGGAAGTCGATCACCGCAGGTCCATCATACGCAAGTGCCGCCGCGATGGCCTCATCGACCTCCTCATGGGTATCGACCCGGAGCCCCTTCGCACCGAGGGCCTCAGCGAGTGCGTCGAACTCCGGCATCCAGCTGTACTCTGAGGCCATCCGGCGTCCGTCGAAGAACGCATCCTGCCACTGCCGGACCATCCCGATGTACTCGTTGTTCAAGATCGCGATGGTGATGTCCAGCTGCTCACGGACGGCCACAGATAGCTCCTGCATGGTCATGAGGAAGGAACCATCCCCATCAATGCAGATGACCTCCTGGTCATCATCAGCAGCCAGCCGGGCCCCGATCGCCGCCGGCACACCGTAGCCCATCGTCCCGAGCCCGTGTGATGAGACCCAGGTACGGGGTTCCGTGAACGTCCAGTACTGTGCTGCCCACATCTGGTGTTGGCCGACCCCGGTCGTCACGATCGCCCGGTCGGACGTCGCAGCATCGAGTTGCTCGACGATGTACTGCGGTTTCAGTGGTCCATCCGGCCCCTGCACGTAGTCCATGGGGTACTCTTGCTTCCAGGTCTGCACCTGCTCACGCCACTCATCGACCGGTGGCGCACCCGTCATCGCCCGATCCAGCTGTGTGAGCACCTCCGCCGCATCACCGATCAGTGGGATGTCCGCATGGATGTTCTTCGAGACCTCAGCGGGGTCGATCTCGATGTGGACGACCGTCGCCTCGGGTGCGAAGGTCTCGATCCCACCGGTGAGCCTGTCATCGAATCGCGTGCCCACCGCGATCAGGCAGTCCGTGTGGGTGATCGCCATGTTGGCATATCCGGTGCCGTGCATCCCAGCCCACGACAGTGCCAGGGGGTCATCCTCCGGGAACGACCCGATCCCCGGCATCGTCGTGACCACCGGAATCTCATACGTCCGGGCGAACGTCCGCGCGATGTCCGTCGCAGCTGCCTTGATGACCCCGCCCCCCAAAAGGAGCAGCGGTCGATCGGCTGCTCCGATGGTCTCCGCTGCTGTCGCCACCGCCGCCTCAGGGGCTCGCCGCTGTGGGATCGTCGTCGCCGGTGGGGTCGGTGGGGGGGTTTCGGCGGTCGTCGACTCGACCGTCGCATTCTTCGGGAGGTCGATCAGTGTGGGACCGAAGCGCCCCTGGGTACTCAGCGCGACGGCCTCTCCGACCATGGCCCCGACCTCGTCCGCGCCGTGTGCGAAGTAGTTGTGCTTCGTCAGCGGCGTGGTCACCCCCATCGTGTCCGTCTCCTGGAAGGCATCGGACCCGACCATGTCGGCGGGCACCTGTCCCGTGAGCGCCACGAGGGCATCTGAATCCATGTTTGCATCTGCGATGCCCGTCACCAGGTTCGTCGCGCCGGGACCGGAGGTTGCCATACACACCCCCGGGCCGTTCCGGACGACGCCGTATGCATCCGCAGCATGGGCCGCCCCCTGTTCGTGCGCCATCGTAATGTGGCGGATGTCCGAGTGGAACAGCGCGTCATAGACCGGCATGATCGCCCCTCCCTGCACGCCGAAGATCATCTCGACACCCGCAGCATCGAGCGCCTCGATGGCAGCCTCAGCGCCCGTTTGGGTCGGTGGTTCGGTGGTCGATTCGGTTTCGTGGTGTTCTTGTTTGCTCATTATGGGTTGGTCTCGTCACGCAGACGTGCTCATTATGCAGTGCACAGCAGGATCAGGGGAGGGATTAGATGGGGCTAGACAGCCCCTACGATACCGATCACGATGGCCGCGTCCCTCGTCATTATCCCTCATATCACACATCGGCTCATAAACGGTTCGGCTGGTGCCTCAGATGCGGACCTCTTCATCGGTCACCCGCAGCACCCCTGCCTCGCGGGCGAACCGCGTCAACACATCGAGGGTGACCTGTTCCTTCTGCGCACCGTACTCCTTGATCCGCCCCGTCAACTGCCGCACCTCCGTATCGGTGGGGTCGAAGCCGGCCTCGATGAGCCGTTGACGGACCGAATGTGTCCCGGTGTGCTTGCCCAGGACGAACTCCCGGCTCGCTCCGACCATCTCTGGGGTCATGACCCCTGGTTCGAAGGTGTCGGTGTTCTCGAGCACACCCGCTGCGTGGATGCCCGACTCGTGACTGAAGGCGTTCTGTCCCACGATCGACTTGTTCTGTGGGACGGGAATCCCGCTCGCTGCCTCGACGATGCGAGACAGCTCGGTGATGCGCCGGGTCTCGATCCCCGTCTCGACACCGAAGAGCGCCTCTGCTGCCATGACCACCTCCTCATACGCCGCGTTGCCTGCCCGTTCGCCGATGCCGTTCACACTCACCTGCGCCTGTGCCGCACCCGCTTCGAACCCCGCGATCGCGTTCGCGGTCGCCAGTCCGAAGTCATCGTGCGCATGCACATCGATCTGCGCATCCGTCCACCCCCCGATCTGCGAGACCAGATTGTGGAACCGTGTCGGTGTGCCCACTCCGGTGGTGTCGGGGATGTTGATCCAGTCCACATCCACCGCATCGACCGCTCGGACGATCTCCTCGAGGAACGCGGGGTCCGTCCGAGTCGCATCCATGGGGGAGAACATCACCTCCACATCCGCGTCCTTCACCTGCTGGACCGCGGCGACCGCACGCTCGACCGCCTCCTGCTTCGATGCGTGCATCGAATCGCGCAGCTGGACCTCCGAGGTCGAGACGAACACGTGGACGAGGTCCACACCCGCATCCAGGGCCACCTCGATGTCGCGTTCGACCACCCGGGCCAGCCCACAGACCGTGCTGCGTGATGCTGCTGCGATGTCGGCCACTGCCTCGAACTCCGCCTCAGAGTTCACCGGGAACCCAGCCTCGATGACATGCGTCCCCATCTCATCGAGCGTCGCAGCGATCTGTCGCTTCTCATCGTAGCTGAACGAGGTCCGTGGCGACTGCTCACCGTCGCGGAGTGTGGTATCGAATATGCGGATCGAATCGATCTCAGCGTCAGTTCGATGGGCGAGCGTGCCCTCGAAGAACTCGACCAGCCGGGGATCCCGACTGTGCCTCCGTGTCTTGATTAGACATTGTACCTGCAGCAATCCGCACAACCTACATAAACGCTCCGACTCCACCAGTTACCAGGTGAGCCCCTCGTACACCATGGCTGGTGTCGGCTCGACCACCCGCCGCCCATCGATCACGATCGGCCGTCGCATGCCCTGCACATGCTCCCCCAACTGGACGTACTCTGGCCATGCTGTCATGACGACCGCCGCGTCTGCACCCTGGAGTGCGGCAGCTGTCCCCGATACCGCCTCGACGTGGTCGAACTCCTCTGCGAGCCGGATGGCACCGGATGGGTCCGTGAGCCGCAGCGCAGCAGCACGGTGCTCCAGTGCGGCGAGTAGCGGGCGGGTTCTCGTCCCCCGGATGTCGTCAGTCCCCGGTTTGAACGCCGCACCACAGACTGTGATCGTGGCCTCCTCAACCTGCAGATGCCCCTCCAGCAGTGCGATCAGTCGCAAGGGTTGCCGTTCGTTCTGCTCGCGTACAGCCTGTAGCAGGGCGGCGTCATAGCCGGCCTTCACAGCCTCCTCGATCAGTGCGTCAGTGTCCTTGGGGAAGCAGCTCCCACCCCATCCTGCACCCGAGCGCATGAACCGTGCCCCGATCCGGTCGTCCATCCCCAACGCATCCATCACTGCGTAGCCATCGATCCCGTGCACTTTGCAGATGTTTGCCAGCTCATTGACCACCGATAGTTTGCTCGCCAGGAACACGTTGTTCGCATACTTGATCATCGCCGCCGTCGGGGGGTCGGTTCTGACCACCGGCCGATCGGGATCGATGACCGCAGCATAGAGCCGCTCCAGCGTCTCGAAGGCCCATGGATCTGTGGCTCCAAAGACGAGCTTCTGTGGATCTTGGAAGTCACTGACTGCGGTACCCTGCGCCTGGAACTCCGGGTTCACGGCGAGGTGGACACGCTCACCCAGAGGTTCGCCAATCGCACCTTCCAGCCGCTCGGACACCACGGTCTCGACGGATCGTGGCGGTACCGTCGATTTGAGGACCACGAGATGGTCATCTGTGCCGTCCTGCAGTGCCCTGCCGATGTCTCCGACCGCAGTCTCGACTGCCGTCGTATCGACTGCGCCATCATCGGCCGTCGGCGTCGGGACCGTGACGACCGTGCACGCGCCAGCGGTGACCGTGTCGATCTCGTCTGTCGCCTGCAAGCGTCCACCGATATGTGCGGAGATGAGCGCCTGCAATCCTGGCTCTTCGATCGGAACCACACCGGCATTCAGTGCTGCCACACGGGCGCTATCGATATCGACGGCCACGACGTCATGTCCCCACTCGGCGAACACCCCTGCGATCGTGGTCCCCACATAGCCGCTCCCGACGACACTGACGTCCATGATAGCACCTCGAGGGGATGGCGGATTGAAGCTTCGCCCTCCGATGTCGCACAGCTTTGAGGGGCCCCACCGAAGCGTCGGCATGCCTCTGCCGCGGCTGCGCGTCTTCCTCATCGGGCTCATCATGGGGGCTGCAGACGCCGTCCCCGGTGTCTCTGGCGGGACCGTTGCACTCGTCGCTGGCATCTATGACCGACTCATCACTGGGCTCAGTGCCATCGACCATCGGCTGCTGATCGGACTCATCGCGGCAGCTCGCCATCGGTCGGTCGGGGCCATCATCGCACATGGCCGTGCTGCTGAGCTACCCTTTCTCCTCATGTTGGGCACGGGTGTTGCGGTGGGCATCGCCACCGTGACCCGGCTGATCGCAACGGGGATCGCCACCGCCCCGATTCCCACATTCGGACTCTTCGCTGGGCTCATCGGCGGATCTGGGTGGGCACTCCGTGAGGAGCTCAAGCTGCGACCCGCATCGGTCGGGGTGCTGTCGGCCGCAGCTTGCGGTGCGGCCATCGCGGTCAGCGTCGCTAGCACCCAGCCGCTCACCGGGGGCACGCTCATCGTGTTCTTGAGCGGGCTGCTCGCGGTGAGTGCGACGATCCTGCCGGGGATCAGTGGGTCGCTCATCCTGCTCGTCCTCGGCCAGTACACGTTGCTCGCAGGGAGCCTCGCGACGGTCATCGATGCGTGGATCCTGCTGCGTCCAGTCACCGAGGTCCGGGCTGCGGCTGTGACGGTCGTCGTGTTCCTGGCCGGTGCCGCGATCGGCCTCGCGATCATGGTCCGTATCATCGCCTGGGCGATCACACGCTATCGTTCGGCGACCGCGTCGGTCCTCATCGCCCTCGTGATCGGTGCGACCGCCGCACCCGTCTACCGTGCATCGCTGACGGTGGGCCACCAGTGGGACCCCGCGACCATCATCAGCTTCGGTCTCGCAGCGACGCTCGGGGTCCTCGTTGTCCTGCTCACCGACCGCGAGGTCGGGCTCACCGCCCTCTCGGATGGGGAATCAGGCAAGATGTGAGACGAGTCGGAAGGTCTCCGTCCGCTCCTCAGCACTCACCGTCGTGAACCCTGCGGCCTCGAACTGTGTCAACGCCTCCCCGAGGCTGAAGCGTTCATCGACCGGTGGCCCGGTCGTCCCATCACCCGTGGCGGACCAGTCCACGGTCACGACGGTCCCACCGGGGACGATGACCCGCGCGAGCTCCTCCAATGCATCAGTCCCTGCGAATTCGTGAAACGTCGCAGTGCTCACCGCTGCATCCACGGTGCCATCGGCGATCGGGAGTGCGGCAGCCGCTGCGGTCAGCAGTCGTACACGCGGGTGTGGACGCCTGTCCTCATGGACGCGGTGCATCGCCGGCTGGACGTCCACTGCGAGTACACGACTGGCGATGTCGCGGAGCGCTTCGGTGTAGAAGCCGGTCCCACTCCCGATGTCCATCACCTGTCCAACTCCTCGTGGAAGAGGCGCAGTCAGCTCCTCGACTGAACAGTACCGATACCGACTCGGGTCATCGAGGTTCTCCGCGAGGTCCGCATCGAAGACATGAAAGCCCATACTCCACCTGTGTGGGCTACCCGTAAACCGCTTCGCAGCGCCGGCGGATTTATATCCACCATGGTACTGTGTGGCCCATGAGCGATGTTAGCCTCCGTCGCCCCGAGGTTCGCACCTGTGAACGGTGTGGGCGTCGAGAGCGCTGGGATGAGCAGCTCCGAGGGTGGATTGTGGCCACCGGAGCCGACGCAGCGGCCATCGGTGACGTCTACTGCATCCACGAGTGGGACATCAACGGCACCTTCGCGACCGTAATCGAGAGCTGATCAGTCCGAGCGCAACCCCTCCAGGACCTCGATCAGTCCCGCATGATGGGGCTGGCTGGCGACGGTAGAGGCCGCTGCCCTCGCGGCATGGTCTGCATTCGCGACCGCATAGGACTCTTCCACCCGCTGGAACATCGACACATCATTCTCGCTGTCACCGATCGCGACGACACTCGTGAGTGGGATGTCGAGGGCCGCTGCCACATGCTCGAGGGCGTCGCCCTTCGAGACCTCGCGGCTCGTTAGATGGTACGCGAAGCCGGTGTCCAGCACGCGAAGGTCGAACTCCGCTGCCACCGTGTCGACGGCTGCACGGTCCATCTGTAGGCCCACGGCCACCTCCGTCTCCCGCCACGCGTTGATCGTGTCGTATCCTCGCTCCCACCCGAGTGTTGGATCCACCTCCCGTAGTGCGGCGGTCGCCGCGGCGATCATCTCCCCATCCGTGTGCACCTGGCGCCGCCCATCGACCAGGCTGATGCCACCGTTCTCAGCGATGACCGTCTCGTCGATCTGGCAGAAGTAGCAGAGGGCCACCGCATACGGGAGTGCCTTGCCGGTCGCGATGATCACCGGCGCAGGCCATCCCGCGAGCGCATCGATGACCGATGACCCGAGCCGACCTGTCTCGTCTGTCAGCGTCCCATCGATGTCCACCGCGATCGGTGGCGCCATCAGGATTCGGTGATGCCGATCCGCATCGGCGTCCCCTCGACCTCATCATCCACCACTGCCACCATCGCATCGGTGTCATCGCTGAACCGTTCGGTGCGTGTCTCTGCGGCGATGAGCTCCTCATGCGCATCGAGGTATCCCTGCACAGCGGGATCGTCCGTCTCGATCGCCGTGATGATCTGCGCATCCACCGGCAACTCCAGCTCCTTCCTGAGCTGCTGGACACGCCGGATCACATCGCGTGCGTATCCCTCTGCGGCGATGTGCTCCGGCACAGACACGTCGACGTACACCACACCCGCATCGAAGGGCGCGGCCTCGACTGCCCCCTGCGCGACGGTCTCGTACTGGACCATCGCAGGGTCGATGGTGACGGGCTCCCCATCGACGAGCAGGCCTGCTTCGACCTCCTCGCGTGAGGCACCCTCGACCGCCTGCATCACCGTCTCCGCACGCTCGCCGAAAGCCGGGCCGATCTCTGCCATCACCGGTGTCGCCACCTCGACCGTCTCATCGAACGATTCGGTCACCGTCACCTGCTCCGCATTGATGCGGTCTGCCAGGATATCGCCATGGGACTCGATCGCCTCGGTTGTACGCTGGTCGCCCGTCTCGACGACCACCCGTGGCACGGCCCACCGGCGCTTGCGACCTGCCTGCTGGCGTGCTGCCGCCGCAGCCTCCTCGACCGCACGGATCGCCTCGATATGGGCCTCGAGGGTCTGATCGCGCCGTTCCGGCTCCTCCTCGGGGTACGACAAGGCGTGCACGGTCACCGCCCTGCCATCCAGCTCCTGATACATCCGTTCGGTCAGATATGGCACGATCGGTGCCAGCAACCGGGTCGTCACATCCAGCAGATGCGCCATCGTGGCGTAGGCCGCCTGCTTGCTGGGCGAGTCCTCCTCCTCCCACATCCGGTCACGGATCGATTGGATGTAGTACCGCGAGACCTCCTCCGTGAGGAACCCCAGCACGGCGGCGACAACCTCATGCGTGGCGTAGCTGTCCCACCCCGCCTGTGCGGCCGCGATGGTCGCCTGCAGCCGGGAGAGCACCCACCGGTCAATCGGTGTCAGTGCGACCGCATCCAGGTCGACGTCGCGGGGGTCGAAGCCGTCGAGCCGCATGTATGTCAGCGGGAAGCGGAAGACGTTCCAGACGATGTTGAGCCGGCCCGCGATCGTCTCTGCGGTCTCCCAGCTGAACGACAGGTCGACGCCGTGCTGGTCATGTGAGAGGAGGTATGCGCGCAGCGGGTCACGGCCCACCCGTGCGATCGCCTCCTCGGGGGTGACGATGTTCCCCCGAGACTTCGACATCTTCCGCCCCTCGGCATCGTTCACGAACCCATGCATCAGGACCTCGCGGTACGGGACCTGCCCCATCGCCGCGGTGCCCATGCCAAGCTGGGACCAGAACCACCCCCGTGTCTGGTCGTGCGCCTCGGTGATGAAGTCCGCCGGCCAATCCGTCTCTAGCCGTCCGCTCGCGCCTGGGACACCGATCGATCCCCACGACGCCACCGCCGAGTCGATCCAGACATCGAAGACGTCCGGCACCCGGTGATAGGTCTTGGCGCCCTCGGTGATCGTCAGCGGGTCCACACTGGGCCGGTGCAGGTCGATCGCAGCGGGGTCGATATCCTGATCGACGCGTTCGGCGAGCTCCCCGCGCGTGCCGATGACAATGCGGTCACCATCCGGCGCCACCCAGATCGGCAAGGGGATGCCCCAGTACCGCTGCCTGGAGATGTTCCAGTCCGGTGCATCGGCGACGAAGTCACTGAACCGGTTGTCCCGTGCCCACTGTGGATGCCACTCCGTCTCCTGGATGTTCTCCAGCAGCTCCTCTTTGATGTCGGTGACCGTGATGAACCACTGATCCGTCGCCAGATAGATGATGTCGGTGTCACAGCGCCAACAGTGTCCGTATCGGTGCCGGTGCTTGTCTGCTGCGATCAGTGCACCAGTTGCATCCAGGTCAGCGACGATCCGATCATTCGCATCGCGCACGAACGTCCCCGCATACGGGCCTGCCGCATCGGTGAACACCCCACGCTGGTCGACCGGGACGACGACCTCCACATCCAGCTCCGCCCCCCGCGCGAAGTCCTCCTGGCCATGTCCCGGTGCGGAGTGGACCAGCCCCGTCCGGTCCGCTTCGACGTAGGGCGCTGCCTGGATCGTGTACACGTCCGCCCCCGCCGGTTTTGCCGGCAGCACATCTGCCATGGGATGGGTGTACGTCATCCCCTCGAGCTCGGCCCCGGTGAGCTCGCGCTCGCGATCGAGCAGCGTCATGCCGGTGTGTTCGATGAACGACTCGACACACGCATCTGCGACGATCAGCGATCGCTCGGTCTGTCCATCATCTACCCGCAGTCGGGTGTAGGGCAACTCAGGGTCGACGCCGACGAACGTGTTCGCCGGCAGCGTCCATGGGGTGGTCGTCCAGATGACCACGGATGCGTCGGTATCGACCAACGGGAACGCCACATAGATCGACGGTGAGGTCACCTCATCGTACTCGACCTCATTCGCGGCGATCGCGGTCTGACACCGTGGACAGTACGCCACCGAGCGCTTCCCACGGTCCAGCAGTCCACGGTCTGCGACCTGCTTGAAGACCCACCATGCCGCCTCCATGTACTCCGGTGAGAGCGTCTGATAGGGGTCATCCCAGTCCATCCACACCCCGATCGACTGGAAGTCGAGATCCATCGCCTCGCGGTTCTCGATCGCGAACCGCCGGCACTCCTCGATGAACGCCTCGATGCCGTAGGTCTCGATGTCACGCTTCGAGTCGAACCCCAACGCCGCCTCCACCTTGACCTCGATCGGGAGGCCATGCATGTCATATCCCGGCCGATCACGGACATCGAACCCACTCATGCGCTTGTACCGCAGCACCGCATCCTTCAGCGTCTTGTTCCATGCGGTGCCCAGGTGCATCTGCCCGGAGGTGTACGGTGGCCCATCGACGAACACCCACGGTGGGTCCGCACTGTGTGCCGCCTTCGCGACCGCATACGCATCCTTCTCCGCCCAGTGCCGCCCCACGATCTCCTCGACCGCTTGTGGGTCGTACTGGTCATCGATACCGTCCATGTACTGCAGTCCTTGGTGACCGCATATGAAGACCATGGAAGGGGGGTTCGGCTGACAGCGGCGACCGAGGCGCATCCCAAAATTTAACGCTCGGTCCTGTCTCGCAGCAGTAATGAGCGGGAACCGCGGTCGCGACCGGTGGTTGGGTCTGCTTGCACGCGCTTGGCCGATCCTCACCGTGGCTGCAGCGATGTTCTGGATGTTCTACATCCGCATCAGAACATATGGGAACTTCCTGATCGATGGGCGTGTCTACTTCTCTGGCAACGATGCGTGGTACCACCTGCGTCAGGTGGAGTACATGGTGGCGAACTTCCCCCAACGCATGCCCTTCGATCCGTGGACGGGCTACCCGGTGGGGCGATTCGCCTCGCAGTTCGGCACCCTCTATGACCAGCTCGTGGCCGCTGCGGCACTGGTGATCGGCCTGGGGAGCCCGACCGAACAACAGGTGGCGATCACGCTGCTGGTCGCCCCGGCTGTCTTCGGGACACTCGTGGCGGTGCCGACGTATCTCATCGGTCGAGAGATCGGTGGACGGACTGTCGGTGCGGCGGCGGTGGTCATCCTGGCACTGCTGCCGGGGACGTTCCTCCGCCGCGGACTGGTCGGCTTCGCCGATCACAACATCGTCGAACCGCTGTTCATGCTGGTTGCGGTGTGGTTGCTCATGGTCAGTGTGCGTGTGTCCAACCGCGCAGATCTCGACCTGGACGCGGTGCGACAGACACGGTGGAGCGAGCTCTTATCACCCCTGCGGTGGGGTGCGCTCGCCGGTGTGGCAATCGTGCTGTATCTGTGGGTGTGGCCACCGGGGGTCATCCTCCTCGGCATCGTCGCCATCGCGGCGGTGCTGCAGGGAGTCACCGATATCCGCATCGGGCGCGCGGACCTCAGACGGTTGGTCCCGCTGGGGGTCGCCATGGTGGTCGTGAGCCTGTTCATGCTCCTCCGACTGACCTCGCCAGGCTACTACGCACGTGGGTTCACCATCCTCGCGCCGTTGCTGGCGGTCGGGGTCCTCGCAGGCGCAGCGGTGATCACCGCAGGGCAGTATCTGCGTGTCCGTGAGGAACTTCCCCCACTGGTGGTCGTCCTCGGACTCGGCGCGCTCGCGACCGTGGCGTTGCTGCTGCTGTCTGTGATCGCGCCAGGTGTCTACCAGACGCTGACGGGCAACTTCCTGAACATCGTCGGCTTCGGGACCGGGGCGACGACCCGGACGATCGGTGAGGCACAGCCATTCCTCCGCGGTGGATCGGTCGCACCCATCATCCGCGAGTATGGGCTCATGTTCTTCATCGCCGCGGGTGCGGTGGTCTGGATGCTCGCGGCGCCCCTGCTGCGGTCTGGGTCACCACGGCAGCTCGGATTGGCGGTCGGTGGGCTCGCGGTCACCGGCATCATCCTCGCACTCCCGGTGGTGCCAGCTGCCATCGGCGGCGTCATCGGCATCCCCGGGGCACTCATCGGCTTCGCCATCGTCGCGGTGCTGTTCATCGTCGGTGTGGGGATGGCAGACCATCCACCGGAGCGGCTCATGTTCCTCGCGTGGGTGGCCATCATCACCGCCGCGACGTTCACACAGGTGCGGTTCAACTACTACCTCGCGCCGGGTGTCGCCATCCTCGCGGCCCTGCTGTTGGTCAAGGTGGCACGGTCATCACTGCTGGGGCTCACCGAGCTCGATTCCATCCGTGACCTCACGGGGTATCAGCTGCTGACGATCGGGGCGGTGCTGCTGCTCGTGCTCGCACCGGTGCTCGCGGTCCCGATCACCGTGGGTGGGGCGACGACGCAGACCGCGTTCGGTGCGTCTGCGAACAACGGTCCGGGGTCAGTCGTCATCTGGGATGAGTCCCTCTCGTGGCTTGCCACAGAGACACCGGTGCCGGGTACCCTCGATGGTGCGGATAACGCTGAGGAGCTGCCGTACCTGGGGACGTTCGAGTACGCCGAGGACTTCGCGTACCCGACGGGTGCGTACGGTGTGATGTCCTGGTGGGACTACGGACACTGGATCACCCTCCTGGGTGAGCGGATCCCCCATGCGAACCCGTTCCAGCAGCACGCGACGCAGGCAGCGAACTTCCTGCTGGCGGCCTCGGAGGAGGCGTCGATCGCCGCGGTCGCAGATCAGTCGACGGAGGGTGCCGGAACGCGGTACGTGATGGTCGACTGGCAGATGGCGACCCCCGGGTCGAAGTTCACCGCGCCGACGGTCTGGTATGACGCAGAGGAGGATGTGGACACCAGCAGCTTCCTCCGGCCCGTCTACCGCTTCGATGAGAGTGGCCAGATCATCGGTGCCGCCCAGCTCAGGACAGACCGGTTCTACGATGCGACGATGACACGGCTGTACTACTACCATGGCTCGGCCGTCGACCCTGCGCCGGTGGTGACCGATTGGGAGGAGGTGGAGGCACAGACCGCAACAGGACCAATCACCGTCGATGCGGCGGCGAATGAATCTGCTCCGTTGGTGCGGCAGTTCGAGTCGATGACGGAGGCCGAGGCATATCTCGCGAACGATTCGAGCGCCCAGCTCGGTGGCGTCGGCACACTGCCCATCGAGCGGGTGCCAGCGCTGACGGAGTACCGGCTCGTGCATGTGAGTGAGACCTCAGCCGCCGCACAGATCCAGGGGACAACGAGCAGGAACGCCCGCGCGATCGGGCTGAACCCCGCGGTCAACGTGCCTGCGACTGCGAGCTGGGTGAAGACCTTCGAGCGTGTCCCGGGGGCGACCGTCCGGGGGAGTGGCGCCCCCGCCGGTGCGGAGGTGACCGCCTCCGTCGAGCTCGCAATCCCGCAGACCAACGAATCGTTCACCTACATCCAGCATGCCGAGGCAGATGGGGATGGACGCTTCAGCCTCCAGCTCCCCTATGCCACGGCGGGCTACGATGCGTACGGCCCTGCAGGGGGCTACACCAACGTGAGCGTCAGGGCGACGGGGCCCTACACGGTGACGGCGCCGCCTCAGTTCGATGAATCGGGGCTCACCACCTACCGAGGCGAACTGGAGGTCGATGAAGGGGCCGTCAACGGGGCTGCCCCCCGCACGCTGACCGTCGCACTGACAGAGGACACCAGTACGATCGCCCCCACAGACACCGACTGAGGCAGGATCTCAGAACTCGGGCAGGTCACTCGGCGGTTCGTACGACGACTCCCAGGTGATGTACTCCGCTTTCAGCACCTCCGAGACCGCCTGCCCCAACTCCGTCAGCCCCGCGTTGATGCTGCTGACGGTCTCCCAGGAGGCGATGTCTGGATGGATGGACCGCTCACGCCAGTCCTCGGGGATCCCTGGCGCATGGTAGCCGACCCGGTCTGCGAAGTCATCCCAGAAGAACGCGAACTGCGCCAGCAGCTCCAGCTCCAGCACGATCGCCCACTGGGCGTCCGTGACCCCTGTGTCTGCTGCCCACATCTCGAACCCATCGCCCCACGCCCCCGCCTGTAGAAGCGAGGCGATCTCCTCACGGCGCTCTGCTGGTGCGCCAGCGGTGGGGATCTCCGGCACTGGTGGGATCGACACGTCGAGTGACATGGTTCCACTCGCAACGCGAGCGGCTAAACTACCACGTTCAGGTGCCTTCCCGGTCAGGGATGTCGTCGGGGTCGACCAGGTCCAGCTCCTGTGGTCCCTGCCCTGCCTCATCGATGACCGCTGCGGCCACCTCGATCGGGCAGTCCGCCCGCACAGCGATGGCGATCGCATCCGAGGGGCGCGCATCGAACACGCGCGCCTGCACGCTCCCCTCACGGTACTGCTCGGTGTCCACCTTCGCGAGGAACGTCCCTCCGTGCATCCCGTCGATGCGCACGCGATCGATCGCACCCCCGAGGTCGGTCACCATCTCCACGAGCAGGTCATGCGTCAGCGGCCGGTCGAAGCTCCCCCCATGTATCCCCAGGTGGATCGCCCGTGCCTGATCGGGGGTCACCATGATCGGGATGTACCGGTCATCCACGGCGATGATGACCGCTGGCGCACGGTCGGTGCTCTCATCGACCGCGACCCCGATTCCCTCGATTCGCCCCTCATGGCCCATACCAGATGTACCACCCGCAGGTACGAAAGGCTACGGTCCGATATGCCTATCCGAGTCGGCGGGCCTTTCGGTGCATGGATACCCCACAGGAGGTCGGCAATGTCACTCTCGTGGGGACCGCACATGTCTCCGAGGCATCTGTCACGGCTGCGACGCAGACCATCCGCGACCGCACGCCGGGGGTCGTCGCCGTGGAGCTCGATGCGGGTCGGTTCCGGCAGCTGCGCGGGGATGCACCGGATGACCTCGACCCCAAGGAGCTGCTGCGGGGCAACACCGTGTTCCAGCTGGTCGCATACTGGATGCTCTCGTACATCCAGGCACAGTTGGGTGACGCATTCGACATCCGGCCTGGTGCGGAGATGCTTGCGGCGGTCGAGGCAGCCGAGGATGCGGCGATCCCCATCGCCCTGATCGACCGGGATATCGCGGTGACGATGCAGCGGTTCTGGTCGAAGATGCGCCGGCGTGAGCGGCTCGGGATGTTGGCTGGGTTGCTGGTGGCGGCGGGGACGCCGGTCGGCACCCGGACGGCGAGCGCAGCGATAGGGGCGATCGTGGTGGGGCCCCTGATCGCGCTGGCAGTCTCGCTGTCGGGGACACCGGTGGCGGTCCTCGCGCCCACAGCGCTCGCGGGAATCGCGGTGGCCGTCACCGCCATCGCCTCACACCAGCTCCGTGATCTGCGGGTCGCGATGGGGCTCGCTGTGGGGGTGGTGGCCCTCACGACTTTCGGTGGGGCGGCGCCTCTCGTCACGGAACTGCTGTCCCCGCTCATGACACTCTTGTTCGGCTCGGTGACGGTCGGTGTCGCCGCAGGTGCGGGTGTGGGGACCGTCCTGGCCACACGGGGCCCCTCCACGGGTGTCGATCTGGAGGAACTCTCTCCCGAAGCGCTGACCGATGGCGACCTCGTCGCGCAGATGCTCGACGAGTTCCGTCGGTTCTCACCACAGGGTGCAGCGGCGTTGATCGATGAGCGCGATGCGTACATCGCGCATGAACTGCAGGCACTGTCCGACCGCTACGATGAGGTCGTGGCCGTCCTCGGTGCAGGTCATCTGCCTGGCGTCGTGGGCCACCTCCGCGATCCTGATGGGCTCCCCCCGAAGGCCGAGCTGACGGGGCGGGCCCGACGTCGACTGCCCATCGCACAGGGGCTCGGGGTCACGATCAGCGCGGTCGCCATCGGGACGTTCGTGCTCTTGGCACTCTCGCCGGCGGCGGATGCGATCGTGATGCAGATATTCATCGCGTGGTTCCTGATCAACGGCATCGCCGCGGGGGGGCTCGCTCGCCTCGCCGGCGCCCGCTGGGATGCTGCCATCGCAGGTGGTGGGATCGCCTGGTTGACGTCGGTCAATCCACTGCTCGCCCCGGGGTGGATCGCGGGATACCTGGAGCTCCGGCGTACCCCGGTGAACATCGCAGATATCGGTCGGATGAACGAGCTGCTGGGTGATGAGACACGGCCGATCCGCGAGATCGTCGCGGAGCTTCGTGCGGTGCCACTGTTCCGGCTGATCATGATCGTCGCGGCGACGAACATCGGATCGATCATCGCATCCGTCGCATTCGTGACCTACCTGTTGCCGCAGTTCGCGGTGGATCTCGGTGGCGCCGGCGCAGTCGTCTCACTGCTCATCGAGGGTGCCCGCACCGGTTGGATGATCATCGCTCAGACGTTCGGTGTGTGATCCGCACCGAGGACGACCGCCAGGAGGTTGATGATAGCGAGCACCACGAACAACCCGAGGCGTGGTCCCTCGAGCCCATCGATCAGCAGCGGGATGTACGCCACCGGCAGCAGGACGGCCAGCCAGAAGGCGGCCTGCCGGATCGCAGGGAGCGTCCACCGTCGCAGTGCACCGGTGCCCATCGGGGGTCGTGTCGTGGTGGCCATCGTACCCGATTGCACAGCTGACAGGGGCATAAACCGCACAGAGCCTTCGGGTG
>Ga0209923_1000008_pt1 | contig 108560 bp, 119 predicted proteins | sample SalPon1_A_H2O_MG_FD_185696 | JGI IMG/M metagenome (GOLD analysis project Ga0209923, IMG submission 185696) | Salt pond water microbial communities from South San Francisco under conditions of wetland restoration - Salt Pond MetaG R1_A_H2O_MG... | ecosystem: Environmental > Aquatic > Non-marine... | reverse complement strand
GCACCGACCACACCTCCGCCCGGCTCGCCGAGCTCGTCGACACCCAGCTCGCCGTCGCGGTCACCGGCCCCACGCTGGTGACCGCCGAGACGGAGCTGCCCGCGACCGTGCTGCGGCATGGGCCCCGAGGCCGCTTCGGCCGGGCGGGCTCGGCGGTGCCCGCGACCGGTGCGACCACCGTCACGGTGCACCCCCCAGCGGACGGGCAGCGGCTGCGCGCGGTCTCCGATGCCGTCGCCGCACGCGTGCGGGGGTGAGCGGTCACGCCCGCCGCGCCACACCCACCGCCCCGAGCGCGGCGAGGCCGACAACGCCCGCCGCGATCGCGAAGGCGATGCGGTAGCCCATCGGGGTGTACACCACCGAGCCGCCGACGATCGCGCCCGTGCGGTACTGGTCGACGGCGATGCCCATCGCCACCGGCAGCAGCGTCGCCCCGACGAACCCCCACGTGTTCACCGCGGCGGTGGCGACGCCCGCCGCCGAGGGCGGGTACCGCTCCTTGATCGCCGTCATCGACAGCAGCGAGACGCCGATCGACGCACCGACGGTCGCGTAGATCGCCGCGATGGACCACAGCGGCGGTTGGCCGACGAGCGGGATCACCGCGAGCGCCGCCGCGGTCAGCCCGAGCCCGGCGATCATTGGCCGCAGCCGCATCGCCAGCCGGTCCGACAGCCACCCAAGCGACGGGCCCCCGACGAGGATGCCGACCGAACCGATGAGCGTGTACACCGACGCGTCGGCCACACTCAGGCCGTACACCGCGACGAGGTACGGCACCCCCCACAGCCCCATGATCGTCACCGTGGTGCCGTTGCCCGCGAAGAACACCAGCGACAGCAGCCACTGGTCGGGGTCGCGCATGAGCGCCCGCAGCTGTGCGCGGACGCCCGCCGCGTCGACCTCCCGCTGGGAGGCGTCGGCCGCCCCACGGCGGACGAGCAGCCAGACCGCACCGGCGACCACCACCGCGGCGACCGCCGCGAGCTCGAAGCTGCGGGTGACGCCGACGGCCCCCACGAGCACCGCCAGCGGCGTCGCTGCGCTGATCGCACCGAGCCCTGCGACACCGGCGGTCATCCCCGTCACCGTGGCGAAGCGCCGCGGGGGGAACCACGACGCGGCGTACCGCAGGATGGCGATGAAGATCACGCTCGCACCCGCACCGATGAGCAGCCGCGCGAGCACCGCCACCGCGAACCCACCGGCGGCCGCCATCACCAGCGAGCCGGCCGCGACCGTCAGCATCCCGACGCTGGCGGTGAGCCGGCTGCCGTAGCGGTCGACGACGATGCCCGTCGGCAGCTGCAGCACCGCATAGACCGCGAAGAACGCTGCATGCAGCGTGCCCAGCTGGGCGGCCGACAGCACGAACGCCGCGGTGAACGCCTCCGAGAGCACCGCCGTCGAGAGCCGCTGGATGTTCACGAGGTAGAAGCCCGCCGCCAGCGCCGCCCACCCCAGCCATGGCCACCAGGGGGGTCGGCGGGAGGTCATGTCACAGCCCCTCGTGCCGGGGGCTTCATGCCACCGGTCTCACTGCCGCTCGAGCGGTGTCGAGCAGCGCAGGCACAGCTCGAGGCCCGCCACCCAGTTGATGTCCCGAGATCCGCAGGCGGGACAGCGGTGCGTCTGTACGCTGTACGCGGTCGTCCCCCGTGGGGCGGCGAGCGAGCGGGTCTCCGCGGCGGTCGCCAGCAGACCGGGCCAGCGTGCCTGCTTGGTGCGCACCCGGTGTGCGAGGAAGCCCGCCACATCGGTGTGGTCGGGCCCGTGCAGCGCGTCGTAGCCCAGGACGATCTCCCCGTCATCCTGCCCGCGTGCGAGCTGCGCGATCGGGGCGGCGACCGCGGTGAACAGCGGTGTCGTCGCCACCACCTGCACGTCGTCGATCGCATCCGCAGCATCCGCATACGCGTCGATCGCCGCGGTCGCGGTGGCCTCGGCCGCGGCAGCATCCGCACCGATCCGCTGCAGGTCGGCGATCGCCTCGGTCACACACGCCCGCTGGCCCGGCGCCGTCAGCGTCTGCTGGAGGTCCGCACACACGCCGCGGGCCTCCAGCACCCGCGCATCGCGGCGGTCGGTCGCCCCCGCCGCGTGGTAGGCGATGGCGGCGCACTCCAGCAGCCGCACCCCGTCGCCGACCCAGCCCTTTGGGTCTGCGTCCAGCGGGTCGACGTCGGGCCGTGGCGCGGCGAGCACCGCGCGTGCGCCACGGGTGTACGCATCGGCGGCGGCGCCGAGGTCGCCGGTCGCAACTGCGGCGACCGCGCGGTCATGGTGGCCGTCGTCGTCGGTGTGCATACACAGACCGGGGCGGGGCGGCGGATATGCGTCGCGGTGCTCAATCGTGTCCGCCGAGAACGCGACCGGCGACGAGCACCGTCGTGATCATGAGGGGGATCGTCATGATCGCCGCGCTGATGACGACGAACGGTCCGACCGCCGCACCGTAGCCCAGCAGGCCACGCCCCACGGTGTCGACCACGACCGCTGCGACACTGTAACCGATGACGAGCAGCGTCAGCAGCAGCAGGAAGACGGGGACGAAGCGTGGCAGCAGCGCGAGGACCTGTCGGAGTGGCGAGGGGTCTGTCACACACGGCCTCGTGGCAGCCGGCACAAATACGATGCGTTCCCGCGGCGCCAGGGCCACACCCCCCTCAGCGTACATCACACGCCTCGATCCCGCTCCGGGGGGTCTGAGGCGTCCGCCCCGCGAATCCGGTGAGGACCTGTGCGCGACCGAACCTTTGAGTCACTGCCCTCGTCAGTGATACCCATGGCAGACGAGACAGCGCGCATCGGTGATGCCCGAGTTCGTGAGATCTACTGGCAGGGCATGCTCGAGGGGGAGACGCCCGACCATCCGGTCTCGTTCGAGGCGCTGCGTGAGGCGGCGCGTGAGGCGATGCGACCGGAGGGGTGGGCCTACGTCCACGGTGGCGCGGGCAGCGAGGAGACGTTCGAGCGGGGGAAGGACTTCTCCGGCTGGCGGATCGTCCCGCGCATGCTGCGTGGGGTCGAGACCCGCGATCTCACGGTGCAGATGCTCGGCCGCGAGTTCGCCTATCCCCTCGCACTCACTCCGCTGGGGGTGCAGTCGTTGCTGCACGGGGACGCGGAGGAGGCGACGGCACGCGCAGCGGCCTCCCTGGAGGTGCCGCTCGTGCTCTCGTCGCTGTCCTCGACGGACATGGAGACCGTCGCGGAGATCATGGGGTCGGTGCCGAAGTGGTTCCAGTTCTACTGGTCATCGGACGAGGACATCGCGGTGAGCTTCCTGGAGCGGGCGGAGGCCGCGGGGTATGATGCGATCGTGGTGACGGTGGACGCACCGATCCTCGGGTGGCGAGAGCGGTTGCTCAACCGGGGCTACTACCCGTTCCTCGACGGGGAGGGGATCGCCAACTACGTCACCGACCCGGCGTTCCGCGCCAAGCTCGATGCGGACCCCGCAGATGACCCCGAGGCCGCAGTCGAGCTGTTCCTGGACATCTTCGGGGACGCCTCACTCACCTGGGAGGACCTCGCGTTCGTCCGCGAGCACACGGACCTCCCGATCGTGATCAAGGGGGTCCTCGACCCGCGCGACGCAGAGCTCGCGGTCGACCACGGTGCAGACGCGATCGGTGTCTCGACGCACGGCGGTCGGCAGGTCGACGGCTCGATCACCGCCTTCGAGGCGCTCCCAGCGGTCGCCGACGCCGTGGGCGGGGAGGTCCCCATCACCTTCGACAGCGGGGTCCGCCGTGCCCAGCACATGTTCAAGGCGTTGGCGTTGGGCGCGGATATGGTGCTGCTGGGACGCCCGTACGCGTACGGGCTGGCCGCAGGGGGTGAAGCCGGTGTGCGGTCCGTGCTGCGGAATCTGCTCGCGGAGTTCGACCTCACGATGGGCCTCTCTGGGCGGCGCAGCGTCGGTGAGATCGACCATGACAGTGTCCGGCGGGTGACCGAGCTGTGAGGTCGGTGCTCGCGGCTGCGCCGGCCCAGTGGGCGGTCAGCACCCGGTCCCCACAGGGGCTGTGCCGCCGCGGCGGTCGCGCTCAGCCCAACAGCTGCGGGTCGGATGGTGTGGGTGCGATGCCGGTCGCCGGCCACCCCCGCCCCGCGTAGTACGCCTCGAGACTCGTCTCGAAGTCGGGCAGCTCGTACGGCAGGGTGTCGTCGCTGCGGTCGAAGCCGCGCTGGTTGTTGAAGTGGCGCTCCAGGTGGACGATCGCCGCGCCCACCGCCAGGAGGTCGTCATACGGCGCATCGAACAGCTGCTCGTAGCGCACGGGGGTCATCGTACCCCGTGAGAACCGGCAGACGACACCGCAGTCCTCGAGTGCCCGTGCGTTCTCCTGTGTGATCACCGCCGCCGCCTTCCCCGCCGTCCCGTGCCGGTCGTACGACTCCGCGGCGTCGACGAGCGGGTACTCCCACGCGTAGAAGGTAGCGTACATGTGGTCGGCCCCACGGTTGGATGTCGCGTACGCGAGGCCCTGCCCCTGCAGCGTTCGACCATCGTGTGCGGCGAAGTCCAGCCCCTTCACCGTCCAGTCCTCGACCCCCAGGTCCGCGTGGATGCGGGCGATCCCCTCCGCCAGGCGGTCACCGACCCCCTCGCGATGGGCGATCTGCTCGACGAGCTGCGCGATCAGCGCCGTGTCACCGAAGCGGTCCTCCGCGGCGAGGTACGCGGCGATCGTGTTGCCGCAGGAGATCGTGTCGAGCCCGAAGCGGTCACACAGCTCGTTCGACCGCATCACCTCCACGATGTCATCGACGCCGCAGTTCGAACCGAAGGCCATCACCGTCTCGTACTCCGGCCCCTCCGTCTCGATGCCCGTCGCCGCATCCCGGGTGGGCAGCTTGCAGGCGAACGCACACGCCGAGCAGGTGCCCCGCTTGTACTTCTTCTCCGCGACGCGGTCGCCGCTGATCCCCTCGACCCCCTCGAAGGAGCGCGCGCTGAAGTACCGCGTCGGCAGCGCGCCGACCTCGTTGGCCAGCTCGGTGACGGAGGTCGTCCCCTGCTGCTTCATGATGTGGTCGCTGGTGGCGGCATCGTGATGCACCGCCTGGGCGACCGCAGGCAGCTCCACGGTGGGCGCGGACGTGCCGTCGACGGTGATGGCCTTGATCCGCTTCGCTCCCATGACCGCCCCGAGCCCGCCACGGCCGAAGGCGCGGGATGCGCTGGTCATGATCGAGGCGAACCGCACCCGTCGCTCGCCGGCTGGACCGATGCAGGCGACGTGCTCCGGTCCCAGGCCGTGGGTCTGCTCGATGTACGCGCATGTGTCGGGGACCGTCGCGTCGGCGAGCTCCGGGACCGCCTCGAAGCGCACCCCGCCGTCGGTGACATGCACGATCGACAGGGTCGCTGCCGCGCCGACCAGCTGCAGCGCCCCATAGCCGGTCGCCGCGAAGTGCCGGGAGATGAACCCGCCCGCGTTCGAGGAGACGAGCCCATCGGTCAGCGGTGAGACGCCCGTGCAGTTCATCCGCCCCGTGAAGCTCATGTTCGAGGTCTGCAGCGGCCCTGTGGTGAAGATGAGGCTGTTCTCCGCGCTCAGCGGATCGACGTCGAAGGGGATCGTCTCATGTGCGATCTTCGTGGCGACCCCACGGCCACCGATGAAGCGGCGCTGGACCGCTGAGAGGTCGTGCTCTGTGACCTCCTCGGACGACGCATCGACGACCAGGAGCGGCCCGTCCGTGTGCAGCATGGTCACCGCAAGCCCAGCCCAGATAATAAGTGTCGGTGCGCGGACTAGAGGTTCGACGCCCCCACACCGCCGTCGATCGGAATCGCCGCACCGTTGATGTACGATGCCAGCGGGGAGCAGAGGAACGCCACCATCGCGCCCAGCCCCGCCGCGTCCCCGAGGTGCCCGACGGGCACGTCCTCAGCCCACGCGGCCAGGCCCGCCTCGTAGGAGTCGACCTCCCCCCGGTCGACCTGCTGCTCGACGAGCTCGCGGATGCGCGCGGTCTCATGTGGCCCCGGGAGCACCGCATTCGCACGGACCGCCGGTGCCAGCTCCGTCGACAGCGTCTTCTCGAGGCCGATGACCGCCATCCGGACCGCGTTCGACAGCACCAGCCCGTCGATCGCCTCCTTCACGCTGCGCGAGGTGATCGTCACGATCGACCCCCCACCGTCCTCCAGGTACGGCGCTGCGTGGTGCACGAGCCGCACCACGCTCATCACGAGCAGGTCGTACGTGTGGTACCACTCCTCGGTGGGGATGTCGGTGAACGGACCCGACGGCGGGCCCCCCGCACTCGTGACGAGATGGTCGATCCCCCCGTACGCATCCACCGTCCGCTCGACGAGCAGCTGGATGTCATCGGGCTCACACAGGTCACCGACCTGTGCGATCACCTCGCCGCCACCGAGGTCCGCCAGCTCGGTCGCCGTCGCGTCCAGGCGCGCCTGATCGCGCCCGTTGATGACCACATCGACGCCCTCCCGCACGAGTGCCGCGGCAGCGGCCTTGCCGAGGCCCCCCGAGGATGCGGTCACGAGCGCACTGGTGCCGTCTATCTGGAGATCCATGCTCACCCCACCCGCCCCCGGGAGCATGAGAGTTACCACCCATGTGGGGGCGGGCCCACCGCATCCGTGCACCTGGATAGGCCACCCCCCGTCACGCGTCACCGCAGTTTCAATATCGGGGTGTGCGAACCCCGTACCATGGCACCTGATCATCCTCACGAGTTTCCGGTCGTCTACTCACCATCACAGGAGGATGTCGAGACGAGCAACGTCTACCAGTTCATGCAGGATGCGGGGGTCGCCACGTACGACCAGCTCGTCGAGCGGTCGCAAGCGGACCCCGAGTGGTTCTGGGATGCGGTCATCGAGCCCCTCGGTGTGGCCTTCTCGACCCCGTACTCACAGGTGCGTGACGACCGCGCGGGGCCCGCGTTCACGCGATGGTACGTGGATGGTCAGCTCAACATCGCGGCCAACGTCCTCGACCGCTACGGTGGGGCTGACGCCGCCGACCCCACGGCCGTCGCCTGCATCTGGGAGGCCGAGGACGGCTCCGTGGAGGAGCTGAGCTTCGGCCAGCTCCATGCAGAGGCGAACCAGGTGGCGAACACACTCACCGCGCTGGGTGTCGAACCCGGTGACCGCGTGGGACTGTACATGCCCATGGTACCGGCGGTCATCGCGAGCCTATACGGCTGCTTCAAGTGCGGTGCGGTGGCGGTCCCCATCTTCTCGGGCTTCGGCGTGGATGCGACAGCGGCGCGGCTCACGGATGCGGGATGCGAGATCGTCATCGGTGGCGATGGGGCCTACCGACGCGGGGCGGAGATCCCACTCGTGGAGACGCTCACCGACGCGATCGCACAGGCGGGATGCGTCGAGGAGCTGATCCTCTACGAGCACGTCGGCGCAGAGCCCCCCACCACCAGCGTTACCGTCCATCGCTGGGCGTCGTCGGTGGGAGGGGCATCGACGTCGTTTGCGACCCTCGAGCTGGCTGCGGACCATCCCTGCATGCTGCTGTACTCCTCGGGGACCACCGGCGACCCGAAGGGCATCCTCCACACCCACGCGGGCGCGCTCATCCAGCCGGGCAAGGAGATCTACTTCAACTTCGATCACCAGCCGGACGACGTCTTCTTCTGGGTCTCCGACATCGGCTGGATGATGGGGCCGTGGATGCTCATCGGCAACCACCTCTTCGGGGGGACGGTCGTCATCTACGAGGGGGCACCGGACTACCCCACCGCTGGGCGGCTGCTCGAGGTCATCGGCCGGCATGATGTCACCGTCTTCGGCATCTCCCCGACGGCGATCCGCGCCCTGCGCCAGGAGGGTGACGACTGGGTGCGACGCAGCGACCTGTCCTCGCTGCGGATCCTGGGGTCGACGGGCGAGCCCTGGGATGTCGAATCGTGGATGTGGTTCTTCGAGGAGGTCGGGGGTGGGGAGCTGCCGATCATGAACATCTCCGGTGGGACGGAGATCATGGGCTGTTTCCTCATGCCATCGCCGCTGTCACAGCTGCGCCCGACGACCCTCGGGGGACCCGGATTGGGGATGGCGGTGGAGATCGTCGACGCCGAGGGCAACCCCCTCGAAGAGCCCCTCCAGCGGGGGTACCTCGTGGCGACCGACTCGTGCCCGTCGATGACACACTCGCTGTGGTCCGGTGATGAGCGGTACCTCGCGGAGTATTGGTCCACCTGGGATGGGTTGTGGGACCATGGAGACTGGGCGATGGTCGATGCGGATGGGCTGTGGTACCTGCAGGGACGTGCGGATGAGGCGCTGAACATCGCGGGGCGCAAGGTCGGTCCCGCCGAGATCGAGGGCGTGCTCATGGATCACGCGGCGGTGAACCAAGCCGCCGTGGTGGGGGTCGATGACACCACCACCGGCACCGCCGCGGTCGCATTCGTGATCCCCGAGGCGGGCGTCGAACCGGACGAGTCGCTGACCGAGGCGCTCGGGCAGCGTGTCCGCGAGCGCCACGGCCCCCCCTTCCGTCCCCGGGAGATCCTCTACGTCGATGCGTTCCCGAAGACCCAATCGGGCAAGATCCTCCGTCGGGTCATGGCGGATCTGTACGATGGCGTGCGCGTCGGCGAGCTGGACACCCTGCAGAACCCCGCGGCGCTCGAGGCGATTCGCGAGGTGTGCTGAGCCGCACCGTGCGCGGTCGGACGCCGTCGCGCTTTTGCCATGCTCCGGTGTGGATGCGCCATGGACGATGCGCGGGGTGCACCTGTCGTGTCGGAGGCGACGATCCGTGCAGTGTGCGGTGAGGTTACCATGCCCCCGATGGGGGTGATCGAGCAGGCATGGGAGACCGACCCGCTGTCGGATGAGGCGGTCGCTGCGGCGGCTGCGGCGGCGGTCGGTGGGCTCCCCCTCGAGGAGGTGCCGACGGGTGGGAGCATCGCCGTCGGTGTGGGCTCACGCGGCATCGCCAACCTCGCGCGGATCGTCGCAACGGTGGTCGCGACCCTCCAGAGCTCGGGGTATGAGCCGTTCATCTTCCCGGCGATGGGCAGCCACGGCGGTGCCACTGCCGAAGGGCAGACCGCCGTGCTCGCGCGCTACGGGATCACCGAGGCCGCGATGGGGTGTCCCATCATCGCATCGATGGAGACGACCGAGGTGGGCCGGGGACGGACGCACGATGTCCCGGTCGTCGTGGATGAGGCGGCGGCCAGCGCGGATGGGGTCTGCGTGATCAACCGTATCAAGCCACACACCAGCTTCACCGGAGACGTCGAGAGCGGCCTCGCCAAGATGCTCGTCGTCGGCATGGGCAAACAGCGTGGGGCGAAGCTGGCACACCAGTACGCCCACGACTGGAGCTTCAGCGAGATGCTGCCGGCGATCACCGAGGTCATCCTGGATGCTCTGTGTGTCATCGGGGGCATCGCCATCATCGAGGATCAGCATGATATGACCGCGGCGATCGTCGGAGTGCCCCCGTCGGAGCTGCTCACAGCGGAGGCGGAGCTGCTCACCGAGGCGTACGCACTGCTGCCGAAGCTGCCGTTCGAGTCGCTCGATGTCGTGATCTTCGACCAGATGGGCAAGGACATCAGCGGGGCTGGCCTCGACACCAACGTCACCGGCCGCAACTACGTGATGGGTGAAACCGCACGCGCGGAGCCGACGATTCGACGCATCTACACGCGGCAGCTCACCACCGGCTCGCACGGCAATGCCGCGGGTGTGGGTCAGGCCGATGTGATCCATGCGGACCTGTACCGGGCGATGGACATCGAGGAGACCGTCGTGAACCTGCTCACCTCAGGGACCGTGGAGAACGCGCGCATCCCCATCACCGCTGAGACCGACCGGGCTGCGATCGCCGCGTGCATCTCCACGGCAGGGGTGCGTACCCCCGAGACGATACGCATGATCCGGGCGACCGACACCATGCAGCTGCACCGGCTGTACGCCTCCCCTGCACTGTGTGCGGCGGCCACCGAGCGTGCGGACCTCCGCGTCGTCAGCGAGCCCACCCCGATGCGGTTCGATGGCGGCAGACTCGTCGACCCCGCCCCCACCGCCGTCGGTCACCGGTAGAGGTCGTGGTACGTCGGGACACGTGGGAGCCGCGCGAGGACGGTGCGGATGAGCGAGCGCTCGGAGCCCTCGCGGCGGCGCCACCACACCACCGAGGTGCCCATCGCGACCAGCGCGACCGCAGCGACCGGCACGCCGGTCATCACCGTCAGCGCCTGCAGTGTGGCGGCCCCACCGGTGGCGGCGACGGCGATGGTGACCACCGCGAGCAGCACCGCCCAGCCGACGACCGCCGTGGGCACCGTCGCCGCATCCGTCTGGGGGTCGACCGTCGCGAGCACGAGCGCCGCCGCATCCGCGGAGGTGATCATGAACAGCATGATGAGCGCGAGGAGGGCGACGCTGAGCAGCCCCCCGGCGGGCAGGGCCCCCAGCAGCTGGAAGCCGATCACTGCGGGCGCGCCCACGGGCGAATCACCGAGGATGACGATCGCCGCCGGCCCCATCACCGCGAACCACACCAGCGTCACCCCCGCCGTCGCGATGACGCTGGCGGCGACGACCGCACGCAACGTCCGTCCTCGCGAGATCGCCGCGGTGAACACGCCCGCGAACGGCGCCCACGAGAACCACCATGCCCAGTTGTAGACGGGCCACGCCAGCACCCAGGCCCCATCGGCGCGGACGCTCGCCGCCGGAAGCGTCCGCAGGTACTCGAGGGTGCCAGCGCCTGCCAGCGACAGCACCTCACCGGTGGGCCCCAGCGTGAGCACCACCGCCCACACGAGTGCGAACGATGCGAGCGTGACGGCCGCGAGCCGGCGCACACCCCGGTGGACGCCCGTGACGGCGGTGACCGTCGCGACGAGGACGATCGCCGCGACGACGACCGCGCGGTCGACGGGGGAACCGCCGATGCCGAAGCTCACCGCCGCCCCCCGGACGAACTGGTCGGCGACGAGTGCGAGCGAGGTCGCGATTCCTCCGATGATCGCGAGCAGCCCCACCCCATCGATGAGCCGCGCCACCGGTGCACCCGCCGCGGCATCCGGCACGACCACGCTCGCCAGCCGCAGCGGGGCGTCTCTGTTGAACACCGCATACGCGAGCGGCAGCGTGATCGCGGCGTAGGCCGCCCATGCGGTGATCCCCCAGTGGATGAAGCTCGTGGCCACACCCGTGACCGCCGCCGGGGTCGTCCCGGGCGACACCGCCGCATGGGGTGGCGGACGCTGTGCATGTATCAGCGCCTCTGCAGGGCCCCACAGGACGATGCCAGCGGCGATCCCAGCGGTGAAGACCAGTGCGAGGTAGCTGGGCAGGGTGTACCCCGGTGTCGCATCCGGCCCCCCGAGACGGATCGCCCCCCACGGTCCGATGAGGACGGCCAGACAGTACAGCACCGCCACGGAGGTGGCGACGACGAGCAGCGGGGCCGCGAGCGCGGTCAACCCCGTCGTCACGGTGGCCTGCAGCCGCTGCATGCCAGCGGGCCATCCCAGCAGCGCCGCGACCACGAGGCCGAAGACCACCACCGCGACGCGCGGGGCGGGACGCCCGCTGAACGCCCGCAGCGCCGCGAGGTCGGGCCCTGCGGTGTCCTGCGTGCGGAACTGCCCCTCCAATGCGGCATCCACCCGCCGTGCATACGGCAGCCGTGCGAGGCGGATGCCACCGGCGGTGAAACACACCACCGCGATCAGCAGCCCCAGCTCCGGTGGCAGCCACCGCCGCTGCACACCGAAGAACGCGAAGAGCACCAGCAGGAGTGCGGTCGCACCGGTCACAGCGGTGAGCCCACGATCGATCAGGCGGTCGTGCTCAGCCATTATCGGCATCCTCGGCCGCATCGAGCACTGCCTCGCCGATGAGCGACCCCGCCATCGACCACAGGTCGAGCACCTCGTCCGCGCCGACGGCCTCGAGCTTCGAGACGAAGCGCGCGTCGTTGGCGATCGCGGTGATGGGCACCGTCGGCGCCACATTGCGCACCGAGAGGATGATCAGCACGTCCATCGCATCATCATGGCTCCCCACGATGACCGCCCGGACATCATCCAGGTCGAGGCCTGCGAGCAGCTGCTCATCCGTCGGGTCCGCATCGATGTGTGTGACGCCATCGGTCTCCCGGATGTGCCCACCCTCGGTCTTTGGGGTCACCACCACCACGTCGGTCGCGGCGGCGAGCTGTTCGACGAGCGGTGCGGTCATGTCGCCACGACCGAGGACGACGATGTGGTCTTCGAGGTAAGCGAGTTGTGATGGAGTCATGGTGCCGATGGCGGAGGACATGCGGGATTCGATGAGCGGGCTCACGAACGAGCCGATCGAGGCAGTGAACGCGCCGACGCCGAGGAGGATGACCGACAGCGAGAACCACCGCGCGGTGAGCGTGATGGGGGTGATGTCGCCGTAGCCCACCGTCGCGATCGTGACGATGACGTAGTAGACGGCATCCGCGAGCGTCTCCAGGCCCACGAACTGCGCGCGCAGCGCCCACGTGCCGACCACCCCGTACGCCAGCACCCCCACCGCCGAGGAGAGAGCCGCGAGCTGGATGTTCGTCAGCCCCACCGGCCGGCGGAACTGCGCACGGGTCACAAGCAGCGCGAACAGCGCGCCGGTGAGCAGGCCGATGGTGACGAGGTCGAACGGTGCGAGCGTCACCGCGGTCACCACCCCGATGGCGACGAGCACGACCACCCCGGTCCACCACGCGACCCGGTACTCCCGGTACAGGCCGACGGCGACGAGTCCCAGCAGGATCGCGAGCATCACCAGGGCGAACGTCGCCAACTGCAGCGCCGCAGCCGACAGGCCCAACGGGAGCGCGGAGCTGAGATCCGCACCGCTCGACACCTTCGCGAGGCCCGAGAGGAAGGCGACGACACCCGTCGCAGCCAGGAGCGTCACCGTGGGGCGCTGCCCGATCGTCTCGCGCCAGCGCCACAGCCGCACCCGACGCTCGGGATAGAAGATCACCTCGAGGGCGCGGTCATCCGGAGCTGGTGTGTCACCCACACCCACACTGTTGTCAAGCAGCCGGTATAAATGTGCTACCCCACCTATCGTCGCCTTATCGGCGGCCATGGGGTGGCTGAGCTGATACGTATCCGTTGCAGTGGAGATCGTGGGCTCTGCCTGGTGTGCACTGATGCAGCATGGCTTGGGATCAGATATAATCGGGTCGACTGCAGGTGGAGCCTCCAGCCGGTCCTCCCCGCGAGAATCGGGGCAAATGTGACCTGATGACGCGCAGGCTTGGCAGCAGTCTCCAAATGTTGATTATCTCTATATCACTCCGGAGGGCTCATAGAAAGCCACTTTCATCCAGCGAGGTGTACATGGTGACGTGAACAGACCGCAGGTGCTCGACCGATGACCACCACAGAGGTGGACATCCGTGCGATCGCTGACGGTGAGGCTGCGACGGTGGTGCTCCCCGCCCCGGTGGACCTGGAGCGGGCGGAGATGTCATCGGTGGCCCGGGATGATCCCCGACTCTACCTCAACCGCGAGCTCGCGGAGCTGCAGTTCCAGTTCCGCGTCCTGTTCGAGGCGATCGATGCACGCAATCCACTCCTCGAACGCATCCGGTTCCTCGGGCTGCTGACGCGCAACGTGGATGAGTTCTGCATGAAGCGCATCGGCGGGCTCAAACAGCAGATGGTGGGGGAGGTCTCCGAACTCACGGCCGATGGCCGGACCCCACAGGAGCAGTGGGAGCTCGCACTCGGGCGCCTCAGCGAGCTGTATGCGCTGCAGGACCGCTGGTACCACCGGCTGGTCGAGACCTTGCATGCGGAGACCGACATCCGCCTCGCCGACGTCGCAGCTCTCGATGAGGCCGACGGTGACCGGCTGCGGGCACACTTCGAAGCGGAGATCCTGCCGACGCTCACCCCGCTCAGCTTCGACCCCGCCCACCCGTTCCCGTTCATCTCGAACCGGTCGGTGTCGATGGCGATCCGCACGAGCGATGACGGTGCAGACGAGTGGGTGTTCTCTCGCATCAAGCTCCCGGAGAACCAGCCACGCCTGGTGGCCGTCGACCCCATCATCGATGGGAGCGACCGGACGGCGACGTTCGTGTACCTCGAGGACCTGATCGCGTCGAACCTCGACCTGCTGTTCCCCAACGTGACCGTGCAGGACTGGTCGATGTTCCGTGTGCTCCGCAACGCGGAGGTGGGCCGGTCAGCGGACGTCGCAGAGGGGCTGATCGAGATGATCGAGGGCGTCCTCCGCGACCGTCGATTCGCCACCGTGGTCACCCTCGAGGTGGCATCGGACATGCCGCGGGCCGTCCGGCAGCTGCTCACACGCGAGCTCGGGATGGAGGATGCGGAGGTGTTCGAGCGGACCGCTCCTATCGATGCCCGACATCTGCAGACCATCGCCGCACTCGACCGCCCAGACCAGCAGCCCGCCCCGTTCTACCCCCAGCCGCATCCGCGGCTGCAGACCGACCAGATCGATGAGCCACCGGCATCCATCTTCGCGCAGATCCGCGAGGGGGACCTGCTGGTGCATCACCCGTACCACTCCTTCGAGAAGACCGTCCAGCGGTTCATCCGCGAGGCCGCCGCGGACGAGGACGTGCTGGCGATCAAGGCGGCGATCTACCGGACATCGGAGGACTCACAGTTCGTCGAGCATCTCATCAGCGCGGCCCGCAACGGCAAGCAGGTCGCGGTGATGGTCGAGCTGAAGGCCCGCTTCGATGAGGCGAACAATCTGCGGTGGGTCGAGCGGCTCGAGGAGGAGGGCATCCACGTCGCCTACGGGACGATCGGTCTGAAGACCCACTCGAAGACCGCACTCGTCGTCAGGGAGGAGCCCGACGGCGTGACGCTGTACTCGCATGTGGGCACCGGCAACTACCATGCGGAGACCGCGAAGGCGTACGTCGACCTCGGGCTGCTCACCACCGATGCGGCGATCGGCCAGGACCTCACCCGGCTGTTCCACTTCTTCACCGGGCATGCGGCCCAGGAGGACTACCGCAAGCTGCTGGTCGCACCATCGACGCTCCGTACCGGCCTCACCGACCGGATCAGGGCTGCTGCGGCTGCTGCGGCCGCCGGCGAAACGGCCGCGATCACGGCGAAGATGAACGCGCTGGAGGACCCCGCGATCATCGCCGAGCTGTACGATGCGGCGGCTGTGGGTGTGGACATCGCGCTGTTCGTCCGCGACATCTGCCGTCTGCGACCGGGACTCGAGGGCCTGAGCGAGTCGATCACCGTCCGCTCCATCGTGGGGCACTTCCTCGAGCACTCCCGCATCATCCGCATCGAGGTGGGTGATGCGGCGGAGTACCTCATCGGGTCGGCGGACTGGATGACACGGAACCTCGACCGACGCGTCGAGGCGGTCGCACCCATCGAAGCCCCCCGGCTCCAACAGCGGTTGGATGCCATTCTGGCGGCGTACGCGGCGGACACGCGGAACAGCTGGGAGATGCAGCATGATGGGGGCTACCGCAAGCACCTGGCACCCGAGGAGCCCTTCGACGTGCAGGCGGCGTTCATGCGACGGGCGGTGGAGGGTCGTGAGGATGTCTGACGGCACACCTTTGTGTGGGCCAAGGGATGCACAGTTAACGTGGTTCACCCTGAGGTCCCGGACGTCCCGCATGCGCACTTCGCTGCAGACGATTGGGCCTCCATCACCATCGTGGGTGATGTCCATGGCTGCGATGCACGCTTGCAGAGGCTGCTCGATGCGTTGGCCGTCGATGATGACGACCTCGTGGTGTTCGTCGGCGATCTCGTCCGCAAGGGGCCGAACTCGAAGGCGGTCGTCGACCGTGTCGCGCGCAGCCCCAACCTGGTGAGCGTCCGTGGTAACAACGAGCAGAAGCTGATCGACACCCCGGGTGGTGGAGCAGGGCTGACACGCGCAGATGTGCATGCGATCGCGGGGTGGCCGGTGGTGATCACCGTCGATGAGTCCATCGTGGTCCACGCGGGGGTCGACCCCACCTCGACACTCGCAGCACAGCGGACGCGGACACTCCAGTCGGTCCGCCGCAGCCACGGGTCGTTCTGGTGGGAGCAGTACACCGGTCCCCATCAGGTCTACTTCGGACACACCCCCGTGGAGGCGCCGATCCTCACCGCGCATGCGATCGGGTTGGACACCGGCTGCGTCTACGGGGGTGACCTCACCGCACTCCGCATGGGCGAGGAGACGCTCATCCGGGTGGATGCAGATGGTGCGGTGCACCGCAAGCGGATCCCGCAGCAGCGGCGTGTGCATCCGCCCCGCCTGTGAGCGCGTGAGCGGGAGCAGATTGGCGACTCCTGTCGTACACGTCCACCGGCTTGATGCGGTGTGCACCGCTGCGGACGCTCCGGTCTGTGGCCTCCCGGGCGGGACCGTGGGGGGTGCCGGCTCAACGCCCGATCAGCGGGATCATCGCCAACGCTGAGACCCCAATCAGCACCAGCGCCGGCACCGCGGCGAGCTCGTAGTACCCCGCCTCCTGGACCCGCCAGATGTACGTCACGATCGTCGTGAACCCCGCGGGGTGCAGGATGAGCGTCGCATCGAGCTCCTTCATCGTCGTCAGGAACACGAGCGCCCCACCGGTGAGCACCCCCGGGGAGATCAGCGGGAGCGTCACCCGGCGGAACGCCCGGACCGGCGTCGACCCCAGCAGCCACGCCGCACCCACGAGGTCACGGTCGACACCCACGACCGACGAGCGCGTCGACCCAACCGCCTGGGGGAGGAAGCGGACGACATACGCGAACACCAGCAGCGGGAGCGACTGGTAGACGATCTGTGTGAGACCCAGCCCGCCGATGCTGCGGACCCACTGCGTGGCGAAGACCACGAGTCCCAGCCCGATCACCACCCCCGGCACGGCGTAGCCGACGTAGGTCGCACGCTCGACCAACTGGGCCACCCGACCATCCCTGCGCCCCGCGTAGTAGGCGATCGGCATCGCGACGACCACGGTCACCACCGCCGCCGCCACAGCGACACCCACCGAGTTGAGCACGTAGCCCCATTCGAAGGCCAGGCCCCGCCCGACGCCCGGCGGCGGTGCGCGGACGAGCCAGACCACCAGCACGACGATGGGCACGGCGATGGCCGCGGTGACCACCATCGCGGGCGCGAGCTGGGCGAGCCGGCGGTAGCGGCCGAGCTCCACCAGCGGCCGGAGGTCAGGCGCGACGACGACCCCACCCCCCTGTCCGCCCCGGAGGCGTGCCTCCATCCACAGGATCACCGCCGTGAGCGCGACCAGCTGCAGCGCCAGCACGCTCGCATGCGCACGGCCCACCCCGAACGTGTTGAGCTCGAGGTAGATCGCCCGGGTGAACACATCGAACCGCATGATGGCGGGGGTGCCGAAGTCGCTGAGCGTGTACAGCGCCGCAAGCAGCGCCCCCGCCGTGATCGCCGGGATGATCTGAGGGATCACCACCTGCACCAGGGCCCGCGGCGTCGACGCCTGGAGCGCCCAGGCCGCCTCGAGCTGGCGGCGGTTGAAGCTGATCAGCGCCGCACGGGTGGTGAGGAACACGTACGGGTAGGTGTACAGCGTGAGCACCAGCACGGTCCCCCCGAGCCCGTCGATCGACGCGACCTCGAGCCCCAGCCATCGCATCGGGACCGCAAGTGCCCCCCGAGGGCCGACCGACGACACGTACGCGAACGCGCCCACGTAGCTGGGGATCACGAGCGGCAGTGCGACGAGCACCGTCCATGCTCGGCGGTGTGGGAGGTTCGCCAGCACCGTCAGGAACGCCAGTGGGACGGCGATCGCGACACCGAGGACCGTCACCGCGGCGACGAGCAGCAGGCTGTTGGCCGCGATCGACACCGTCGTGGGGGCGGTGACCACCGCCAGGCCTGTCGTGGGATCGATCTGCAGCGCCTGCAGCACCACCCACAGCAGCGGGGTGAGGACGGCGATGGCGAACGCCACGGCCGCCCCGACGATCACCCGAGGTGGGTCTGCATCGGGATTGAACAACAGGTGCCACAGCGGTCTCAGCACCGCACGGAGCCGCTGGGACACCATCCGCGCCTACAGCGCCCCGGTCGATCGCAGCAGCTCCAGCGTCGGCTGGATGTCACTCAGCTGCTCCAGCGGCATCTGCGGTGGCTGCAACGCATCGATCGTCGGCATGTCACCGACGGGGTCCATCTCGGGTAGCACTGGATAGTCCCACAGGTTCACCGTGAAGAACTCTTGCGCTTCGGTCGACAGGAGGTGTCGGATGAACCGCTCGGCCTGGGTGATGCGGTCGCTCGACCGCAGGACGGTCGCGCCCGCGACGTTGATGAGCGCGCCCGCATCCCCCTCGGTGAACGCCAGGGCGATCGGGGCGTCCGGTCGCGCCTCACGCACCCGCCACGCGTAGTAGTGGTTCGCGAAGCCGACGGAGGCGGTCCCATCGGCGATCCCGTTGTTCAGGAGGAACTCATCGGCGAAGCTCGTGACGCCCGCATCGATGATCGCCTCGAGCCACCTGCGGGTGGCGGCCTCGCCCTCGAGGTACCGCATCGTGGTGATGAACGCCTGGAACGAGCCGTACGTCGGCGCCCATGCCATCGCGTCAGTGAACGCCGGCACCTCGGGGAAGGCCATCACCGATGAGGGGATGTCAGCGGCATCGATGAGGTCCGTGTTGTACGGGATCGCCCGGGCGCGCCCCGAGGTGGCGACCCAGGCGTCGTCGGGGTGGTAGTGGGTCGGCACCTGGTCGGTGATCACAGTGGGCAACGTCGTGGTCAGTCCGGCATCGGTCACCGCGCCGATCGAGCCCGCATCGACCGCCCAAAAGACGTCTGCGGGGGAGGCGGTCCCCTCGTTCAGGAGGGTGTTCGCGGTGTCGGCCCCCGGTGCCTCACGCACCCGTGCGGTGAACGCGGGATAGATCTGCTCGAGCCGGTCGAGGAAGTCGAGGTAGACGCCCCCCTCGCCCCCACCGAGGTAGATCGTCAGCTCACCGGTCAGTGGGGGCAGGTCCGCGATCGGCACACCCCCCTCGACGGGACGCTCCTCACCCAGAGGACCGGGGTCATACAGATCCGCGAAGGCGTCGGCCGGGGCGACCGCCGCGGTGTCGGAGCCGCCGGTGCAGCCGGCGAGCGCGAGTGCCCCCGCGGCGATGCCGGTCTGCAGCGCGGTGCGGCGCCTCATGGGCCCACCTGCAGGGGGCTGTGGCTTGTGTTCGATGCAGCCGTCGATGTGTGGGGAATGTGACTCATACGGCAGCCGGACGCAGGTTTAGGCACACCTAAATTGTTGCGCTCGGACCCCCGGTGTCAGCTGTCTTCCCGTGTGGGGGCCGCAGGGGTGTACGGACGCGGTCTGAGTGTGGCCGATTTGAACAGGGGGTGGCCGGGGGTGCCATCCTGCAGGTGCGTCAGGCACCACAGGGGACCATCCAGTCGGTCGAGGACCACCGATGGCCGGCCGGCACGCCGCCCCGGTGTCCCCCATGCGAGGACGGTCCGGCCGCCGACGGGGATGGCCAGATCGATCACCCGATCGCACAGCGGCCCCACCGGGTCCTCGACGGTGTCCAGGAGACCTGGATCGGTGCTACGGTACGCGAACAGGTTGACCACCACCACCCCGCCGGCCCCCCACCCACGACTGAAGTCACAGACCCGACGGATCGTGGGGTCATCCGCATCCGCGGTGGCCGTCGACGGGTTCGCCATGACCCAGACATCGGGGAGTGTGTCGGACCACCGCCGCACGAGCGCATAGCGGTACCGCCGGTCGGGGCTGTACCACGCGGCCGCCTCCGGTGCGGGTTCATGATCCACCGCCAGCCGCGCCATCCGGCGACAGATCGCATCCATCCATGCACTCATGATGCTGTGCGATCAGACGGGCGCTGCAGGATTTGAACCCGCGACAACTTGGTCCGAAGCCAAGCACTCTGTCCAGGCTGAGCTAAGCGCCCTCATTCGAGCGATGCGACCCCCACCATTGAAGCCATCGGAGAGTCGCTGCACAGCGGTCAGTGTCGGTGTCGGTGGAGCTGGTAGCCTGCGACGAAGATGAGCATCGCACTGACGATCAGGGCCGGCAGCTCGCGGGGGAACGGCAGGGCCTCCGGGGTGATGTCCGTCGGCAGCGCGGGGATCGTCGATGGGGCCACCCCCGCGGGCGCCGCCGGGGCGTTCCCCGGCGAGGTCACCGGGATGGTCAGCTGCCCGCTGAGCACCCCGATGATGAGGATCAGCATCACCACCACGACGGCCCCACCGATCAGCGCTGCGGTGGGTGGTCTGTCCATACGGGACGTTGGGTGCGCGCAGCAAAGACGATGACCCTCGGTCCGGGGGTTAATGCCGGTCCACCACCATGTGTCGGTATGACACAGACACAGTCGGTGGACGGACAGGTCGTGCTAGTGACGGGGGCGGCGGGGGCGCTCGCCGGTGGGGTCGTCGCGGCGTTCGAGGACGCCGACGCCACGGTCGCCGGGGTCGACATCGTCGATCCGGCGGAGGTCGAGACGGGCGCCAGCCGGTACCTGCAGGCGGACCTCACCGATGAGGCGGCCGTCGAGGCGACGGTGGATGCGGTGGTCGAGGAGATGGGGTCGCTGGATGCGCTCGTCAACATCGCGGGCACCTGGCGCGGGGGAGACCCGGTCGCAGCGACCCCACTGGAGACGTTCGACCTGCTCGTGGATGTGAACCTCAAGACGATGTTCCTCACCTCGAAGCATGCGATCCCCCATCTGCGCGACTCCGGGGGGGCCATCGTCTCCATCTCGGCGAAGTCGGCGCTCGCCGGGGGGGCTGGCGATGCCATCTACCGGGCGACGAAGGCCGGTGTGAAGATCCTCACCGAGTCGATCGCCGTCGAGGAGGATGCGGTGCGGGCCAACGCCATCCTGCCGAAGGTGATCGACACGCCGATGAACCGCGAGATGATGCCCGATGCCGACCACGCTGCGTGGCCCACCCCGGCGGCGATCGCGCAGGTCATCCTCTTTCTCTGCTCCGATGCGGCGGGGGTGACCTCGGGGGCGTCTGTCCCCGTGTACGGGGACGCGTAGATCAGCCGAGGAGACCGCGGACCTGCGCGGCCATCCGGACCACTCGGATCACCGCATTCTGGACCATCCCACTCGCCTGCAGCCGGAGGGTGCCGTCGGTGAACGCCGCGGTGCCAGCGCGGACGGGATCGTCCGCCAGCAGGACCGCATCCATGGTGTCCGCATCGGTGGCGACCACGTACACCCCGGCACCACGCTCGAGCGTCGCCACCTGTTCATAGCCCTGGATCGTCCCCCCTGGACCCATCTCAAACCGGTAGATCGTCGGTGCGGTGTCCGCGGCACCCACCGCGAAGAGGTCCGGTGGGATGTGTGCTGCGTCGGGGTAGATGGTCACGTAGACCACATCCGCGTCGACGGCCGCCTCGAGCCACCCTGGGACCTGCTCGACGTTCGCGTTGTACCCATCAACGAGGCCATCGAGAGCACGGTCACCGGGTGGGGTGTACGCGGTCTCCCCCTGCGCGGCGACGGTGCCCACCGCAGCGATCACCAGCACCACCGCCAGGAGCGTGCGCACGTGCATGTTGGCCCACACAGGCGCCACCCTGTAAGGATGCCGGACATAAAGACACCAACCCGTTGCCCTGGACGCTCATGCCCGCGGAGGCGCACCACACACACATGCGACAGCACCTCGTCGCCGCACTCGCCGCGATCGGGTTACCGTACGCCGTCGCCAGCGTCGCGCTCATCCTCACCATCATCGGCGGCGAGGTCGCCGCCGCGGTGCTGATGAGTCCCGCGGGAGCAACCGAGACACCGGCGGTCAGGATGGATGGGATCGTCGGGTGGGTCATCCCCGGTGTGGCGACGGTGACCGCGCTCGTCGTGGGACGACGGCTCCCACGGCATCTCCGGGCCGATCGGGCCCCGGCCACGGTGACCATCATCGCGGGGGCCCTGGCGACGGTGGGGGTGACGCTCGGCCCGCTTGAGGCGATCACCCTGGCGAAGGCTGCGGCTCCAGCGGTCGCGGTCGTCATCGGCTACTGGACGGCGGATGGTAGCCGGCGCGAGTGATATGTCCACCCCCAGAGTGCTGTGAGCGATGACATACCTCCGCTTGCGGATCGGTCCGATGCAGGACTTCCAGGCGATCGCACGGCGCTTTGCTGGACTGCGCCTCGAGTTCCTCTCGACCCATGAGGCCGATGAGACGGTCGCGAGCGTCATCGCGGTGTACGCCGAGGAGGTGCGCGCGGTGGTCGATGTGATGGCGGGATGGGACGAGCATGAGGTCGCTGTCATCGAGACCGGCCCGGGCGTCGCAATCGTCCGGGTCCGTGGGCCTGTGCCCGAGGGCTACCGGGTCATCGAAGACATCGCGGTGGCCCCGCTCTACCCGATCGTCGTGACCGAGGGGTACCTGCACGTGGAGTACCTCCTGCCGGAGGCGGAGGTGTCCACATTCCGCGAGGCGCTCGACCGTCGGGGGGTCCACTTCACGGTCGAGGGGGTGAGCTCCCGGTACACCCCTGAGGGGCGGATCACGGACCGGCAGCGGGAGGTGGTGAGCCTCGCCATCGAGCTGGGCTACTATGAGCTGCCGCGGGCGATCTCCCAGGCGGAGCTGGCTGCCCGGCTGGAGGTGGACGGCTCGGTGGTGAACCGGATCCTGCGTCGTGCGGAGCGACAGCTGATCGCAGCCGCTACTGTGGGGTGGTCCGTCTCCGGCGATGAGGGGATCCGCCCAGCGTGAGCAGCACACCGAGGTGCTCGGGGCCCGTCGGTGGTGGGCTATGGCTTCGCACCGCCTGCGAAGGGATCACCCCGCACAGGCGGTGGCGACGGATGATCAGGCAGCGTCGAGGGGGATCCCATGCCCCGGACCGACCGGGCAGATCGTCGGACCGTGGGCGGCATCGACCACATCATCCGCCAGGAGCTGGTTTCCATCTAGGTCCACGTGCATGAATTCCCCCAGCCCAGCGACGACGTGCGCACTGGCGTGGATGCCCACGGCTGATTCGACCATACAGCCCATCATCAACTCGACACCCGCACCCCGGGCGATGGCGGCGATGTCCAGCGCACCGATGACCCCTGCCTTCGCCAGCTTGAGGACGATGATGTCCGCCGCATCCGCAGCGATGACCGCATGTGCATCTGCAGGGGTGAAGACCGCCTCATCGACGGCCACCGGGAGGTCGATCGCCGCACGGAGCTGTGCGAGCTCCGCGAGTGCCCCGGCGGGGAGGGGCTGCTCGAGCAGCTTGATCGCGATCGCCGCATCCCCCATCGCATCCGCGAAGGCGACCACCTCGTCTGTGGTCCAACCCTGATTCGCATCGATCGTGAGCTCCGCTGCCGGCGCGGCATCGGCGACCGCACGCACCCGAGCGATATCATCGGTGAGGCCACCCCCCGTCTTGACCTTCAGCTGGGTGAAGCCAGCGGCCACCGCGGAAGCGGCCCGTGCCGCAGCCGCCTGGGGCTCGACCATCGGCACGGTCATGTCGGTCCGGACCTCGCGGGGGGGCCCGCCGAGATAGGTCGCCATGGGGACGCTCAGGGCGCGGCAGCAGAGGTCGATGAGCGCCATCTCGATCGCATGGATCGCGGAGACGTTCGCAGCAGGATCGTTCCACAGCTGTCGGTGCAGCGGTCTGATCGCGGTGGGGTCGGCGCCCTCCAACAGCGGTGCCAACCGCAACGCGGCCTCGCGTGCGGCCCGCTGGTCATGGCCGACGATGTGCGGGACGGGTGCGGCCTCGCCCACTCCGACGTGTCCGGCGCTGTCCCGGAGGATCACCCGCAGGACGGCGGCGGACTCCTGTGTGCCTGAGGCGATCGGGAACGCCGCAGCAAGGGGGTATGTGACCGCCTCGACGCCGACGGCGTCGATCCGGGTCACGGGGCCACCCGCCCCGCACCGCACAGCTGTCCCACCACCGCGGGGGGCGCACGGGTCATCCACCGACCCCCACAAGGTCGAAGCTCGGATGTCGATCCAGATCGGTGGTCTCCACCACGAGCTGTGCGGTGGCGACGTCCTGGATCGCCAGCCCTGTCGAGTCGAAGACGGTCTGGGCTGTCGGATCGACCGGTATCGACCCGGCGATCACCTCCGTGAGCGTACCGGCGATCGCCCCGGTGGAGATGCGCCCCTCCTCCAGCGGGACGTTCACCTCACCGGAGTGGTGTGCCTGCTCGGTGTCATCGATCACGACGGTCGCGGCCTGGAGGATCTCTGGTGCCAGCTCCTGCTTGCCTGGCGCATCCGCACCCATCGCGTTGATGTGGGCACCCTCCTGGAGCATCGTGGCCTCGACGATGGGCGCACGCACGGGCGTGAGCGTCGAGCACACAGCACAGCCGGCGGCCGCCGCCGTCGAACCGACCCGGGTGGGCGCGAGGTCCGCGAGCTCCTGCGCCATCGCTTCAGCACGCTCGGTGTTGACATCGCTCACGATGATCTGCTCGATCGGGCGGACGGTGGTGATCGCCTCCGCCTGGGTGGCCGCCTGTGCGCCCGCGCCGATGAGCCCCAGTGAGGCCGCATCCGGTGCGGCGAGGTGAGCGGTCGCCACGCCCGCGGCGGCGCCGGTCCGCCGCATCGTCAGCTCGGTCCCATCCATGATCGCCAGTGGGAATCCCGTGTGCGGATCCGCGTAGATGTACACCCCCATCACGCTGGGGAGCGTTCCCTCGCCAGCATTGCCAGGGTGACTGTTGACCCACTTGATGCCTGCTGCGGGCCCCCGTGCGCTGTGCAGATACGCCGGCATCGCCCGGAAGTCGCCGCCGAATGCCTCGAGGTGCAGGTAGGACTTCGCCGGCATCTGGACCTCGTCTGAGCCCGCGCGCGCGAACGCGTCCTCGATGGCAGGGATGAGTGTCTCCATGGGCGTCGAGGACCTGATCGCGTCTGCACCGATCAGTGCGGTCTCCATACACGCGGTAGATGGGTCGCGACCGGCAACATCCTGTCGATGTGACCCACACCCCCTGCGCACCAGCGCAGAACCGTTATTCGCACTGGCGCTCGTATCCCCGTATGGACAGACGCACCATGTTGGGAGCGGGGCTGACAGTGATGATCGCAGGGCTCGCCGGCTGTGGGGCGCCGGCGGAGGAGTCCGCCGAGGACGGGGATGCGGACGACTCCGAGGGACGCGACGGGATCTACTGAGGGCTCCGGAGTGCTCGGGTGAGCTCTGCACCGCAGCGTTTTGCCCTCCCGTGCCCGACCAGGAGTGTGAGCCGTTACGATGCGGTGGTCTTCGACCTGGATGACACCCTCTGCCGTCGGATGACCGACCCCTCGAGCGGCTATGCCGCCGCGTTCGACCAGCTTGAGATCGACCCGTTCGGCTCGCCGGATGCGCTGTGGGCCGAGCTCGATGGGGACCCCGACCCGGAGGACCACATCGGCTACCTGGGTGTGGGCTTCGCCCGGTTGGCCGCCCAGCACGACCGGCGTGACGTCGACCCCATCGCACTTGCGGAGGCGTTCTATGCGGGGATCGACCACGGCGCGGTGGAGTACACCGAGGGCGCACCGGATGCGCTCACGCTGGCGGAACAGCACGGACCGGTGGGCCTCATCACGAACGGACCGTCGCATCGCCAGGTGGCGAAGGTGCAGACGCTCGGGCTCGAGGACCGCCTCGACAGCATCGTGTACGCGGGCGACCTGCCCCGCCGGAAGCCGCACGTCGACCCCTTCGAGACCGCGACCGCTGCGCTCGGTGTCGACCCTGGCCGGACGCTGTATGTGGGCAACTCCCTGCGCTATGACGTGGCGGGCGCACACAACGCGGGGCTGGCCTCCGCGTGGTACCACCCCGAGGCGGCGGACCCCGACCCGTACAGTCCGGACCACATCCTCGGACACCTGCGCGATCTCGCGGGGATCCTCGGATGACCGACGCGGTGCTGCCGGTCGAGCGGATCGTCGCGGAGCTCCGCCCGGACGCGCGCATCAGACAGGTGCGACCGGTCGGTCATGGCGGGCGCCGTGAGACGATGGAGGTGCAGTTCCGCAACTGGCCGAGCATCATCCTGCAGAGCGCGGGCTCGGTGGATGCTGCTGAGACGGAACTCGCCCTGCTCAGCCGACTCGACCGGGAGACGTCGATCCCGACGGCGCCACCCATCCGCGCAGGCACCGTCGGTGCACAGGCGTGGATCGCCACCGATGCCATCGATGGGACGGACCTGCATGGGCAGTTCACGGGGAAGTCGCAGGCGGTGCAGAGGCGCCTCGTCCGGCAGTTCGGCACGGTGCTGGGTGAGGTCCATGAGCTGTGGGAGTCTGAGCATCACGGACCCGTGCTCGCAGAAGGCACAGATGGGCTGTACGTCGGAGACCCCGCCTCGTGGACGACGTACTTCGGTGCGTTCACCGCCCATCATCTCAGCCGGCTGCCGGCGGCGTTCGACGACATCCGTGTCGACCTCGCCGATGCGATGATCGCGGTGCCGGAGACGGGTGGACCGGCTCGGCTGTTCCCGTGGGACCTCCGGCCGGGCAACGCGCTCTGTGCGGAGGACACCCTCACGGCGATCATCGACTGGGAGGGTCCGATCGCCACCGCCCCCGCCCTGGCGGTGGCGAAGGCGGAGTACGTCATCGCGCGATGGTACGTCGGGGCCGACCGGGGGGATGCGCTCGTCGAGGCGCTGCATGCGGGCTATGAGCGGGTCAGGCCGCTCCCGGAGGTCGAGGCCGTCCACCGCATCGCCACGGCGATGGAGGCGGCGGTCGACTCGCATGGGGTGGTGACGAACCCCGGCTACCCACCGGTGGATGACCCCGCCGCCGTGGCGTTCCATCATGAGCTGCTCGAACGGTTCCTCGCTGCGGCCTGAGGACCTGCAGAATCGGTCGGTTTAGGTCATGCCCTCCGCCTGTGGGGGTATGGACAGTCTGGCGGCAGTCGCAGAGCTGATGCGGCTGCGGAACGCCGTCGCTGCGGCGGTGCTCACGGTCACCGGCGCCGTGGTCGCAGGCGGACTCGCACCGGGGATGGCGGTCGTCGCCGCTGCGGTGGCGACGGTGGCCGCGACGGGCGCGGGCAACGCGATCAACGACCTCATCGATCGTCCGGTGGATGCGGTGAACCGCCCTGACCGCCCACTCCCACGTGGGGCGGTCACCCCCACCGAGGCGCGCGTGCTCGGCGGGGTGCTCGTGGTCATCGCCCTCGCGAGCACGCTGGTGCTGCCACCGCTGGCGATCGCGATCGCCGCGGGCAACCTGCTCGCACTCGGGAGCTACACCCAGTGGTTCAAGGGCCGGGTGCTCGTCGGCAACCTGCTCGTCGGCTGGCTCACGGGGTCGACGGTGCTGTTCGGAGCAGCGGCGGTGCGGGCGGTGGGGCCGACGGTCGTGGTCCTGGGGGGGATGGTGATCGGGGCCACCGTCGCCAGGGAGCTGATCAAGGACATCGAGGATGCGGTGGGGGACGCCACAGCGGGGCTGCAGACGGCTGCCATCGTCTGGGGCCGACGGCGCACCGTGCGGGTGGCGAGGCTCATCGGTGCGGGGAGTGTGGCGCTGTCGCTGGGGCCGGTGCTGCTTGGGGCGTACGGGCTGCTGTACATCGGCATCATCGTGGTGGCAGATGTGCTGTTGATGCGGTCGGTGTGGCGGGCACGGGTGGATGCATCGGGCGCGCAGCGGGAGCTGAAGCGGGCGATGTACGTGGCGATGGTGGCCTTCCTCGCGCCGGTCCTGCTCCCCCTCGGGATGTGACACGCCACACGGCGGGGTTTCTTTACACCACCTGTCACAGCTTGAGGCGATGACCCCCGCCCCGCAGGGTAGCTTCGCCGACCGGATGGATGCCCCGATCGCTGCGGTGTTCGCGGCGATCGCTGGGGTCGCTCCACAGATCCGCGCGGGACTCCCCTCCCGGCGGCGCTACCTGGATGCGGACAACCCCTCCGGAGAGACCCAGCTCGCCGCGGATGTCTTCGCGGACGAGCTGCTGTGTGACGCCATCGGAGCGGTGGAGGCGGTGGGGCAGTACGGCTCTGAGGAGCGGCCCACGACCATCGATGTCGGCGCCGGCGACCTGACGGTCTGTGTCGACCCCCTCGATGGGTCGACGAACCTGCAGCCGAACGCTGCGATGGGGACCGTCGTCGGGGTGTATGCCGACGCGCGGTGTCATGCCGTCGACCTTGAGGCGGCCGGATATGTCCTGTACGGCCCGATCATGACGATGGTCACCGCGGTGGGTGGGGAGGTGACCGAGTGGTTGCTCGATGCGGATGCTGCGGTCTCACCGCTGCGCGAGGCGATCACCCTCCCCACAGAGCCACAGGTGTACGGCTTCGGGGGGCGCGTGCACAACTGGACCGCACCCTTCACCGCATTCGTCCGGTCGGTCGAGCACGACAGCCGCCTGAAGCTGCGCTACGGCGGGGCGATGATCGGGGATGTGAATCAGGTGCTGACGTACGGTGGCATCTTCGGCTACCCGATGCTCGTCGACGCGCCACAGGGGAAGCTGCGGAGTGTGTTCGAGGCCATCCCCGTCGGGGCGATCGTCGAGGCCGCAGGGGGTCGCTCATCCGATGGCAGCGACTCGTTGCTGCGGTTGGAACCGGAGGGGCTGCATGCGCGGACGCCCGTCTTCGTTGGCAACGCAGCCCTGGTCGATGCCCTCGAGGCCCGCCTGGAGGAGCCGGGTCGGCAGGTTTAATCGGCGCGTGACCCCTGTCGACGCATGACCGCGGATGTCGATCCGGCCGCAAGCCTCCGCTCACAGCTCGCGACCGCAGCGGAGCAGCTGGCACTGCCGGCGGGACTCCTCGAGCGGCTCTCGGCGCCCGAACGGGTGCTCGAGTTCAACCTCGACATCCGCATGGATGATGGGGCACTCCGGACCTTCCCCGCCTTCCGGGTGCAGTACAACGGTGCGCGCGGCCCCTACAAGGGAGGGCTCCGCTACCACCCCGATGTGAGCCGGGAGGAGGTGACCGCCCTCGCGGGATGGATGACGGTCAAGAACGCGGTGATCGACGTCCCTTACGGCGGGGGGAAAGGGGGCATCGCGGTCGACCCCCAGACGCTGTCGACCGCCGAGCGCGAGCGGCTCACCCGGGCGTATGCGGTCGCTCTCGCACCGATGTTCGGCCCGGACCTGGACATCCCTGCACCCGACGTGAACACCTCCGCCCGGGAGATGGACTGGATCTGTGACACCTACCAGACGCTCGCTGGCGCCAGCGCGCCGGGATGCGTCACGGGCAAGTCGCTGGCGATGGGGGGCTCGCCGGGGCGGGTGGTCGCCACCGGGCGCTCGACGATGCTGTCGACGCGGGCGATGGCCACACACCTGGGGTGGCAGCTCGAGGGGCGGACCGTCGCGATCCAGGGGTTCGGCAACGTGGGGTCCGTCGCAGCGCGGTTGCTGGATGCGGAGGGTGCGGACATCGTGGCCGTCTCGGACTCGGGCGGTGGCATCCTCGACGATGGGGGCCTGGACGTCGGCGCGGCGATCGCGACCAAGGATGCCACCGGGGCGGTGGGTGAGCTCGCCGGGGTCACCGCGATCGACAACCGCGAGCTGCTGACGCTGGATGTGGACATCCTGATCCCGGCGGCCCTGGAGAACGCGGTCGACCGGGAGATCGCCGAGCAGCTGCAGGCCGAGCTCGTCGTCGAGGCGGCCAACGGGCCGTTGACGCCCGCGGCGGCTGCGGTGCTGGTCGAGCGGGGCATCCCCGTCGTCCCCGATGTGTTCGCGAACGTGGGCGGGGTGACCGTCTCGTACTTCGAGTGGGTGCAGAACCGTCAGGGGCATCGCTGGGACCGCCGCCGGGTGCTCGACGAGCTCGATGCGCACGTGGCCCGCGCGTTCGACGGGCTGATCCAGACGTTCGAGCAGCGGGAGCTCGACTCGCTGCGCACCGCCGCCTACGTCGTGGGGATCGAGCGGATCGTCGACGCGATGACGGCCGCGGGGCACTGGCCGTAGGCGAGGGCTTCAAGAGACCCGCCGCCGCACCCAGAGGTGATGCCACCGGAGCACATCCTCAGTGCGTCTGCGTTGACCCGCGACGACATCGAGGAGGTGCTCAGCGCCGCAGAGGCGATCGCTGCGGCACCCGCGGCCCATCAGGACCGGCTCGCGCACCGGCTGCTGGGGCTGCTGTTCTTCGAGCCGTCGACGCGGACACGCATGAGCTTCGCTGCGGCGATGCAGCGGCTCGGCGGAGGGGTGATCGACATGGGCTCTGTGGACACCTCATCGGTGCAGAAGGGCGAGAGCCTCGCGGACACCGTCCGTGTGATCGAGGGGTACGCCGATGCGATCGTGCTGCGGCACCCATCGGAGGGCGCCGCCCAGGTCGCCAGCGAGTTCGTCGACATCCCCGTCATCAACGCGGGCGATGGGGCGGGGCAGCATCCGACGCAGACGCTGCTGGACCTGTACACCATCGAGGAGGCCGTGGGGCTCGAGGACATCGCCGTGGGGATCGTGGGGGATCTGAAGTACGGCCGGACGGTGCACTCGCTGGCCGCCGCGCTCAGCCGCTTCGATGTGGACCAGCACCTCATCGCCCCGCCGTCGCTGCAGCTGCCCGATCACGTCCGCTACGACCTCGACAGCGCGGGGGTGCAGGTGCACGAGCACACCGACATCGAGGCGTGCCTCGAGGAGCTGGATGTGCTGTACATGACACGGATCCAACGGGAGCGGTTCCCCGATGAGGCCGAGTACCGCGCGGTCGCCGGTGCGTACCGTGTGTCCGCGGCGGACCTCACCGGTGCGCGCGAGCACCTCGCGGTGCTGCATCCGTTGCCGCGGGTGGATGAGATCGCCGCGGATGTGGATGCGACGCCCCATGCGTGGTACTTCCGACAGTCGGCGAACGGCATCGCCGTGCGCATGGCGCTGCTCGAGCAGGTGCTGGGGGGGTCGCGGTGAGCGACCGGCAGCTGCGCGTCTCGAAGATCCGCGACGGGACGGTGATCGATCACCTCCCCGCAGGCACCGCCCTCAGCGTGCTCGCGATCCTCGGGATCGACGGCTCGAACGGTGAGGGGGTGTCGGTGGGGATGAACGTCCGGTCCGGACGCATCGCCACGAAGGACATCGTGAAGGTGGAGGGGCGGGAGCTGAGCCAGGAGGAGGTCGACGTCATCGCGATCATCGCCCCGGTCGCGACGATCAACATCATCCGCGGCTACGAGGTCGCCGAGAAGACGAGGGTGGAGACGCCCACCGCCGTCGAGGGCGTGCTGCGCTGTCCCAACCCCAACTGCATCACGAACCAGGACGAGCCGGTGACCACGCGGTTCCGCGTGCTCGATGGGCACCTGCGCTGTCGGTACTGTCGGGGGCTCATCGCCGATGCGGCGGTGCCCGACCTGCTCGCGGTGGGCTTCTGAGGAGACGAACGCCTCTTATCGGCCCGCGTGCGATGCGCGGGCATGCTGGGGATCGTCACACGACATGCGGGTGACCGTGGCATCCCGGAGTTCCAGACCACCTACTTCGAGGCCAAGGACGTCTCCGGGCGCGCGAGCGCACCCATCGAGGGGGCGGTCAACACGATCGCGTGCTTCGGGGACAACGCGACGGCGATGGGCAACCCCGATCTGGTGGCGGTGGATGCTGCGGGGGAGCGGGCGGACGCGGAGGACCCCCGGTTCGACTGGGCCGCGGTCTGCCCCACCCATGCGGGGTACCGCGCGGGGCTGCTGGAGATGGTCGCCGAGGCCGCAGAGACCGCGCGCGACGTCAGACTCGATGAGGTGGGCTTCCCCGACACGGGGTTCTGCCGCTGCGAGCGCTGCGAGGCCGCGTTCGCGGAGGCGGCGACGGACGACCGCGACAGCTGGCGTGCCTCGGTGGTGACCAGCTTCATCGGGTCGGCCCTGGAGCCGGTGTCGGGACGGCGGGTGGTGAGCGTCCACCCGGACCCGTATCCGGGCCGGCTGCGGGCGCGCACGGGGATCGACCTCACGACGGTCGCCCCACTCGTGGACACCATCGTGGTCCCGCTGTACGATCCCGCCTACGCGACGACCTACTGGCTGGAGGCCATCGCGGCAGGGTTCCGGCAGCGGCTGGCACCCCACGACGTGCGGTTGGCGATCGAGCTGTACGCGGTGGACGTCCGGATCGACGCGCTCATCGCGGCGATGCAGACGGTGGAGCCGTTCGCCGATGAGCTCATCCTCGGCTACGATTCATCCACGGCGACGGCGGCGGTGCGACGCATGCAGGCCGACGCGGGTGCGGGGCAGGCCTACACCCCGGAGTCGTAGCGACGGGCTGCGAGCCCACCGAGACCCACGGTGGTCCCGATGCGGACGGTCCCATCGATCACCGTGAGCGGGTCGGGTGCGATGTCGGTCGCGACGCGCCCACCGGTGGCCACCCCGTGGGCGAAGGGCCCACCGATGGCCGCAGCCACGTGTGCCGCCGCCGTGCGGGCGATCGCCGCATCGTACGTCGTCGTCACCACACAGTCCAACCCCACCGCCCGGGCCTCGGCCGCGAGCCGAAGCGTCGCACGTGGTCCGCCGTGGACCATCGGTTTGCAGATGACCACCGCCACCCCCGCATCGGCGATCGCGGTGAGGTCATGCTGTGCGAGCCCCTCATCGACGGCGATCGGACAGCCCGTCGCAGCCAGCTCTGCGAGGCCATCGAGCTCGGCCGCCGGCAGTGGCTGCTCGATGAACTCCACCCCCACATCGGCCGCAGCAGCACAGATCGCCGCGGCCGTCGCACGGTCTGCTGCGCCGTTGCAGTCGGCGCGGAGGCGGGCATCACCGGCCGCGTCGGCGGCGGCGACGAGGCGGTCGACGTCGGTCAGATCCCCGGTGAGCTTCAGTTTCACCGTGCGGTAGCCCGCGTCCACCGCCCGGCGGACAGCGTCCGCGACCCTCGCCGGTGGGCCCACCCCCACCGTCGCGTTCACCGCCACGGTCGCCACTGCGGGCGCGCCGAGCAGCGCGGCCACCGACACCCCCGCCGTGCGGGCCTCGGCGACGAGCGCCGCCAGCTCGACGGCGTGATGTGCCGCCGGCGTGCGGTCCGGATCGATGGGGGCGTCCGCCGTCAGTGCCGCCGCACAGGCGCTGAGCGACTCCGTCCACCCGACCAGCGGCGTCGCCTCCCCGATGCCGACCGCATCGCCGACCCGATCGCGCACGATGAATCCACGGCGGTGGCGCATCGGCCCCGCCGCCGTCTGCAGGGGTGGCTCCAGCGAGATGGTGAACGGGTGGACCTGCATCGTCAGCCCCCGCCGACCGCCAGCCCCACCGCGAGGAGCACGCTGAAGGCCGCGAGCAGCCGACCCATCGCCTCGAGCGCGGGGTTCAGCACCGCCCCGTCGGTCCCCGCCCGGACCGTCCCGATGAGCCGGATGGCCCAGGGGAGACTCAGCACCGGCAGCGCCACCCACAGCGACACCGGTGGCCACAGCGCCACCGCGAGCACCACCAGGTACGCACCCCCCACGAGCCCCACGAACTCGGCGACGGCGAACCGCCGGCCCAGACGGACCGCGAGGGTCCGCTTGCCCGTCGCCGCATCCTCGCGGCGGTCCCGGATGTTGTTGATCACCAGGACTGCCGTCGCGAGGGCACCGACGGGCACCCCCGCGATGACCGCGATCATGGGGACGGTCCCCGGTGGCGGGAGGATCGGCATGCTGCCGGCGAGCGGGGCGACGGCCTGCACGTAGACGGTGCCCGCGACGGCCACCAGCCCGAAGAAGACGAAGACGAACACGTCGCCCAGGCCGTGATACCCCAACGGGTAGGGCCCCCCCGTGTAGCCGATCCCCGCCGCGATCGAGGCCAGGCCGATGACGACGATCGGCCAGCCACCCACGTACACGAGGACCACCCCCACCAGGGTCGCCAGTGCGAAGCAGACCGCCATCGCCCGCCGGACCGCAGCGGGCGCGATCAGTCCCGCGGCCGTCACGCGTGTGAAGCCCTCCCGGTCGGGGGTGTCCGCCCCCTGCCGGGCATCGTAGTAGTCGTTCGCGAGGTTCGTGCCGACCTGGATGAGCACCGCACCGCCGAGGGCGGCCGACGCGATCGCGGGGGCGAAGACGCCCAGGGCGAGTGCGACCCCACAGCCGACGACCACCGGCGCGACCGCCGCCGGGAGCGTCTGTGGCCTGGTCGCCATGACCCATGCACGGGGGCTCGCCACCGCCATGGGTCAGTAGTACCAGGGGAACTGCGCGAACTCGGGTGGCCGCCCCTCGGTGAACGCGCGGCGACCCTCCGCAGCCTCCTCGGTCATGTACGCGAGGCGCGTCGCCTCGCCGCTGAACACCTGCTGGCCGACGAGCCCGTCATCCGCGAGGTTGAACGCGTACTTCAGCATCCGGATCGCCATCGGCGACTTCCCCGCGATCGTCTCCGCGTACGCCAGCGCCGTCGCCTCCAGGTCGGCGTGGTCGACCGCCGCGTTCGCCATGCCCATCGCCACCGCCGTCTCCGCATCGTAGGTCTCACCCAGCATGAAGACCTCCCGTGCCCGCTTCTGCCCGATCTGCTTGGCGAGGTACGCCGATCCGAAGCCCCCGTCGAAGCTCGCCACATCGGGGTCCGTCTGGAGGAACCGCGCATGGTCCCGCGAGGCCACCGTCAGGTCGCACACCACGTGCAGCGAGTGGCCGCCGCCGACGGCCCACCCCGGCACCGCCGCGATCACCGGCTTCGGCAGGAAGCGGATCTGCCGTTGGACCTCGAGGATGTGCAGACGAGCCGCACGCGCGCGTGCCGCGCGGCCATCCGCGGCCCCCTCGTACTCATACCCCGCGGGGCCACGCACATCCTGGTCGCCGCCGGCGGAGAACGCCCACCCCCCGTCGGTGGGGGAGGGGCCGTTGCCCGTGAGGATCACCGCGGCCACATCCGCCTGCTTTTTGGCGTGCTCGAAGGCGACGAGCAGCTCATCGACCGTCTCGGGTCGGAAGGCGTTCCGCACCGCCGGCCGGTCGATCGCGATCCGCACCGCGGGCACCGATCGCGCCCGGTGGTACGTGATGTCCGAGAACGGACCGGCGCTGTCGATCCGCCGCCACGCGTCCGGATCGAACGTCTCCGAGACCATACCGCAACCCGGGCGGGTCATCACAAAACAGCAGCGGTCACCCCAGCGATGCGGCGATCGCCGCCTCCGCCGCATCGCGCTCTGCATGCGTGTCGGCCGCCGTCAGTGGCACCTCGATCAGACGGCCGCCCATGCCCGCAGCGGGTGGTGCGAACACCGAGGCGAACTCCGCCGGGGGGACGCGCTCGTAGGCGAGGCCGAACTGCTGTGCTGCGGCGTCGAACGTCAGCCCATGCGGCGTGCGGAAGTACTCCGTGTAGGGGGGGTCGACCTCGGCGATCGGCAGCATCTCGAAGATGCCCCCACCGTCGTCGTTGAGACACACCACGGTCAGGTCGACACCCACCCGGTCGATCCCGATCAGCCCACCGATGTCATGGATCAGGCTCACATCGCCGAGCACCAGCGTCGTCGGCTGTGAGCGCGCGACACCCACCGCCGTCGAGACCAGCCCGTCGATCCCCGAGGCGCCGCGGTTGCCCACCGTCACCCGTCTGTGCGGATGCACCCCACCGTAGCGGTCGAGCTCGCGGACCGGCATCGAGCTGCCGATGACGAGCGCAGCATCCGCCCGCATCGCGGCATCGACCTGCTGGATGACCACCCCCGCACCCCTCGCCGGCGCCTCGCGCAGCCGCGCGGCCGCGACCGCCGCGGGCTCTGCCCATGCGGGTGCGTACGGCTCCGTCTGGGGCAGCTGCTCACACAGCGCCGCCGCGACCGCACCCGGTGGCCCCACGATCTGGTCGGTGCTGACCCCATGGGGGTCGTTGCCGATCGTGCTCGCGGTGATCATCACCTGTGGGACCGACAGCCCGCCGAGGTACCGCTGCAGCGGAGCCGAGGTGGGGGTCGCCCCGAACCGCAGCACCACATCGGGGGGCCGCGGGGCGACCCCCGCAGCACACACCGCATCGTAGGCGGCGATCACCGCGGTCTCGGTGACGTGCGGACCGCAGCGGAGCCCGCTCAGGGGATCGGCCAACAGCGGCGCCCCACACCGGCGTGCCAGCCGGGCGATCGCCGTGCGCCGGGGCTGCCAGGGCGCCATCGGCCCCGCGACGACCAGCGTCCGTCGCCCACGCAGCATGGCCGCGACCCGCCCGAGGGCCGACCGGTCGACCGCCGCCTCGGCGGGGCGCGGGCGCTGGTCACCCGTGGGGTGAGCGATCGCCGCGCGCTGGGCCTGTGAGCTGGCATCCGGCTCCGTCGGGGCCAGTGGCTTGGCGAGGGGGACGTTGAGGTGCACCGGGCCCGCGATGGGCCCGCGTGCAGCGGTGACGAGCTCGGCCACCGCCGTCGCGGTCGCTGCGACCACCGCCGCATCGGCGACCGGCATCGGGGTCGTCCCCCGATCGCGGACGTACGGGGCGAAGAGCCCCGGCTGCTCGATCGTCTGATTCGCGCCGGTGCCGTGCAACGATGGCGGGCGGTCGGCCGTGCAGATGACCAGCGGGGTCGGGTCGGCGTGGGCCTCGATCACCGCCGGCAGCATGTTGCCGCCGGCGGTGCCCGACGTGCAGATCACCGCTGCCGGGGCGCCCGTGCGCTTGGCATGGCCCAACGCGGCGAACGCGGCACCCCGCTCATCGAGCAGTGACTCGGTCTCGAGCTGCGGGTGGGCGGCCGCGGCGACGACGAGCGGGGTCGAGCGGCTCCCGGGCGCGATGATCGCGAGCTCGACGCCGGCGGTCACCAGCGCGTCGATGAGCAGCTGCCCCCATCGCGTCGACCGGTTCGCTCCCGTCACCACCGGCTCACCCCCGCGGGGTCGAGCGCCTCGAGCATGGGCCGGAACTTCAGCTGGGTCTCCTCCCACTCCATCGCGGGGTCCGAGGAGGCGACCAGCCCCACGCCCGCATAGCAGTGGGCGATCGCCCCCTCGACGGCGGCTGACCGGATCGCCACCGCGAAGGTCCCCTCACCGGCCGCATCGACCCAGCCGACCGGGCCGGCATACCACCCCCGGTCGAAGGGTTCGGCCCGGCGGATCTCCCGCTGCGCCCGCGCCGGGGGGATCCCGCCGACCGCGGGGGTGGGGTGCAGCGCGGCCACCACATCGAGCACCGTGGTCGCCGGTGCAGCCTCACCCGAGATCGGGGTCCACAGGTGCTGGACGGTGTCCAGCCGTCTGATGCGGCGATCGTCCACGGACACCGACCGGAGGAAGGGGGCGAGTCGCGCGGAGAGCGTCTCGACGACCACCTCGTGCTCGACGGAGTTCTTCGCATCCGCCAGCAGCTCCGTCGCCAGCCACTCATCCAGCGCCGCCGTGTCCCCGCGGGCGGTGGTGCCGGCGAGCGCATCCGTCTCGACGGTGCCGTCCCGATGGGCGATCAGCCGCTCCGGACTCGCACCCATGAGCCGCGGTGGGCGCCGCGTGGGCGCACCGAGCCCACCCACACAGCTGCCCGGCACCGGCTCGATGAGGAAGCGGTAGCAGCGGGGGTAGCGGTCCGTCAGCCGTTGGAGCACTCCTGCGCCGTCAGGGCTGGCATCCAGCTCCGTGCGCAGCCGCTGTGCCAGCACCAGCTTCTCGAGTGTGCCGGCATCGATCTGCGCGAGCAGCTGCCCCACCGCACCCTCCCAGCTCCGGCGCTCCGGTGTGCGCGTCTGTGCGATGATGCGGGGCGCAGCCCCCGTATCCTCCGCACCGATCGCCTCGATCGCCGCGGCCACCGCGCGCAGGTCGCTCACCGCCGCGTGGTCGTCCACCCGTGTCTGGGTGACCCAGGCCGTCTCCGCCTCCCAGCTCACCTGCAGCTGCGGGATCACGAGCTGCGCGGGGGGGAAGGCCTGCCACTCGGGTGCCGACGACGCATCCGGCAGGAAGCCGAACCCACCGAGGGCCCTCGGGCGTGCTGCGGGCTCGCCATCGAACGCGAGTGCATCCCACACGGGAGTGAGCTGGGACTGCACCTCCGTGAAGCGGTCGGCGCCGGCGGCGTGGACCACCACCGCCGCGCCCGAGCCGACGACCGCCTGCTCGGCGGGGCCCGCCCACACCACCCGTGGGGAGGCGAGCCGCCTGACCACCGGCGCCACCGGTGGGGGGTCGATGCGCACCGTCTCACAGGTGACCTCCTGCAGCTGTGCGGGGTCGACCTGTGACACCATTGGGGCACACACGGGGGTGTGTCACTTCACCCTGACTATGGTGCCCATCGGGCTCCGGTGGACGGAGATGTTAAATAACGGTGCCCCAAACCGCCGCCCAGCGCATGCCCACCATCCAAATCGAGGTCCCAGACCATCTCGACATGCAGATCAGCAGGCTCGTCGATGACGGGGAGTTCCTCGACCAGACCAACGCGGTCGAGGAGCTGCTGTCGACGGGGATCCGCGCGTACAAGACGGGCGGACCGATGCGGGACGATGCGATGATGGAGGACGACGGGATGATGGGGCATGAGGACGAGTACGTGTTCTGAGGCCGACGCAGACAACGTTTAAACCGCGAAATCGCCAAGCGGGTGCATGCACAAGGAGGAACTACTGGAGCTCCATGAGCACATGGTGACCATCCGGGACTACTTCGCCGCACACGCAGAGGTGGATGCGGCCATCTTCGAGGAGTACGATGCACTGGGGGTCGACCCAGAGCACGTGCACAAGTCCAAGTCCGAGCACAAGCACGCCGTGTTCGTGCTGGGCAACGCGCTCGCTGATGCGATGAGCACCGACGAGTTCTCCAATGCGGGCCGGGTGGGCAAGCGGATGCGCGAGCTCGCAGAGGACGCGCAGCAGAAGCTCTGAGTCCGGCGGTGCCGGCCGGCATCGACGCGTATCGCCGCAGGCTGTGTGCGCGGGTCCCGCTGACGACGCTGGTCACCGCAGGTCTGCTGCTCGGCGTGTATCTGCTCGTGCAGGACGCGGTCACGAGCTGGGGCGCGCCCATCAGCATCCCCTACCGCGCGTGGGGGTACCGGTACGCCACGGGATGGCTGCTCGCCCCGTTCGCACACGTCAGCCCCGGCCATCTGATCGGGAACCTCATCGGCCTCGCGGTCTTCGGGACGATCCTGGAGGCGACGGTGGGCCACTACCCCCTCCGGCGGGGCGCGGTGAGCTTCCGGGGGCTGCGACAGCACCCGTGGGTGCGCGCGGTGGTCGTCGGCCCGGGGGTGCTGATGCTCGTGGGGGTCGGCCTCAACCTCGTGGCGCTGGGGCCCACGATCGGGTTCTCGACGGTGGTGTTCTGGCTGATGGGTGTGCTCGTCGTGCTCCGCCCCACGCTGGCGGTGGTGGGGCTGCTGCTGACCGATGCGCTGCGGGTGGGCTACCTCGCGGTGGCCGCACCGCGCGTGGCGGTGGCTGCCCAGGCCCAGTTCGTGACCCCTTGGTTCGCGGAGGTGGCGCTCCAGGCGCATGCGGTGGGGCTGCTCGCCGGGATCCTCATGGGGCTGCTGCTGCGGCGCCGTGGGGCGATCCCCACCGAGGCGGCCGGGCTGCACGTTGCCGCGGGGGTGGTGCTGATCGGCGTCGACCGTGCCCTGTGGGCGGTGTTCTTCTATGAGGGAGGGGGGACGTACGTGCTGTACCGGGCGGTGGGTGTCGCCGCCCTGCTGGTCGTCTCGGTGCTCATCATGGCGGCGGTCACTGGCGACCGACGCGCCCATGCCGTGCTCGTGGGGCTCGCGGTGGCGCTCGCGGTCGTCGCGGTGCCGTACAACGTCGTCCCGCCCGCGACGGTCGACGGCACCGACCGCAGCCTCCCGGTGGGCCCGTACGCGGTGAGCTACGGGGAGGCGGTCCCCGACGCGTCCGTGGACCGGATCCCCCTCGAGGCGGGACCACTGTCGACGCAGGTGACCACGAGCGGGGTGATCGTCGAGGACCCCACACGTGGCATCTGGATCACCGCGGTCAGTGCGCGTGAGCTCGCCTTCGAGCAGCGGGCGACGATCCCGCTCGCCGTCGATGGCGCACGGGTGGACGTGGAGGTCGTCGCCGACCGGTGGCGCGTCCAGGGCAACGACTCCGTCTACCGTGTGCGCACCATCGCACCCACCAGCAGCTCGCTGTTCGAGTCCCCACCGAGCACCGCCGGCCCCGTCATCGCCGGCGAGCAGGTCACGCTGGTGGCGTCGCCCGAGGGGTTCCTCGTCCGAAGCGCGGGGCGGACGCGCCCGCTGCCCGGGGTGAACGAGACGGTCCAGCTGGGGCCGCTGCGTATCCGTGCCGGGGAGGACCGCGTGGTGGCCATCGGTCCGGATGCCCGCGCGACGGTGTTCAGCCGGCCCAGCTGATCCGGTAGACCTCTGCGTCGATCGTCGCCGCATCGGCGGTGTGGAACGTGTAGGTCGCAGGCACGGTCAACGCGGCACCGAAGGCCGCCTCGACGGTCCCACCCGCATCATCGACGAACGCCTCCACGAACGCCCGCGACCCCGCATTGTGGATCGAGTACGACACCTCCGCGAGGGTGGCCGCGGTCTCGAGGAACCCGCGGTCTGCGTGCCGTTCTGTCCGCTGAGCACCGAACGGTGGGTTCATCACGACCGTGTCGACCTCCGCGAGTGGCACCGTGTGCGCGTCCGCACAGACCCACCCTACGGCCGTGCGTGCCCCCACCTTCCGCGCGTTCGCCATCGCCGTCGTGAGCGGGGCGGGGTCGATGTCGACGCCCACCACGGTGGACGCCCCCCGCAGCGCCGCCCCCAGCGCGAGCATCCCGGTCCCACAGCCGAGGTCCGCCACCCGCCGGTCGGCGATGTCCCCCTCGAGGTCGGCCCGGTGGATCACCGCGGCGGCGATCTCCGGGGGGGTCCGGTACTGCTCGAGGTGGACGTCAGGGCTGTCGAAGCCGGCGACGACCGCGAGCTGGGTCTCGAGGGTCGATTGCGGCGGCATCGACCGCCACTCCGCCAGGCGCGTACAAAAGCGCTCGTGCCGGCATCAGGGCCGAACAAACATTTAAATACAGCCTTTTCCACAAACGTTTTATGGAACGTCCAACTCGTCAGCGGACCCGTACCCCTGAAACGACCCAAACCGCTGACGAGGAGGTACAATGCCCCGAGTGTGAGTCGGGGAACATCGTGACCGATGCGGACCAGGGTGAACTCGTCTGTGACGACTGTGGGCTCGTGCTGGACGAGCGGCAGATCGACCGGGGACCGGAGTGGCGTGCGTTCAACCACTCCGAGCGGCAGTCGAAGTCGCGTGTGGGTGCGCCGATCACCGAGACGATGCACGACCGTGGGCTGACGACGACGATCGACTGGAAGGACAAGGATGCGTACGGCCGGTCGCTGTCATCGGAGAAGCGCTCGCAGATGCACCGGCTCCGCAAGTGGCAGGAGCGGATCCGCACCAAGGATGCAGGCGAGCGGAACCTCCAGTTCGCGCTCTCGGAGGTCGACCGGATGGCCTCCGCACTCGGGGTGCCCCGATCGGTCCGGGAGGTCGCCTCGGTGATCTACCGGCGGGCGCTGAGCGAGGACCTCATCCGTGGCCGGTCGATCGAGGGGGTCGCGACCTCCGCCCTGTACGCTGCGTGCCGCCAGGAGGGGATCCCCCGCTCGCTGGATGAGGTCGCGGAGGTCTCCCGCGTCCCGCAGAAGGAGATCGGCCGGACGTATCGGTACATCTCCCAGGAGCTGAGCCTGGAGCTGCGGCCGGTGGACCCCAAGCAGTTCGTCCCGCGGTTCGCCTCCGCTTTGGGGCTCTCAGAGGAGGTGCAGAACAAGGCGACGGAGATCATCGATGTCTCTGCGGAGCAGGGCCTGCTGTCGGGCAAGTCCCCCACGGGCTTCGCCGCGGCGGCGATCTACGCGGCCTCGCTGCTGTGCAACGAGAAGAAGACCCAACGCGAGGTCGCCGACGTCGCCCAGGTGACGGAGGTCACGATCCGCAACCGGTACCAGGAGCAGATCGAGGCGATGGGCATCCGGTGAGCGACACCCGATCGCATCCATGACGCTGTGGCTGCTCGGTGACCAGCTGCATCTACCGACGGTGCTCGAGCTGGATGTGGAGGAGGTGCTTTTGATCGAGGCCGAGGCGGTCGGCAGGCGGCACCGCTACCACCCCCAGAAGCTCACCCTGCTGGTGAGTGCGATGCGGCACTTCGCGGCGGAGCTGCGGGCGCACGATCTCGCGGTGACGTACCTGCAGGCCGACAGCTTCGAGGAGGGGGTGCAGCGGTTCGCCGGTGCGGTCGATGGGCTCGAGCTCGTGGGGTTCGAGCATCCATCCGCGGGAGCGGATGACGCACGAGCGAGCATGGTGGCGGCGGCCGGGGGCTCGCTCGAGCTCGTCCCCTCGCCGCTGTACCTCTCCTCGCGTGCACAGTTCGACGCCTGGGCGGGCCCGCATGAGCCCGACCGCAGGTACCGCCAGGAGCAGTGGTACCGCCACATCCGCACCGAGACGGGGATCCTGATGGACGGGGATGCGCCGGTGGGTGGGGAGTGGAACTACGACGCACAGAACCGGGAGACGCCGCCGGAGGGGTGGACCCCGCCGACGACACCACGATACCCACCCGATGCGGTGACCGAGGAGGTCATCGCAGAGGTGCGGGCACGGTATCCGGACACGTGGGGGGCCGCCGAGCCGTTCGGCTGGCCCGTGACGCGGGCGGACGCCCTCGATGCGCTCGAGCACTTCGTGTCCGAACGGCTCAATGAGTTCGGGAGCTACCAGGATGCGATGGTCGATGAGGAGTGGGCGCTGGCGCACTCGCTGCTGTCGATGTCGATCAACATCGGCCTCATCCACCCCCAGGAGGCGGTCGATCGGGCGGTGGCCGCACATGAGGCAGATGCGGCCCCGATCAACGCGGTCGAGGGGTTCATCCGACAGCTGATGGGGTGGCGAGAGTTCATGCGACACGTCTACCGCCGCGCGATGCCGCAGCTGGCGGCGGCGAACCAGCTGGAGCAACAGCGACCGCTTCCCCCGCTGTACTGGGACGGGGAGACCGACATGCGGTGTCTCGAGCAGGCCGTCGGGCACGTGTACGACCGTGGCTACGCACACCACATCGAGCGGCTGATGGTGCTGTCGAACTTCGCGATGCTCTACGGGACAGAGCCTGCGGCGGTGAACGAGTGGTTCCATCTGGGGTTCGTCGATGCGTTCCACTGGGTGACGACGCCGAACGTGATCGGCATGGGCAGCTTCGGGACGGCCGTGCTGTCGTCGAAGCCGTATGCGGCCTCGGCGAACTACATCAACAAGATGAGCGACCACTGCGGGCGCTGCCGGTTCGACCCCAAGGCGACGACCGGCTCCGACGCCTGTCCGTTCAACGCGCTGTACTGGAACTTCCTCGATGAGCACGAGGCGCTGCTGCGCGCGACGGGCCGGATGGGGCTCATGTACAGCCACGTCGACCGCAAGAGCGACGAGGAGTGGGAGGAGATCCGTGCGCGCGCCGACGAGGTCCGCTCGGCCATCGCAGCCGGCAGGCTCTGAGTCGGTGAAAAATTCGCAGGTGTGTTCAGTTCATCGACACCGGGGCGCCGACTGCAGTACCGCGTCTGTGCTGCGTTCTTAGAGCCGCTGGAGATTCTTCGCGCGGGGACCCTTGTCCGCCGCCTCGATTTCGAATTCGACTTCCTGCCCCTCCTCGAGGTCCGGACCGCCGACATCCTCCATATGGAAGAAGATGTCCTCCTCCGAATCGTCGCTCTCGATAAATCCGTAGCCGCCAGTGTCGTTGAAGAACGCAACCTTGCCTTTCGCCATTGCAACTGGAGACTGACGAACTACTTAGATAAGCCTTGTGTGTACCGCCTCAGACGGCGCGGAATCCTCATACCCTGATGTGCGCAACAGCACAGCATGCTGGGCATCGCCAGGACCATCCGCGGCGGGCGTCGGTGGCTCGGCAGACGGGTGCAGCCCCGGCGGTTCTTCCGCAGCACCGTCCGGGCCAACGACCAGGCGCCAGCGGTGTACCACATCATCCTCATCGGCATCATCACGGCCACGCTCCGGCTGGTGCTGGGGCCGACGGCGCCCCCGTCGGTGGGCGGGTCGACGCTCACGGGGGCGGGGGTGTGGATCGCCGTCTCCGGGCTGTTCATCGCCCCGATCGCGCTGCATCTGGCCGCCGCGCTGGCGACGGTGATGCTGATGCTGACCGCACCGGAGCGCGGCGGGATCTCCATGACCGTCCAGGTGTGGGCGTACGCGGCGACCCCCGTGGTGCTGACGGGCGTGGCCACGCCGGCGGTCACCGTCGTCGCCCTCGTGCTCGCGGCCGGGCTGACCGTCATCGGGACCGCCGAGGTCCACCGGCTCTCGCGTGCGCGGGCAGCCCTCGCGGCGGCACCCCCGATCGTGGTCGTCTACGGGGTGGGGCTGGGGGGGTTCGCAGCGCTGGCACAGCTGGTGGGCTGATGCGGATTCGACAACCGTTTTACGGGACCACAGACTCGGGCCGGTATGGAATGGATCACACACGAGGAAGATCTCTGGTTCGAGTTCCGGGGATCGTCGTCGGATGAGCTCACGCCGGGGCGGTTCTACCGCGGGTCGGTCGACGGGTTCGCTGAGTTTGGTGTCTTCGTCGACCTCGCCCCCCGGGTGACCGGTCTGCTGCATCGTAGCGAGATCCCCCAGCGCCTGGAGAGCCTCGATTGGGCACCGGGCGACACGGTGTTCGTCCAGGTCAAGGGCATCCGGGACAACGGCAACATCGACCTCGCCTGGTCGATCCGCCAGCGACCTGAGGAGTTCCGCGGGGCAGAGATCGACGACCCCACCGGCGAGGCATCGGGGACACCACCGGATGCACAAGCGCCGACGCCCACACCCGTCAAACACACGCCAGAGCCTGCGGAGTCCGCACCCTCTGGGACGTCCCGTGCGGAGTCGCAGGCTCCGGAGGTGCCGTCTGCAGCGCCTGCGGCACTCGGTGAGCTCACCGCGATGGTGGGCGACCGTGTGGAGCTCGCGGCGATCGTGGATGCGATCCGCCAGACGGGAGGCCCGACGATCTTCGAGCTGACGGACCACACCGGCAGCGTGGACGTCGCCGCCTTCGAGCAGGCGGGTGTGCGGGCGTACCCCGCAGTGGAGGTCGGTGATGTGGTGGAGGTCATCGGGGAGGTCGAGCAGCGACGGGGTGACCTGCAGGTCGAGACCGAGGAGCTGGAGATCCTCGGGCCCGATGAGGCGATGGCCGTCCGTGAGAGCATGGAGGCCGCCCGTGGGGCTGCCGCCGAGCCCGAGAGCGAGGCGCTCCTGGGTGATGTCGAGGAGCTGGCACCGCTGCGTGGGGGGTTCCTGTCGGTGGCGACGGCAGTCCGCCGTGCGGTGATCGATGGCCGCCCGGTCGTCATCCGACACCGTGCGGACGCCCCGGGGACGATGGGTGGGGCGGCGATCGAACGCGCCGTCGAGACGATGATCCGCGAGCGGGCCGACCGGTCGGATGCGGTGTACCACCAGCTCACCCGGCGTCCGCTGGATGACCCCGCGTACGACATGGATGCGGCGACGAGGGATGTGACGAGGCTCCTCGAGGATGCGGCGCGCCATGATGAGCCCACACCGCTGTTCGTGCTGTTGGGCATCGCCGCCCCGGCGGTCGCCGCACCGGGGATCGAGCTGCTGTCGATCTACGAGGTGGAGACGTTGGCGGTCGAGGCCTCCCCGATCGATGCGAGCGTGCGCGAGCATCTGGGTGCGCTCGTGGCCCCGAGCCGCGACGAGGTGCAGATCGAGCTGACCGACGGCATCATGGGCGCGACGCTCGCGGCGATGATCACCCCCGCGGTCACCGATGCGGTCGCACACCTGCCCGCCGCGAGCGCCCCCGCGGACGCCCCGGCGGTGTATCAGGAGCTCGCGAGCGCCCAGGGGTACGATGAGACGCACCTCGAGGCGGTCCACCAGGCGATCGCCATGGAGGTGTTCTTCCAGGCGTATCAGGGCAAACCGCAGCTGATCGCCGATCTGCTGTTCGAAGATCCCACCGGCGACCTCGTCGCGCACATCGCGGGACAGTACCGGGAGAAGCTCGAGACGGAGCTGCGCACCGCGACGGCGAACGTGACCGAGCAGACCCTCGAGGGACGACCGGTGCGGCTGCTCGATGCGGAGACGTACGCTCACCGCTTCGAGTTCCCACCCCGGGCGCTGCTCGCGGCGAGTCTGCACGCGGAGTTCGCCGCATCGGAGGAGGTGGTGACGGTCGTCTACGGTACCGACGATCTGTATCTCCACGATGTGACCGGCGTGGACCTCGATGCGGTCACCGCGGCGGTGACGGAGGCGGTCCCCACCGCACAGCTCCAGCTCGTCGACCGGCGGACGCACCACTTCCGCTTCCTCCACGGCGCCCGGGCGGAGGTGCTCGATGCGGTCGTCGAGGCCACGGCCTGAGGGGCGACACGCTTAATCGCCGGACCCACCGCGTGAGAGGCATGGAGGTGCGGGCGTGAGCGCCGAGGCGGAGACCGCGTTCACTCGCATGTGCAGTCAGCTGGCCGCGGAGATCGCCGCAGGGGAGGTGGGCCGTGAGGGGCTGGAGGCGGCCAAGCTCCGGCTCTGCCGGGAGCTGGATGCGCCGAAGGTGCCGAAGAACACGGATATCCTCCGGGCGGCGCCCGACGGAGCACGTGAGGCGGTGCGCCGTGTCGTCCAGCGCAAGCCCGTGCGCACCGCCTCGGGGGTCTCGCCCGTCGCGATCATGACCGCCCCACAGCTGTGTCCGCACGGCAAGTGTCTGTACTGTCCGGGGGGCCCCGCCAGCGAGTTCTCCTCCGCACAGTCGTACACGGGGCATGAGCCGGCGGCCGCCCGCGGCGTGCAGACCGCCTATGACCCCTACGCACAGGTGACGCTGCGTCTCGAGCAGCTGCGGCACATCGGGCATCCGGTCGACAAGGTCGAGCTGATCCTGATGGGCGGGACGATGACCGCCCGCAGTCACGACTACCAGGAGTGGTTCGTCAAGCGGGCGGTCGCCGCGATGAACGAGTACGACCAGTCGGTTCCACCGGCGCCCGACCAGCACGCCGGTGGCCGACAGGAGCCCGAGGATGTGGAGTTCGCCTATCTGGAGGATGTGCTCGCGGCGAACGAGGAGGCGGCGGTCCGCAACATCGGCACGACGTTCGAGACGAAGCCGGACTGGTGCGACGATGAGCAGATCGACCGGATGCTCACCCTCGGGGCGACGAAGGTCGAGGTGGGGGTGCAGACCACGTTCGAGCACATCAACCGACAGATGCATCGGGGGCACGGTGTCCAGGCGTCGATCGATGCCAACCGCCGACTGCGTGATGCGGGCTTCAAGGTGGGGTTCCACATGATGCCCGGGCAGCCGGGGATGACGTCGGCGATGAACCGCGAGGACATCCACCAGCTGTTCGCATCGCCGGCGTACCGTCCGGACTTCCTCAAGATCTACCCCACGCTCGTCGTGCGGGACACCATCGTGTACGACATGTGGCGACGGGGGGCGTACGAGCCGCTGGGCAACGCCACCGCAGCGGAGCTCGTCGCCGATGCGATGGATGCGATCCCGGTGTACACCCGGCTGCAGCGGGTCCAGCGGGACATCCCCGCGGACTTCATCGATGCGGGCGTGTGGAAGTCCAACCTGCGGCAGCTGGCGGAGGCGGTCGCCGCCGAGCGCGGCATCACCCCCCGGGACATCCGGGCGCGCGAGGTGGGCCATGCGGAGGTGGACCCCGACCCCGACAGCCTCCAGCTGCGCCACCGGCGCTACCGGGCGGTCGGCGGCCGTGAACACTTCATCAGCATCGAGGACCCGGTGCACGATCTGCTGATCGGCTTCTGCCGGCTGCGGTTCCCCGGCCGCCCCCGGCGACCGGAGCTGCAGGATGCGGCGGTCGTGCGTGAGCTGCACGTGTACGGGACCGAGGCGGCCCTCGATGCGACGGACACCGACTGGCAGCACCGCGGCTTCGGTCGGCGGCTGATGCACCACGCCGAGACGGTCGCCGCAGATGCGGGCTACGGCCGGCTGGCCGTGATCTCGGGGATCGGAGCACGGGCGTACTACCGTGACCAGCTGGGCTACCGGCGCGATGGCCCGTACATGGTCACGGACCTGTGAGGCGCCGGCGCATCCGGACGTGGTCGATCCCCTCCTCGCGGAAGACCCCCGAGACACGCTCGTAGCCCATCGCGGCGTAGAAGCCCTCGACGGCACACTGGCTGTGGAGCATGAGCGTGGTGGTGCCCGCCGGCGCGTGCAGCTCCAGCGTCTCGACGACCTGCCGGCCGATGCCTCGCCCCCGGTGCGTGGTGATGACCGCGACCCGCTCGAGTTTCGCGGTCGTGGGGTCCACCGGGCGGAGCCGCCCGGTCCCCACGGGGCGGGTCCCCGCGCGGGCCAGCACGTGGACCACCGCGGGATCGTCATCGTGCTCGTCCAGCTCGGCCGCCGGGTCGACCCCCTGCTCATCGACGAACACCGCCGTGCGGATCGCGAACGCCGCACGCCGATCACGAACAGTGGTGACCGGCCGGACGGTGACGGGGGCCGCGGGCATACAGGTGGTGGGCCTGCGGGGGCCTTACCCACTGCGGGTGAACGGGCGGCTTTTGCCGGACCCGGCCATCGCGGGTGGTATGCAGCCGAAGCGGGAGCTCACGAGTGTCGACATCGCAGCGGTGACGACCGCACTGGGGGCGGTCACCGGCGCACGTGTCGACAAGGTCTATCTGTACCCCGAGGCGCTGCTGCGGCTGCGGATGCGGCACCACGCCCACGGCCGCGTCGAGCTGCTGATCCAGGTGGGCCCGCTCAAGCGGATCCACACGGTCGACCCCCTCGCCGTCGCGGATGCACCCGACCGCCCGCCCGAGTTCGCGAAGATGCTGCGGAGCCACCTCGCCGGGGCTGAGCTCACCGACGTCTCGCAGGTGGGCTTCGACCGGATCGTCGAGCTCGCATTCTCGCGACCGGATGGGGACCGCAGGCTGGTCGCCGAGCTCTTCGGTGATGGGAACATCGCGCTCGTCGACGCGGCCGGGGATGTGGTCCAACCACTGCGGACCGTGCGGGTGACCGCCCGGAGCGTCGCCCCCGGTGAGCCCTACGCAGCTCCCGAGCAGCGGGTCGACCCCTTCCAGGTCGAAGCGGAGGTGTTCAGCGCGACGATGCGGGACTCCGATGCGGACATCGTCCGGACGCTCGCCACGCAGCTCAACCTGGGGGGCCGGTACGCAGAGGAGCTGTGTGCACGGGCGGGCGTCGAGGGGAGCATCGCCGTCGAGGCGGCCAGCGATGAGACCCTCGAGGCGGTGTGGGGGGCCCTCCAGTCGCTGCGGAGCGCGATCGCCGCCGGGGAGTTCTCGCCGGTGATCTACCGTGAGGACGACCGGGTGGTCGATGTGGCGCCGCTGACGCTCGAGAGCGTCCCCGCGGGGGTCGAGCAGGAGCCCGTGGATGATGTGCTGGGGGCGTTCGAGCGCTACTTCGCCGCGTACGAGCCCCCCGAGGCCGCCGAGCCCGATGCCGCGGACACGCGTGCGGAGGAGCTCGCGCGCACCGAGCGCATCATCGAGCAGCAGGAGGCGGCGATCGACGCCTTCGCCGAGGAGGCCAGTCGCGAGCGTGCCCGCGCGGAGGCGCTGTACCGGGAGTACGGGCTCGTCGATGAGATCATCACCGCGATCGGCGACGCGCGTGCGGCCGACCACAGCTGGGCGGCGATCGAGACCCAGCTGGCGGAGGCCGACGACCTGGGGCCGGCGGGTGCGGCGATCGTGGGGGTCGACGGCGCCAGCGGCGAGGTGACGGTGGCGATCGGTGACCTGGAGATCCCCGTCGACGTGTCGATGGGTGTCGAGCGCAACGCCGACAGACGCTACCGGGCGGCGAAGGCGATCGAGGAGAAGCGGGAAGGAGCCATGGAGGCGCTGGCAGCCACCCAGCGGGAGCTGGCGGAGCTCCAGGCGGCGGCCGCCCCCGCGCCCGCCCCGACGGACGTGGCGACAGAGGGGCCGGTCACCGAGCGCACGCACGTGCCGGTGCGTGCGACTGACTCCTGGTATGACGCGTACCGCTGGTTCGAGACCACCGACGGCTACCTCGTGATCGGTGGCCGCAACGCCACCCAGAACGAGGAGATCGTCAAGAAGTACCTCGACCCCACCGACCGCTTCTTCCACACCGATGCCCCCGGCGGTCCGGTGGTCATCCTGAAGGCCTCCAGACCGTCCGAACCCGCGACCGAGGTGGAGTTCGACGATGCCACGCTCGCGCAGGTGGCGACGTTCACCCTCAGCTGTTCATCGGTGTGGAAGGCGGGGGTGTTCGCCGGGGACGTCTACATGGTCGGCGCCGAGCAGGTCTCGAAGACCCCCGAGTCCGGCGAGTACATCGAGAAGGGGTCGTTCGTGATCCGGGGCGACCGGCGGTACTTCCGTGGCGTCGCGACCGAGGCGGCCGTGGGGATCCAGACCGACCCGGTGACGCAGGTCATCGGCGGGCCGCCGGTGGCCGTCGAGACACGTGCGAGCGTGTCTGCCCGGCTGCAGCCGGGACAGTACGCCGCCGATGATGTGGCGAAGCTGCTGTACCGGCGGTTCAAGGACGCCTTCGCCGATGAGCGGTTCATCCGCGAGATCGCAAGTCCCGACCAGATCGTCCATCACGTGCCGCCGGGGACGTCCGACATCATCGACTGACCCACGCATCATCACGGCTTTGGGTGTGGATGGTGTCGTCTGCGCATGCGTATCGCCGACCGTGAGGAGCTCGATGGTGCCTACCAGCGCATCACCATCGTGCCCGAGACGGTCGATGACCTGTGGCACCTCTCGCACGTGATCACCCCAGGTGACCGCGTCGCGGCGATGGCCGATCGCCGGATCCAGCGGGACGATGCGCTCGACCGTGACACCGGTGGCGTCCGCGAGACACTGTTCATCGTCGTCGCGGTCGAGACGGTCGAGTTCGCCCGCTTCGCCACGCGGCTGCGGACCGGGGGGGAGATCGTCCACTGCTCGCGGGAGGACCAGATCGGCCAGCACCACACGCTGAACATCGAGCCGTACGGGGAGGTGTCGGTGCAGAAGCGCTTCCATCCCGATCAGCTGGCCCGACTGGAATCGGCAGAGGCCGCGACCGACCAGCCGGAGGTCATCGTCGTCACCGTCGAGGAGGGTGCCGGCTACATCCACGAGATCGCCGCACACGGTGCGACCGAGCGGGTGAGCCTCACCCGACCGACGGGCAAGGGGGAGTATGCCCAACCGCGGGCGGCACTGTTCGAGGAGCTGGCCGATGCGGTGGGCCGGATGGAGCTGGATGCGCTCGTGCTCGCGGGGCCGGGGTTCACCAAGCAGGAGGCGCGACCCCACATCGAGGATGCGCTCGAGGGCGACGTCACCCTGCGCATGGTCGACACCGCGGGCGTGGGCGACCGGGGGGTGCATGAGGTGCTCACCCGCGGGGTGATCGATGAGCTGCAGGCGGAGTCACGCATCGCCGCGGAGGCGGGGCTGATCGATGAGGTCACCCGACGGCTGTCGACGGACGGGGCCGTGAGCTACGGACCCGATGCGGTCACGACGGCCGTCGAGTACGGTGCGGTCGAGGAGCTGCTGGTGGTCGATACGGCGCTGCAGGAGGCCCGCCACGCAGGGGGGGCCACCGCGGGGCGGTTCAACCGGCTGCTCGAGCAGGTCGAACAGCAGGGGGGGTCGGTGACGGTGCTGTCGGGGGAGTTCGACCCGGGGCGGCAGCTCGCGAACCTCGGGGGGATCGCCGCACTGCTGCGCTTCCCGATCAGCTGAACGTCTCGCTACCCGGGCGGATGTCCAGCGGCGTCCCGACACCGCGTTCGACCGCCCGGTCGTACAGCATCGCCGCAGCCCCCACGGTCTCGACGGCGGTCCCGCCGCTGTCGAAGAGGGTGATCTCCGCGTCATCGGTGCGACCGAGGCTGGGGTCGGCGAGCACCTCACCCAGCTCGGCGACGATGTGGTCCTCACCCACCACCCCCGCATCCCGTGCGGCGAGGAAGGACCCCGCATCCTGCAGCGCGCGGGCGCGGAGGTCGGGGACGTACCGTGCACGACGCACCGTCTCGATGTCCAGCTCACGGCGACCGGGGGTGTACTGGCCCATCGCCGTGATGTGCGTGCCCGCCGCCAGCTCCGCTGCGGCGAAGACGGGCTCTGCGGCGGTCGTCGCGGTGATCACGATGTCCGCCCCGGCGAGGGCCGCCGCGGTGGAAGTGACCGGCTCGACGGGCAGGCCCAACTCGGCGTGCATCGTCGTCGCGAACGCCTCCCGCGAGGCGGGTGTGGGCGAGTACACCCGCACCGCATCGAGCGCCCGCACCACGGCCGCACCCCGCAGCTGGCCGCGGGCCTGCGCACCGCTGCCGATGACTGCCACCTCCGCCGCGTCCGCGCGCGCGAGCGCATCGATCCCCACCCCACCGAGCGCACCGGTCTTGTACGGGTTCATGTACGAGCCGTCCAGCACCGCCAGCAGCCGACCGCTGTCGCTGTCGAACAGCGGGCAGACGAACCAGGTGTCCCGGTCTGCGAACCCCGCGGAGTACATGTAGCCCCCCATCACCCCGCGCTCGGGCAGGATGGCCGCGTAGGTGGTGAGGAACCCCGGGGGCGCCGTCGCATCCAGACGGGTGCGTGGTTCGGTGGGGGCCGCATCGGCCCGCTCGCGGTACGCCGCCGCGACGCTGTCGATGTACGCGGGCATCTCCGCGAGCTCGGCGAGGTCATCGGCACTGAGGAAGAGTGGTCCGTCCATGCACATCCGAGGGGTGGGCGGAGGCATGGGGATGTCGATGGACGCGAGCACGCAACGCATAACCACCTCAGCGGCCTCGGTCCCGTATGCCCGAGGGTGCGACGATGCGGCGACGCCAGCTGCTGCGGCTTGCGGTCGCCACCGGCGGGATCGCCGGACTCTCCGCTTGCATCGGGGTGTACGATGAACCCATCCCGGCGGGTGGCGGTCCCCTCCCGCCCGGCCAGCACCACTGGAACGACCAGCTCACCACCGATGCGGCGGGGAACCACCAGCTGCCACGGCATCACCTGCTGCTGTATGCGGACCTGCAGGTCGACCCGCTGGGGGAGCCCGCGGTCCGCGACCGGCTGACTGCGGCGTTCACCGCACTGACAGCGGCGTACCGGTGGGGGCCGGAGGGGCTGCTGTTCACCGTGGGGTACTCCCCGGCGTACTTCCGTCGACACTACGGCCGCCCGCCGGAGGGGGTCGACCTGCCGCCACCCCGGCGGCTGTCACCGTTCGAGACGCCCACCTTCGACCAGCACGACCTGCTCATCCATCTCGCGAGCGACCGGGCGGATGCGGTCACCGGGGCCGAGGCGGCGCTGCGGGGCCAGCAGGCGACGGTGAACGGACGGGAGGCACCGGTGGCGATCGATGACCTGCTCGGGCGCATCCAGCGACGGACGGGGTTCGTGGGCGCAGGGATGCCCGCGGAGCGGCAGTCTGACCTCGTCGGCATCCCCGACGATGATCCCGTGCCGGAGGCGGCACCGCTGTTCATGGGCTTCATGACGGGCTTCCGGCAGAACCAGGCGACGGAGGCGGCCGTGGAGCTGACCGACGGTCCGTTCCGCGGCGGCACCACGCTGGCCCTGGCGAACATCCGGCTCTCGCTGGATGCGTGGTACACCGAGAACAGCCACGCCGAGCGGGTCGCGAAGCTGTTCTCACCCACCCACGCCGCCGAGGGGGCCGTCCCCGGGGTGGGCCGGGCCCTCGGTGATGACAACGGTGTCACCCCCGCGATCGTCGATGCGATCGATGCCGATGCGGGGACGGTGGGGGTGGTGGGCCACGCACAGAAGGCGGCGCGGGCGAACCGCACCGCGGGGGGTGAGCCACTCACGCTCCGCCGTCACTTCGAGTCGACCGATGACGGGGTCGCAAGCCTGCACTTCCCCTCGTATCAGCGGGAGATCTCCCGCTTCGAGGCGGTGACCGAGGCGATGAACGGCACCGACATCGCCGCCGCGCACCCGCAGGTGCGCCAGCGGGTCAACAACGGGATCCTGCGCTACATGTTCGTGCGGTCGCGGGGGAACTTCCTGATCCCACCGCGACACCAGTGGGCGCTCCCGACGCCGACGGGGTGATCGCCTACGTCCCGGTCAGCGCCGCCTCGACCGTCGAGAGCCGGTAGTCCGCCAGGGGGGTCCCGTCGATGAAGATCATGGGGGTGCGGTCGACCCCGATCGCCGCAGCGTCCGCCCGGGACGCGTCGACCACCGCGCGGTACTGGTCGGTCGCCGCGGCGATCGCCGGCGGACACGGGTCGACGCCGACGGCGGTCGCCGCATCCTCCACCGCCTCCAGCCCCTGCTCGCGGAAGCGGGACTGCTCGCGGAACACCGCCGAGACGAACGCGAAGAAGCGCCTCTCATCGGCCATCGCCTGGACCGCTCGGGCTGCGGAGGCGATGCGGTAGGACCACTCGCTGACGGGGATGGGGTAGTCGTGGTACCGGTACCGGAGCCGGCCGGGGTCGATGTGGCGCCGTTGGATGCTGGGGAACACCTCCTCGGTGTAGGTGCGGCAGTGGCCGCAGGCGAAGTCCTCGTACACATCCATCACCACCGGTGCATCCGGGTCACCGAGCTGGGGGGTCGGCAGCGCCACATCCGGTGCGGCCGCCGCGTCAGCACACGCCGCCGGTGGGTCGAGCCGGGTGAGGCCCGCCTCGTCGGACCCGCCCAGACACCCCGCGAGCGCCGCACCGGCGGTCATGATGCTCAGCCGCAGCGCCGCACGTCGAGAGGGCATGATCCTACTCACGAGGGGTGCGATATCACGGTTGTGCTGTCGCCCACCGAATCACGGCGCTTTTGCCGCCACTCCGGCTGAGGCAACCATGAGCTTCGAGGAAGATGCGCGCGTGATCCTGCACGACAAGCACAGCGAGTTCGACGGCGACGAGGGGACGGTCACCCAGGTGGTCGAGACGATGTTCGGTGATGCGACGTACACGGTCAGCTTCGAGGAGGGTCAGGAGGTCGGCGTCGGCGAGGACCAGCTCGAGGCGGTCGAGTAGGCCCAGCAGATGTCCGCGTGGCCGCTGCACTACCTGGACATCAGGGCGTTCGCATACGCCACCGAGGACGGTGCACGGGTCACGGAGGCGGTGCGGACGGTGGTGGGAGCGTCAGCCCCCATCGAGGAGACCCCGTCGACGGGACATGGGGGGGCGCCCATCACGATCCTGCACGCGCGCATCGAGCAGAGCGCCGCGGTCGCGGAGGTGATCACACAGCTCGAGGGGGTGTTCGAAGTCGCACCCACCGCACTGGGTGCACGCATCACGGCTGACGCCGAGCTGCACCTGTCGGTGGACAAGCAGGCCGCATGCACCGGGACCGTCCGGCCTGGTGATGGTATCGCGATCCGATGCAAGCTCGAGGCCTACCCCGCGACCAGGGCGAACGCGACCGCAGCCGCCACACCCCTCATCGATCACCTGGTCAGCTCGTCCACTTGATCGAGCAGCCCCGTGATGGGGTCGGCTCCACCGGGATGGGATCGCCCGCGATCACCGCCTCGGCCGCCTCCCGCATCTCGAAGCGCTCCGGTGTCGCCGCAGGGCCCATCGCATCATCGATCCGCGAGTGCAGCGCGAGCGTGAGACCCGCATCGGTCACCCGGAAGAGGAACGGGTCAGGGGTGCACACCGCATCGTAGGCCCGCGCGGTCTCCTGGGTCGCATCACGGAGGTACGCGTCGAAGCGGACCTCGCCCGCCTGCACCCGCTCGCGCATGCGCTCGAAGGAGTCCTCGGGCTTCTCCGATGCATCGTTCGGATTGATACCCACCACCGCGAGCCCATCGACCTCCGTCGCGAGCGTGTTGAGCGCGGGACGCTTCGCCTCTGCGTAGGGGCAGTGGTTGCAGGTGAAGACCACCAGCACCGCCTCCGCATCGGTGAACGTGGCCGGCGTGTACTGCTGACCGTCGGTCCCCGGTAGCTCGAAGTGCGGGGCCTGTTCGCCCTCCGACAGCGTCGATGAGGATGCGACGAGTGTCATGCCCTGAGATGGTCCCCCACACGGAATAGGCCTTACTCGACCGTGACCAGCACGATCGCGAGTGCGGCGAACCCGATCGCCAGGAGCTTCTGTGGGGTGACGGGCTCGGCGAGGACCACGAAGCCGATGACGGAGCTGACGACGAGGAACAGCCCGAAGATCGGGGTGACGACACTGACGGGTCCCAGCGCGAGCGCCTCGTAGTAGCTCAGGATGCCCACGGTGAGGGCGATCCCCCCCGCGATGACGTACACCATCTTGCCGTGGCTGAGGTAGCCCGTCAGCGTGTCTCCGCTGGCGATCACCACCGCGAGCGAGCCGATGACCAGCAGGAGGTTGGTGTAGAAGGAGACGACCGCCGCAGGCATACCATCCGGGGTCGCGGCCGCGATGCGGACCAGCGGGGGGACGAAGGCGTACGCGAGCATCGCGATCACCGCGAAGTGGATGTACTGCATACCCCATGGACCGCTGGCGGCTGGTTGATGATTTCGGTCGGCTCACCGGCATCAACAACGTCAAATGAGCCCCCACCACTCATGAGATAGGAGATGACGATGACCTCAGAGCTACTCGAGACCCTCCTGGCGGACGCCCGACAGAGCAGCGCCGACATCGCGCGGCAGCTGGAGACCGACGCAGGGTCGGTGGAGGCAGCGATCGAGGAGCTCGAGACAGCAGGCATCGTCAAGGGGTATCAGGCGGTCGTCGACTGGCGGAAGACCGACCAGCCACGGGTCCGCGCGGAGGTCGAGCTCAACGTCGAGCTGGACCGCGAGACGACCTACGCGGAGATCGCCGCGCGCATCGCCCGGTTCCCCGAGGTGGCGTCGCTGCGGCTGATCTCCGGCAGCTACGACTTCGCGGTGGATGTGGAGTCAGACTCCATGCAGGCGGTCTCACAGTTCGTCGCCGATCAGATCGCGCCGATCCCCGAGGTGACGCAGACGGTGACGCACTTCGTGATGGAGACGTACAAGGAACGCGGCATCTACTTCGACGATACCGACGAGGACGACCGGCTCACGATCACGCCATGAGCGAGCAGCGTCCGCGGGATGGCCGGATCAGTGCCCGTGCTGCGGCGACGCCGCCGTCGGGCATCCGCCGCTACTTCGAGCTCGCCGCGGAGATGGATGAGGTCATCTCGCTGGGCGTCGGCGAGCCCGACTTCTCTGCGCCCTGGGCGGCGCGGATGGCCGCGATCGCCGCGCTCGAACAGGGCAAGACGTCCTACACGGCCAACCGTGGGGACCGCACGCTCCGTGGGGCCGTCGCGGAGTATCTCACCCGCTTCGATCTGGGGTACGACCCCGACGCGGAGCTGCTGGTGACGACCGGTGCGTCCGAAGCGCTCGACCTGGCGATGCGGGTGCTGGTCGACCCGGGGGACGTCGTCGCCATCCCCCAGCCGACGTACATCTCGTACGTCCCCACCGCCGAGCTCGCCGGTGCGGAGGTGCTGGCCGTCGAGACGTCCGCGGAGATGGCCTTCGAGCTCACCCCCGAGGCGTTGGACGCAGCGGGTGCTGCGGCGGCGGATGTGCTCATCCTCTGCTATCCGAACAACCCCACCGGGGCGGTGATGGACCGTGAGGCGCTCGTCCCGATCGCCGAGTACGCCGTCGAACACGACATCACCGTGGTCTCCGATGAGATCTACGCGGAGCTGCGGTACGATGGCCGGCACACCTCGATCGCAGCGCTGCCGGGCATGCGTGAGCGCACCGTGGTGATCAACGGCTTCTCGAAGGCGTACGCGATGACGGGGCTGCGGCTGGGGTATGCGGCCGGACCGGCGCCGCTGATCGGTGCGATGAACCGGATCCACCAGTACACCATGCTGTCAGCACCCACGACAGCCCAGCATGCGGCACTGGGCGCCCTGAGGGCCTCGGGTGACGTCGTCAGCGAGATGCGCAGCGCGTTCGACAAGCGGCGGCGGTACGTGGTCGACCGGTTCGCGGAGCTCGGGATGCCGACCGCCGCACCACGCGGGGCCTTCTACGTCTTCCCCCGCTGCCCCGCCGACCTGGCGGATGATGCGGTCTTCGCCGAGGAGCTGCTGACCGCACAGCAGGTCGCGGTGGTGCCCGGACGGGTCTTCGGTGCGGGCGGCAGTGGGCACTGTCGCGTCTCATACGCCTCCTCCATGCGGGAGCTGCGCGAGGCGCTGGACCGGATCGAGACGTTCCTCGCAGATCACTGAGTCCCGACGGTGTAGTTCGGCGCCTCGTCGGTGATCATCACATCGTGCGCGTGGCCCTCGGTCTGCCCCGCAGCCGAGACCCGCACGAACGCCGAGCGACTGCGGAAGCTGGGGATGTCCGCCGCCCCGACGTAGCCCATCCCTGACTGCATCCCACCCGTCAGCTGCCGCAGCTCCGCGGCGAGTGGGCCCTTGTAGGGTGTCGCCGCCTCGACACCCTCGGGGACGAAGTTCTCGACCTCCCCGTCGTCCTCCCGGAGGTAGCGACCCGCACCACCGGTGGTCATCGCCCCCACCGAGCCCATCCCGCGGTACTGCTTGTACCGCTTACCGTTCATGCTGATCACCCGACCGGGGGCCTCATCGGTGCCCGCGAGGTACGAGCCGAGCATCACCGCATCCGCCCCGGCGGCGATCGCCTTGATCGCATCGCCGGAGTAGCGGATACCCCCATCGGCGATCACCGGGACGTCATACTCGGTGGCGACGTCGGCGACCTCGGCGATGGCGGTGATCTGGGGCATCCCCGCACCGGAGACCACGCGGGTGGTGCAGATCGACCCCGGCCCGATGCCCACCTTCACCCCATCCGCCAGCGGACAGACCGCCTCGGCGGCCTCACGTGTCCCGATGTTGCCGATGACCACGTCGGCATCGATGCGGTCGACGATCTCCGCGGCGGTGTCGACGACGTTCAGGTTGTGCGCATGTGCACAGTCGATGAAGACCACGTCTGCACCCGCGGCGTCCGCTGCCTCTGCCCGCTCGACCTCGAAGGGGCCCACCGCCGCGCCGACGCGCAACCGTCCCGCCGCATCACGGGCCGCGTCGGGGTATGCGCGGCGCTGGAGGATCGACTGCATCGTCACGAGCCCGACGAGCTCATCCGCCCCGTCGACGATGGGCACTCGCTCGATCTTGTGGTCGTACATCAGCTCCAGTGCATCCCGGGTCGCGATGCCCACCTCCGCGGTGATGACCTCATCCGTCATCGCCGTCTGCACCGCATCTGACTCTGCCACCTCGAGATACGGCCGGATGTCGGTCCCCGAGATGATCCCCAGCACGCGGTCCGCATCGTCGACGACGGGCGCACCTGAGACGCCCGCCTCCTCCATCATCCGGTCGACCTCTGCGATCGTCTGGTCCGGAGCGGCCGTCACGACGTCCTCGCGTCTGATCACCAGCTCATCGGCACGCTTGACCGCGCTGATCTGCGCCTCCATCGTCGAGATGTCCATGTTGCGATGCAGCACACCGAGTCCGCCATGGTGTGCCATCGCGATCGCCATCGCGGCCTCGGTGACGGTGTCCATCGCCGCAGAGAGGATCGGGATGTTCAGACTGATCGATCGCGTCACACGTGTGCTGAGGTCGGCGGTGTCCGGTTCGACCCGCGACTCCATCGGCCGCAGCAGCACGTCGTCGAACGTCAGGCTGGGGGGTGCCTGCAGCTTCTGCGTGTAAGATCCGGGGGAGGGGGGTGTCGCCATATAAACGGTGCACAGGCGGGCTCAAAAAAGATTGCGTGCCCACGCAGGACGTGTGCAATCGGGTCTCACACAATCATTAAGACGGGAAACCGTCTTGTCTGAGCATGGACTCACCCAGTCCCACTGCAGTCGGTACCGTCGAGCGAGCGCCCGCACTGGCGCCCTCGACATTTACACCGGTGCCACCGCTGCAGGTCAAACCCCGGCTGCGGGGCAGGGCTGGATGGGCCGATGACGACCGACCCCACGTCGGTCGACCGCCGGTGTCCGCCGGTCGTTGATGTGTCATGAGCATCTCGCGGCATCCGGTCGCCCTCAGACTCGAACAGCGGGTGGGCCGCTCGACGCGCCTGTTGGCGACGGTCATGGGGCTCCCCCTGCTCGATGGCATCTTCATCGCACTGCTGGTCACCGGGGCGCTGGACTCACCGCTGGCGATCGTCGAGGCGGGGCTGCTCATCTTCGGGGGATCGGCCACCGTCGCGGTCATCCTCGCTGAATCCGACGCATCGCGCCGTGACCAGCTGGTCGCGATCGTCGCCATCGGCGCACTGCTGATCCCCGTGGCGGTCGTCGAGGCGGCGCTGGCGACGAGCCTGACGAGCATCATCGACTTCGGCATCTTCCAGCGGTTCGCCGGCGTGGTGATCCTCGCGATCGCCGCGAGGACCGCCTCTGCGGCGATCGGGCAGCACCTGCCGGCGCCGGTGCTGATCATCGCGCTGGGGCTGCTCGCGAGCGTCGACCTCACCGCTCCGACGGTGGTGATCAGCACCGACCCGATGCTGATGCTCACCGCAGCCGCCGCAGCGGCTGTGGGCGTGGTCTTCGCGCTGGGCGTGGCCGCCTTCGCCCCGCAGCTGCGGTATCATGTCGACCTCGAACGGTTCCGCTTCGGCAGCGCGATCGCCCTGGGGATGCTCGCACTCGACGTGGTGGGGATCCTCCCCACGGAGGCGCCGGTCGCACTGGGCGTACTGGTGGTGACGGCGCTGCTGGCGTACACGCCGGGTGGAGATGAGCGTCGACCGACCGCCGTCACCCTGCGCGGACAGGCGGAGGACCCGCCGGTCGAGCCGCGTGCACCGTGGCTGTGAGCGGGGATTCCGCAACGGCTAAACCTCCCTTGCATCAAGCGACGGGTGCGAGGGGCCGTGGCCAAGCCCGGCATGGCGACTGACTCCAGAGGCCACGCGTCAGGTGACGACACTCCAGACTGATATACCGAGGAACCGGATGATCACCGGGACCGATGACGACCCTCTGGGGTTCCGATTGGCGCACACCGGAGATATCAGTCGATCGGGGGTTCAAATCCCTCCGGCCCCATCTGCGAGTGACCGCAGCCTCAGCCGTCGCCCTCGACGGCGGCCGCCGGCCCGGCCAGCACCACCCCATCCCCCGTCGCCCGACACTCCTCGAGCGCATGCTTGGCCGCATAGCCCGCCGCCTGGGCGGTGCTCGCGGTGCCGACGCCCACCTTGAGGACGACCCCCGTCTCCGCCTCCACCACATCGATGACATCGGCGTACGCCGCGGCGTCGAGGTCGGGGACGACGGCGATCATGTTGTCCCCGCCGACGAAGAAGCTCAGGCCCCCGTACTCTGCCCGCAGATAGCGCATGAGGCTCGCGTACGCCTGCTCGATCTCGATGAACGTGTCATACGCGTTCAGCTGGTCGGTGAACCGTCCGGTCGCATCGTTCACGTCGAAGTGGGCGATGTGCACATCATCTGCGGAGTGGAGGCCCACCGGCAGGGGCTCACCCGCGAGGACCTCCGTCCGACGGTGATCCTGGGCGGAGCCGGCCGCCTGCAGCTGGGTGGTCGCGACCTCGAGGGCGGTCACCGGGCTCGGGTCGTGTGCGGTCGCCAACGAGACGGTCACGGGGAAGCGGTTACCGACCGATCGCTGCAGCCGCTGGAGGGTCTCCCCGTCCAGCCCGTTGGTCACCATCACCATGTTGTCGAAGCGGGTGAAGAAGATGTAGCCCCCGCGAGAGCCCACGAACTGTGCGATGTCGGCGTACAGCCGGGACTGCAGCGTCTGGAGGTCCATCTCCGCACGGGGGTGCGGGGTCACGGTCCACGGACCGTAGTTGTCGATCTGCACGAGGGTCAACTGGACGTTGCTCACAGGCGAGGCTTGGTGGGGGTGTACTTGCGTCTTATTGTCCCATCCGTCGGATGCATCCCGCGGATGAGATGGGGGACCGCGGTGTTCAAACCGCTGACGCGGTGACCCCTTTCATGCCACCGGCAGGGGTCATCTTCGACATCGATGGGACCGTCCTCCGGGGGACACGCGCACTCCCGGGCGCCACCGAGGCGATCGCGACCTGTCGGCGGGAGGAGATTCCGGTCCGCTTCGTCACCAACAACCCCACCGCGCAGCCGGCGAGCTACGTCGACCGCTTCGCGACCGCGGGCATCGACGTGCGCGAGGAGGAGGTGCTCACCGCGGGGGCGGCGACGGTCCGGCTGCTCAGGCGCGATCACCCGGATGCGGCGGTGGGCGTCATCGGCGCGGAGTCCCTCCGCGAGCAGCTCCGGGCAGCGGCGCTGGATGTGCGACCGCTGAGCGACCCGGTGGAGGTGCTGGTCGTCTCCATCGACCGCGAGTTCCACTACGACACCCTCGTGCGTGCACAGACGCTGCTGGCCGACGCGGCGGTGCGGTTCATCGGGACCGACCCGGACATGGTCATCCCTGCGGCAGCCGGGGCGCGTCCGGGGTCGGGGGCGATGATCCATGCGGTCGCCGGGGTCACCGGGCGTGAACCCAACGCGATCTGTGGCAAGCCATCGGCGATGATGCGGTCGATGGTGCTGGAGGCCTTCGACGCATCCCCGGAGTCCCTGGTCGTCGTGGGTGACCGACTGGACACCGACATCGCCCTCGGGGCGGGCGCAGCCATGCGGACGGTGCATGTCACCACGGGTGTCGCCTCGGAGGCGCCCGCGGGGGTCACCCCGGACCGGACGATCGACAGCCTCGAGACACTCACCGACGGCTGGTGAACCGCCGCATCATCCCACCGTCAGCTGCTCGCCGACCCCCAGCGGGTGCACCCGCACGTCACTGTGAGCGGTGATCGTCGAGACCGCCGCATCCAGGTCCACCTCGATCGGTGGGAAGGTCCCGTGGTGGATGGGGATCACCGCCTCCACCCCCAGCCATGCCGCGGCCACAGCCGCCTGCTGGGGCCCCATCGTGTAGTGATCACCCACCGGGAGTGCGGCCACATCGGGCCGGAGGTACGCACCGATGACGTCGCGCATCTCGGACATCAACCCCGTATCACCCGCATGGTACAGCGTGGTGACCGTGGGGTCGGCCTCGAGCTGGGGCGCTCGCGTGCCGATGCAGAACCCCACGGGCATCCCCAGCGAGCGGGTGTGGTCGGTCCCACCGCTGTTGGTGTGGTCGGCCCGGACCATCGTGACGTGCAGCTCTCCACAGCGGACCGTCCCGCCGATGTTCATGTCGATCGTGTCGGAGACCCCATGCTGCTGCTCGAGGTAGTCCACGAGCTCCGGCACGGCCACGATTGTCGCGTCGCTGAACGCATCGATCGCGCCGATGTGGTCGGCATGCCCATGGGTCACGAGGACGTACTCCGGGCTGAGCTCGGAGGCGGGGTCCCCGGTGACGTCCGGATGCCCGAAGAACGGGTCGATCAGCAGGCTGGTCCCCACCGCATCGACCGCGAGCGTGGAGTGGCCGTAGTATGTGAGCTCCATGTGGACGACACGGCCCGTGGATGGCTTGAAGTCTCTGCCGGGGGCCGATGGGACACTGTTTAATCACCGTCCGCCGGAGTGGATGCATGCAGCCGCGCGACCTCACCACACACTCCCCGTACGTCCCCGGTCGGGGCATCGAGGAGGTCGCACGCGAGCTGGGACGACAGCCGGAGGACCTGATCAAGCTGTCGGCGAATGAGAACCCCCTGGGGGCACCCCCGGCGGCCCTGCAGGCGCTTGCTGAGGCCACCGAGGCCGTCAGCAGCTACCCCAAGTCTGCGGTGGTCGACCTGCGTGCGGCGGTGGCCGAGCACCTCGGGGTCGATGCGGCGCAGGTGTGGCTGGCCGCCGGTGCGGATGGGGCGATCGACTACCTCCACCGGGCGATGCTGCGGCCGGATGAACGGGTCCTGGCACCCGACCCGGGCTTCGCATACTATGCGATGTCCGCGCGCTACCACCACGGCGGGGTCGACACGTACGCGCTCACAGCCGCGGATGACTTCACCCAGACACCCGCGGCCGTCCTGCAGGCGTATGACGGCCAGCGGCTGGTGTTCCTCACGACACCGAACAACCCCACCGGGACCGAGCTGACGCCCACACAGATCCGCGAGGTCGCCGCGGGGGTCGGACCGGAGACGCTCGTCGTGATCGATGAGGCGTACGGGGAGTTCAGCGACCACCCCAGCATGGCCGAGGCGGTGGATGCGCTCGGCAACATCGCCGTCCTGCGGACGTTCTCGAAGGCCTATGGGCTGGCGGGGCTGCGCATCGGCTATGCGATCGTCCCGCCCTCGCTCGCAGATGCGTACGCCCGGGTGAACACCCCCTTCGCGACGAACCACCTCGCGTGCCACGCCGCGCGCGCCGCCCTCGGTGACACCGCCCACCTCCAGGAGACGGTCGCGACCGTCCGCCGATCACGTGAGCTGCTGCAGGCGGAGCTCAGCGCCCACACCTGGCCATCGGGTGGCAACTTCGTGCTGGCGGACGTCGGCGCGGCGACCGCGGTGACCGAGGCGGCACAGGAGGCGGGGGTGATCCTGCGTGATGCGACGAGCTTCGGCCTGCCGGGGTGTGTCCGCATCAGCTGTGGCACCGTCGAGGAGACCGAGCGTGCGATCGCGACGCTCGAGTCGATCCTGGCGGGGTGACCGATGCAGGTGGCACTCACCGGCACACCGGGCGTCGGCAAATCGACGGTCGGCGCGGCGCTCGCTGGCCGGGGAGCGATCCCCGTCCACGAGCTGGAGACGGCGACCGTCGAGGCGGGGTATGCGGTGGGCACCGACGAGGCCCGCCAGTCGGTGATCGCCGACCTCAGCCGCCTCCGGGGGTGGGCCGCCTCGCGCGAGGGGGTGATCGTCTCACACCTCGCCCATCACCTCGAGCCCGACCGCGCCATCGTGCTGCGGTGTCACCCCACGGAGCTGGCTCAGCGGCTCACCGCGGTGGACCGGACGCCGGAGGCGATCGGCGAGAACTGTGAGGCGGAGGCGCTCGACCTCATCCTGGCGGAGGCCGTGGCGGCGCTGGGGGCCCCGGCGGTCGCGGAGGTCGACACGAGCGGGCGTCCGCCCGAGGCGGTCACAGAGGAGGTGGCGGCCCTCGTGACGGGCAGCTGGAGGCCCTCGGCGGGCACCGTCGACTTCAGCGGGGTCCTATGACGCTGGACCGACTGCGGCCACTGGCCGACCGGGCACTGGGGCCGTGGGTGCGCCTTGCGGGGTGGGCGGGACTCACCCCCGATGGGGTCTCGATCATCGCCTTCGCGATGGCGGTCGTGGCTGCGGTGGCGTTCCTGCTCGCGACCCCCCGGTGGTACGCCGTGGGCGCCCTGGCGGTGTTCCTCAACGGGTGGCTGGACCTCGTGGACGGGGCCCTCGCACGGGTCGAGGGCTCTGAGGCCGCCGAGGGGGACCTCCTGGACCATGTGCTGGACCGGTATGCGGACCTCATCATCATCGGTGCGCTCGCCGCAGGGATCGAGGCCTATGCGGTGGGACTGCTGGCGGTCACGGGGGTGCTGATGACCTCCTACATGGGCACCCAGATCCAGGCGGTCGGCCTCGGGCGGGCCTACGGGGGGCTCATCGGGCGTGCGGACCGGCTGGCACTCGTGGTGGCCGCGAGTGCGCTCGTCGCACTGGGGGTCACCAGCGTCGCAGGGGTGGGACTGCTGTGGCTGCTGTTGGTCGGCTTCGGGGTGGTCGGACACCTCACCGCGGTGCAGCGCTTCGCCGATGGCTGGCGGCGCCTGTAGGGAGCGTCGTCGAGTTTATACAACCGGCTGGGCTACGGGTGACATGGCCCACTGTGAGATGTGTGGCGGAGAGCATGCATCGCTCACGAAGGTGAAGATCGAGGGGGCGACCCTCCAGCTGTGCGAGCAGTGCAAGGGGTTCGGGACGGAGGTGCATGAGCCCGATGCGGCGACGCAGTCGACGAACAAGTACTCCACCGACCAGCGGACGACCACCGAGGCGCCGTCCACCACGACCCGGGCCGAGCGCCCCCGGCGTGACATGTTCGATACGATGCCCGAGATCGCCACCGACTACGATGCGCAGATCCGGGAGGCCCGTGAGGACCTCGGGCTGAGTCAGGAGGAGCTCGCCGGGCAGCTCAACGAGAAGGCGTCGCTGATCCGCAAGCTCGAGCGGGGGTCGATGCTACCCGATGACCGCGTCCGCAAGAAGCTGGAGCGGGCGCTCGACATCTCCCTGCTGGAGGGGGGTGCGGACGTGGAGACGGACTGGAGCGGGTCGGCCTCGACGACGACCACGCTCGGGGATGTGGTCAAACGCGGCGACTGACCGAACACAACCGCTTTACTGACCTCCGAGTGAACACATCGCATGCACATCGTGCTGAATCTGAAGGCGTACGCGTGTGACGCCGCGGCGCTCGCGCAGACCGCGGTCGAGCAGGCCTCCGATGACGTGCCCATCACCGTGGCCCCCCAGGCGCCGGAGATCGCAGCCGTCGCAGCGGCCGGGGCGGACACCTGGGCCCAGCACGTCGACCCGATCGCACACGGCAGCCACACCGGGACGGTCCACCCCGGCGTCGCCGCCGCGGTGGGTGCGACGGGGACGCTGCTGAATCACTCCGAGCGCCGCCTCCGGCTGGCCCAGATCGACACGGCGATCGCCGCCGCACAGCGTGCGGGGCTGCGCACCTGCGTGTGTGCGAACACGCCCGCACAGACCGCAGCTGTCGCCGCCTTGGGGCCGGATGTCGTCGCGATCGAGCCCCCGGCGCTGATCGGGGGGGATGTGTCGGTGGCGACCGCAGACCCGGATGTCGTGCGAGATGCGGTGACGGCGGCCGCAGATGTCGATCCGTCGGTCGCGGTCTACTGTGGCGCCGGCGTGTCGACGGCCGCTGATGTGACCGCCGCGGGGGAGCTGGGCACCGAGGGCGTGCTGCTCGCGTCCGGGGTGGCCACGGCGGCCGACCCCGCAGCCGCCCTCGCCGCGCTCATCCCCGCCTAGGGGCCGTCGAACCCATCGAGGGAGGTCTGGCCCCGACGCCGGGGGCGCTCCGGGCGGTCGGTGGGTGCAGACCACCCCTGCAGGTCCGCCTGGTCCGTCGGCGCGAACGAGAGGTTCGAGACCCGGACGCCCACCTTGCGGACCGTCGCGCCGTGGAACTCCTCGAGCAGCTCCAGTGCGACCGTGCGCACCAGCGTGGGGTCGTCGACGGGGCCACCGAGGCTCCGCTCGCGGGTGTTGATCTCGAAGGGGGGTGTGACGAGCTTGATGCCGATCGTGCGGTACAGCGCCCCCTTCTGCTGTGCGCGATCGGCGACGGCGGCGGCCAGCTCCCCGACGGCCGCGGTGACCGACGCGACGTCATCCGTCGGCGGCATGGACCGCTCCCGCGAGAGGCTCTTCGGAGCACCCGTCGGCTCGACCACACGGGGGTCGATGCCGCGCGCACGCTGCTGCAGCTCCGTGCCGCGGGTGCCGAACAGCCGCGTGATGACCGGCGGGTCCACCACGGCCAGGTCACCGACCGTCGCGACCGACCGCTCGCGGAGCTCCCGCGCGGAGACGGGACCGATGCCGTGGAGGTCCTCGATCGGCAGCGGTGCGAGGAACGCGGCGGCCTCCCCCGGGGGGACGACGACCAGCCCCTCGGGCTTGTCATGGTCAGAGGCGATCTTCGCGGTGGCCATGTTGGCGGCGACCCCGATGCTCGCGGGCACCCCCACCTCCGCGGCGAGCTCCTCCTGGAGGGCCGCGGCGAACGCACCGGGGGCCTCGGCCCCGCCGCCCCATGACGTCTGTGAGCTCACATCCAGGTACGCCTCGTCGATGCTGACCTCGCGGATGATGTCCGCCCGCTCCCGCAGCAGCTGCTTGACCGCCTCGGCGACCCCGCGATAGTACTCCAGGTCGACCGGGCGGTAGATGCCCGTGGGGGTCTCCGGCTCGTCCGCCTCGCGCGGGAGCCGCGCGAGCGCCTGATCGATCGGTTGCGCCGAGTGCACCCCGTGTGCCCGCGCCTCGTAGGAGGCGGTCGCGACGGCACCACCGTCATCCCCCGGGTGGTACCCCATCCCGATCACCAGCGGCTCCCCCTCGAGCTCGGGCGCCCGGAGCCGCTCGCATGAGGCGTAGAAGCAGTCCATGTCGACGTGGAGGATCACCCGGTCGACGTCGGAGGTGGTCGTCGTCCCCGGCAGCGTCTGGTCCTGCATGGGTGGCACCGGTCACTTGAGCCGTTCGCGCAGGAAGCTCGGGTGGGCCGCGGTGACCCCATCGATCGAGAGGATCGTCTCGCTGATCACATCACCCACCGCGTCCCCGTCGGCGGCGCGGACCTCCGCCATGAGCATGTGATCGCCCGAGGAGCTGTACAGCGACTGCACCTGGGGGACCGACCGGAGCGCACGGCTCACCGCCACGTACTGGTCGGACTCCACATCCACCCCCACCAGCGCGATCGTCGTGGTCACGAGCTTCTTGGGGTCGAGGTCCGCGGAGTAACCCACGATGACGCCCTCGGACTCCAGCTGGGCGATGTACTTCCGTGCGGTCGGCTTCGAGACATCGGCCGCAGCGGCGATGTCGCCGACCGACGCCTTCGCATCCGCCTCGAGTGCGGCGAGGATGCGCTCGGCTGTCGATGCTGATTCCATAACAAATGTTCGACGGACGCGAAAAATATCTTGCGCACCCGCAAGCGGGTGCGGGCTCAGCGGTGGCGGTCGAGGAACAGGTCGTAGCTGCGCTCCCACTCGTAGGAGCTGTCGAAGTAGCGCTCGGCCAGCGGCTCCTCCGGCATGTCCCCGCGCGCCATCTTCTCCTGCTGGTACGACGGTCGGTCGGGGTCGTGGTAGTAGCGACCGGTGAGGACCGTCCCCTCGTGCAGCAGGTCCTCGGTCTCGAACATCATCGCCGCCGCACTCGTGCGGTCGTGGATGTCGATCTCGTACTCATCGGACTCGTTGATGTCGATGTACGGCACGTACTGCCGCGCGTCCTTGTTCCAGGTGGGACACTGCGTCAGGAAGTCGATGTGGGCGAACCCCTCATGCGAGATCGCCTCGACGAGGATGTCCCGCGCCTGGTTGGGGTTCACCGCGGCGGTGCGTGCGATGAACGACGCCCCCGCGTTCAGCGACATCGACAGCGGCCGCACCGGGTCCTTCGCGGAGCCATGCGGCTGCGTCTTCGACTCATGGCCCTTGGGGGATGTCGGAGACGTCTGCCCCTTCGTCAGCCCGAAGATCTCGTTGTTGAAGACGATGTAGGTGATGTTGTGGTTCTCCCGGGCGCTGTGCATGAGGTGGTTGCCACCGATCCCGTAGCCATCCCCATCACCGCCCGCGGCGATCACCGTCAGCCCGTCGTTCGCCAGCTTCGCCGCACGGGCGATCGGCAACGACCGCCCGTGCAGGGTGTGGAAGCCGTAGGATTCGAAGTAGCTGTTGAGCTTCCCCGAGCACCCGATCCCCGTCGACAGGAGGATCTCATCGGGGGACAGCCCCAGCTCCGTCGCCGCCCCCTTCAGCGCCTTGAGGACACCGAAGTCACCACATCCCGGACACCACGTCGCCTGGGGCTCGAGCTCCGGCGTGAATGATGTCTGGTCGAACTCTCCCTCTCCGTCTATCGCACTAAATGCACTCATGATCAGTCACCTGCTGCGGGGACGTGCCGCGGTTGGTTGCCGCCCATCTCGACGGAGTCATCGATGATCGATGCGACGCCATCGACGATCTCCTGTGGTTCGAACGGGTTGCCGTTGTACTTGAGGAGGCTCTCGAGGCGGTCACCGTGGACGCCCAGCTCACGCTGGATGAGCCCCCGGAACTGCCCCGTGGCGTTCATCTCGACGACGATCGCGGTGTCGACGCCCTCGATGAACGACCGCACGGATGCGACGGGGAACGGTGCGAGCTCGGAGACCCCCAACATCTCGACGGGGGTGCCCGCGTCGGTGAGCATCTCCACCGCCTCGCGGACCGTCCCCTTCTGCGAGCCGAAGGTCAGGATGCCCACGCTCGCGGTGGACTCGCCGTGGTGGACGTTGCGCGTCTCCGCATCCTCGTCCAGGTGCGCGCGGATCGCCGCGAGCTTCTGCATGCGGCGGTCCACCTGGGCGACACGGTTGTCGGGGTCCTCCGAGATGTGCCCCGCGGGCATGTGCTCGTTGCCCGTCGCGAGGTAGCGCCCACCCTCCTGGCCGGGGATCGATCGCGGGCTGACCCCGTCATCGACCTCATGCTGGAACCGGTAGAACTTGCCCGAGGGATCATGGGGCGCATCGGCCAGCTCGGCCTCCGTGAGCGTCGACCCGAGCGAGGGGTTCGGATCGGCGTCGAACACGCTCGCGGGGACCGACTGGAGTTCCCCCCCGTTCTTCTGGTCGTACAGGACGATCGCGGGGATCTGGTACTCGTACGCCACCTGGAACGCCTTGCGGGTCTGCTCGTACGCCTCGACGGCGTCGCCCGGGGCGAAGACCACCCGGTGTGAGTCCCCCTGCGAGGTGTAGAGGGTGTGCTCGAGGTCGGCCTGCTCCGGCTTCGTGGGCATCCCCGTGGAGGGGCCCGCCCGCATCGCCTCGAGCAGCACCACCGGCGTCTCGGTCATCTCCGCGAGCCCAAGCGGCTCGGACATGAGTGCGAAGCCTCCGCCGGAGGAGCCCGACATCGCCTTCACACCCGCATGCGAGGCGCCGACGGCCAGCGCTGCCGCGGCGATCTCATCCTCGACCTGCTCGGAGATCCCGCCGACCTGGGGGAGGTTCTGCGACATGATCGTGAACACCTCCGTCCACGGCGTCATCGGGTAGCCGGCGATGAACCGACAGCCCTCATCGAGCGCGCCGTACGCGATCGCATCAGAGCCCGACATGAGCACCTGATCGCCTGCGTCCCCGTCACTGGGGAGCTCGATGCCCGGTGCATCCACATCGTACTCGCTGCGGACGGTCTCGAACGCATCATCGAACACCTCCAGGTTCGGCTCCAGGATCTTCGTCGGCATCGCATCCGACATCAACCCGGTGATCACCTGGGGCTCGATGCCGGCGATCGCGCAGGTCACGGCCACACCCGCCGTGTTGCGCATGACCTCCCGACCGTGCTCACGGGCGATCGACCGCAGGTCGACCGGATACACGTGCCAGCCGTGTGCGTCGACCTGTGCGTCGAAGTCGGGGATGTCGTCGGTGTCGATCAGGCCGTCGTCGTAGACGATGACGCCACCGTCGACGAGCTCATCGAGGTTCTCTGCCAGCGGCTTGATCTGCTCGTTCCCGTAGTACGCCCCCTCTGAGGGATTGCGCGCGAACGAGTCACCGAGCGCCAGCAGGAAGTTGTACCCGTCCCCCCGCGAGGTCACCGGCTCTGCGGCGACCCGCACCTCGGTGTAGGTGTGTCCACCACGGATGCGGGAGGGGTAGTGCCGATGCGTGAAGACGTACAGTCCCGCACGCATCAGCGCCTTCGCGAAGTTCTGACTGGTCGAGGCGATCCCGTCTCCGGATCCGCCTGCGATCCGCCAGATGAGTTCGTTCTGCATCATAGATGTGTTGAGGCCCGAGGGCCACTGCATCATGCTTGCCGACTGCTGAAGTAAAACCTTGTCATAGGTTAGCAAGGAATAATCATGACGGTCACCCGCACACGGCCGCTACTCCGGCCGTGAGGGGTGGTAGGATGTGCGGTAGCTGCCGGGGTCGGCATCCAGCCGGTCGGGGTTGATCCGTCCGGCCAGCAGCATGAAGTCGACGAGCGTCAGCCGGAGCATCGCCTCGACGACCGGCACCGCCCGCGGGGGGAGCACGGGGTCGTGCCGCCCCAGCACCTGGATGTCCTCGTACGCGCCGGTCTCCCAGTCCACCGTCCGCTGCGGCTTGGGGATCGACGTCGGCGCGTGCCAGGTGGCCTCTCCGGTGATCGGGTCACCGGTGGTGATGCCCCCCTGGAAGCCGCCGTGGGTGTTGCCCGTGGGGATCGGATCTCCTGGCTCCGCGGTCACGGCCTCCTGCCGGTCAGCGTCCGCATCCTCGTAGAACTCCCAGTCCTCGTTGCGGGCAGAGCCCGTCCACCCCCGTGCCTCACGCCCGAGGCCGAACTCGACGGCGGTCACCGCGGGGATCGCGAACAGCGCCTGCGCCAGCCGCGCCGGGGCGGCGTCGAACCGCGGTGCGCCCAGCCCACGAGGCACCCCCCGGGTGGCGAAGGCCACGGCGCCGCCGATCGAGTCACCCTCCTGCTGGTACCCGTCGATCAGCTCGCGCATCGCCTCTGCGGTATCAGGGTCCGCACACCGGACGGGGTTGCTGTCTGCGTCGTCCCTCATCTGCTCGAACGACACCGGAGGCGCCCGGATGTCACCGATCTGGCACACGTGTGCGGCCACCTCCACGTCCACGCGGGCGAGGATCGCCTTCGCGACCGCCCCCGCGGCGACCCAGTTCAGCGTCTCGCGGGCGGATGAGCGCCCCCCACCACCCCAGCTGCGGGTCCCGAACTTCGCCGAGTAGGTGAAATCCCCATGTGAGGGCCGCGGCGCGGTCACGTACGGCTCGTACTTCTTCGATCGCGCGTCCTTGTTCTCGATCACCATCCCGATGGGCGTGCCCGTCGTCACACCGTCCTGGAGACCCGAGTTGATCGTCACCGCATCCGGCTCGCCCCGCGAGGTGGTGATCATCGACTGCCCCGGTTTGCGACGGTCGAGCTCCTCCTGCACCATCGACGCATCCAGCGGCAGCCCCGCAGGACACCCCGAGATGGTGACGCCCATCGCGCGCCCATGGCTCTCGCCGTAGGTCGTGATCTGGAACAGCCGACCGAACCGATCCCCGTTCATGTCCGCCACGTCGGGGGCGGTCACATAAATATCTGCGAGACGCTCACCCCCGGTGTACCTGGCCGCCGAGGCCCTCCAACGCGTCGAAGAACCCCGGATACGACACCGCCACGTCCTCCGCGCCGCTGATGCTGCAGGCGCGGTCCCCTGCCGTCGCGAGGACGCTCAGCGCCATGATGATCCGATGGTCCCCGGCGCCGTCGAACGCCTCGCCCCCGAGCGTCGCGGGGGCTGCACCGATGCAGAGGCGCGTCGGCTCCTCCTCGACGGCCACCCCGAGCTGCGTGAGGGCCTCGGCCATCACCGCCACCCGATCGGTCTCCTTGAGGCGCACGTGCCCGCAGTTCTCCAGGCACATCTGCCCCTCAGCGAACGCCCCCAGGACGGCGAGCGTCGGCAGCAGGTCCGGGGTGTCACCCACATCGACGGTCACCGCCGCAAGCGGTGCTGCCCCGACGCGCACCGTCGCCGCCTCGCGGTCCCAGCTGATCGGCGCACCCATCTCCTCGAGGATGGAGATGATCGCAGCATCCCCCTGTGCGGAGGGCGTCACACCCTCGATGATGAGCGGCTCCGCCGCACACAGTGCCCCCAGTGCGGCGAGGTATGAGACCGACGAGAAGTCCCCCGGCACCTCGTAGGGGGCCTGCCGGCGGTAGCGCTGGCCGCCGGCGACACGGTAGCCCGCATCGGTCGCCTCCGCGCTGACACCGAAGGCCGACAGCACCTCCATCGTGATCTGGATGTAGGGGGCCGACTTCGCGGCGGTCTCCAGCTCGATCGCGATCCCCGCGTCCGTCACCGCCCCCGCCATCAGCAGCGCGGAGATGTACTGCGAGGAGACGTCACCCGGCAGGGTCACGCTCCCGCCACCGATGGGGCCACCGATCACCAGGGGTGCCGTCCCATCCCCATGGACGGACAGACCGCTCCCACCGAGTGCATCGAGCGCACCTAGCAGCGGGCCCTGTGGGCGTGCCCGCAGCGATGCGTCACCGGTGAGCACCGTGGTCCCGTCGGCCAGACCGGCCGTCGCCGTCACCAACCGCATGGTCGTCCCCGAGTTCGCGCAGTCGATCACATCGGCGGGCACACCCGGGGCACCGTCGAAGCCCGTGACCGTCTGACCCGCGTGCGCACCGGCGTCGGTGACCGCCGCCCCGAACGCCTCGACCGCCCGGCGGGTCGCAGCTGTGTCCGCACTCTCGAGCGCACCCACGATCGTGGCGGTGTCGCTGTACCCACCCGCGAGGATCGCCCGGTGCGAGTAGCTCTTCGACGGCGGCGCCCGGACCGACCCGCCCAGCGCTGCAGGGGCGATGCGCACATCCATGTGCGGACAGCCGACGGGGCCGACAAAGCCGTACCGGTGCGATGCCCCACAGGTTTTGCCGCTGCCGCTCCCCCGACGTGCATGGACCACCCTGCGGCGACGCTCGATGCGTGGTTGGCCGAGGCGGGCGTCGATGGCTACCTCATCGATGCCGATGGCACCGATCCGGCACAGCGGTACCTCTCGGGGTTCGATGCACCCGATCCGTACCTCACGCTGTACACCCCCGAGGAGCTGGTGGTCCTCGTCTCGCCGCTGGAGGCCGCGCGTGCCCGACGGACGAGCGCGGCGACAGAGGTGGTCGTCACCAGCGAGCTGGGGGCCGACCGCCTGCGTGCGCGCTACGGTCGCGCGACCGCACAGGCGGTGATCAAGGGGGCCATCTGCCGTCAGCACGCCGTCGGTCATGTCGCGGTCCCACCGTCGACACCCGTCCGGACGGTCCGGCAGCTCCGCGGGCGGGGGGTACGGGTGACCGTCGCCACCGAGGACCCCCTCGCGGAGCTCCGCGCGGTCAAGCAGCCGCAGGAGCGTGCGGCGATCACCGCGACCCAGGCGGCGACGGAGGACGCGTTCGCCGCGGCGGTCGACCTCCTGCGCGCATGCGACATCGACGCGGCGGGGCAGCTCCGTCACGAGGGGGAGCCGCTGACGAGTGAGCGGGTGCGCGAGGAGGTGGCGATGACGCTCTATGCGGCGGAGTGTCGGCCGGGGCCGGTCATCTGTGCCGGTGGCACACAGGCGGCGGACCCGCATGACCGCGGCAGCGGTCCGCTGCCTGCGGAGGCGCCGATCATCCTCGACATCTTCCCCGCGGCGGTCGCCAGCGGGTACCATGCGGACATGACCCGCACCGTGAGCGTGGGCGACCCGGGCGCACGCTGTCGGGAGTGGTACGCGGACGTCGCGGCTGCGAAGGCGGCGGGCGTCGAGGCGATCGCCACCGACGTCACCGGTGATGCGGTCCATGAGGTCGTGAGCGGGGTGCTCGCGGATGCGGGGCATCCCACGCTGGACACCGATCCTGCGACCGCGACGGGGTTCATCCATGCGACCGGCCACGGGGTGGGGCTCGCCGTGCATGAGGACCCCCGGCTCGCCCCGGGGGCGGGACCGCTGGCACGGGGGGCGGTGGTCACCGTCGAGCCGGGGCTGTACGACCCCGCGGTGGGTGGCATCCGCCTGGAGGACCTCGTCGTCGTCACCGATGACGGTGCGGAGGTGCTCACGGATGCCCCGGAGACGTTCGTGCTCTGACGGGGTGCTTTTAGCCCCACCCTGGCGAGTGGTCGGCCATGGAGCTGCTTGTCGTGGGGGCGGGGGTGATGGGTCGGTGGCTGGGAGCGACCCTCGGGCCCATCGCAACCGTGAGCTACCTCGACCGCGACCCGCAGACGGCCGAAGGGGCGGCCGCAGCGGGTGCAGCCACGGCCACCACGGAGGGCCACCCCGCCGATGTCGTCGCGTTCGCGGTGCCGATCTCGGCGACCCCATCGGCGATCGCCACATACGCGCCGTTCGCCACAGGCGCCGTCATCGACGTCACCGGGCACATGCAGGGGCCGGTGTCGGCCATGCAGGAGGCCGCCGGAGGGCGCGAGCGCATGAGCATGCACCCGCTGTTCGCCCCGCGTGCGGCCCCGGGCCGGATCGCGACGGTGGTCGACGCCGATGGCCCACACACCAGCGCGATCCGTGAGCGCCTCCGGGCGGTGGGCAACGAGCTCGTCATGACCACCCCCGAGACGCATGACCGGGCGATGCGGACGGTGCAGGGCGCCGCGCATGCGGCGATCTTCGCATACGGGATGGCGGCCGATGCGGTCCCCCCGGAGCTGCACACCCCGGTCTCGGAGACGCTCGAGCGGCTGCTCGAGCGGGTGACCCAGGGGGACCCGGCGGTCTACCGGGAGATCCAGGAGAGCTTCGACGGCACCGAGGCGCTCGCCGCGGCGGCCCGCCAGCTGGCAGCGGACCCCGCGGTGATCGAGGCGCTGTACGGGCGGCACGGCCCGGGCGGATGACCACGCTGGATGCGCAGCTGCACGACCTGGTGCGGTACCTCCAGCAGGTGCGACCGCTGGACCCGGTGGAGCTGGCGACGTACGTCGACGCGGATGCCGCGCGGGTCAGGGCCGTGCTCACCGCCCACGCGACGCGCTGGGGGCTCATCCAGGATGCGGCAGGGCGCTTCCGACCGGCCCCCACGACGGCGGTGGCGGACCGGGACTGGGCACCACGAGCGCTGCCTGCATCCGTCGTCGAGGCGGGGGCGCAGCTGCTGCAGGACCACGGCGGTGCGAGGTGGGCCGCGGGAGACAGTGGCGACCGGCTGCGGGCCGCCCTCGATGCGATGAAGGCGGGGTACCTCGCGGGGGAGACGGTGACGTACGACCGTGAGACCACCCTCGCGTACCTCATCTACCATCTTCCGCGGTACTACGCCACGATCGGGTACGCCCTCGCGCCGCTGATCGAGACGCAGCTGCTGGGTCGCCCCCTGCGGATCGCGGAGGTCGGTGCTGGGACCGGAGGGCCGATGCTCGGCATCGAGGCGCGGCTGGGACCGCAGACCCTGCTCGAGTACCACGCGATCGAGCCCTCGGCGGCGGTGGAGGTCCTCGAGGCGATGACCGCGGTGACCGGACCGAACCTGCACGCCCATCTGCACCGCTGCACCGTCGAACGATGGGTCGACGATCCGGGCGGCCCGTTCGATCTGATCGTCTGTGCGAACGTCCTCGGGGAGCTGGCAGACCCCGTGGCGGTGGCGGATGGGCTGCTCGGGTGTCTGCGAGAGGACGGTGCGCTGCTGCTCGTCGAGCCAGGCGACCGCGACCAGAGCGTGCGGCTGCGGGCGGTCGAACGCCAGCTGACGTCGCGTGCGGGGGTGTTCGCCCCCGAGCCCCGGCTCTGGCCGGGGATGGAGCCTTCCGATCCGGGGTGGGGCTTCGATGTGGGCCAGCCGCTGGAGCCGCCCCGGTGGCAGACGCAGCTGCAGGCGGAGGCGCCTGAGCCCACCGCCACGACGTACCTCAACCCGCATGTGCAGTTCAGCTACAGCATCCTCCGGCCCGATGGTGCGGTCCGCTTCGCCCCGTCGTTCGACCGAGATCGGGTGCGGCCGCTGGCCGAGACGCCCGAGCGGATCACCGACCGGATCAACGTGGTCGGGACGAAGCTCTCACACGACCTCGCCGCGGGGGCGGCGGGCAACCCCATCTTCCGGGTGGGCGATGGCTCACAGACGGTCGACCACTTCGTCGTCCAGACCGTCTCGGGGGAGCTCGTGGACCCCATCGCGTGGGTGCCGTACGGCAGCATCTGCCGGTTCGAGGGGGTCCTCGCGCTGTGGAACGAGACCGAGGGGGCGGTCAACCTGGTGATCGATCATGAGTCGGTGGTCGAGCCGCTGGCGACGCCCGGCAGAAGAGCTAATCCACTCGGGTCGGGACCCTCCGCATGACCCATCGCCAGCGGGTGCTGCTGACGAACGACGATGGGGTGGATGCGGTCGGGATCCGGGCGATGTACCAGATGCTCGCACAGACGTGTGATGTCACGGTGGTCGCTCCAGCGACCGATCAGTCATCGGTGGGCAGGCAGCTGAGCTGGGACCTGGAGGTGAGCCAGCACCAGTGGGGGTACGAGGTCGACGGGACGCCCGCGGACTGCGTCGTCGCCGGGGTGGAGCTGCTGTGTCCGGAGGTCGATGCGGTGGTCGCGGGCTGCAACAAGGGGGCGAATCTCGGGGCGTACGTCCTGGGGCGGTCGGGGACCGTCTCCGCCGCGGTCGAGGCGGCGTTCTTCGAGGTGCCGGCGATGGCGGTGTCGATGTACGTCCCCGGTGGGGGGGAGACCCCATGGCAGGAGCAGGCGGTCGACCCGGCGGTGTTCGTCGAGGCGACGAGCACCGCCCGATTCCTGCTGGAGCGCCCACTCGAGGCACTCGTGCCGACCGGTGGCTACCTGAACATCAACGCCCCCATCGCGTCGGACCCCGGCCGACCGACCGCCGCCATGGAGGTCACAGAGCCCTCCACGTGGTATGCGATGACCGCACAGTCCGCAGGAGACCGCGAGGTCCGACTGCACGATGCGGTCTGGGAGCAGATGCGCACGGGGGAGATCCCCGATCCAGCAGGGACCGACCGGCGAGCGGTGATGGAGGGGCGGGTGTCGGTCTCACCGCTCAGCGCACCACACACCCCGGAGGACCCCGGCCGGGTGGCATCGGCCATCGATGCGTACGACCCGGGGTGAGCAACAGATTCACACACCGGGGGCACCCATCGGCGAGCATGCCCGAGGATGAGCCGGAGGGGGCCGATGGCGCAGAGAGCTTCGCAGAGCAGGTCGCCGCGGTCCGCGAGGCGTTCTCCGCGGAGGACCGATCGGTGGGGTCGGAGGCAGGCACCCGACCGGAGGCCGCCTGGCTGGATGTGCTGTCGGGCGGAGTGGGCCAGTCAGAGCAGCCACCGGCGGTCGACCTGGCACCGCTTGTGCGTGAGCTGCAGCATCTCCGCGAGGAGGTGACGCGCATCGGCGTCGCCCTCGAGGAGCTGGTCGAACAGGGGCGCGACTGATCAGCACAGCGCACGGTAGTGCCCGATCAGCGCGTCGATGGATGCGCTGACACCGAGGGCGTCCCGCTGGCGGTGACAGCCCGCCTCCAGGGTGCCCTGCGACCTGAGCCCCCGCGCGATCGCCGCACGCAGGGCGTCGATGTCGCGGGGTGGGTAGTGGAGCCCATCGACCCCATCGGTCACCGTCTCCGAGAGCGCGGCCGCATCTGCGGCGATCACCGGGGTCCCGCAGGCGATCGCCTCCATGGCGACGATCCCCTGCGTCTCCACGGGGGAGGGGAACACGAACAGGTCGAGCGCACTGTAGAACCCGGGCAGCTCCTCGCGCGGGAGGAACCCGAGGAAGGTGGCATCCACCCCGCGCTGCCGCGCGATCCCCTCGAGGTCGGCACGCGCGGGCCCATCGCCCCCCACGAGCACCTGCACATCCAGCTCTGCGGCCGCCAGCAGCAGCTCATCCAGCTGCTTCTCCTGGCCCAACCGACCCGTGTACCCGATCGTGGGGCGCTCGGCCGACACCGCCGACGCGACCGTGGGGGAGGGTGCGGCCGGTGCGAAGCGGTCCAGGTCCACACCGTTGGAGACCACAGCGGTCGGTGGCTGCTCGCCGCCCACCGCCGGGGAGGCATCCCGCGTCACCGCCGAGGGGAACACCACCAGGTCCGCCTGCTGGAGGAACCACCGTTCGTACCGGCCCGCGAGTGCAGCGACCGCGCGTTCGACGGTCGCTCCCCCCGGCACGTACGCCGCGTACGCCGGGGTGGGCGTGTGGTATGAGACCACGAGCGGCACGTCGCGCGCGGCGCGTCGGCCCGCGAGGCCCATGCCGAAGGGGCTGTGCACGTGCACGAGATCCAGCGCTCCGATCCCATCGGGGACCATCGGTGGTGCGACGCGGAAGTCCGGGTAGATCGGCAGGGGGACCGACCGCACCGGCCGTTCGCCATCGGCGGCGGCGCGGTCGGGATGGTCGGGGTAGACCAGCCACTGCGTCCCGCCACGTCGCACGTACCGGTCCCGCCACAGGGCGACGGTGTAGCTCACACCGTTGACCGTCGGCAGGTAGGTGTCGGTGAAGACGCCGACGGCCGGGAGGCTCATGCGACCTGCTCCTGGTACAGCCGGTGCAGCCCCTCGGCGACGACCCCCAGGTCATGCTGCGCAGCCGTCGCTGCGGCCGCCGTCCCGAGCCGTCTGCGGGCTGCGGCATCGGTCGCGAGCCACGCCACCGCCTCGATCGCCGCGTCGGTGCTGTCCACGATCACACAGTCCGTCCCATCGGTATAATACTCGCTGAAGACGGGGAGGTCGCTCAGGACCACGGGCAGCCCGCAGGCCATCGCCTCGAGCACGGCGATCCCCTGGTTCTCCGCGTGGGAGGGGAACAGGTAGACGTCGATCGCCGCATACGCACCCCGGATGTCGTCCACCCAGCCGGTGAAGGTGACGTTCGCGGGTGGGTCGGCCGTCGCCGCCTGCACCGCGGGCGAGGCGTGGACGCCCTCATCGTACGGACCGAACCACACGAACCGGTAGGGCAGCGATGCTGCGGCGGCCAGGAAGGTGTCCAGCCCCTTCCGCGCGAAGACATTGCCCACGAGGCCCACGACCACCTCCGCGCCGGGTGCGTACCGCTGGCGGTAGCGTCTGCCCAGCTGGTGGCCACCCTGGACCGCGGCGCGGTCCACGCCGTTCGAGAGCACCCGGATCTCGGTGTCGACCGGGTAGCTCTCCAGCGTCGCACGGGTGTACTCCGACGGCACGATCACGAGGTCGGCCAGGCCGTACGCCCACCGGAGGTACCGCCGGAGCCATGGTGCGATCCGTGCCGAACCACGGAAGGACCCCACGAAGTCCTCGGCCGTCACATGCGCGTGGACCACCGTGGCGATCCCAAGCAGCCTCGCGATGAGCACCAGCAGCACGCTGCGGGGACCCATGAGGTTGCAGTGGAGCAGGTCCACCCGCTCGCGCCCGAGCACCCTGCGGAGCGTGGGGGCCGTCCACACCACCACATCGGTGTCCGCGAGCGCCTTGCGCTGGTTCGACACGGCCGTGCCGATGCCGCTGCGGCGGAGACGCCCGGCGAACTCGCAGTAGTGCAGGACCTCCAGGGGCACGTTGTCGGGGGTGCCCGCCAGAGGCGAATAAACCCCACCGGTGACCGCACAGTCGAAATCGGTTTGCCCCCGCTGTGGGGAGATACAGCAGATGTCGGTGGCTGCCGAGCGGATCGAGACGCTGTTCGACCTCGCAGCAGCGGCGGTCACCGCGGACCACCCGGAGCGCGCGCGGCGGTATCTGCGGCTGGCCAAGCGCATCAGTGAGCGGACCCGCACGCCGATCCCCGCACACCGCAAGCGGCAGATGTGTCGCGGGTGCGACCTCCGGCTGATCCCGGGCCGGACCGCCCGCGTGCGGGTGCGCCCCGGCCGGGTGGTGATCCGGTGTACCGCATGTGGGCAGCTGCACCGCTACCCCTTCGAGCGCCCAGCAGACTGATACCGTCCGCCGGCGACGCCCAGACATGTCACGAGACTCACTGCAGGCTGCGATCCACGAGACCCCGGTCACCGTCTGGGTCGGCAAGGGCGGGGCGGGTGCGGTCGTCGACGAGCTGGATCGACAGCTGCGTGACCGGGAGGTGGTGAAGGTCCGGATGCTCCGCAGTGCGCGTGGGGCGGCTGACACCGCCACGCAGGCGATGGATCTCGCGGACCGTACCGCATCGACGGTCGTCGATGTGCGGGGTCACACGGCCGTCTTCACCCGATGATGCCGCCGGTGCTGCAGGTCACCCCAGACGTCAGCGGGGTCCTCGGGGGGCTCCTCGCCGAGCTGGGGGTGCCCACGGTGGTGGCGAACGTGGTCGGGCCGGCGGTCACCTTCCTCATCGTCGGTGTGGTGGTGTTCACGGTGCTGCGGCGTGGCGTCGAGACGCTCGTGGGGCGGCTCATCACCTCACGGGGGCTGGCCGATCACGTGCGGGCGCCCGTCGAACGGCTGGGGCTCGCGCTGGCGGGCTTCATCGCGGTCACAGTCGCCTTCGGGGCGGCGGGCTACGGTGACTTCCTGCAGTCGCTCGCGACGATCGCGGCGGCGGCCACACTCGCGGTGGGGCTGGCGACACAGGATGTGCTCAAGAACCTCGTCGCGGGGGTGTTCATCTACACCGACCAGCCGTTCAAGATCGGTGACCAGATCGAGTGGGACGGACACGCGGGGACGGTGGAGGACATCAGCTTCCGGGTCACACGCGTCCGCACGTTCGACCGGGAGCTGCTGACGGTGCCGAACTCGACGATGACCGATGGGGTGATCAAGAACGTGACCGATGGGCCGACCCGCCGGATCTCGATCGATGTGGGTATCGGCTACGGGGACGACATCGATGTGGCCGCGCAGCTCATGGAGGAGACCGCCGCGTCGATCGCGGGCGTCCGCGCCGATCCCGCCCCCTCGACCCGGCTGAAGGCGCTCGGCGACAGCGCCGTGATCATCACCGCCCGGCTGTGGTTGGCCGATCCGGCCCGCGGGGATGCCACGGCGGTCCGGGCGGCGTTCCTCCAGGGGGTCAAGGAGCGCTTCGATGCGACAGGCATCGACCTCCCCTACCCCACCCGGGTGCTCGAGGGGGCGATCGCCGTGGGGGAGTAGCCTACAGCTCGATCCGCTCGAGCAGCGGCTCACTGCGTGCGCTGTTGATCGCGACGATCCGGATCGCATCCGCCAACCCCGACTCCGCCAGCTTCGCCTTCAGGAGCGTGTCCACCTGGAACACCCCCGCGGCGCTGGTCATCGCGATCTCGACCAGCACGGGGAGCTCCTCGCCCGCACGGAGGGTGACGCGCTCGATCGCCTGCGAGGAGATCGCGTTGATGCCACGGTCACCCCGCTCGAAGGGGATCCGTGAGCGACCCCGCTCCATGTCCAGCCCATCGGCGACACGGATGACGCCCGCCTCGCGCGTCAGCGGCTCCTCTGCGGTGTGATGACACAAGATCGCATGCAGGATCTCTGCTTTCATGCGCACCACCTCTGGGGTGTCATACCACGGGAGCTCCGGCAGCAACCGGTCGAGGATGTCCGATGCGAGCGGGATCGAGTAGTACGAGTGGTCGTCGCGGTGGACCACATGACCGATGTCGTGCAGCGTGGCCGCGAGCGCGATGATCACCGGCTCATCCGCCGGGTCGAGCCCCTGGTCACGGGCACCGTTGAACTCCACCCCGGCCGCCACCAGCAGTCCGTACAGCTGGAGGGCGCGGTTGCGCACGATCTCGATGTGCTTCGGTCCGTGATCGTTGAACCGCTTGCGGATGACCGCGTTCACGTTCTGTGCCCGGAGGTACGTCTGGATCTCGGGATCGTCCGCGATGCGTGCGAGGACCGCATCCAGGCGCTCGGTGGGGTACGGATGGGAGGCACTGGGGTCGTAGGCCCGCCCCCCGCTGGTGGCATCAGGCATACCGTGACCACCCCCGCGGTCCATAAAAGCCTCTGGTGGCTCAGACGTCAGCTGCGGCCGCAGCGACCGCATCGTAGTCGGGCTCCTGCCCGGGGTTGTCGCTGAACCAGCTGTAGGTGATCGTCCCCTCCGCATCGATGACGAACACCGACCGCTGGGCCACCGCGAACACCCCCAGATCCTCGAAGTCGTAGCTGATATCGTACGCGTCGATGATCCGCCGGTTCGTATCGGAGATCAGCGTGAAGCCCAGCTCGTTCTGCGCACGGAACTCGTTCAGGGTGAACGGCGTGTCGATGCTGATCCCGTACACGGTCGCCCCGATGTCGTCGAACTGGCCCATCTCGTCGCGGAAGTGGCACATCTCATCGGTGCACGTCCCGGTGAAGGCCGCGGGGAAGAACGCCAGCACCACGGGCGCCTCGTCGAGGTGCTCAGAGAGCGTGAAGGGGCTGACATCGCCATCTGCTGCCGGTGCGGTGAAATCGGGGGCTGCATCACCTGTGGTGACCATACCACCGCTAGCCGAGACCCGGGATTGAATCTTCGGATACGGGGGCGCATCGGCCAGAGCCTTTGCAAAAAGGCTATAATCAGCACTTGGCAAGGTCCGCGTACGAATGGTGCCTGATCCACTGCTGCTGTTCCCCGGGGTCCCCGGTGGCCCCGAGGTCCTCATCGTCCTGCTAGTGCTGGTGTTGCTCTTCGGTGCGAACAAGATCCCCCAGCTCGCACGCTCGACGGGTCAGGCCATGGGTGAGTTCCGGCGGGGTCGCGAGGAGATCGAAGAGGAGATCCAGCAGGCATCGGAGGAGCAGGACGACGAGGACGAGTCGAAGGCGGAGTGACCGGCGGGCACCCCCGGCGTGGTCGATGGATGGACGTGTGGCCCAGTGGACCAAGGCGAGGGGTTCCTAACCCCTAGATCGCGGGTTCAAATCCCGTCACGTCCGTCGCTGTGAGGTCATACTGAGATGCATGTGCTGATCAACGCCGCGATGAGCCTGGACGGCAAGCTCTCGACGGTCCAGCGGACGCAGGTGCGGCTGAGCGGTGCTGCGGACTTCGACCGCCTCGAGGCGATCCGCATCGGCGTCGATGCGGTGGTGGTGGGCGTCGGGACGGTGCTCGCGGACGACCCCGGGCTGGTGGTGGCGGAGGAGGCGCTGCCTGCGGAGGCGACACAGCCCGCCCGTGTGGTCTTCGATTCCACCGCGCGGACACCGGTCGATGCGGCCGTGCTGGATGCGCGCGCCCCGTCGTTCATCATCACCACCCCCGCCGCACCCGCGGGGCGGGTCGAGGCCCTGCGAGACGCCGGAGCGCGCGTGCTCGAGACCGAGGGTGCGCAGGTGGGGGTAGCGCCCGCCCTGCAGGCGCTGGCCGAGGAGGGGGTCGAGCGGGTGCTCATCGAGGGCGGCGGGGAGCTGATCTTCTCGGCGGTCGCCGCGGGGGTGGTCGATGCGGTGAGCCTCTACATCGCGCCTGTCATCATCGGGGGGACGGATGCACCCACGCTCGCCGACGGCGGGGGATTCACCGAGGCATTCCCGCGGTTCACACTCGAGAGCGTCCACCGCCTCGACACGGGTGTGGTGCTGTATCTCACCCCACAGCAGAACCCCTAAGCCGCCGGTTGCCTGTGTGGGGGTATGAGCGAGACAGCCAACCGGCCGGTCCACCTGCGTGATGCAGCAGCGTTCGACGAGCACATCGCCGCGGAGCCGGTGGTGCTCGTGGACTACCACGCCGAGTGGTGCGGGCCCTGCAAGATGCTCGAACCCACGATCCAGGAGCTTGCGGATGAGTACCCGGTGACCGTCCTGAAGGTGGATGTGGATGAGCACCAGGCGCTCGCACAGGACCGGCAGATCCGGTCGGTGCCCACCATCGAGGTGTACGCGGATGGCGAGCAGACAGAGCGGTTCATCGGTGTCCAGGACAAGCAGACCCTCGCGGGTGTCCTCGAGCCGCTGGCCGGCTGAGACACGAAGCTATTGGTACCCGCGGGCAGAACACGGAGCCATGATCCCGGTCGATGAGGCGGTCGTCGCGCGGCTGGAGTCCCATGGGCAGCAGTTCGAGGTGCTCGTCGAGCCGGATGCAGCGCTGGCGATCCGGCGGTCGGAGTTCGATGAGGAGTTGGAGGATGTCATCGCCGCCGAGGACGTCTTCGAGGATGCCACACGGGGGGACCGCCCCCCCGAGACCGCCCTGGAGGAGGTGTTCGGGACGACAGATCCACTCGTGGTCATCGAGGAGATCATCACCCGCGGGGAGATCCAGATCACCGCCGAGCAGCGCAAGCAGATGGCCGCACAGAAGCACCGGCAGCTCGTCGACGTGATCGCCCGCAACGCGATCAACCCGCAGATGGATGATGCCCCGCACCCGCCCGATCGCATCGAGCGAGCGCTCGAGCAGACGGACTTCCGCATCGACCCGATGCGCCCCGTCGAGCAGCAGGTGGATGAGGCGCTCGATGCGCTCCGACCGGTCATCCCGATCCGCTTCGATGAGGTGACCGTCGCCGTACGGATCCCCGCCGAGCACGCTGGCGCGGCACAGGCACGGGTGCGTGAGTACGCTGGGTTGGACACCGAGGAGTGGCAGGCAGATGGTGCCTGGGTGGGGGTGACGACCTTCCCGGCGGGGCTGCAGACGGAGTTCTACGGGCTCGTCAACGAGTGGACACAGGGCACAGCCGAGACCAAGATCATCAAGGACCGCGACGAGCTCTCGACCCGTTAGCCGCGTCGGAAGCCCAGCAGGAACCCACCGACGAAGCCCGCAGAGACCGACATCGTCGAGACGATCGACATGAGCCACGATGGGGGTGTGGGAGAGACCCCCATCGAAGCACCGACGATCCCACCCGTCAGCCGCCCCCAATCGACGGTGATGATCCGCTGGGACTCCAGGAAGACGAACAGCGCGAGCTGCAGGCCGATGAGCACAGCCACGACCCGCGCCAGCTTCTTCGCGGCGTAGCCGACGACCGCCCCGATGACCGCCCCACCGCCCACCTCGATACCCAGCTGCGTCGGGTCCAGCGCCGCCTGCAGCAGTGTCATGTGCTAGAGCGAGACCAACGACCAGCATAGCCCTTTTGACGTGTGGATTCAAGTGAATCGGGGGCGTACCTCCGTCCATCACCATCCAGACGACCCACACCGAACGGGGCACACTGGCCATCGTGGCCGGCGTGTCCACCGATGACACCCCGCCCGATCTGTCCGAGATCGCAGAGCTCGCCGCCGCGGGCGGGTACACCGTCGTCGAGCGGGTCGGTCAGCGGCGGGAGGAGGACCCCGCGTACCATCTGGGGGAGGGGAAGGTCACCGCGATCGGTCGACTGCTGGCTGAGCACGGCGCGGGGACGCTGATCATCGATGCGCGGCTGGGCCCGTACCAGGTGTTCAACATCGCCCGGCGGTGCCCACCGGAGACCGTGGTGAAGGACCGCTTCACGCTGATCCTTGACATCTTCGCGGACCGCGCGCAGACGAAGACCGCGCAGCTCCAGGTCGCGCTCGCCCGGCTGCGGTATGAGCTCCCACGGGTGGAGGCGAAGGCCTCGCTGGCCAGCCGTGATGAGCGCCCCGGGTTCATGGGGCTGGGGGAGTACGATGAGGGGCGCAAGCAGGACATCACCCATCGGATCGCACGGTTGGAGCGTCAGCTCACCCAGCTGGGGCGGCAGCAGGCCCGGCGCCGTGAACGACGACGGGAGGCGGGCTTCTGGCTGGTGGCGATGGCGGGGTACACGAACGCCGGCAAGTCCACGCTGCTGCGGCGGCTCGCCGCAGACCTGGAGGTCGACGCGAACGAGGGGCTGCATCCCGATCTCGACCCCACAGCGGAGTCCCGTGATGAGCTGTTCACCACGTTGGGGACGACCTCACGGCGCGTCGAGACCCCGCACCGTCAGCTGATCCTGACCGACACCGTCGGCTTCGTCGCCGAGCTGCCACCGTGGCTCGTGGAGTCGTTCCGCTCCACGCTGGAGGCGGCGTACAAGGCGGACCTCCTGCTGCTGGTCGTCGATGCGTCCGACCCGGTCGAGACGATCCGGCGGAAGATCAGCGTGAGCCACGCGACACTGAGCGACAAGAACGAGGCGCCGATCCTGACGGTGCTGACCAAGGCGGACCAGGTCGCACCTGCGCGGCTGCGACGTGTCGAGGCGGAGCTGGGCCCCCTCGTGACCGACCCGGTGGCCGTCAGCGGGGAGACCGGGATGGGCATCGAGGCGCTGCTCGCACGCATCGATGCGATGCTGCCTGCGGCGATGACCGACCGGGTGATCCTCCCGCAGTCACCCGATGCGATGGAGGTGGTCTCGTGGATCTATGACCACGCTGACGTCGAGGCCGCCGAGCACACCCCCGAATCGATCGCGGTGACGTACCGCGCAGACCGCGTCACCGTCGCGCGGACGCGCGCGAAGCTGACCCAGCTGGGCGATGCTGAGCAGGTGCTCGAGGGCTAATCCAGCGGCTGCTTCCGCTTCTCGGTGACCTGCACTCCGGAGATCCGGGTGGCGGGGTACTGGCCGTCAGCGTCCTTCTCGTTCGCCTTGACCATGTCCCACACGGTCGCCAGCCCCGTCAGCACCCCCTGGATCGCCTCCATCTCACAGCCGGTGGGCCCTCGCGTCCCCACGGTGACGGTGATCGCGACCCCCTCGCTCGTCGGCTCGATCTCCACGTCGATGTCGGTGATGGGGATCTGGTGACACAGTGGGATGCTCGACCAGGTGTGTTTCACCGCCGCGATCGCGGCGACCCGCGCGGTGGGCAGCACCGCCCCCTTCGCGACCGCGGCGTCCTCGATCGCCGCGACCGTCTCCGGCCGCAGCGCGATCTGGCCCTCCGCGGTGGCGCGCCGCAGCACATCCGGCTTCTCGCTGACGTCCACCATCTGCACCTCACCCTCCGCATCCACGTGCGTGAACGGGTCATCGGTCATGGCCCCACCTCACGGAGGGTGGGTGCGACCGCCTCGATCAGCCGCGTCGCGGTCAGCCCCACTCCGACCGACCCCACGGCGCGGTCGCCCGCACAGCCGGCGAGGTAGCTCGCGGCCGTCGCTGCGGTGAGCGGATCCAGCACCGCTGCGAACGCACCGGTGATGCCCGCGAGGACGTCGCCGGTGCCACCGACGGTCATCGCCGGATTGCCCGAGGTGTTGAAGCGCGTCTGTGTGCCGTCGCTGATGAGGTCGATCGCCCCCTTCACGAGCAGCGTCACCCCCCACTCCTCCGCCCGGGCGGTGACCTCGGCGCGCCGCGCGCGCCACCCGGACGACGTGGCCGCACCCATCGACGCGAACTCGCCCTGATGGGGGGTGCAGATCAGCTCTGCGGCGGACGTCACCGCCGGGACCATCCCGAGCGCATCGGCATCGACGACCACCACCCCGTCGAGGGCCTCCAGCATGGCGGTGACGAACTCCCGGGTCGCAGGTGCCGCACCGATACCGGGGCCGATCACCACCGCGGACATCCCCGCGGCGAGCTCGAGTGCCATCTCGGTGTGCGTGGGGTCGAAGCGATCACCGCCGGCGGACCGGACGATCAGGTCCGGGCTCATCTGATCGATGCTCCTGGCCACCGGCGCCGGTGCGAGGACGTACGCGAGGTCCGCCCCCGCCGCGAGCGCCGCCTGGGCCGCGAGCGCCGGGGCACCGGTGAACGGCCCACCACCGATGACCAGCACCCGACCACCCGCGCCCTTGTGGGCCGTCTCCGCCCGCTGGAGCCCCAGGAGGTCCCCTGGGCCCGCGAGCGCCTCGAGCGCGGCGGGGATGCCGATCGGCACCGTCGTCACCGGTGTCCCCAGCGCCTCGAGCGCCGTGCTGGGAGCGTGGAAGCTCACGATGCGGTCGGCGACCACGTGCGGCCCCCCCTGGTCGTCCTCACGCAGGCCCGAAGGGACATCGACCGCGAGCACCGGCGTGTCCGCCGCGTTCAACCGCGTGACGATCGATGCCACCGGCTCACGCAGCGGGCCCCGCAGCCCCGTCCCGACCATCGCATCGACGACGAGCTCCACGGTCGACAGCGACAGTGCCTCCGCCGACTCGAGCGGTTCGATGGGGACCTGCAGGGCCGCCAGCAGGTCGAGGTTCTCACGGGCGGGACCGGGGGCGATCGCCGAGGGTGAGCCGATCGTGTGGATGCGCAGGTCGTACGCATCCAGGTACCGCACGGCTGCGAGCGCATCACCCCCGTTGTTGCCACGGCCGACGAGCAGCAGCACCCGCGCGCCGGGTGCCACCTCCTCTGCGACCGCGGCTGCGAGCCCGACGCCGGCTGCCTCCATGAGCACCCGTGGCGGCAGGCCGACCGCCTCGGCGGTGCGGTCCAGTGCGCGCAGACGATGGGGATCCATACGGACCTCCCGTACCACACCGGCAAAACTGCCATGCACACCGCAAGGCTTCTTCGCCTGCTCAGTCAGGACGGGGTGTGCCCACCCGTCTGTTCAGCTCGCTGTTGGTCATGGTGTTCATGATGAACTTCGGCCGCACGATCTTCGCCCCGTTCGTCGAGGAGTTCCAGGTGGTCTTCGGTGTGGGGCCTGCGGCACTGGGGGTGGTGACATCGCTCGTGTGGTTCGGCGCAGCTGCTGGGCGGATCCCGGTGGCCTACGGGCTGACACGGATCTCACGGCACCGGATGCTGGGGGTGATGGGTGCGGTCGGCGTCGGTGGGGCGATGCTGACGGCGATGGCGACGACCGTCGGTCAGTTGCAGCTCGGTGCGCTCGCGTTGGGGCTCGGGGCGGGCGGCTACTTCGTGATCGCGGTCCCACTGCTGGGAGCGATCTTCCCCGACGCAGTGGGCCGGTCGATCGGTGTCCATGGGATGGCAGCGCAGGTGGCCGCGGTCGTCGTCGGACCGGTCGCCATCGTGGCGATCGCCACCGACGGATGGCGGGTGGTGTTCTGGGCCATCGCCGCCACCCTCGCGATGGTGACGGTGGTGAGTGTGGCGCTGCTGCGCGCTCGGGCGGACACCGGCACATCGACGACCCATCGGGAGTTCACCGCGGTCATCGCTCACTGGCGGCCGGTGGCGGTGGCGCTCGTGATCACGGCCACCGCGGGCTTCCTGTGGATCGGCTACTTCAACTTCTTCGTGTCGTATCTCCTCAGCGCGAAGGGCGTGGGGATCACACAGGGGGGATGGTTGCTCACGGTGATGTTCGCCGCGGGTGTGCCGGCGTTCTACATCGCCGGCCGCGTGGTCGACCGGCTTCCACCCCTGCCGTTCATCTACCTCATGCTCAGCTGCTTCGCGGTGGGGATCATCGCACTCACCGCCGTGCAGCGCCTCTGGGCGGTCGTGGCCGTGACCATCCTCATCGGCTTCAGCATCCACACCCTGTTCCCCTCGATCGACACCTGGCTGATCAGGCAGCTCGACCCCGCGGTCCGGGAGTCTGCGTACGCCAGCTTCACCGGGCTGTCACTCCTGATCGAGTCGGCGGGCCCGGGCACGGTCGGATGGCTCGTCGCGCGAGGGGTGGGGTACGATGTCGTCTTCCGGACGTTCGCGGTCATCGTGCTGGTCATGGTGGCGATCATGAGCGTCCTCACCCTCCGGGCGGGCAGGGCTCAGTCGCGTGGGAACCGCGCCTGACAGTCGGGGTCGCAGAAGTGCCGATGCTGTACCTGGCCGTCGGGATCGATCCAGGTCTCCACGCGATGCTTGGGCGCCTGCATGATCCGCGTCCCACAGGTGGCACACTCCGGTGCCTCCGCGGGATCGATGTCCTCGCCGAGATCCGAGGTGGCATCCTGCATACCGGCCACTCACCAGCGGGGTGAATCAATGTCGTGGTTCGCGCCTCCTACCGACGCCACCGTGGGTCGAGCTCGTATCCGTCATCAGACCGGTGGGTGATGTCGACGACCGGGACGTCTGTGGTGAAGTCGACCGTGATCGCATCGAGCTGCCGGCGGTAGGTGCTGCGCCGTCGTTGCTTGTCCGCGAGCTCCCGTTCGAGGTGCTGGACGAGGCCCGCATCGACGAGCTCGGCCATCCGGCGGTAGCAGGTCGCCACCGGCACTTCGACGCGCTCACAGAGCTCACGCACCGACTGCGGCTCATCCAGCTGATGCAGGATGGTGGTCACATAGCGCTTCCCCAGGATCTCCAGGACAGGTTGGTCGCTAGGTGTCATGCCGCTGTACCCTCACGACCAGCTGACATTAATATAACGGAAAATTGCCATGTTTCTCACTCCTGATTGTGAGATGTAGCGCCGTGCAGACCGCCGACGCGCCATTGTCATATCACCCGCTCAATATGTTCGCCCCCGCACAGCGCACCCGGTCACTCCCGGGTGACCGTCGCCTGCAGCGCCGCCGCGAGATGCTCCAACTCCGCATCCAGATTCTCCCGGAAGAACCGTTCGACCCCGGGGATCCGTCCGTCCACGATGAACTCGGTCTCCAGCGCGGTGTGGGTGGCATCGACCGGGTCGACATCGTGGACACCCCGCACGGCGAACGCCGGGGAGCGGCCGATGAACTCGACATGCTCGGGCGGCTCGATCACCACATCCTGGGTCTCGACTGCGATCGTCCGGTCGATGAACGGGATGGGCAACCGCACGTGCCACCGGTACCCCTCATCGGTGCGCTCGAACCGATCGACCACGCTGATCGCCCCCGCCCGCTGGGCCGGATCTGCGATGAAGGCCCACACGGCGTCCGGAGACGCCTCCACCCGGAAACGGCGGCTGACGCGCGCTGTCATCCCGCGGCGGAGCCGCTCACCCGAGTGTCACGCGCCATGTCGTCGACCGAGCACGCCCCCACTTCTCGATCTCGACATCGTCGGTCTTCTCTGCGAGCCGCGGGAGGCGTGCTCCGACCTGCTTGGAGGAGAGCCCGATCGCCTCGGCGATCGTCTTCGCCCGGAAGTACCGACCGCCGTCGGCGACGGCATCCTGGAGGTACCGGATGATCGCGCGGTCCTCCTCGGTGACATCGGTCATCATCCACGGTAATGGCCAGCGGACCATAACGGTTTCTCGGCCTCCAGACACTCAGGCTCCGACCTCCGCGCCGACGTACAGCACCACGACGAGGAAGATCCACACGATATCGACGAAGTGCCAGTACATCGAGGCGGTCGACACCGACACGTGCTGCCCCGGGGAGTACTGCCCACGGAGCGCCCGGACCGTGACGATGCCCAACAGCACCGCACCGAGGCTGACGTGCAGCCCGTGGAGTCCGGTCAGCCCGAAGAACGCCGAGGCGAACAGCCCGCTCGTCAGCGTGAACCCCTCATGGATGATGAACTCGTAGTACTCGTACACCTGACCGGCGATGAAGATCGCACCCAACAGGAGGGTGCCCACGAGCCCGATGAGGAATCGCCGGCGCTGACCCTCACGGATCGCCACATGTGCGACGTGCAGCGTCCCTGAGGATGCGATCAGGATCGTGGTGTTGATGAGCACAAGCGAGTTGATCAGATCCGGCGTCCCCACGAAGATCGACGACCAGTCCCCGGCGCGGATGTAGAAGTAGTAGCCGAAGACCGCACCGAACGTCGCCAGCTCCGAGCCCAGGAACGTCAGCATCCCGAACTGCAGCTTCGTCGCGCCGGAGCCGTCCTTCGACCAGAAGTCGACGATGAACGCGTGATACAGCCACCCGTACAGTCCGACCAGGAAGACCGCCACGCTCGCTGCGATGGTCGCTGGCCCGGTCAGCGGCCCCACCGCCGGTGAGCCGCGTCCGATGATGAACAGCGCCGCACCCGCGTAGATGCCCGTCGCACCCACCGCGGTGATGAACGGCCACCAGCTCGCCTCCCCGAACCCACGGGGCCAGTCCGCGACCGCAGGGAGATGATGCCCATGATCGTCGTGGGCGTCGTCTGTCGCCATGCGCGCATTACCCTGCGGGGTGGTAAAAACTCACCCACCCGCCGGTGGACCGGGACGCGTGTGGAACGGTCGCTCGCTGATCTGCTCACGCATGCGTTCGAGCCCTGCGGCGTCCACCTCCTCCTCCATCGCCGCGATCACCGCGTACACCTCCTCATGAGAGACCTTCACGCCCTCGGTGCGCAGTGCATCCTCCGGGCGTGTCATGAGCTCACGGAGCGTCCCCACCGCCAGCAGGAACGGGATCGCCCACGCTGCGAGGGTGTTCCCATCAACCAGCGGAAGCGCCCGGAGGTACCGCTCGGCATCACCGAGATGCGTCCCTGCGAACTGTGCGGTGCGGCGCACCACCGACGCCACGGCCGACTCGTTGTCCGCGTGGATCACGGCCTCCTGCTGGACCCCCACCTCCTGGAGCCACTCCGCAGGCAGGTAGACGTTGTCCTCATTCGTGAAGTCGGCATGGACATCCTTGGAGATGTTCACCAGCTGCAGGAGGAGCCCGAACTCGACCGCCGTGTCGTACAGCAGCTGTCTGCGGGCCGGGGAGACCCCACCACGCGTCAGCAGGTTCGTGATCAGCTTCCCCACCGTCCCTGCGGCGTAGTAGCAGTAGCGCTCGAGCTCCTCCTTGCTCTGCACCCGCAGCCCACCGATGGCTGCATACCGGTCGATGAACTCGGCCATCCCCTGGACCAGCTCCCGCGCCGGGGGGATGATCGCCCCCTGGACCTCCGTGGGGAAGCTGTCGAACACACGCAGCACCCGCGGAGCCGCCGCGACCAGCGCCCACTCGTCACTCGGGTCGGGGGGCACGTACGGCCTGACCGCATCCACGAACGCCGGGGCAGCGGTGGTATCCGCAGGGTCCAACACGGCATCATAGCGCCGCAGCAGACGCATCTTCTCCGCAGGTGGGATGTGCCCTGCGTCCTCGACCGTGTCAGCGATCCTGCAGACCAGGTAGCCCACACAGATGTACGTCGACATCGGGTCGTCGAGCACATCCACCGTGATCGCGAACGTCCGGCTCACCCCCTGCACCGCGGAATGGCAGAAGCTGATATCGGCCGCATCCGCCGAGCGTGCTGGTGTGCGGCTCACGTTATCAGCGGTAATCAGGGTACAGACAAAAGCTTCGTGGAGCCGGAAGCTTGAGCTACCCGTTGCTCCTACGACGATCATGTCCGCCCCTGCTGCGACCTACACGGTGACCGATGACGAGCGCCAGCTCCGGCTGCGACAGGCGGAGACGGAGGTGGTCATCGCACAGAACCGGGACGGCTACGCCATGCTCGCCGTCCGTGGCGGGGTCGACGGTCGCGAGCTCGAGCGGTACTACGGGTTCGACATGGCGCTGGATCATGCAGCCGAGCTGCTGGGGGTGTCCGTCGGTGAGATCGAGGTCCCCGCCGAGGCCAGCGACATGGGGATGTGAGCCGCGGTCAGCCCCAGTAGAGGCGGGGGCTCAGACACAGATAGCCCAACGCGAGGAACAGCAGGCCGTAGGTGAAGCCCTCACCCATCGTCTGCAGGCCTGATGACAGCCACGGCAGCGTGAGCACGATCGCCGCGACCTGCACCCCACCCATGATCACCGCATCGTGCGCGTGCAGGTCCGGATACCGCACGGGCGCCAGCATCAGCACCGCCAGGACGACGAGGGTGCCCACGATCACCACCGGCGCGGTGAAGCCGATGAGCACCCCTGCCGCGAGGATCGTCGCCGCAAGGGTGGTCTGGGCCCCCTCGGTGTGCGATCGGTCCGCATCGTACGTGGCGTACAGTGCGAGCCGGAGCACCGCCGCGATGACATACGCTGCCCCCGCAGCCCACCCTGCGACCGCCACCGGTGCACCTGGGGCCGTCCCCATGAGCACGACCTGGACACCGACCGCTGCCGGGGCGATCCCGAACGCAGCGACATCTGCGAGCGCGTCGAGATGATGCCCGATCGCGCTCGCCCCGCGGGCCCGTGCGACCACGCCATCGAGCGCGTCGAGCACCCCGCAGACGAGCAGCAGACGCACAGCCATCTCGACGTCGACGGGCACCAGCACCACCACCCCCAGTGCGACCCCCGCGTTGGCCAGCGTGACCACATCGGCCGCACCGACACGTCCGATCGCCCGGGGGAGCATATGTTCCTGCTCCGCGGTCTGGGTGTTAACGCTTGCTTGTGCGGTGAACGGTCGGCATAAATGCGACACGCTGCTAGCGCCGACATGGACCACGAGCAGGTGACACGACGCCGGGCGCTGCAGCTGGGTGTGGTGGGGGCCGCCGGCGGCCTCGCGGGGTGTCTGGGGGGGGATGCCGGGTACGACATCGGCATGACGGCGGTGGCGTTCCTGCCGCAGGTGTTCACCGTCGCTGTCGGTGAGACGGTGACCTGGCGGAACACCTCCTCGCGGGGGCACACCGTGACGGCATATGATGATGCGATCCCGGACGGGGCGGCGTTCTTCGCCAGTGGGGGGTACAGTGACACCGCCAGCGCGGTCGCTGGCTTCAGCGCCGAGCTCGGGGGGATGATCGGCTCCTCGGAGGAGTACGCGCACCGCTTCGAGACCCCGGGCCGCTACGAGTACTACTGCATCCCGCACGAGCAGGCCGGGATGGTGGGGACGATCACCGTGGAGTGAGCAGCCTACACGTTTAAGCGGGCACAGCCTCGGCCTTCAGCCATGGGACCCATGATCGGTCAGGCTGCGGCCGAGCAGCCGGCCTTGGCGACACGCATCGCTGAGACCGGCCTCCTCGCCGAATCGCTGTGGATCAACGTGGCGCTCGCCGGTGTGACCATCATCGCGATCATCGCCCTGGCACGCGAGGTGAGCACCCCCCGTGCCCAGCTGATCATCGCGGCGACGCTCTTCGTCCCGGTGGTCTCACTCGCCTCGTACAGCGCGCTGATCAGCGGACTCACCGTCTCGCTGACGGCGCTGCCTGCGGCACACCCCACCGGTGGGGCGCCGGTGCTCACGTTGTGGGGTCGGTACCTCACATGGACGTTCTCGACACCGCTGATCCTCCTCGCGCTGGGGCTGCTCGCCGGGTCGAACCTGACGAAGCTGTTCGTCGTGATCAGCGCGGACATCGCCATGTGCGTGACGGGGCTCGCGGCGGCGTTGACGGTGTCATCGGTGGCGCTCCGATGGGGGTGGTTCGCGATCTCGAGCATCTTCTTCCTCGTCGTGCTGTACGTGCTGTTGGTCGAGTGGGGGACGGACGCAGAGCGCGCCGGGAGCGCGGCGATCTTCCAGGTGCTGCGCACACTGACGGTGGTGCTGTGGGTGGGCTATCCGGTCACCTGGGCCGTCGGTGCGGAGGGGCTCGCGCTCGTGGGTGTCGTCGGGACGTCCTGGGCGTACAGCATCCTCGACATCGGTGCGAAGTACGTCTTCGCGCTGTTGCTCGTGCGCTGGGTGGTCGCACATGAGCGCCGCATCGGCCGGTACACGCCGGCACAGTCGCCGGTCAGCGCGGACTGATCACTCCGCCGGCGCCGCCTCGACATCGACGGCCGCCTCCTCCTCGGCGGCGACCTCCGCGGGGTGCGCATCCAGCTCCAGCTTGGCGACCTCGATGCGCCGCAGCGGGTAGATCTCCTTCGCCGCGGCGTAGATCGCCGAGGAGAGCCGCCCCTCCACGACGCTCTCGGTGAGGTCGGCGAAGCTGCGTGTCGTCGCGGTCTCGGTGATCAGCTCGATCATGATCTGCCGGATCGCCTCCTCCTGCGAGCGCTTCGCCTTCTTGGTGGTGAAGCCCACCGCCTGCAGCTGCACCCGGTAGTCATCTGCGGTCAGCAGCGTGAGGGTGGCACTGATCTTCGAGGCGCCGCGTCGGATGAGGCTCCGGAGGTAGTCGCGTGCCAGCTCATGCCGGACGAACTCGGTGTACGCCGCATCGCTCGTCACCGAGGTCACCCGGAAGGTGAGCTTCGTGTTGTTCGCACCCTGGGCGTCGGTCAGGTCACCGAGGGTCACCTCGACGGTGCGCCCCTCGACCTGCGCCGGGTCCTCAGCGATCGTCTCGCCGAGGGGTGTCGTTCCATACTCCTCCGGGGACAGGATGGTGTACCACCGCTTGCCCCGCTGCTTCTTGGGTACCGATCGTTCACTCATGTGTTGATTGTAGGATTTCCGCAGCCGTCTGCAGGTTGACCACCGTGTCATCACAGGTGGCCTGCAGCTGGCCGATCGAGGCCGACTCGATCGTGATCGTCAGCGTCTCATCTGTCGCACGGTACGTCATCGCATCGCTGTGGTCGGGCGCGACCGCCGCGGCGACCGCCCTCGCCGCAGGGTGCTCGACGGTGACCGTCGCCGCACACCGCATCAGGCGGCCCCCGACAGGTCGATCCGCTCGGCGACGGTGGCCGGCGAGGGGAGCTCGTCTGCGGTGACCCACTGCCGGTGGGCTCCACCCCGTCGGGGGTGGTCCGCATCTGCCAGCAGCGACGCCAGCAGCTCACCTGCGACCGGACGGACCGAGCAGGCCACCAGCGCACGCTCGCCCACGCCGATGAGATGGTCGGTGCCCACCCGGAACGCCCGCAGCAGGTCTGCCGCACCGACCAACACGGCCGGGTCGGCGGTGGGGACCGCCACGATGCCGGTGTCGACCACCGTCGCCGCCTGCGCACACCGGTGGACATCCCGTCCGTACGCGTGCCAGCGGTCGGTCGCATCGGCGGGCATCTCCCCCGCGGTCGCCGCCGCCAGCAGCCCCGCCGGGTCGGTCCGACCGGCCGCCACGAGCACCTCCGCGACCGCCTCCACGCTCGCATACCCCTCGAGGGCGAGGGGGGTGTGTTCGACCCCCGCCTCGGCGGCCGCGACGGCGGTCGGTGGATAGCCGTCGTCGAGCATCGCCGCCAGCACCGCCGCGGTACGGTCAGAGGTGTCCGCCAGCCACGCCTCGGTCGCCCCCTGATCTCCAGATGTCGGCAGCCACAGCCGCAGGCTGCGGCTCAGGTCACCGGGGGCCGACCCCGGGGTGCTGATACCGCTGGCGGTGGGGTACGGCGCACCGACGACATCCGTCAGGGCGTCCCACGTCGGCGGGGTGCCGATCGGCACCTCCGCCAGCATGGCCGCCGCCAGCAGCACACGGTCCGACTGCGCGAGCGGCCCCTCCACCAGCGCATCGACCGTCGCAGCGGCGACGACCGCGATCCGGTCGGTGCTCGAGAGTGCGATCGGCGGTGCGTCCAACGGATCGAGGTCGAAGATGACCGCCGCGCTGGTCGTCGCCTCGGGGTCGATCCGGAGGTGGTAGGGGATGTCCTTCGTACTGAGCGCGCGGGCGATGACCGCCGCGGTCGTGACCGCCGCGGGGGTGGGTGCCACGGTCCCCTGGACGAAGCCCGCGGTCGCGATCGCCTCTGCGATCGAGGCCGGGGCGGTCGCATCGGGGCCCGACACCTCACCCATGCTGCTCACTCGCCGAGGAGTCGCCTCGCGGCACCCGCACTGTAGCGGAAGTCCGCATCCAGTGCGTCGCCCCGGTAGTAGTTGACCAGCCGGCGGATCTTCGCCTCGGTGTTCTGCAGCGCCCGCTTGTTCTGCATATCCTGACGGTTCTGCTCCATGTGCGCATGCAGCCGCAGCGCGCGCTCCATGAGGTTCTGCAGGTCCTCGGGGACCGCAGGTGCCGCATCGTGCTCGGCCAAGATCGCCGTGATCTTCCGGCCTGTCGCGAGCCGGACGTCTGGGACGGGGGTGCCTTTGACCCCCTCATCGCGCAGCCGGAGGCCGATCGCGGCCGTCGAGAGCCCCTGCTCTGCAAGGTCGATGATGCGTGCCTCGATGTCTGCGACTGCGACATCGCTCCATGCCGGCGGGTCCTCTGCCGCCGGCTTGTCGGACCCCGATGAGCCCCGCCGGCGGGTGTGCATGCGTGCCATGGTGTTGAGCGGGATCGACGGACCGCGTTGCGATGTTCCCAAGCCTTCGCAGGTGGACACATCCGCAATCCCAAGTCGGCAGCGCCGACGCGTCGGAGTTGCGGCCGTGTGTTTCCCGACTGTGAGGTCACTATCGGGCGGTATAACCGTTGGCATCACCCCCGTGGGTCGAAGCGCTTAATCACAGTCTCGTCGAGGTGACGATGAGGGCTCGTAGATCAGGGGTAGATCACTCCCTTGGCATGGGAGAGGCCCCGGGTTCAAATCCCGGCGAGTCCATCAGGTCGGTGCGTGAAGGATTTACGACAGCCGGTCATCCCGGAGATCATGCGCGAGCGTCTCGGCCGGGTCGTCATCTATCTGATCGTCCTCTCGCTGGTCCTGTGGCCCATCGTGGTGTACCTGTAGGCCCCCGCCCGCAGCATGTGAGGAGTGTCCCCCGGACCGGTGTGCGGACAGCTCACCGCATCGTGCCCGCGAAGTAGCTCACCACCGCAACGTCTGCGGGACCGATGCGGATGAGCTCGCCCGTCGCACACCGGGGACAGTGGTCGGGCCGCTCGGGCAGCGCGTGGACCGTTTCACACCGCCGGCAGCGCAGGTACCGCAGTGGCGGAGGCATCACCCTGCCAACGTCCCATCAAGGAGGCGGTCGATCAGGGGGTCGAAGGCAGGGTTCGCACCCGACCGCACCCACCGATCGACGACCACACCCGCTGTATCGATCACGAAGATGCTCCGCTGGGCCACCTCGAGCCCTGCAGGACCCCGCTCGTGCACCACCCCGTACGCGGTGGTGATCGACCGGTCCCAGTCGGAGACCAGCGGGGTCCGAAGTCCGTGCTCTTCGACCCAGCGCGCCTGGGCGAACGGCAGGTCGGTGCTGATCCCGTAGACGGCGAATCCGGCGTCGATGAGCTCATCGGTGCGGTCACGGATCGCGCACAGCTCATCGGTGCAGCCGCCGGTGAACGCCGCCGGATAGAACGCGAGCGCCGTCGGCCCCTCGGGCACCACCGACGCGAGGTCGATGGTGGTGAGCTCTCCACCCGTGGTCAGGGGGGCGATGAACTGGGGGGCAGATGCCCCCAGCGCGAGCGGTGCGCTCATGTCCACCGGTCCAGCCCCGTCTGCACGACCGCCTGCTCGAGGCGGTCGAAGCCGCGGTCCACCTCGGTGGGGTCGACCTCCCAGGTCTCGCACACGAACGCCCGTGCGGCCTCCAGATCCGGATCGACCGATGTCGGGACGCTGTACCGGGCGGTCATGGGCGGGTCGAAGAACAGGGACCGGATCCGGTCGGCCTGAGGGATGTGCAGCTCGTCAGCCTCCATCACCCCGAAGAGGTCACCATGCTCCTTGACCGCGCGCATGGCGGTCTTCGGACCCATGCCCGAGATCCCCTCGTTGAAGTCCGTGCCGATGAGCATCGCCACATCCACGAGCTGCTCGCGGGTGATCTGGTGCCCGCGCAGCGTCGCCTCCAACTCCATGAGCTCAGGCGCACCCGCGGAGGTCAGCTGTCGGAGCGTGTAGGGCGCACCGAACAGCAGGGTGTCGTAGTCCTCACTGCCGACGAGATCGACATCCCCACGTTCGGCCATCGCCGCCGCCTGCGCCTCGCCCTCCGCAGGGGCCTCGACCACCGGCACGTCGAGGTGCTCCAGCAGCGTGCGGGTGGTCTCGAGGATCACCGGCGTCAGCCGCTGGGTCCGTGCCGACAGCCGCGCCGCCTCGATGTGATCACCTCGCTCTTCGGCCGCGACCTGCTGCTCGGCAGCCGACTCCCGTGCTGCACGGCGCGCGGAGACCTCCGCATCCTTGAGGTCGGTGACCGCCCCATCGAAGACGAAGACGGGGATCAGCTCGTGCTCGTAGAACTTCGGGATCCCCTGCATCACCCCGATCAGGTTCGGGACCGCCTCACCCTCGTCGGTGGTGTACGCAGCATCCCGGGTGAACTTCACCGTCGTGGTGAGGTAGCGGTACAGCCAGTTGTGTGCATCGACGGCGATGACCGACCCCGCGACGGCATCGAAGCTGATCTCATCGATGACCGCCAGCTGCCGCAGTGCGGCGTTACCCATGGGTCTGTGATGAGTGGTGCGCCGGTATCATCTCATCGACTGTCCGGGGCGCACCCAGCGCTGCGGCCCCGCGCCGATACCGCGCGATCAGGCGGCGACCAGCTGGGCTGGGCCGACGGCGACGGAACATGGTCAGCCCCGCGATGAACCGGCCATCGACGCAGCTGGCGGGGTGGTCCGTCGGACGCCGCATGATGAGCTCGGCCAGCCCGGTGGTCCGGCCCGTCCATGCGAACCCCGCCTTGGTCGCCGCGACGTACGCGAAGGGGTTGTTCACGTTGGCCTGCACGGTGCGGAACCCCTCGGCGGCGGCCACCGGCAGCAGCGACGCCAACAGCGCCGGCCCCCAGCCGTGCCCACGGTGCGCACGACGGACGTCGACCCTCCGCACCACAAGGCGGTCCGGATGGAGACGATGCCGGTCGATCGTGACGGCGGCGACGATGTCCACAGCCCGTGTCGGGCGGTCTGGCCGGCTGGTGAGCACCGCCTTGCCGTACCGACGCAGTCGGTACTGACCGGCGTATGCGAACTCCTCGGTCGCCAGGTCCAGAGGGGGCGCCTCCTCGAGCCCCAGCAGCACCGGCACCACGTCCTCATCTTCCACACCGACCCTCAGAGTGAATGCTTCAAGAAGGCCGCGGCTGTTACATCCGCATGGAGCTCAGCGAGCGGGTGAGTCCCGATGCGCTGCCACTGGCGGTCGCCGACGTCGTCGCGGTCGGCGGTGTCATCACCGTGGGGATCGCCCAGCACGGCTCGTTCGCACTCCTCCTGGATGCACCGGGGTACTGGGCGGCGGTGCTGCTGCCGTTCCTCATCGGGTGGGCGCTGGTGGCGGTGCCCGTCGGTGCATATGCACCGGGGGCCGCAGAGTCGGCGAAGGCGGCGGTCCCGTTGGGGGTCCGGGCGTGGGTGCCCGCCGTGGTCGTCGCCCTGGCGATCCGCGCGACCCCCGTGGCACCCGGTGGGGTCGAGCTCAGCTTCGTGGTGGTGATCACGGTGGTCGGAGCGGCCGCGATCGCCGCCGGGCGCTGGCTGACGCTCAGACTGGTCTGACCCCCACCGCATCGAGCAGGACCGCCAGTCCGAGTCCTCCGGCAGCCAGCACTGCCAGGACACCGAAGAGCGCTGGCACGGAGGCGGTGGTGAGCACCACCCCCGCGAGCAGCCCACCGGTCGCGCCGACCCCGAAGACACCCAGATACGTGAAGCCGTAGGACACCCCCCTGGCCGACGGTGGGGTGAACTCCGCGACGGTGGCCTGCGTCAGCGGCTGGATGAAGAACAGCACCACCCCGAGGACACCCCCGGCCACGAGCACCCAGCCACCACCGACCCGGAGCGCCACCGCGAAGCCGAGGGCGATCGTGACCATCGCGCCGAAGGCGATCTGGAGCCCCCGTTCGACAGGCAGCTGGTCCGTCAGCCGCCCACCCAGATACTGGCCGAGCACCCCGACGAGCAGCAGCCCGGCGTAGACGAACCGCTCCGGACCGACCGTCTCCGTGGGCATCGGGGACAGCCCGCTGATGTGGCTGCTGGTCGCGAGGACCTCCGGGAGGAAGGTGAGCACCCCGCGGTAGTACAGGCCCGAGCAGATGACGATGATGAAGACGAGGGCGAAGGAGCCCGCGAAGAGGCTCCTCCCGGTCCCGATGAGGGCGCTGAGTCCGCCCGCAGAGCCCGCCGAGCGGGCACCCACATCCACGCGGGTGGTGATGAGCGCCACGAGGAACGCAGGCAGTGCGAGGACCACGGCCACGGTCGACCAGTCGACGACCAGCAGCAACAGCGCCGTGACGAGCGGACCGATGCCGATGCCGATGTTGCCGCCGATCCCGTGGTAGGCGAAGCCCCGACCGCGGTCGGTGATCGTCGTCGAGATCAAGGTGAGCCCTGCGGGATGGTACACGCTCGCGGCCGCACCCCAGCACAACAGCGCGACGGCGATCGCGGGGATCCCGGGGGCGACCGCCAGCAGGATGAAGGAGATCCCCATCCCCACTAGGCACCCGGTGATGACGGTCCTGGGGCCGATGCGGTCGGTGAGCCAGCCGCCGGGGACCGCGCCGAGGCCGAAGAGGGCGTACCCCCCGGTGACGACCGCCCCCACACTCGCGGGGGTGACCGCGACCGTCATCGCCCCCAGGGCGATCGCGTCGAACTGGACCAGCCAGATGCTCACGAACAGTGGGATCGACAGCTCGTAGGTGTGCACCATGGCGTGTGCGAGCATGAGCACACGCACGGTCTGGCGCTCGGCGGGCTCCACGCACGCCGTCGGATGCAGGGGGGCAAAGCTGGTCGGGTCGGACGACCAGTGCACCTAAGCCGCATGCCGGCGACGTCGAGGTGTGTACACAGACATCCTCGTACCGACCGATGGCAGCACCGCGAGTGCGACGGCTGTCGAGCATGCGATCGACCTCGCAGCCCACTACGATGCCACACTGCACGTGCTGTACGTCGTTGATGTGACGGGCTACTCCGCCCTCGAGGTGGGTGCGGATGTCGTCGCGAGCGCACTCGAGGAGGAGGGCGAGCACGCCGTGGGCGACGTCGTCTCCACCGCCGAGGGGGCGGGTGTCGACTCCGAGAGCCGCATCGAGCACGGCACCCCACACCGGGCGATCATCGACTACGCGACGGCGGAGGCGGTGGACCTGGTCGTCATGGGCACCCATGGGCGGACGGGCGTGGGCCGGTTCCTGCTCGGGTCGGTCACCGAACGGGTGGTGCGCACGTCGCCGGTGCCGGTGCTCACCGTGCGCGGTGACGACGAGATGGAGCAGTGACCACCACACCATGGTCGCCACCCCGGTGAGGACCCCGGTATGACGACCCACACCGTCGAGTTCGTCGACAGCGGTGAGACGGTGGAGGTGGCTGAGACGCAGACCATCCTGCGGGCATGCATCGACGCGGGCATCGCCGCGGAGTACTCCTGCCGGGTGGGGATGTGCCTCGCATGCTCTGCGGAGATCGTCGAGGGGGAGGTCACCCAGCCGGCGGCGCGTGGGCTGACGGAGCAGGAGCGGGAGCGGTACGCGTTGACGTGCATGGCGCGTCCCCTCAGCGACCTCCGGCTGCGGGGAGGGGTGTATCCACCCTCGATCGAGGCGGAGCCGCGTGCGACCGCGGACGACGACTGACCGCGTCGGTCAGTCCCAGAACGCCTTCGTCCGTGCATATCGGCGCTCCTCACGGAGGATGTCCCGGTAGAACTCCGTCTCCGAGCGGCGGAGGCGGCCGATGATGCGTGCGGCGGTCTGCGGGCCCACACCGCGCGCGGCCAGGGCGATGACCGCCTGCCGCCCGTGTGCCTGCAGGAGGCTCGCTGAGCGGTACGCCCGCTCGATCTGTCTGCGCGCGTCCGCGTCGGGGTCCGCGCTCCGCACAGCGGCGGGTGTCTCCTCGTCCCACGGGTTCAGACACGCGATCTGTGTCGCCTCACACCGGGGGCACTCGGGCTGCTCGTCCACCCGGTCGACCTGCTGGGTGCGCTCCCAGTCGGTGCAGTGCAGACACAGCAGCCGCACCCGGTCACCCGCGATCCGGTCACGGATCGCGGCGATGACCCCTGCATCAGCGTTCGCCGGGACGATCAGGTCCCGCCCGCTGCGGTCACCACCGATGCCCAGGGGGGTCCGCTCACCGGTGGTCTCACAGGCGACCTGTTCCGTCTGGAGGCGCTCCAGGAGGGCCGCGGCCGCCTCGACCGCGAGGTCGACATGGAAGATCTCCCGGACCGCCTCCCGGTAGATGGCGCCGCCCTCGAGCGCGTCGATCAGACGGTCAGCACCGTACCGCTGGCGCCCCTGATAGCGCTTGAGTGCCCCGAACTTCGCCGCGACCTGCACGACGGTGAACTTCAGCCCCTCCGAGTGCTTGATCGCCAGCTCCAGCAGGGCCGCGAGGTGCGCCGGATCGGTCTCGAGGAGCACCGTCGTGATGTCGCTCGGGCGCGCCTCTCGCGGCAGCTCGAAGGCGATGCGGTACGGGCCGACCTCGACACCCACCGACGAGCCGGTCAGCTGGCCCACGAGAGCGGCGATCAGCCGGGCCAGCGTCTCGTTGATCCGATGCCCGTGACAGCTGTTGAGCACCATCGTCCCACGTGTCCCCTCCAGGATCAGGCGGTCGGCGGTGGGCACCGGCAGCCCCTCCGCAGCCTGGCGGACGATCGGGGCGATCGCCGCGGTGATCGCCGCATCTGTCGCCGGATACGTCGCCTGCAGCCCGGCGATGAGCGCGGTCTCGGGGCGGTCGGCGGCGACGCCCTGGGCGACCTCGCGGCGGAGCTCGCCCATCTCGGCGGCGACCGCAGCGGGGACCGGGATCTCCGCACCCGTCCACGAGGGCACCTCACCCGCGGGGTCCTCGATGGGCGTCACGTTCACCTCCCCCTCCTCCTCGTCGATGTCGTTGATCCGCCACATCTCCCCGCGCTGGATGAACGACGCGCCGGGCTCGGCGAAATTAATCACGAACCGCTCATCGAGCGTGCCGATCTGGGTGCGCCCGCTGAGGTCCCGCACCGCGAAGGTCTCCTCGTCGGGGATCATCGAGAGGTTGGCGTAGAAGTACCGCCAGGTCCCCCCGGACGTCTCGACACGGTCCGCGTCGGCATCCACCCAGATCACCCGGTTGCGACCGAGCTCCTCGACCACCTCCCGGAGGGTCTCCTCGGGGAGGTCACGGAACGGGTACGCCTGCAGCAGCAGCCGATGGAGGTCGGGGATGCGCGCAGAGCCCACATCCATGAGCACACCCGCGACCTGGTTGGCGACCGTGTCGAGACTGGCGTGATGGATGTGCGCCGGCTCGACCGCCCCCGCGAGCGCCCGGCGGGCGATGATCATCGCCTCGAGGATGTCATCGGGCTCCATCGCGATGATCGTCCCATGAGAGGTGCGGTCCTGGCGGTGCCCCGCACGGCCGACGCGCTGCAGCAGCCGCGCCACCTGGCGGGGCGAGCCGTACTGGACCACGTGATCCACACTCCCGACATCGATCCCCAGCTCCATCGAGGAGGTGCACACCAGCCCCGCGAGCTCCCCACTCTTGAAGCGGTCCTCGACGTCGATGCGGACCGACCGTGACAGCGACCCATGATGCACCGCGATCGGGGCATCGAGCAGCTTGAACCGTGACCCGAGCGCCTCGGCGGCCTGCCGGGTGTTGACGAAGACGAGCGTGGAGGTGTGCGCCTCGACGATCTCGATGATCCGCCGGACCTGCGCGGCCACCTGCTCGTCCGTCGCGAGGGTGCCCGCGAGCGTCGTGTCATCTGCGGTGGGGGTGGGCCGTTCGACGGTCAGGTCGAGGGCGATCCCCGCATCCACATCGATCACCTCGAACGGTCGGTCACCGGTGAGGAACCGGGCGACCTCTGCGGGCGATCCCACCGTCGCAGACAGCCCGATCCGCTGGAAGTCCGGGCTGAGCAGTTCGAGCCGTTCGAGCCCCACCGTCAGCTGCGCACCGCGCTTCGCCGACGCCAGCTCGTGCACCTCATCGACGACGACATGCTGCACCCCGCTGAGCGCCTCGCGGAGCTTCGACCCCGTCAGCATCGCCTGCAGCGTCTCGGGGGTCGTCACGAGCACATCGGGGGGGTCGTTCGCCTGCTTCTGCCGCTGGTACTGGGTGGTGTCCCCGTGGCGGACATCGATCCGCACGTCCAGCGTCTGGCCCCACCACTCCAGCCGCTGGCGCATGTCGCGGTTCAATGCCCGCAGCGGGGTGATGTACAGCGCCGCGATCCCCGTGCGATCGGCTGCGGGTGTGGCGGTGATCGCATCGAAGACGGGGAGCATCGCCGTCTCGGTCTTGCCGGTGCCCGTCGGGGCGAGGATCAGCGCATGTGCGCCGCTGACGAGCGTGGGGATCGCCGCTGCCTGGGGGCGGGTGGGGTGGTCGAACCCCCGGTCGCTGAGGGCCGCCCGGAGTGCCGGGGACAGCTCGGTGAACGCGTCGGCCCCGACCTGCTCTCGCATCACCGATGCTACCGACCGCCCGGGAATAACGATTCTGCCTAGCGGACCGCCTCGGCCGCGGCGAGCACCTCCTTGTACCGGTTGCGGATGGTGACCTCACTGATCTGTGCCACCTCGGCGATCGCTGACTGTGTCAGCTCCTCGGAGCAGAGCCGTCCCGCCGCATACAGCGCGCTGGCGGCGATACCCACCGGGTGCTTGCCGCTGTGGACACCCGCTGCGGTGGCGATCTCGATCAGCCGTCGCGCCTCGTGCTCGGTCTCCTCGGAGGCCTCCAGCGCGGAGGCGAGCCGACCCACGTACTCGATCGGGTCGGTCGGGGGGATCGTCAGCGACAGCTCGCCGACGAGGTAGCGGTAGGTGCGCTTGATCTCGATCGGCTCGACCCGCGAGACCTGCACCATCTCATCGATCGCCCGGGCGATCCCGTCCATCCGGGTCGCCGCGTACAGCGCGGCGGTGGCCATCCCCTCGATCGAGCGCCCCGGCAGCAGGTCCTCCGCGAGCGCCCGGCGGTAGATCACCCCTGCGGTCTCACGGGTGGGCTCGGGGATGCCCAACCCAGAGGCCATCCGATCGATCTCCCCGAGGGCGTGCTTCAGGTTGCGCTCCTTCGAATCACGCGTCCGGAACCGCTCGTTCCACGTGCGCAGGCGGTGCATGCGCCGGCGCTTGCCCGCACTCAGGACCTTGCCCGCCGCGTCGACGTCCCGCCAGTCGATGTTGGTCGACAGCCCCCGGTCATGCATCAGCTGGGTCGTCGGCGCGCCCACCCGTGATCGGGAGGTCTGCTCCCCGTCGGAGAACGATCGCCACTCCGGGCCCAGGTCGATCACCGTGTCGCTGATGACCAGACCACAGTCTGCACAGATGAGTTCGTGGCTGTGCCCCTCTCGCTCGATGTCGCCAGCACACTCCGGACAGCGGCCGGTCTCGACCTGCTGGGCGTGCGTGCGCGACCGCTCGCGCTCGGTGGTCTCGATCATCGGCCCCCACCGCCTGGGTCGATCAGCCGAGCTGCATGCGTCGCGACTCCGCTCGTCACTGTGGGACCGATGACCGCCGTGTGGATGATATGGTCTTTGACCATGGATGACACATTGCAGGCCAGAGGTAAAATATTGTAAGAACTTTTACCGGCGTTTAATCGTGAACGTAACTTTCCATGGTTGACAGAGCCCAGCCTCGACCGACAGGTTATGTGCCTGCATGCCCTGACTCTGCTATGAGCTCAGACCAAGACCATCTGCGACAGACGGACACGGAGGCACGCTTCGACTTCAAGAAGACCGAGCGGTCGGCGTTCCGCTCGGAGAAGGGGCTGACCGAGGAGACGATCCGGCTGATCTCTG
>Ga0209923_1000007_pt1 | contig 114646 bp, 126 predicted proteins | sample SalPon1_A_H2O_MG_FD_185696 | JGI IMG/M metagenome (GOLD analysis project Ga0209923, IMG submission 185696) | Salt pond water microbial communities from South San Francisco under conditions of wetland restoration - Salt Pond MetaG R1_A_H2O_MG... | ecosystem: Environmental > Aquatic > Non-marine... | reverse complement strand
CGGAGATCAGCCGGATCGTCTCCTCGGTCAGCCCCTTCTCCGAGCGGAACGCCGACCGCTCGGTCTTCTTGAAGTCGAACCGTGCCTCCGTGTCCGTCTGTCGTAGATGGTCTTGATCTGAGCTCATACTGGTGCCAGGGTGCGAAGCCTCATAACCTGTCGGTCGGCAGCGCGAATAGGAAACCAGAAATTGTTACGTGCATGATTAAACGGTGGTAAAAGTTCTTACAATATTTTACCTCTGGCCTGCAGTGTGTCATCCATGGTCAAAGACCATATCATCCATATGATGAGCAGAACCCTGACCCGCTACCACGACTTCCCGACGGATGCAGTGCGACTGCTTGACCCAGGCGGTGGGGGCCGATGATCGAGACCACCGAGCGCACACACGCACGGCCAGCCCAGAGCCAGCGAGAGGCCAGACGCTGTCCGGAGTGCACAGGTGACATCGAGCGCGCAGGCGGCAGCCATGAGCTGGTCTGTGCGGAGTGTGGGCTGGTGATCAGCGATACGGTGATCGACCTGGGTCCAGAGTGGCGATCCTTCTCTGATGGGGAGCAGACCTCGCGGTCGCGGGTGGGCGCACCCACGACCCAGCTGATGCATGACAGGGGCCTGTCGACCAACATCGATTGGCGAGATGTCGATGCTGGTGGAAAGACCCTCAGCGCTGGCAAGCGTCGGCGCATGCACCGCCTCCGGACATGGAATGAGCGCTTCAGGACACGCGACTCGAAGGAGCGAAACCTGAAGCATGCGCTCGGGGAGATCGACCGGATGGCCTCGGGCCTCGGTGTCCCAGATCCCACCCGCGAGACGGCAGGTGTGATCTATCGACGAGCGTTGGAGGAGGACCTCCTGCCAGGTCGTTCCATCGAGGGGATGGCGACTGCGGCACTGTATGCGGCGACCCGGTTGGACGGGATCGCACGTGCGATCGACGAGATGGTCCAGGTTTCGCGGGTCGAACCCATCGAGATCAAGCGAACCTACCGGTATCTCGCCGGTGAACTGTCACTGACGATCGCACCGACCGACCCGATGGAGTACGTGGGGCGGCTCGCCTCTGCTCTTGACGTCTCTGAGGAGACCGAGCATGAGGCTCGACGACTGATAGATATCGCCACGACGGCAGGTGTACACAGCGGCAAGCACCCGGTGGGGATCGCCGCGAGCGCGCTGTATGCGGCCGGGCGGCTGTGCTCTGCAGAGCTGACACAGTCAGCCATCGCAGAGGTTGCACAGATCAGCGAGGTGACCATCCGAAACCGGTACAAGGAGGTGCTTGCAGCCGCAGAGTCGGTCCGGTAGGCAGAATCGTTATTCCCCGGCGGTCGGTAGCTTCGATGATGCGAGAGCAGGTCGGGGCTGACGCGTTCACCGAGCTATCCCCGGCACTCCGTGCCGCGCTCAGTGCACGGGGGTTCGATCACCCCACCCGACCGCAGGCAGCGGCGATTCCCACGCTCGTCAGCGGTGCCCATGCGCTGATTCTCGCGCCCACGGGGACGGGAAAGACGGAGACGGCCATGTTGCCGGTGTTCGATGCTATCACGGCCACTCCCACGGCCGAACGGAGCGGTATCGCGGCACTGTACATCACTCCATTGCGGGCACTCAACCGAGACATGCGCCAACGGCTGGAGTGGTGGGGCGAGACGTTGGATGTGCGGATCGACGTCCGGCATGGTGACACCACCCAGTATCAGCGGCAGAAGCAGGCCAATGATCCGCCTGATGTCCTCGTGACGACCCCCGAGACGCTCCAGGCGATGCTCACCGGTTCGAAACTCCGGAAGGCGCTCAGCGGTGTACAGCATGTGGTCGTGGATGAGGTGCATGAGCTTGCATCCGCAAAGCGCGGTGCACAGCTGACGGTCGCCCTCGAGCGCCTCGAGCTCCTCAGCGCCGATTTCCAGCGGATCGGACTGTCGGCGACGGTTGGGTCACCCGAAGAGGTGGCACGGTTCCTCACTGGCGATCGCGCCTTCGAGGTGATCGACGTGGATGCGGGCATCGCCCTCGACCTGACCGTCGAGCGACCCACTCCGACCTCGGATGATACGACCTTGGCGGGCACATTGGCGACAGATGAGCAGGTCGCTGCGCAGGTCCGTCGGATCCTCGAGATCGTCGAGGAACACACCTCGACACTCATTTTCGTGAACACCCGGCAGGCAGCAGAGGCGCTCGGGTCACGATTCAAGCTGCTCGATGCGCCCATCGCGGTCCACCACGGGTCGCTATCGCGTTCGGTACGGATCGATGTGGAGGACGCCTTCAAACAGGGTCAGCTCGCAGGCCTCGTGTGTACCTCCTCGATGGAGTTGGGGATCGATGTGGGGAGCGTCGATCACGTCATACAGTATGGGTCACCACGACAGGTCGCTCGGCTGTTACAGCGCGTCGGCCGTGCTGGTCACCGGCAGGACCGCACATCTCATGGGACGGTCATCGCAACCGAGGCCGATGATATCCTCGAATCGATGATCATCGCTCGCCGGGCGCTCGCGGGTGCAGTCGAGCCCGCGCGCATCCATCATGCCAGTCTGGATACCGTGGCGAACCAGGTGGCGGGGGTGATGATGGACGTGGGGTCCGCGCGGATACCTGATCTGCATCGGCTCTTGATACAGGCGTACCCGTTCCGCGAGCTCACCGAGGAGACGCTCCGTGAGGTCGTCACAGAGCTGGGTCGCAATAGGGTGATCTGGGTCGATGAGGAGGCCGATCGCGTCGAGTCATCCGGTGGGACATGGAAGTACTTCTACTCGAATCTCTCCATGATTCCGGATGAGGAGACGTTCGCGGTCCGGGATCTCAGTGGCCGAACTCAGATCGGCACGCTTGATGAGCGGTTCGTGATCAACTTCGCAGAACCGGGGGCATCCTTCATCCAGCGTGGGGAGATGTGGCGCATCAACGACATCGATGAAGAGGCCGGTGAGGTGAACGTGACCCCCATCGAAGACCCATCCGGAGAGGTCCCCTCATGGACCGGGGCAGAGATCCCCGTCCCCGCCGCGGTCGCCGCAGAGATGGGTCAACTCAGAGAGGAGATCGCGACAGGCATGGCTGCAGACCGTCCAGAGTCTGCGATCATTGCCGGCTTACAGGCGACGTATCCCGCCACGGATGCAGCCATCTCCTCCGCGATCGCCCCCATCATCCGGCACGCGTCGGAGGCGCACCCGATCCCAAGTGCCAACCGGCTCGTGCTCGAAGGGACGCGCGGGAAGATGGTCCTCAACAGCTGCTATGGGCACCGGATGAATGAGACATTGGCACGACTCATCGCGGCACTCGTCGGGCAGCTAACAGGCTCGTCTGTGGGGGTCGAGGTCGGTCCGTACCGGATCGCCTTCGAGCTGCCCCGTGATGCGCGTCCACGCGATATCACAGAGGCGCTGTTCGACACCGATCCGGACCACCTCGCCGCACTCCTGCAGTTGGCGATCAAGCACTCTGAGGGACTGAAGTTCACCGTGGTCCAGGTTGCGGCGAAGTTCGGTGCGCTCAAACGGTATCAGGGTCGGCAGCGATACGGTGCAGACCGGCTCATCAGTGCGCTTGAGGGTGGGGCGATCTACCGGGAGGCGGTGCGGGAGATCTTCCATGTGGATCTCGCGGTGGAGGACACAGCAGAGCTGCTGGCGGACCTGCAGATGGAGGCTATCGCGTATGAGACTGTGTCCGAGCGGACCCCACTGGGGATCGGCGGTGACCGCAGCGGCCGAGATCTGATCGTGCCGGCGAATGCGGACGCGGGGGTCATCGCTGCGGTCCGCGAGCGTATCGCAGGCGATCGGGTCCGGCTGCTGTGTCTGCACTGCACAGCATGGGAACGCACCCAACAGGTCGACCGCGTGGATGCCCAGCCGACGTGTCCCAACTGTGGGGCGACGCAGATCGCCTGTCTCAACCCGTGGGATGAGGAGACACCTGCAGCAGTGCGAAGTGCTGAGCCCGATGCAGACGAGCGCAAGCGGATCAAGCGTGCCTACCGCTCCGCGAGCCTGTTGCAAGCACATGGCCAGCAGGCGGTGATCGCACTCGCGGCGCGTGGGGTCGGACCACAGACCGCCGCACGGATCATCGGACGGTTACGCCGCTCAGAGACGGAATTCTACCGGGACATCCTTCAAGAGGAACGGCGCTATGCGCGAACGAAGGCCTTCTGGGACTGATCGGTCAGGTCAGTCATCCCCGGTTGCCACCTCACCGTCAGCCTCGATGGAGGGCGGATAGATCCCCCCACGGAGGCGCACATCGCTCTTCGGTCGAGCCATGCAGGTGAGCGCATACCCGGTCTTTTCTTGCTCTGTCAACGCTCGCGCAGCTGGCTGGGTGACCTCACCATCGACAATCTCGGCAGAACAGGCGAGACACATGCCGACACGACAGGAGTACTCCGCGACGAGTCCCGCATCGATACAGGCTCGCAAGATGGTCTGTGTCTCAGCCACCTCGACCGTCTCTCCGGTATCGACAAACTCGACGGTGTGCGTCGTCATGGCCGCACCAGAATCAGCACAGACAAGATACTGTCGTGCTCATGCCGCCGGCTCCTCATCACTACGTACGGTGAGCACGGGGACCGGTGCCGTGCGGACCACCCGCTCGGTCACCGACCCCAGCAGGAATCGGCCCACCCCGGTCCGTCCATGTGTCCCCATCACGACCAAATCGACCGATTCAGCCGTTGCGTAGTCGATGATCGCCCGGTGCGGCGTGCCATGTTCGATCGAGCTTTTGGTGTCGATATCCGCATCCTCCGCCGCACTGACGACATCTCCGACGGCGTGTTCGCCCTCTTCTTCGAGTGCGCTGGCGACGACGTCTGCACCCACCTCCAGGGCAGAGTACCCGGTCACATCCACGACATACAGCACATGCAGCGTGGCATCATAGTGTGCGGCCAGATCAATCGCATGCTCGACAGCCGTCGCACTTGCGGTGCTCCCATCGGTCGGTACGAGGATGTCTGTGTACACACGATGAGGTCACCTGCCTTCGGCTTAGGTGCACTGGTCGATCGACCCAACCAGCTATTGCGTCATACTCCACACCGCGTGTGTGGACCCTCAGGAGCGCCAGACTGTGGGTGTGCTCATGCTGGCACATGCCATGGTGCACACGTATGAGCTGTCAATCCCGCTGTTCGTGAGCATCTGGTTGATCCAGCTCGATGCATTCGTGGTGGGTGGCATGAGCATCGCGGTGACGCCGGCCAGTCTGGGGGCTGTGGTGACGGGTGGATACGCACTGTTCGGTATTGGTGCGGTCCCCGGTGGGTGGCTTACCGACCGTGTCGGGCCGAGGCCCGTCATCATCGGCTGCCTCCTCGGGATGGGGGTCGCATTCCTGTTGCTCGCGGTTGCACCGGGGGTCCCTGCCATCGCCGTTGCACTGTTGGTGTGGGGTGCCGCAGCAAGCGTGTACCACCCAGCGGGTCTCACGTTGATCTCAACGGCGATCACTGACCGCGGCCGGGGGTTCGCTTATCACGGTATCGGTGGCAACATCGGCATCGGGGTGGGACCACTCTTGACAGCGTTGTTGCTGTTGGCAGTAGATTGGCCGACTGTCGCTGCCCTGCTGGCGGTCCCCGCATTCGTCGCCGCGATCATCACAGCCCGTGTCGATGTGGGCGGGAGGAACACCGTTGCTACCGGGGGGCTGCGCGAGCTCATCTTGACCGGTCGGAGCCTCTTCGCAGGATCGTTCGCGGTCGTCTTCCTCATCGTGATCTGTTCAGGCCTGTACTACAGAGGTGTCCTCACCTTCCTCCCGGAGGTGCTCGCATCGACCAGCTTCATCGATGGGCTGTCAGTGTCGTCCACGGCGGACTTCGGCCCCGCACGATTCGTGTACGCGGGGCTTCTGCTCGTCGGAATTATCGGACAGTATCTCGGTGGTCGACTCACCGACTTCCTTCCCATCGAACGGGGGTTGCAGATCGCCTTCGGATCGATGGTGCTGATCGCACTCGCCTTCCCGGGGGCACTGCAAGCCGGCGGCGGCTGGGTCATCCTCGCTGGTGCACTCCTCGGGCTGATCTTGTTTTTCATCCAACCGCTCACGCAGGCCACGGTTGCAGAGTACACCCCACAGTCGGCCCGCGGTGTCTCGTATGGCTTCAGCTATCTCGGGGTCTTCGGTGTCGGCGCCGTGGGTGGACTGCTTGCGGGTGTGGTCCTCACCTCCGCATCCGTGGGCGTACTATTCATCACCCTGGCCGTGCTGGCGGCCGTCGGGTTCTCGATCGCCGTCGTCCTGGGTGCCACCGGCGTCAGGCCAGCCTGAAGCGAAGCCATCGCCCCACACCGATCGCCAGGGCACCGAGCGCGGTGATCACAATCGCAAAGCTCAGCTGTACCCCACCAGGGGCGAATCCCGTCGACCGGATCGCCAGTGCGACCGCAACCGCTGGCACCCACGCCCGAATCCCGAGCGGTATCGCCGCCTTTGCAGACTCCGCTGCACCCGGGGCATATGCACCGAGGGGTATCGACATCAGGGCCCACCCGATCATGAACGGACCCAGCACCCCAAGCCAGTACTGTGGCTCCCCCACGATGAGGCTGAATGACGCATGCTGTGCGATCCCAATACTCACCACGCTCCCAATCATAATGATATCTAACACCGCCAGGGGGAGCGCCTCGGGACTCACCCGGTCGCTGAGGTCCATGCCGCCCACTCAGTCGCGGTCTTCTTGAAGCATTCACTCTGAGTGTGTCTGTGCCCGCTGACGATCCCACATTGGTGTTGTTGGGCCTCGAGGAGGCGACATCAATCGTGCTCCCACAGGAGGAGTTCGCCTATGCCGGTCAGTACCGGATGAAGCGCTACGGTAAGGCAGTGCTCACGCGTCGACCTGACCGACCGACAGCGGCCGCAGCCATCATCGCAGCACTCTCCACAGATCGACATCGCATCCAGGAAAACCGTCTGGTGGTGCGCACCATCGATGTGCGACGGGAAGCGCGCGGCAATGGATGGGGTCCGCTGCTGTTGCGATCCGTGCTCCCCGCAGTCGCCACAGCGGGGTTCGAAACCATCCAAATCAACGTGAACAATCCATTCGCCTACATCGCTGCGTGCAAGGCTGGGTTCGGTTGGACCGGTCGGACGACTGGGTTGGCAGAGCTCATCATGACCCGTCCGACCGACCGACCCAGCAGGTGGTCCCGTGGGCGCTTCATCGCAGGATTGAGCCTGTATCGCCGCCGTCGTCTTGACACCGCCAGCCGCGGGCTCATCGCACGATATCGGGGTGACGTCACGGCCATCGAGCGTGTCCGGTCAGTCGATGATGTGATACCGGTGCACCACACATCAGGGGACCATGGGTAACGCCGCACTGCGGCAGCTGGCAGTCATCGACGAGATCAGCTTCGATGCGGTCGCAGGCTCCGTCATCGCCATCGATGCACACAACTGGTTGTACCGGTATCTCACCACGACGGTGAAGTTCACACGTGACGCTGCATACACCACAGAGGCGGGAGAGGAAGTCCCGAATCTGATCGGTGTGATGCAGGGGATTCCGAAGTTCTACGAGCACGAGCTCGCCCCGGTTTTCGTTTTCGATGGGGCGGTCACCGAGCTCAAGGACGCGGAGGTCTCTGCACGGCGGGCAGCCAAGGAGGCGGCTGAAGAACGACAGGCAGCGGCAGTGGAGCGGGGGGATCACATCGAGGCCGCACGGTTGTCTGCACGGACGCAACGACTGACACCGGTGATCCTCGAGACGACACGGGCGTTACTCAGCCATCTCGATGTCCCCGTGATCGAGGCACCGGCTGAGGGGGAGGCCCAGGCGGCTGCGATGGCAGCGCGAGGTGATGTCGATCTGGTGGGGAGCGAGGACTACGACACGCTGCTGTTTGGTGCACCCTACACTCTCAGGCAGCTCACGTCTGCAGGATCACCAGAGCTGATGGAATTGGAGGCGACGCTCCGCGGACATCAGATCACCCGGGAGCAACTTGTGGATGTGGCACTGCTCATCGGGACGGATTTCAACGAGGGCATCTCGGGGATGGGCCCGAAGACGGCGATGCGAGCGATCAAGGAACACGGTGACCTCTTCGGGGTGATGGAGGCAAAGGACTTGCACATCCCGCAGGCCGACCGGATCCGGTCACTCTTTTTCGATCCCCCCATGACCGATGGGTACGCGATTCCCACGACGGTCGACCCCGACATCGAAGCAGCCCGTGCGTTCGTCTGTGACACCTGGGAAGTTGACCCTGCGGAGGTCGAACGCGGCTTCGACCGCCTCGAGCAATCGGTGGTACAGACGGGACTGGATCGGTGGACATGAGCGAACCAATCGAGGTGGGTGCATCGGCACCGATGTTCACTGCCCCGCTGACGACCGATGCCGGGCTCTCCAGTGTCGACCTGCAGACGATCGTGACCGACGGGCCGGCGGCCCTCGCGTTCTACCCGGCGGCGTTCACCGGTGGCTGTACAGACGAGCTGTGCACGATCCGAGATCGAACTGCAGATTTGACCGAAGCCGGTATGACCCTCTTCGGTATCAGCACCGACCTCCCCTTCGCACAGGCACGATGGATCGAAGAGCATGGCCTCCAGACACCGATGGTTTCGGATTGGGACCACTCGATAATCCAGGCCTACGGAGTGGTGCGAGACCGTGGTCCTGCGGGGCTTCAGGTTGCCCGGCGGAGCATCTTTGTGGTCGATACGGAGGGTGTCATCATCGATCGATGGGTGCGCTCAGGTGCGAACCCTGATTTCGACCCCCTCATCGACCGCCTTATCGCAGGGGATCTCACGGACTGATGCCAGCGTTCCTGCGGTTCCTCCGCTGCGAGCAGTGTCTGCAGATTCATGCCCTGCCGGAGCGTCCAGAACGATGTCCACGGTGTGGCGAAGGAACCCTCAGCAGGCTTGCAGATACCGATGAGGGTGCCATCGCGTACTTCGCGTCAACTATGCGATGAGCAGGAAACCGTAAGCACCGAGCATGAGCATCGACGCCACCATCCCGACCACCGCAGTCAGCGACAGACCTCTGTAGATCAGCGGCGGGTCATAGCCACCGGCGAGCTCGCCTCGGCGATGCAGCTTGATCGCCGCTGCGTTCACCAGCACAAAGACGCTGAGGAGCGCGAGATTCGTCAACATGGTCACCAATTCCAGAGACCCGATCAGTGCGAATGCCATCGCCACGAATCCCACCGCCATGACCGCCACCACTGGCGTCCCGTGCTTCGCATCGACCCTGGCGAAGACCGGTGGGAGTGACCGGTACTGGGACTTGCCCACCCCGTAGACGACACGGGAGGTCGACACGACGATCATCAACGCAGTGTTCGCGGTTGCGAACAGTGCGATGACCGCAAGAATGGCACCTCCATTGGGACCCAATGCAGCGGTAGCCACTGTCGCGAGCGGTGCCGCGGACACACCCAATATCGCCGCGTCGACCACGGCGACCGCCGCTATGGCCACGGCGATGTACAGCACCGTGCAGATGAGCAAAGAGAGTTGGATCGCCCGTGGGATCGTCACTTCCGCATGTGTGGTCTCCTCCGCGAGATTCGCGAGTGCCTCGAACCCGATGTACGCGAAGAAGACGAGGAAGCTTGCCTCAAGCAGTCCTGTCCATCCGTGTGTCAGCACCGTGAGCTCTACCGTCCCGATCATGGGCACCCCGATCCAGATGATCAGCAGGAGGCCACTGATTTCGATCACCGTGAACACCATGTTCACTCGGGTGGATGCCTCGATACCCCACCAGTTGATGACCGTCGCAGCGCCGAGCAACCCCACTGCGGTGATGACCGGTTCGATCGGAAAGATCGCAGAAAGGTACCCTCCGAATGCCAACGCAACCGCCGCCGCAGAGATCACGCCTGTCGCGACGCGTCCGAGTGCGGTCAGCTCGCTCAGTCGCCGGGAATTGAACGCTCGCAGGGTGTAGAGATACTCTGCTTCTCCCGTTGGATACCGTGATGACAGGTCGGCGTATGATAGCCCCGTGAACAGCGCGACCACCGCTGCGATAACGAACGCGAAGACCACCGATGGCCCTGTCGCACCGATTGCAACGCCGATGACAGCATAGATCCCCGCGCCAAGGATGAGTCCGGTGCCATACAACGTCGCAGCGGGGAGCCCGATGGTCCTCCGTAACTCTCCCACCTGAGTCACCCCATTATCGACACCTTCCAGTGGGGCTGGTCACAGGTACACAACGATCGGCCACAGCACCAATGAGAGCACGATCAGGTAGATGACGAGCCGACCGAAGCGTTCACGCATGATTTCAAAGACGACAGGCGGTGATAAATCACTCACGCACCGCAGCACTGGACTCGCCGGGATTTGAACCCGGGGCCTCTCCCATGCCAAGGGAGTGATCTACCCCTGATCTACGAGCCCGTACATTCCGCATGGTGAGTCCGTGATTAAGCCCTTCGACCCACATCGATGATGCCAACGGTTAAACCGGCTGCTGGAGTGGTTTGTGTCGGGAAGCACACGGCCGCAAGTCCGACATGTCGGCGATGCCGACTGGGGATTGCGGATGTGTCCACCTGTGGAGGGTTAGGACCATCACAACCGCGGTCAGTCGATCCCGCTCAACACCATGGCACGAATGCACACCCGCCGTCGAGGCTCATCGGGATCCGATAAGCCAGCGGCAGAAGACCCGCCCGAATGGAGCGATGTCGCCGCATCGGAGATCGAAGCACGTATACTCGAACTTCGAGAGCAGGGGCTCTCGACCGCAGAGATCGGCCTTCGACTCCGGGATGAGGGCATCAAGGGGACCCCGGTCCCCGATGTGCGACTCGCGACCGGTCGAAAGATCACGGCGATCCTGGCAGAGCACGATGCTGCACCTGCTGTACCCGAGGATCTGCAGAACCTGATGAGGCGAGCGCTCCGTCTGCATGCCCACATGGAGCAGAACGGCCAAGACATGCAGAATAAGCGGGCACTGCAGAACACAGAGGCGAAGATCAGACGCCTAGTCGACTACCATCGCGGAGACGCAATCGATGCGGAGTTCCGCTACAGTACGAGCGCCGCAGAGCGTCTCCTCAGCGAGTGAGCAGCATGGGTGAGGTGTCCGGCCCCGATGCGACCACCCCGTCATCGATCGCAGATGCGATCGCGACGGCTGGGTTCGTTCAGGGGACCGTAGCACCCACCCCTGCCGCGGTGACGACGGCGGCTGTGATCGCCCGAGCGCTCGGCACTAGAGATATCCCCTATCATCTCCGCATAGATGAGGACGCGACCACCAGTGCGGCGGTCATCTTCAATCTCGATCCGCTCGATGCACCACCGATCGCGCTTTCGAGCGCAGACCGTATCGCTATCGTCGCAGCGGCGACGGTGGATGCGTTGACCGGTGGCGTGCTCGAGGAGACCGACCGAATTCTGCTTGCTGCAGCGATGCTTGCGGAGGTTCCCGTCGGGACGGCCCCCGCGTGGGATGCACTGACGGAGGTCATCGGCGACCCATACCCCACTGCGGCGGGACTGAGTATACCCGGTGAGATGCCTGGCGATCTGAACAGGAGCTTACAAGTGTGGCTCCCGACCGCCGGTGACCATCAGTCGACGGAGGCGTGGCTCACCGATACCGCTACGGCCGATGCTGCGGTCCTCGCGTCGATGCTGGATGATGCATATCCACCGTCCGCGGTGACCGCCGCAGAGCAGGCTGTCGAACACACGCCACTCAGCCTCGGTGGGCACGCAAGCGTCGAGGCGGTCGCGGAGCTGGTGATCGCAGCCGGACGGACCGATCCGGCGGGGCTCCTCGCGGCAGCGACCGCGGGTGCGCTGCCTGCGGATGCCCTGGACCGATGGCATGCGTACGGACGCGACGTGCATCAGGCGGTCCGGGCGGCGACACACATCGATGTCGGTATCATGGCTGTCCCCACCGCAGATCCGGCCGTGCTTGTCGGTGCGGCGGACCTTCTCCGGGCGTATCGGATGGGTACAGATCATCTGGTTGCCGTCGGCGAGACCGCACTCGTTGCATGTTCGATCCGACCGGTCGCGGGTGATCTTTTGTCCCCACTGATGCCGGCAACAGAGCAACCGCGGTATGGTGGCGCACATCGGCAGTGGATGATCCCCTCAGAGGTGCCTGAACCGTCGCAAATCGCGGCAGAACTGGACCTCTCGGGTGCACCATGATGCGCTGTGCAGCGACCGTCCGCATTGAGCATCCAGAAGCGAAGCAGCTGGCGGAGACAATCGCCCCAGACCACACCGATGCGATGACGTACAGTGCGACAGATGACACGCTGATAATCACGATCGAGCAGAGTTCGATCGGTCGGCTGCAGGCCACCTGTGATGACACAGTGCTCAACCTGCAAACGGCAACGGAAATCCTACAAACTACACATGAGTGAACGATCAGTACCGAAGAAGCAGCGGGGCAAGCGATGGTACACCATCCTGTCCCCAGAAGAGTATGGCACAACACCCTTGGGTGAGACAATTGCTGAGGACCCCGCACAGGTTGAGGGGCGGACCGTGGAGGTGACCCTTGGTGACCTGACTGATACGCAGGGTGCGAACAACACGAAGCTCACCTTCCGAGTCACATCAGTGACCAGTGATGCCGCATACACCGAGTTCATCCGACATGAGCTTGCTCGAGATTACCTCCGCAGTCTCATCCGGCGGGGGGCGTCGAAGATCAGCACCACCCTCACATTGTTGACCGCTGATGATTATCGGGTCCAGGTACAGGCCGTGGGCTTCACCACAAAGAAGGCAAAACGCTCACAAGAGGAGGCGATACGCAAGATCATGACCGACCTGATCACAGAGACTGCCACGGCGCGCAGCTTCTCCGAGCTGACTGAGAGCGTCGTCGAGGGGCGGCTCTCCTCGGCGATCTATACGGCAGCAAAGGAAATCTACCCTCTGCGACGCATCGAGATCGCGAAGTTGGAGCTCGATGCTCATCCCGCTGAAGTAGCAGCAGAAGAGGAGGCTGCAGTCGATGTCGATGCGGCGGTAGCCGAGTAATCAGTCTGCGCCAACCGGCGATTTCGCCGGAGTGTACCGACCAATGCGACGCTCGTGTGCAACGACCCAACGGACGAGCAGCAGCGCGAAGATGTACTTCGCCCCGATATCCAAGACACTGTAGCCCCACGACGTCCCAACGACGCCGATCAGCGCGAGACCCTCAGCTCCGATCGCCCATGTCACTGGGTAGCCAACCCACAGTACCACGGTCAGCGTGCGCAATATCTCGAAGATCTCTGTGCTGCCCGCCCGCTCTGCATCTGCCCCCCACTCGACGAGAAGCACATACAGGACAACGAGAAAGAAGATGCTCGATATCGCGAACCAACCCCATCGCAGTGCAACGGATGATACCGTCAGCGCCGCAGCCAGGCCCGTCACACACATCGCGATATCCGCGCTGATCACGACGAAGAGCTTCGTCATGTTTGACCCCGCGAGCAGCCCCAGCGCGAGCAGAATGAGCGGTGTCGAGAACGTCCACGTCAGATATCTGCCCCAGAGCGTGAGCATTGGGTCCGCCCCACTCGGATGTGCCGCCGGCAAGGTTGTCAACGACACAGTCAGCCCACTGATTAACGCACTGTAGGATGCAAGTGAGACCACCGGCACGAAGAGGGTCGCCGCGATGATCAGCTGTGCCCTGGGGCTGCTGACCTGCCGTGCGAGTGCGATGATCGCGATGATCGTCACTCCGGCGAGTGCAACGTTGACCCACAGTGATTCTGCCAGCAGTCCTGTCTCTGCGATCTGCGTGGCGAGCGCCGGCTGGTCCGTGGTGGCCTGCGCAATGAAGGCGTCCATAGATGAACGCCACGGCCGCGGTCTCTTAAGCGTGTATGCTGTTCATTCGACAGTGATGGTCCCCACCATCCCTGCTTGCTCATGAGGGATGCAGTAGTATTCGTATCGGCCCGGGACATCGAAGCGGTGTTCATACTCCTCCGATGAGCCAATCATCCCCCCAAGTTCTGTACTGAACGCGGTCTCAGCACTCGCTGTATCCTCAAACCCACCACTCGCAAAGAACGTGTCACCGGCCGGGATAGCATCATCATACGCGGTGACGGTGTGCCCGCGTGAGGAGGTGTTCCGCCAGGTCACCGACTCACCAGCGTCGATGGTGTGCACCTGTGGGAGAAAGGCCACCGCCGTCATCCCGATGTCGTACCCGGGATCATCTCCACCGAGACATCCCGCCAGAGTCCCCGAGATGCCCACGGCCCCAACCTGCAACGCCCGGCGCCGTGTCATCCGCTCTGTGTCCATACTCACAATCTGTATCGACCGCATTTAGGACGACCGCTCAGCGGACAAGCAAGGATTAACACCTGCACTGCACAGCGGACCATATGCTTCCACGGGCGATCGGACGCGTGAGTGTGGCCGATGTGGTCACGCTCGCCAATGCTGCACTTGCCCTCGGCGTGGTGGCGCTTGCACCCGTGGATGTTGAGATGGCAGCACGTCTGTTGCTCGTGTGTGGGGTGTTGGATGCGCTTGATGGGGTGTTGGCACGGTCGCTGGGGTCCAGCCCGATCGGTCATCATCTGGATGCACTCGCGGATGTTGCCTCCTTTGGCATCGCCCCCGCTGCTGTGGGTGTGCAGGTCGTCGCACTCGGGACGCAGCCAGGTACTCTGCTCGCAGGTGCGGGTTGGGTCGCAGGGGGACTCTTTGTAGTGGCTGCGGTGCTACGGCTCGCGTTGTATGCGACGTTCGATGCTGACCGGACACACACCGAGGGCGCACAGACAACGCTCGCTGCGACGATCCTCGCAGCAGGTGTACTCATCGGCTTCACAGATCCCCTCGTGATCGTGGGTGGGCTCGGGGCGCTCGCTTTCCTGATGCTTGCCCCAGTTGAGTATCCCGATCTGCATGCACATGATGCCGTCATCATGGGTGGTGTGCAGGTGGCTGCGATCGTCCTGACCCTACCGTGGCTGACCGCAGAGCTGCAGACCTTTGGTGAGGGATTTACGTACGGGTTGCTGTTCCTGTCGCTCGGCTACCTCTGTCTGGGTCCGCGCTTCTACTGGGGGTGATACTGCCTCACATCCCCATGTCGGTGGCCTCATCGGGCACTTCGATGGCACCGATAGGGGTGCCGAGTAGCTCTGCTGCATGGTCGAGTGCCATATCCAAGCCATAGTACCGCTCGAGCTCTTTCCCCTCAGGTCCCCCGCGTACCGCAAGCATTGCATACCCATCTCGGTTCTGGGCGATGACCACCTCCGTGCCACCACCCTGGAGCCGCAACAACCGTTCATCTGCTGTCTCAGTGTAGCTGACCGTCGGTGTTGTCATGCGTAGATACCGGGTCCCGCGATGCTCAAGCTTCCGACTCCACGAAGCTTTTGTTCGTCCCATCCTAACATTTGATATCGTGAGCCGCAGTCCATCGATTTCAGCGGATGCGGCGGATCTGGCATTCTGTCACTCAGCGGTTCAAGGGGTCAGTCGGACCTTCGCTATCACAGTAGATGTACTGGAGGACCCAATGTCGACATACATCTGTGTCGGCTATCTAGTCTGCCGCATCGCGGATACCATCGAGGATGCCGGGCACATCCCTCCCACAGAGAAGATGCGGCTGCTCGAGCTGTATGATGCGGTGTTAGATCCCAACAGCCAGACAGAAGCTCGGGCGTTCGTCAGAGACGTCCAGCCGTACCTCCCGCCAGAGCCCTCCGACGAGTGGGCACTCGTTGATGCAGCACCACGTGTCCTGCGGGTCTTCGGGACGTTCCCCGAAGAGGTGCAATCAGCGATCATCCCGCCCGCACGCGAACTGGTCCAGGGGATGGCGGAGTTCATCAACCGGTACGCCGCAGTCGGTGGCCTTCGCGTGCAGAGCAAAGAGGAGCTCGAGCGCTACTGTTACTATGCAGCGGGCACCGTGGGCAAGCTGATCACGAATCTCCTGACACGGGGTGGAGTCTCCCCAGCCAGGCGGCAGCTGTTGTACGACACTGCGGTCGAGTTCGGCCTGTTGTTGCAGCTGGTGAACATCTCGAAGGACGTACACGCAGATTTCACAGATGAGGATAATGTGTACCTCCCTGCAGACTGGCTCAAGGAGGTTGGCGTCCGCCAGGATGCGGTCATCGACGCGCAGAATCAGTCTGCAGTGGCGTCGGTGGTCCAGCGGACTGCCCGGTTCGCCGGCAGCCATCTCGGTGATGCTGAGCGGTATCTTCGTGCCCTACCGTTGGTCGATGGGAACACACTGGCCGCCTGGGGCATCCCGTTCCTGCTCGCGGTGGGGACACTCCGTGAACTGATGTCGCGGCCGGAGGATGCGCTCAGCACCGACGGTGTGAAAGTCTCGCATGAAGAGGTGTACGCGGTCATCGCCGCGATGGACCGTGAGGTGGACGCCGATGGGCTCGAGCGCATGCGCCAGCAGATCAGCGAGCGGCCCTTCCACACCCACCCGGGCCCATCGGCGGGTGGGTGAGTTTTTACCAGCCGACCGGGTAGCTGCTGGCATGGCGACAGACGATGCGCACGAGGACCACAGCCATCATCTCCCGGCAGTCGCTGACTGGCCCCGGGGGTTCGGGGAGGCGAGTTGGTGGCCGTTCATTACGGCACTGGGTGCGACCGGCATCTACGCGGGTGTCGCGTTGTACATCATCGGGCGTGGATCACCAGCGGTTGGACCGCTCGTGGGGCCGGCTACCCTTGCAGGAAGTGTGGCGGTCTTCCTCATCGGATTGTATGGATGGCTGTATCATGCGTTCATCGTGGACTTCTGGTCAAAGGATGGATCGGGCGCGGCCAAGCTGCAGTTCGGGATGTTGACTTTCTTGGGGTCAGAGCTGGCGACGTTCGGAGCGGTCTTCGGCTACTACTTTTATATCCGTGCCGGAGATTGGTCAACGATTTTCGTGGGGACGCCTGATTTGATTAACTCGCTCGTGCTGATCAACACGGCCATCCTGGTCGCATCGTCGGCCACGTTGCATGTGGCCCATGTCGCAATCCGACGAGGACAGCGTCGCCGGTTCGTACTCGGTCTGGTGGGTACCCTGCTGTTGGGTGCCATCTTCATCGCAGGGCAGGTGTACGAGTACTACGAGTTCATCATTCACGAGGGTTTCACCCTGACGAACGGGCTGTTTGCCTCTGCCTTCTTCGGGCTCACCGGCCTGCACGGATTACATGTGAGTCTGGGAGCGGTACTGTTGGGTGTCGTGACCGTGCGGGCGCTGCGGGGACAGTACTCACCAGGGCAGCATGTGTCAGTCTCCACCGCCTCGATGTACTGGCACTTCGTGGACATTGTGTGGATCTTCCTCGTGGTGGTCCTGTACGTCGGTGCAGAGGTCGGGGCCTGACCAGACTCACCCCCGAGAAACCGTTATAATGCGCTGGAGCCAATAATCGTCAATGACTGATGTTACCGAAGAGGATCGTGCCATTATCCGATATCTACAGGATGCTGTGGCCGATGGCGGTCGGTACTTCCGGGCGAAGACGATCGCTGATGCGATCGGGCTGTCCTCAAAGCAGGTCGGTGCCCGACTGCCTCGGCTGGCAGACAAGACCGATGATGTCGAGATCGAGAAGTGGGGCCGTGCACGCTCCACGACATGGCGAGTGACCCTCGGGTGACCAACATCATAGTGGGATGACCGCCCGGGTCAGCCGACGATACAGCTTCGAGGCAAGTCCGGAGACCGTGTGGTCGTTCATTGCAGACCCCGCTCAACGGGCGGCTGCAATCAGCGTTGTTGACCACTTCGAAGACACCGACGCCGGTTACCGGTGGCATGTGCGACTGCCAATCCCGCTCGTCAACCAGACTATCGCGGTCGATACTGAGGATGTCGTGATCGACCCCCCACGCTACGTCGAGTTCATCGGCCGATCACCTGCATTCGCTGTGCGTGGTGTCCATGAGGTCGAACCAATCGATGCGACTCATACGGCATTAGATACCGAGTTCATCGTCGATGGCAAGCTTCCAGGCGTCGAACGCTTCTTTCGCCAGAACCTCGATCGGGAATTGCAGCATCTGGCAGCATCGCTGCGGGCGGTGATTAGCACGCACTGACCTGAGATAATACACCTTTTGATGAAATATATGAAAAATGATATATAATTCAGTTTTATGACGTGAACGCTCTCCAGTGTTTCAAAATCAGGAGTGAGAAACATGCCAATTATCCGTTATATTAATGTCAGTTGAACATGACTGTCCAGGAGCATGACACCAAGTGACCAAGCAGTCCTGGAGATCTTGGGGAAGCGCTATGTGCCCGCCATTCTCCAACATCTCGATGAACCCCGGTCGGTCCGAGAGCTGTGTGAGCAAGTCGAGGTCCCCGTCGCGACCTGTTACCGACGGATGGCCGATCTTGTGGATGCGGGATTGGTCGCACATATCGAACGGGAGCTTGCAGATATGCAGCGGCGACGAAGCACCTACCGGAGGCATCTCGATGCGGTCTCTGTCGACTTCACCAATGAGGTGCCGGTCGTTGATATCACCCCACGGTCTGATGATGGGTACGAACTCGACCCCCGCTGGCGCCGATAGCACATCCGAACCACGACATTGATTCTTTCGGCTGCTCGAGGCTCGGTATGCAGAACGCCACCTCAGATCTCGGTGAGGACATCGATCCGTCTGAGGCACCTGAGTGTGCCTCCTGCGGGGAGCGAATCATCCAAGCGCCTCAGCATCGCGTAGAGACCTGGATCGATTCAGAGGGTCAGGTGCAGCATCGACACTTCTGCACCCCACAGTGTCAAGCCCGCTTCGCCGATCGCTGACTGCCCCCCATGTTCGCGGTCAGTCCGGCCATGATGAGTATCATGAACAGAACGAACACCGCCCCTGATCGGTAGACAGCATCGTAACCGATCCCAGAGCTAACCAGCGATCCAACGATAGTAGGGCCCGACGACTCTATTAGCAGGGAAAGACCGGTGAAACTCGCATATGCAGATTCCCGAACTGTCGGGTCAAGCTGCCTGATCAGCCACGTGTCGATCGCAGGGAACAATGTGTGGATGCTGAAGCCGATGACCACAGTCACAACGAAGATCATCGGTAGCTTCTGGACAGTTGTCATCAGCATGATTCCGACGGCGAAGATGCCAAGCATCACATAGATGAACGGGAGTGGTGGAAGTCTATCGACGATCCGGCCTGCGATGTAGAATGCCGGGACACCTGCTGCGAACATCACTGTCAGCAGCCATCCCCCCCGAGTGATACCAACCCCCTTGACGGTGAGTAGGTACGAGACAAAGAAATTGAAATAGCCGATCCACAGGATACCCGCTGTTGCGGTGATGACGAGGGCGACCGCCACCGGTCGCCAGTGTTCGAAGACCGCTGTGAACTCGCGGTGCGTCGTCATCGGCCCCACATTCGGCTGCCCACGCAGCAGAATGACACTCACCGTCGTCGACACGGCGAGTGTGCATGCGAGTGCCCAGAATACCACCCGCCAGCTGTCTGCTGCGATCGCCACGATCGCAATCGGTCCAACGATGACTGCCGCGAGCTGTGCGGCCATCCCGTGAATGCCGATCGCCCGCCCAACCGCATCGGGAAAGATAACACCCAGCAACGGCACCGCGATCACAAAATACCCTCCAGTGCCCAGCCCGATCGCCAACGCCCCCAGCTGTAGCTGCCCGATCGTCATCGCCGTCGCCGTCAGTACCGCCCCCATCACTCCGATGGCTCCCATGACTCCAAGCATCCGATCCCGTGCGATCTTGGTCAACCCGTAGGCGACTGGGATCCGCCCCGCAGCCGCTCCGAACCAGACGAGCGAGGTCACCAGCCCCAGCGCCGCTGGCCCGACGCCGAAGACCGTCTGGAACTCCTCGACGAATGGGGCAAACACCGTGCGACCGAGATTCAACAGGAAGACCATGGCCAACAAAGAGCCGAACAGGCGGGTGCGCACAGCAGGGGGAGTCCTAGCAGCCGAAGAAGCCTTGCGATGTGCACGGCAGTTTTGCTGATTCGGTACAGAGCGTAGGTATGGACCCCCTTCGTCTGCGCGCGCTAGACCGCACCGCAGCGTCCGCAGGGCTGCCCCCCCGTGCGCTCATGGAGGCAGCTGGCGTCGGATTGGCTTCGGCAATCGCGACAGCGGTCTCCCCCGAATCACGGGTGATGCTGCTGATCGGACGCGGCAACAACGGTGGTGACGCACTCGCGGCGGTTCGGTATCTCGATCAGTATGAGCTGACCATCCACACAATCGGGTCCCCATCGGCGATCACAGATGGACCCGCCCGCGAGAATCTCGATGTGCTGCGTATGATGCAGACACCGATTGAACCGGTGTATGCTGCAGATTCGCTATCGTTGGAGGACGTCGACCTGGTCGTCGATGCGATGGTGGGCACCGGGCTGCGGGGGCCGCTTCGCGAACCCGTCGCATCGATCGTCGACCGACTGAACAGCTCGGCGGTCCCCGTACTGGCGGTAGATGTCCCCTCTGGATTCCGTGGCGATGCTGCCGCAGAGTCACACGTACGGGCTGATCATGTCGTGACATTCCACGCCCCGACTACCGGGCTCGATTCGGTGGCTGCGAACGTGACGACGGTCCCGATCGGGATCTCCACAGAGCTGGCACAGCTCGCGGGTCCCGGTGACCTGCTCGGGATCCGCCGCTCTTCGAACGTGCACAAGGGCGTGGGGGGGCGAGTGCTGATCATCGGAGGCGGGCCGTACACGGGGGCGCCAGCGCTCGCCGCTCAGGCAACGCTCGCCGCTGGCGCTGATCTCGCATACGTCCTCGCACCGAGAGCGGTCGCTCGGAGCATCGATCAGATGAGCCCTGATCTGATCGTCCGGGCTGTCGATGGTGAGCGATTCGGACCAGAGCATGCTGCTGCTGCTGTCAGCCTTGCCGAGGAGATGTCCGTGGTGGTGATCGGACCAGGGCTCGGAGCGACACCTGAGACAGAGCGGTTCGTCGAATCTATGCTTGGGGAGCTCACGGGGGTGGTCATCGTCGATGCCGATGCACTCGGTGTGGTCCCTGCGGTCGATTCACCAGCAGAGTTGATCTGCACCCCACACCAGGGTGAGTTCGAGCTGATGGGTGCAGAGTCCACATCGGACTGGCGCACGCGCCGGACAGAGGTGATCGCGCGCGCCGCAGAATGGGGCGTCACACTGCTCGTCAAGGGAGCCGTCGATCTCGTCAGTGATGGTACGGTCTCACGATACAACACATCTGGCAACCCCGCGATGACCGTCGGCGGTACCGGGGATGTCCTCGCCGGTATCACGGGGGCGTTCGCCGCCACCATGGACCCTGTCACCGCCGCCACGGCGGCGAGCTTCCTCAATGGCCATGCCGGTGACCGCGCCGCTGAGACCTATGGTGCGGGTCTGACCGCAACGCGCCTGATCGACGCCATCGCACCCACCCTCGCGGAGGTGGGCCCATGACCGATGAGCCGTTCACACATGTGGATTCCTCCGGCGACGTCCGGATGGTCGATATCGCTGACAAACCGGATGTCCAACGCCGAGCGACCGCCGAGGGCCACATCATCCTGCGGGCGGACACAGTGACTGCAATAGAGGAGGCGGCGGTCGCGAAGGGGGCGGTACTGTCCACCGCCCGGGTCGCGGCGATCGGTGCCGTCAAGCAGACATGGTCGAGCATCCCGCTTTGCCATCAGATCCCCATCACGGATGTTGACGTCGAGATCCTGCCGTTGGATGATGGCATCAACATGACCGTGACGGTTGGAACCACCGGTCCAACCGGTTGTGAGATGGAGGCACTGCAGGGTGTCCTGACCGGTCTCGCGACGATATGGGATATGGTCAAGGCGAACGAGAAGGATGCTGCCGGTCAGTACCCCGCGACGCGCATTTCTGATGTACGGGTGACCGATAAACAGAAGCGGCCCTTGGACTAACCCGACTCTCCGGTGAGCCGCTGGCCGTTCTCCCCCAATCGCGTCATCTTCGCACGTGCCCTCGCGACTGTGGCCCTATCTCCCCGGTACGTGACGGCGATTGACTCCGGCGTATGTTCAGCCTCCTCCACGGTGGCATGGTCATAGATCCATGCGAGCAGTTCCATCGCTGCAGGGGTCTGCGGCAGGACGAACCGATCCGTCACCGGTGGGGGGAGCATCGCATCGATGCGCGTGAGCAGTCTCTCGATGCCCATCCCGGTCTCCCCACTGACAGGGACCGGATCGTTCACGAGCGGGCCAAGCGAAGCTTCCACCTCGCGGAGTTTCACCGGATCGACCTGGTCTGCCTTCGTGAGGACCGTCAAGATCGGTGCCTCATTTTGATCACTCAATGTAGCATGGCTCACCTGGATCTTCTGTCGAATCACATCGAGTGGGTCTGAAACATCCACCACCAATAGCAGCAGATCCGCCTTATATGCTGCCTCGAGTGTCGATCGGAACGACTCGACCAGCCAGGTGGGTAGCTCTGCAACGAAGCCTACCGTATCGGTGAGGATGAGCTGGCGATGTGGGGTATCCACCCGTCTGGATGTCGTGCCAAGGGTGGTGAACAGCTCATCGCGGGATTCTGCGGTCGGATCGAGGTCTGGATGTAGCCCCTCGTTCGCATCGACCTGCAGATCTGCGGCGAGTCGTCGGAGGAGTGTGGACTTCCCCGCGTTCGTGTACCCCGCCATCGCGACCAACCAGAACCCCGCTTCGCGGCGCTGTTTCCGGCGCCGTGCCTGTTGACGGCCGAGCTGGGTGAGCTCCTGCTGGATCCGCGCGATCCGGTGTGTGATGTCCTGCTTTCGCCCCTCGTCATACTCACCAAGTCCCATGAACCCCGGTCGCTCATCTCGCCGGGCCAGTGACACCTTGGCCTCCACTCGCGGCAGCTCGTACCGGAGTCGGGCTAACTCGACCTGTAGCTGTGCTGTCCGCGTCTGTGCCCTATCGGCGAAGATGTCGAGAATCAGTGTGAATCGGTCCTTTACCACGGTCTCTGAGGGGCACTGACCGGCGATGTTGAACACCTGGTACGGGCCAAGCCGTGCATCGACGATCAGCGTGCCTGCGTCCTGGTCCGCCAACATCTGCCCGATTGCGACCACCTTCCCCTCCCCGAGGTGATACGCTGGATCTTCTTCGCGCTGTTGTGAGACCTCGTCGATGACGGTATATCCGGCTGCTTTTGCGAGCTGGGCGATCTCTGATAGGTCCGCAGGTTCACCATCGGTGCCCAATCCCGCCACCAAGCACCGGCGCTGTCGGTCGCTGAGGTCTGTCTGACGAGTGATAGATTCACTACGACACCAATTCACTTGAATCCACACGTCAAAAGGGCTTTGTCCATCTTCGGCATCTTCGGGAAGTATGGTACCTTTGCAGACGGCCCTCGATCCAGCCCAGTTGGGGATCGAGGTCGGTGGGGGTGCAGTGATCGGTGCGATCGTTGGATACGCCGCAAAGAAGCTGGCCAGGGTCATCGCGGTGCTCATCGGCGTACAGCTCGCGCTGTTCGTCTTCCTGGAATCTCGCAAGATCATCACCGTCGATTGGGAGCGGCTGTCCGGCGGGCTCATCGGCGCATCGATGGGTGTCTCACCGACGCCCCCATCATGGCTCATGTCGATCGTCTCGACGATGTCGGTCTCTGCAGGATTCGCCGGTGGGTTCTTACTCGGGTTCCGCCGAGGTTAGCGGGTCGACAGCTCATCGCTGTCTTTGATGATTCTCGTCTCTGCGGTGCCCTGTGTCCACTCATTGACAAGCTCGTAGAACTCTGTCTGGAGGCCTGCAGGGAACGTCGCCACACCCACCCAGGCCCCATCGGGCTGCCACTCCTCGGTGTCAAGTCCGGCATACTCCCGTACCCGCGCCTGGGCGGCTCCCGCATGCTCAGCAGGAATGCGGACAGCGACGGTCACCTCATCGAAGCGGATCGGGATGACCGGGCGCAGAAGGTCCAGCGCATTATCGACCTGCTGTTCAACCGGACGCATGGGGTCGATACGGAAGTCGGTCTGTTCGAGTGCACGTTCGATGCGATCTGGCGGATGGGGTGCATCGTCCATCTGCGGGTTGATGGCATTCCGCGCGATGAGATCCACCAGTTGGCGATGCTTCTGTGCGATCATCTGCTTCCGTTGGTCTGCGGTGATCTGGATCTCCCCCTCGGTGATCACCTCTGGGATGATCACCAGTGGGTCGGTGGTCCCGAAGACCTCCTCGAGGGACGTCTCTGGTGGTCGATCCCCCCTGCTAGCATCCTCGAAAACATCCTCTGCTGCGATCACGTCCTCCAGGTCGCCCTCGAACTCATCACGGCGGATTGCCAGCGCCGCATCTGGCTCGACAAGCACCTCGAACTGCTGGCCATGTGACTCGAGCCGTGCGACAACCGCCTCATCGACGGGGATCATGACGCGATGTTCCGCGCGTGGGTACCAATAGCTTCGTGTCTCAGCCGGCCAACGGCCCGATGGTCGTCGCGAGCGTCTCCTTGTCCTGGACGCCGATGAACCGTTCTGCCTGCTCACCATCTGCATACACCTCTATCGTCGGCACAGAACGGATCTGCTGGTCACGAGCAAGTTCCTGATGCTCATCGACATCGACCTTGATCACGGTCACTGGATACTCGTCCGCCAGCTCCTGGATCGTGGGTTCGAGCATCTTACAGGGCCCACACCACTCGGCATGGTAATCGACCAACACGACAGGGTGTGTCGCGATGTGTTCGTCGAACTCCCCCGCATCACGAAGATGGACCGGTCTGTTCGCTGTCTCGCCCATACTGCCCGATACGTCGGCGGCCGTTTAGTCGTTCTGCTGTGGTGTGAAATAAAGTACCACGCCCTCATCGAGTCGGTGGACGCTCTCGAGACTGAACTTGGAGAATGTCTCCGTGAACCCAGCACCATCTGCGAGGGTGGGCGCGTCTGCCCCACCTATCACCACCGGTGCGATGTACACACTCAGTGCATCTACCACACCTGCTTCGATCGCAGAGAAGATCATCTCTCCACCCCCCTCGATGAGCACCCGTTCGATCTGCTCATCGGCGAGTGCGTCTAGCGCTGGTCGCACCTGTACGTGCTCGCCGGGAAGTTCGATGACCGTCGCGCCCGTTGTGCGGATCGCCTCGACACGCGCCGCGGGTGCACTTTTCGCACACACCAGGACCGATGGGGCCCGTCCATCCAGCACCGCCGCATCGGGCGGGGTCCGCGCGCTGGAATCGAAGACCACCCGGGTGGGCTGTGCCTTCCCGGCGGGCAACGATGCCTCGGGCACAAGGAGCCTTGGGTCATCCGCGAGGACGGTACCGACGCCGACGACAACCGCATCCACCCCGATGCGGATCGCCTCTACGCGGCCGAAGTCCCCCTCGCCACTCAGCCGGACCTGCTTGCGCTCGATCGTCGAGAGCTTCCCATCGACACTCATCGCGGCGTTGATCAGTACATGCATCTCAATCGAAGGTCACTCAGACGGACGTGACGGGATTTGAACCCGCGATCTAGGAGTTAGGAACCCCTCGCCTTGGTCCACTGGGCCACACGTCCAAACACGAACCACCCCCGCGACGCCCCTTCCTCACTCCGCCTTCGACTCGTCGTCTTCCTCTTCGTCCTGCTCTTCAGATGCCTGTTTGATCTCCTCCTCGATCTCTTCGCGTCCGCGGCGGAACTCCCCCATCGCCTGGCCCGTCGAGCGCGCCAACTGCGGGATTTTGTTCGCTCCGAAGAGTAGCACCAACACGAGCAGGACGATGAGGACCTCGGGTCCACCAGGGACTCCGGGGAACAGCGGCAGTGGATCAGGCACCATTCGTACCTCAACCTTGCCAAGTCCTGATTATAGCCTTTTTGCAAAGGACTCGGGCGGTGTGGACGGCTATCCGAAGATTCAATCCCGACTCCGGGTTACAACCACCATGGTCACAACAGGTGATGTAGCACCAGATTTCACGGCCCCGGCAGCAGATGGCGACGTTGGCTCCTTCACGCTCTCCGAACATCTTGATGAGGCACCAATCGTGTTGGCGTTCTTCCCGGCAGCGTTCACCGGGACATGCACCGATGAGATGTGCCACTTCCGCGATGAGATGAGCCAGTTCGATGACATCGGCGCAACGGTGTATGGGATCAGCATCGACACACCGTTCACGTTGAACGAATTCCGCGCACAGAATGACCTCGGCTTCACGCTGATCTCAGATACGAACCGACAGATCGTCGACGCATATGATATCAGCTACGACTTCGAGGAGTTGGGGGTCTACGCTGTCGCCCAGCGTTCGGTGTTCGTGGTGGATGCTGACGGAGAGATCTCTTACACCTGGTTCAGCGACAATCCCGGACAGGAACCCGACTACGAGGCGGTCGCAGCGGCTGCAGCTGACGCCTGAGCGCACCGCGGGCTTTTAGCTGTCGCTGGGGTCTTCCAGGTATGACCGACGCCACAAACGGCAGCCACGTTTACGACCCGAGTGCCAGCCATCCATTCCCGACCGAGCGGCTGGATGCGGTCCTCGAACGCATCGCCGATGATCAGGAGATCCAGACGCTGCTCACATCGCAGAATGTGAATGCCGTGATCCGCAAGCAGTTCAACGACCATGGCCCCAAACACATCGAGATCGTACGGAATCGGGCGCTTCGACTGTACGAACTGCTGTTCGATGCGGGGGTGGATTTCAACGGGGCCAAAGATCAGGGCCTCGAAGAGGCAGATGAGCCGGTCATCGTTGCACTCGCGGCGACCCTCCACGATATCGGTCATGTGGTCCATCGCGATGACCACTCCTACTACTCGATTCCGCTGGCCTCAGACATCCTCGACCGCCTGTTGCCAGAGTTCCCATGGTATGACACCGCATCGGTCGTTCGGATCAAAGCAGAGATCCTCCATGCGATCTTGTGTCATCATACAGCAGAGGAGCCCCTGACGCTGGAGGCGGGTATCATCCGTGTCGCCGATGGCCTTGATATGGAGCGTGGCCGGTCCCGGATCCCCTACGAACAGGGGGACCGTGGCATCAACGCGATCTCCTCGCAAGCGATCGAGCGGGTGACGCTGCGACCTGGCGAGGAGGTGCCGGTACTCGTGGAAATCGAGATGACGAGTGCTGCGGGGGTCTTCCAGGTCGACACCCTCCTGAAGGCGAAGTTGGCCGATTCGGGTCTCGAGGAAAGCATCCGTATCGTCGCGATCAACAGTGCCCGCAGCGAACAGCTCCTCGAGCGAATCGAACTTTGAGCTACTCGGTGACTGAGATCGACCCCTCGAGCACACGCGTAGGATAAGGGAGATCGATCCCTGCTGTATCGAACTGTTCTTTCACTCCTTGCAGGAAGCTTGCGCGGACTGCGGTCGCATCACCACGGGCGGGGTCTGCGAGCCAGAGGCGAGCGGTGATGATGACGGCGTTATCCCCAAGTGCCTTGAGCCGGGTGGACGGCGGCGGATTGTGCCGGACCCCCTCGATCCCCGCAGCGATCTCCTCCATGAGCTCTGCGGCAGTGTCGATGTCATCCTCATACCCGATGCCCACATCGATGGTGATCCGGCGGGTCTGCCCATCGGTTACGTTCTTGATGACTCCATCTGTCATCGTCGAATTGGGCACCGTCAACAGCTCCTTGTCGAACGTCCGGATGCGTGAGACCCGGAAGCTGATGTCTTCGACGACACCCGCATGATCGTCCCACTCGATCTGATCGCCGATTTTGAACGGTTGATCTGTGTAGATGAACACCCCTGCGACGAGGTTCTTCAAGACATCCTGGGTCGCCAACCCCACCGCGAGCGTCGCCGCAGCTGCGATTGTTGCGAGTGACTGCAGGAAGTCCCCGAACCCTGCTGCCCCGAATGCGATGGTGACAGCGATGAATCCAGCCAGCACCAACCCCAGCCGCTCGATCGGAGCCCGTACATGATCGGCCAGCTCACGTGATGCGATGAAGCGTGCCGTGACCGTCTCGAAGATACGCCGCAGCAGCGTAAACAGCACCACACCCACGATGACGAATGTGATGGCCGATCCGACGGTCGTCGCAATGACGCCCGGCACACCCAGCCCAGCGAGGACACCGCCTAGGACCCCACTCACATCTGGTGTGCCCTGCGCTATCCAGGGTCTCATCGGGTGAAGACAGCGGTGTGCCCGCGCACGTCGACCACCGTCGCATCGATGCGATCTGCGAGCACCATCGCCTGTGTGGCCGTATCCGCATCGCCACGGGCACTCCGGAGCATCCTCACCTTCACCACATGCCGTTGCTTCAGCTGTCGATCGAGTTCATCGGCGACCGCAGCGATGCCTCCCTTACCAACCCAGACGGTGACGGGTGCCTCATGGATGGCAGTCTGCAATGATTCTCCTCCCATGGTCATACCAGCTTTGCCGGGGCTATCAGTCTGCTGGGCGCTCGAAGGGATACCGATGCAGGTGGCCACAGCTCGAACATCGGACCACCACCCGTCCGGGTCTCACCCGGACCCGCGCTGTCCGTCCGGCGATGAGGCGGAGGTCGCACTCTGCGCACATCTGTCGCTTCCGATCTGCGGGGATGGGTGTCCGTGTCCGCTCGCTGATCCGCTTCGCCAACCGCAGGTACCGCCGTGCCCGGTCAGGCTCATCGGCTGTGATGGCCGCTGCTGCAAGGTCGAACAGCGTCTCGATCCGCTCTGCGGCGACCGACATCTACCGTGACTCTCCTCAGCGGGGGCAAACCGATTTCGACTGAGTCTTCACCGGTGGACTTTATTCAGCAGTGCGTAGCTGTTACGCTGATGTGACCGTGCAGATCCTCCATTACTGTGAGTTCGAGGCGCGCCTTCGGCGTAGTGGCATAGGGACAGCCGTCTCCAACCAGCGCAAGGCGCTGGATGCCACCTCCGTGCGGGTACAGACGGCACCACGGATCAGTTGTTTCGTCGGCCAAGGACGGGTCGATCTCCTGCATTGTAACCTGATGGGTCCACGGAGTGTCCTGCTCGTGCTGTTGGCACGACTGCTGGGCATCGCCACCGTTGCCCACGCGCATGTGACCGCCGAGGATTTCACTGGCTCTTTCCGTGGATCGCGGCTCCTCGCACCGTGGCTGCGTGTGTACCTGCGGTGGGCCTATGGGCTCGCTGACGTCGTCATCGTCCCTTCAGCGTACACCCGATCGACACTGCGTTCGTACCCTGTGGATGCAGAGATCGTTGTCCTCACCAATGGAGTCGATCGTACGGCACTGGCTGGCGGCGGGGATATGGGCCAGCGCTACCGCGAACGATACGGGCTTGGCACAGAGGTGGTCGTTGGGCTCGTGGGCAACGTCTTCGAACGCAAGGGGCTGCAGACGTTCCTCGATGCTGCCAGAGCACTCCCGTATCAGTTCGTCTGGTTCGGACCATATGATGAGGGCGTCCATGCCACCTCAGCCGTGCGCGATGCGACGAATGCCCCCCCAAAGAACGTCACCTTCACCGGCTGGGTCGAGGACATCCGCGGAGCTTATGCGGCGATCGATATCTACCTGTTCCCCTCCCAGGCAGAGAACCAGGGTATCGCTGTGCTCGAGGCTATGACATGTGGACTTCCCGTGATTCTAAGCAGCCTTCCGGTGTTCCGCGAGTACTATGCGGATGGTGAGGATTGTGTGATCGTGGACAGCACAACGGCGGCGATCGAGGCCATCGATCGGCTCGCGGCTGACCCCGACGCTCGTGCGCGACTCGGTGCGGCCGCCGTAGAGACCGCAGCGATGCATGACCTCTCCGTCGTCAGCGAGGGTCTCGAACGGCTGTATCAGGAGCAGCTCCGATGAGTCCTCCCGCCGTGGGGGTGTTCACCGATACATACCTGCCGACGGTCAACGGTGTCAGCTACACCGTCTCGCTCTGGCGGGACCGGTACGTCCGCCGTGGGGGGCAACAGTGGGTCGTCTATCCGGATCATCCAGACCGACGTCCAGGTCACGGCGAGCATCCCGTGGGGTCGGTGCCGCTGCCGATCTACCCCGGCTTCCGCGTCGCACCGCCGCGCATCCCGGACGGACTGAACGATGTTGACCTCGTCCACGTGCACAGCCCATTCGGGATGGGTCTCGCCGGGCGTCGCCTGGCGGCTGACATCCCCTTGGTGGTCTCATATCACACGCCAACACCGGCGTATGCGGCGTATGTTCCAGGCGGGACCCGCATCGAGACGCTGGTCGCCGCGATCGCAGACCGGTATGAGCGGTGGTTCCTCCGGCAGGCTGACCTCGTGGTGTTCCCCTCAGCGGCGACCAGAGATGCCTTCAGTGTTGGTGCGGCGTCGGAACCGGAGATGACGGTGATCTCAAACGGAATCGATCTCGAGCGTTTCGCACCGGCTACCCCTGATCCGATGGTGGATGCCGCCGTCTCGGATGAGCGGCCGACAATCGGCTACACCGGCCGATTGGGTCATGAGAAGCAGCTCGATGAGTTGCTGCTGGCTGCAGCGGCGCTTGATGTGCAGGTGCTGATCGGGGGGGATGGGCCAGCACGCACAGAACTCGAGGGTATCGCGCGCCAGCAGGATATTGATGCGACCTTCCTCGGGTTCCTCTCACGAGACACGCTCCCGGGCTTTTACAGTGCGCTCGATCTCTTCGTCTTCCCCTCGCCTGTCGAGACGCAGGGACTCGTCGCGATGGAGGCCATCGCCTGCGGGACGCCGGTCATCGCTGCCGATGCAGCAGCACTCTCGGAGACGGTGACCGACGGGATCGATGGACTACACTACCCGCCCCGGGATATCGACGCCCTGCAGGCGGCCATCGAGACCGGGCTGCGTACCCAGGAGACGCTCGAGGCGGGGTGTCTCCGTCAGCGTGCGTCGCTCGGCGTCGGCGCCTCTATCGACGCGCTCATCAAGCACTACCGCACTTTGTTGTGATCAGTCTCGTCGCAGCTCGACGAGCTCCTCGAGTGCGACCCCGATCCTGGTGACCTCATCACGGAGGTGCTGCAGCTCACGAATCAGGGGGGCGAGATCAACCTCCGATGACTGGTCAGCCGTGTCCGTCCCCCCTGACAGCGCTTCCAGTAACATCGTGGGGTCCATCCGAGGTCCTGCACCGGTATCGACCGTCCGATCCTCTTCAGAGAACGCTTCACGGACTGCTGCGACCTGCTCGGCGAAGCCTGGCGTCCCTGCCGTCTGCTCGTCATCATCCGTCATACCGCGTATCGAGCAGCACCCCGTGTCAATCTGTTGCTCATGACGGGTCGTACCCGTCGATGATCGGCGCCAGTCGGTCCGATCCTGTGGGCGTATGTGGTGCTGTTAACGGTGACACCGAAACTCGCCCCTGCATCACCGCGTGCCTGTCCGTCCCACGGTCATCGGGGATATCTCCGGTGCGCATCTGCTCCCAGACCGCATCATAAAGCCGGATCGCCCCCGCATCCCCGGCACGGGCGGTCATCGCATACCAGGTAGACGGCTCGGTCACCTCGATCGAGGCGGTCGGTCGCCCCGGCTCAGTCGCGATCGGGGCATTGATGTTGAGATAGCCGCCGGCGGACACCAGATCTCCCAATGGCGCTTCGAGCAGATACCGGGCCGCATTCGTGGCCTCGACGAACACCCCCGGATCAACAGCCTGCTCCTGCCACGGCGTCTCTCCACCCCCAGGGACGTACATCGATACCGCCATCGCAGGAACCCCGAAGAACGCTGCCTCGACCGCAGCGGAGACGGTCCCCGACCGACCTAGGACGTAGGCTCCCAGATTCGCCCCCTTGTTGCAGCCGGCGACGACCGCATCCACATCTGGGCACAGCAGCTCCACGCCGGCAACGACACAGTCTGCGGGGGTCCCATCGACCTCATAGCCCCACTCGTGCTGGTTGACCTCCAGGTCCCAGGTCAGCTGTCGTCCCACCGATGACTGGTCGGTCGCCGGTGCGACGACGGTGACATCGCACGTCTGCGCCAGCATCTGATACAACGCGCGGATGCCGACCGCATCCACCCCATCATCGTTCGTCAGCAGTACATGCTGGCGGTGAGTCATGTTGGCGCTCCTGAGCCGAGATGATTAGCTCTTGTGTCGGGCAGTGCCAGTGGTTCGACCACCGATGCATGGTCGACGACGAGGTTGACTGCCCCTTCTGCGTCATTCCACAACGCCAGGACCCCTTCGAAGCGGCAGACACTCCCATACGGTACCCAGTCGATCGCATCAACCAGCTCCCCACTGACCGTTTTGATGATGAAGTGATCTTCGGCCTGGGACCCATCACCGATCCGGAACACACCATTGCTCTCGGGCATGCTGCTGAGATCATGCGAGAGCTTCGTGCCGACGACGTTGATCCGATCGGTGATCTTTCCGGGAGTCTCTGACAACGGTGTGACACGTTGCCGATCGAATGGTGGATCGAACCGGATCTGTCCATCCGGACGCAGGATGCTGTAGCTGAACTGGACATGTGGGTTCAGATAGGTGCCCGCGGAAGGCTCGGGGGCCGCAGCCTGTAGCTGTCGTTGCCATGAGGGTGGCTCGAGCTGCACCCCCACGTCGAACCCCCACCCGGAGTCCGAAGGCTGATGGCCCGCCCACAGACGTGGCTCAGGCGCGAACACCCTCGCATCAGCCGTCAGCTGTCGCTCCACAGTCCGTAACCGGACACTCTGCTCGCGGTCACCAGGCTCGACGAGCACCAGCGCACCGTCATCGTGAAGACACCCCAGCAGTCGCCTCATCACACCGGCGGGATCGTGCAGCTCACCGAGGATGTTCGCGCAGACGATGAGGTCGAAGGGGCCATGCGGATCCTCGAGCCACCGTTCCACCCGTGATCGATGCACCTGTGGGTGTAGATTCGGGCTGGTCGCAGCGGTCATCTCCTCGAGGACATCGATCGCCGGCGAGGGTTCGACTGCATGATATTCGATGAGACTCTTTGGACCCAATCTGTCACCGATCCCGACCATGGGCCCGCCCGTCCCTGCGCCGATTTCAGCCACCCTGATTGGTCGTCGCAGCAGCGACCTCTCGAGGAGGGGCGTGAGGACGTAACCGATGGTGGCGTAGTACCGTGGGAGGTGGTAGATGAGATACGCCAGCAGAGTCTCTTGGGTGTAACTCACCGTCCGGCCAGCCATGTAGTCTGCCTTCAGTGCATCAACTGCCGCTCGCAGCCGCTCCCCACTGTCACCGCGCGCCCAAGACCTCCCTCCATAGGCCGAGAGTAGCTCTGAGCCGATCTCCTCGATTTCTGATGGCAGCGTATGCGGTGCCCATTCACCAGCGGGAACCGCCCCGGATGGGGCGGGCTGATACCTGCCCCTGTCATCCTGGATGAGCCCCCAGTCCACAGCGCGTGTCCTGAGGATCGCCTCGATGGTCGCTGCGTCTCCATCGACGTATGTCGCAAGCTCTTGTGGGTCCAGCGGCCGGACCTTCTGGAGGTATCGCACCGTATCATGCAGTTGCGATTCGAGGGAGCTCATTCCCCTCGTTCAGGTCGGTCGTACAGGACATCGATTGCTGTAGGGTCGGCCGCCATCTGGTCCGCCGCAGCCCCGAGGGCCGCGATACCGTCGAACCGCTGTTGAATCTCCCTGTACACAGAGGGGTCGCCCTCGGTCACCCGAGCGAGCAGCCCCTCCAAGGTCTCCGAGACCGGGGTATGTAGCTCAGGAGGGACTTCCTCAGCGGCCAAGCCATATGCGAAGATCGCCGCATGTGCTGCCCCCTGGATCGTCCGCATACTCCGATCATGCGTCACCGGGTCGGTCTCGACCAGCTCATTCCCCGCTTCACCGAGCTGCTCACAGAGCATCTGGACATGTGGGCCGTCGGCGTCGATGACCGTCGCGATCCGACCGGGAGCCGCATGGGGTGCGAACAGAGGGTGTAAGCTCATACGCTCTCGCCCATCGGCTACCTCACGCATCACCGACAGCGGCGACTGCATCTGTCCCGTCACATCAACGATCGCCTCTCGCGCGAACGGGGCGTAAGCTTCGAGGACCGAACTGGTCGCGGAGATCGGGACCGCGATGGCGACGACGTCGACAGCGATGCCAGCTGTGACGGCCGTGGCAGCCCCCATCGCTGCGGCCTCCACAGCAATCTCTTCGTCGCGGTCGAGGTACGTGATCGACGCAATCGGATCGAGTGTGCTGCCCAGCCATCGACCCATCTGCCCTGCCCCCACGACGAGCACATCCATGACCGCCTTCTCACCGCCGTGGGGCAAAAAGGACCCCCTCAGAGCACGAACATCTCCGGCGCATCGGTGAGTACCTCTGCACCACCCTCCGTCACGAGGACCAGGTCCTCGAGGCGAATCCCACCGATGACGGGATCGTACAGCCCGGGTTCGACCGTCACGACCGCCCCTGCGGGGAGTGCACCCCCACCCGGTGCGAGCCGTGGTCTCTCATGCACAGCCAGCCCGACGCCATGCCCCGTCGAATGGATGAAGCCAGTCGTGGTCGCGGGGTCGCTGCTGAGGGTGGGGTGACCTGCATCCGCTAGCTCCTCACTCACCGCCTCGTGGACGGATGCACCGGTAGCGCCAGCTGTGATGGTATCGATGCCAGCAGCCTTCGCTGCGGCAACATCGGCATACCACTCTCGGCATCGGCTGCCCGGGTCACCCACACTCACGGTACGGGTCATGTCAGCGTGATAGCCGCTGTCGGCCGCCGCGGGAAAGATGTCGATGATGATCGGCGCCTCCGCAGGCAGTGCTCCCTCACCGCGATCGTGAGGGTCCGCCGCCGCGACGCCACCGGCACAGATGATCGGCCCCGGTCGGCAGTCTGCGCGATAGAGGCTGACGGCGATCGCTTCCCGCAGCCGTTCACTCGTGAGGGTCTCGCCCGAATGGCTGAGATGACCATTCGCGTCGATATCACATGCTCGCAACAGCTCGATCGCTGCGATGAATGCATCCTCCGTCGCACCCTGCACACGCCGGATCGCCGCTAGCTCTGCTGGCCCCTTGGCCGTACGCAGTTCGGCGAGCGGGTCCTCGTCGGCGACAGTCACTCGCACTCCCCGGTTGCGAAGCTGCTGGACCGTCTGGACCGAGGTGTTCGGCGGCACCGCCACCTCATCGACCCCGTGGCGGGCACACAGCGCGCCCTTGATGACCTCTGCTGCGGTCTCATTGCCGTAGCGCTCCCGCAGGTCGTCAGCCCCCAACGCGGTGGTGACGACGACCGTCGTAGCAGCACTCATCCGGCGAGCTCGCCCCGCCTCGAGGGGAGAAACCAACAAGACGAGCTCCTCTGGTGTGTACAGTGTGAGGTACGGGTCGGGGGCATCGAACCCCGAGAGATACCGCTGTGCGGGATCAGAGCCATCGGCGTCGATGAGATATCCATCCACCCCCCTCTCGTCCAACCACGCATCGAGCGGCTCCGCAGGGTGCTCCATGACATCAACCTGAGCGGCAGCAGCAAAACCTGTCGGGCACCGCACCGGTATGGCTATACGGCCACCGTCGGCTGTGCGCACATGGATGTGCGCATCGGCCCCGCACGGCTTGCGGGGAGGATCCGAGCCCCCCCATCGAAGAGCTACTCCCATCGTGCGATCCTTGCTGGGGGCTACAGCGACACAGCGACGATCACGGGCGTCCTCGAAAGTGCCGACACCGCAGCGACGCGTCGAGCCATCGAGGCCTTCGGGGCTTCGATAGCCGACACCGGGGTGGATGGCCGGTTGACGATCGCTGGGTTCGACGGTCGACCCGCGGTTCCAGATGATGTGATCGACTGTGCGAACTCCGGGACGACGATGCGGCTTATCACCGCGTCGGCGGGACTGGTGGACGGCTACTCGGTACTCACCGGTGATGCATCACTCCGAACCCGACCGCAGGCGCCACTGTTGCAGGCGATCGACGCGTTGGGTGGCACCGGCTTATCCGTCCGCTCGGATGGGACGGCCCCCCTGGTCGTCGGAGGTCCGATCGCGGGTGGGGCGGTCACGCTCCCCGGTGATGTCTCTTCACAGTTCATCTCCGCGCTGCTGATGGCGGGGGCACATACCGATGAGGGGATCACGATCGATCTGCAGACCCCGGTGAAATCCGCACCGTACATCCAAATCACGATCGAGGTGCTGGAGGCCTTCGGTGTCCGTGCCACCGCGATCGATGGCGGGTACCGTGTCGCCGGTCAGCAGCAGTATCGGCGGACGGCCCCATATGCGGTCCCCGGTGACTTCTCATCGATCTCCTACCTCGCCGCACTGGGGGCGCTGTGCGCGTCGGACCCGGTCGTGATCGAGGGGGCTACACCATCTGCGCAGGGGGATGTGGCGATCATCGGCATCCTTGAGGAAATGGGGGCATCGGTCGAGTGGGACCGCGATGCGGAGACCCTGACGGTAGAGGCTGGCCCCCTGACGGCCGTGAGTGTCGACGTGGGGGACACCCCAGACCTGCTGCCAACACTCGCGGTGCTCGGGGTGTTTGCGGAGGGCCAGATGTGCTTGGAGAACTGCGGACATGTCCGGCTGAAGGAGACCGACCGGGTCGCGGTGATGGCGTCCGCACTCGGTGAGGTTGGTGTGGAGGTCATCGAAGAGCCCACCCGGCTGTGCATCGGCGCACCATCCGCAGACATCGGTGGCGTCACCCTCGATGGGGCCGGTGATCATCGGATTATCATGGCACTCAGCGTGCTCGCCACCGCAGGCGATGAGCCGTGTGTGATCACCGGAGCGGAGGACGTTGCGGTGTCGTATCCCGACTTCTTCGATGCGTTGGCGACACTCGGCGGCAGTGTGGAGCAGTAATGAGGGTCTCGCAGATATTTATGTCACCGCCACCGACGGTGCTGATATGAACGGTGATCGGTTCGGTCGGCTGTTCCAGGTCACGACCTATGGCGAGAGCCACGGGCGCGCGATGGGTGTCACCATATCAGGGTGTCCAGCAGGGCTGCCACTCGACAGTGCGCTCGTCCAGAAAGAGCTCGACCGGCGGAAACCGGGCCAGTCGATGATCACCACATCCCGGGGGGAGCCGGATGCGGTGACGATCAACTCCGGTGTGCAAGATGGCGTGACGACAGGGACGCCGATCGGGATGGTCATCGAGAACAAGGATGCACGGTCGAAGAAGTATGAGCCGTATGTGACCGCACCACGGCCCTCGCATGGAGACTTCACGTACTCGGCGAAGTTCGGGACCCGGAACTGGGGCGGTGGCGGTCGGTCCTCAGCCCGCGAGACCGTGAACTGGGTGGCCGCAGGTGCAGTCGCGAAGGCGATACTCGACCGGTTCGATGTGGAGGTGGCGGCACATGTGAACCAAATCGGTGACATCAGGGCCCCGCCGGTGACGTTCGACCAGATGCAGACTGCCACCGAAAGCAATCCCGTGCGGTGTGCACATCCCGAAACCGCCGAGGAGATGCGTGAGCTGATCGACGGATACCAACAGGAGGGTGATTCGATCGGTGGTGCGGTTGCATTCGCTACAAGAGGGGTCCCACGAGGGTTGGGGGCACCCCGCTTTGATGCCGCGCCAGCACGCCTGGCTCAGGCGCTGTTCGCGATCCCCGCGGTCACCGCCGTCGAGTTCGGCCTCGGTCGTGAGGCCCGGGAATGGTCCGGGTCTGCCCGGAATGAGGATTGGCAGTTCTACGAGGATGCTGACGCAGACCGGCAAGCTGCGGTGACCGCAGAGCCCGGAGACCCCGTCTCTACGGGCAACAGTCACGGTGGATTCCAGGGGGGCATCACCACAGGAGACCCGATCTTGGGGGAGGCCACATGGCATGCACCGACATCGATTCCCAAGCCACAGCAGACGGTCGATTGGGAGACCGGCACCTACGAGGATATCCAGGTCCTGGGCCGTCATGATCCGGTGCTGCCACCGCGAGCGGTACCGGTGGTCGAAGCGATGCTCCGCCTGACACTCCTGGACTTCATGCTGCTTGCGGGGCGTATCAACCCAGACAGACTGGATGACGACACCGGCAACTATCGCACTTCCTACCATCCCTCACGCCCCGAATAAGAGGGTGTGTGGGTGTCTGTCATGATTATTCCTTGCTAACCTATGACAAGGTTTTACTGGGGCAGTCAGCTAGAACAGGTAGTGGCCTTTGGGCCTCAACACATCTATGATGCAGAACGAACTCATTTGGCGGATCGCCGGCGGTTCCGGAGACGGAATCGCCTCGACCAGCCAGAACTTCGCGAAAGCGCTGATGCGGGCGGGGCTGTACGTGTTTACGCACCGGCACTATCCGTCCCGTATCCGGGGAGGACATACGTACACAGAGGTGCGTGTGTCAGCAGAACCAATCACCTCGCGGGGAGATGGGTACAACTTCCTGCTTGCCCTTGGCGATTCGTTCGCACGCAACCCCTCAGAGGGTGCGTACTACGGGAATGAACAGATCAAGCCGTTGGCGGAGAACCTGGATGAACTCACCGAGGGGGGCGTCATCGTCTACGACAGTGGCCTCATCGACACCGATGACATCCCTGACTTCGATGCGAAGGTCGCAGACAATGGATGGCACGTATTCCCGGTCGATCTGCGTTCGATCGCCCGAGAGCACGGTCGAGAGGTGATGCGCAACACCGCGGGTGTGGCCATCACCTGTGCGATCGCAGGCATCGAACCCGAGGTGATCACGGGCCTGATGACCGATGCGATGCCGGAGAAGATCCTCGAGCCGAACCTGAAGGTCTTCGACGACGCATTCGAGACTGTCCGCAGCAAATTCGATGTGGACGCACCGGGCATCGAACTGCCGAGTGGTGGCGAGGCGACCGATCAGGTGCTCGTGTCCGGGTCGGATGCGATCGCCTATGGGGCTCTCGACGAGGGGTGTCGGTTCATCGCTGGCTACCCAATGACCCCCTGGACAGAGGTCTTCACCATCATGTCGCAGAACCTCCCACAGGTCGGCGGCATCTCCGAGCAGGTCGAGGATGAGATCGCCGCCGCCGCGCTCGCGGTGGGTGCGTCGCATGCAGGTGTGAAGGCGATGTCTGGATCCTCAGGTGGGGGCTTCGCGCTCATGTCTGAGCCACTGGGACTCGCAGAGATGACGGAGACACCGGTGGTGCTGCTCGAGGCGATGCGGGCTGGCCCTTCGACGGGGATGCCCACGAAGCCAGAGCAGGCGGATCTTGAGCACACCCTCTACACCTCACAGGGCGACTCACACCGGGTGGTCTTTGCACCGGGTGATGCCGTGGAGGCGTACGAGCAAACACGGAAGGCATTCCAGGTGGCGTATGAGTACCAGATTCCAACCATCATCCTGTATGATCAGAAGAACGGTGGGGAGCTGCAGTCCGTGCCTGCAAGCACGTTCGACATCGAGCCGAACCCCTCGCTCGGGTCGACGCTGACCGAGACGGAGATCGCGGATGCGCCTCACGACCCCTCGGGCAAGTTCTACCGGTTCCAGCATGAGGTCGAAGATGGGGTGAGCCCGCGATCGATCCCTGGACAGGTGGGAGGTCGCTACCTTGCGACAGGCAACGAGCACATGCCCGCAGGCCACATCTCTGAGGACCCAGATAACCGGGTGGCACAGGTCGATCGCAGGATGCAGAAGCTCGCGGCCATTCGCGAGCATCTTGATGCAGACGCCGAGAGTCGGAACGTGCGGTATGGCGATGCCACAGGGAGCGTCGGCCTGCTCACCTTCGGTTCCCAGAAGGGCACCGTCCGGGAGGCAGTCGACATCTTGAATGATGCGGGGACGCCCGTGGAGATGCTCGGCGTCTCTGAGTTGGCACCATTCCCCGTGAGTGCCGTCCGGTCGTTCATCGAGGGCGTCGACACCGCCGTTGTCGTGGAGATGAATGCGACCGGGCAGTTCCGCGGGCTGATCCAGCGAGAGCTTGGTGTCCACGGTGACCGCCTCGAGAGCCTCCTCAAGTACAACGGAAACCCGTTCGAGCCACAGGAGATCGTCGATAGCATCGGATCGATCGTCGATGGCTCACTCGAGATGGGAGGCAGCCAACCGCGGCATATACCAGCGGCAGGAGACTAATCATGAGTGCTTTCAATGCAATAGACAGCGAGGGAGAGTTCGACCAGACATCATTCACACCGGAGCTTGAACCACAGGCGACGTGGTGCCCTGGGTGTGGTGATTTCGGAGTGCTCAAAGCCCTGAAGGGCGCTGCGACAGAGCTCGGACTGTCACCCGATGAGATCCTCCTTGCGACGGGGATCGGGTGCTCGGGCAAGCTCAACAGCTACTTCGAATCCTACGGCTTCCACACTCTGCATGGCCGATCGTTGCCGATCGCTCGTGCAGCAAAGCTGGCGAATGATGGCCTGACGGTGATCGCAGCTGGTGGCGACGGCGATGGGTACGGCATCGGTGGCAATCACCTCATGCACAGCGCGCGTGAGAACCACAACATCACATACATCGTGTTCAACAACGAGATTTTCGGGCTCACGAAAGGGCAGACGTCACCGACGTCTCCGAAGGGACACAAATCGAAGACCCAGCCACATGGCTCGGCGAAAGATCCACTGCGGCCGTTATCGATGTCGCTCAACGCGGGGGCATCGTTCATTGCCCGCACGGCGGCGGTCAACCCGAACCAGGCGCGCGACATCCTCGTGGAGGCGATCTCGCATGAAGGGTTCGCGCACATCGACTTCCTCACCCAGTGTCCGACATGGAACAAGGATGCCAGACAGTATGTCCCGTACATCGATATCAACGAATCCGAGGAGTATGATATCGACATCCACGACCGCAAGAGTGCCGCGGCGATGATGATCGAGACGGAGGATCTCCTCCACGAGGGCACCGTGCTGACGGGACGATACTACCATGATCCAGACCGGCTGTCGTACCAGCAAGAGAAGATGAACCGTGGTGATATGCCAGAGACCCCGCTAGCGGAGCGTTACTTCGACGCGGCGTACGAATGGGAACGCAGTTACGACCTGTTCTTGGACCGTCACCGCTGAGCGGTTCATGGATTGGGGGAGCGGAAGATATTTTTTCTGACCACCGAACATAAGTTATGGAATCTGCGACGACGGCCGACCGTGTCCTCGCTGCACTCGAGCAGGATGCCCAGGCATCAGTCGCGGATATCGCTGCGGCGGCCGAAGTATCGAAGCCCACCGCGCGTAAGTACATCGCCCAGCTGGAGGCTGAGGGGGTCATCGTGGGGTACTCAGCGGATCTGGACCCCAAGAAGCTCCTGAGTGCTACCATCGCACTGGTCGGAGTGGATGTTGAGTCTGACCAATACGTGGCGGTGAGCCGGCAGCTCCGCTCGATACCTGAGATCCGATCGCTGTACAGCTCCTCAGGCGACCACATGCTCATGGCGGAGGTTCGCGCAGCAGATGGGGACGCGGTGGGCGATGTGATCAGTGAGGCTATCTTGAACATAGATGGTGTCACCGCCGCACATCCCACCTTCCTTCGTGAACGGCTCAAGTGAGCGGTGAGGGCCATGCAAGATCAGACCCTCCCCGGCACGGTCACCACCAGCGAGACCGAGCGGGTCATCCTCCATGTGGATATGGACTGCTTCTATGCGTCATGTGAGCGGCTGCGTGCACCCGAGCTCGAGGGAGAGCCGCTGGTCATCGGGATGGGGTATGCCCCCGGTGCAGATGGAGGAGCGGTTGCGACTGCATCCTATGAGGCGCGTGAGCACGGTGTGCACTCTGCCCAGCCGATCGACCAGGCGCTCGCGCTACTACCGCTGGAGTCCGAAGAGCCTGATGTTGTCACTGGCGTCTACCGGTCGGTCGATATGGAGTATTACCGTGCGGTCGCAGCGGAGGTCAAGGCCGTCCTGCGTGCATATGCTGACATCATCCGTGAGGTCAGCATCGATGAAGCATATCTCGATGTGAGTGATCAGGCCGCCTGGGGTGGTGAGCACTCCGAACCGCAGGAGCTCGCCGCCGATCTCAAGCACGAGATCGCAGACACCGTAGGTGTCCCCGCGAGCGTCGGTGTCGCCGCGAACATGGCTACCGCCAAGATCGCCTCCGATCATGACAAGCCGGATGGCCTCGTCATCGTACCACCAGGTGCGGCTGAGGCATTTCTTGCCCCGCTACCGATTGATGATCTCCACGGTATCGGTCCGGTCTCTGCGGGGGAACTGCGAGATCGGGGTGTCGAGACGATCGGTGACCTCGCGGCCACCGAGCCTGCGACCGTCACCAGGCTGTTCGGAAGCCGTGGTATCGAGCTCCAGCAACGGGCTCGTGGCATCGATCCGAGGGCTGTCGAGCCGACGGGGTCACCCAAGAGCCTCTCACGAGAGCGGTCAATGCAGGCCACGGATGATGCTGTTGCCATCGCAGAGGCGATCGAGCAGCTCGCTGAGGCCGTCGCGGAGCGTGCACAGCAAAAGGGTGCACTGTATCGCACCATCGGCATCAAGATCGTGACCCCACCGTACGATATCAACACTCGCGAACGGAGCCTCGGCGGACCTGTCGATGACCCAGAACTGGTCCGCACTGTGGCACTCGATCTGCTCAGTGAGTTCGATGGACGCACCGTCCGCAAAGTAGGTGTGCGGGTCTCGAACCTCTCATTCGCCCCCACAGACCAGTCTGATCTCCAGGGGTGGACATCCCCGATGGACCGTCCCACCCGTCGCCGTCGTCGCGGGCAGACGTCACTGGACGGCTTCGACGGGCACTAACTGTCGATGAGCTCTCCGAGGGCTGCAGCGGGGTCGGTCGCCTTTGCGACACCAGAGGCGAGCAACACACCGGTGGCGCCGAGATCGGCTGCCGCGGCGATATCCGCAGCCGATGAGACGCCTGCTCCACAGTAGACTGCGACCGACGGGTCGACGGTCGAAGCCGCGGTCACCGCATCCCGGACGATATCAGGGTCTGCGGTCGCAACCGACACATCTCCGCCGATCAGGCCAGGTGGTTCGATCGCGACCATGTCGGGACCCAGCGCGGTCACGGCTGCCGTCTGTGCTGGGGTGTTCGCACAGACACAGGTGAGCAGCCCTGCACGGTCTGCCGCCTGGATCGCCTTGTCGATATCAGCCAACTTGAGCCGTCGCTCGGAATGATTGAGCAGCGTGCCCGTTGCTCCAGCCTGTGCAGCAGCCGTGGCGTGCACCGTCCCGGTGTGACTCCCATGATCGATGGGATCGACGTGTTGTGCCCAGGTATCGGCGCCGATGGCGGCAGTCGCTGCTATCGCTGGGGCCTGTGGGACCACACTGATCGCTGTCTCGTCTGAAGCATGTTCTGCCGCGGCCGCTGCGATCGCTGCTGCGTCGCATGCATACGCCTTCAGATTCACTACGATGTGCATACCGATACTCACTCAAATGTCAGTAAAGCGGTTGTGTTCACTCAGTCGCCACGCTTGACCACGTCTCCGAGCGTGGTCGTCGTCGATGCAGAACCACTCCACTCTGTGTCCACATCTGCTCCCCCCTCCAACAATGAGATGTCGAGGGTGCGTTCCAGCTTCTTCCGGACCCGATCATCCGGTAACATCGAGCCCCGCTCGAGCTTCCGGATGAGGGATGCCTTCTCGTTGAGCTGATCTGCCAACTCCTCTTGGCTCAGCCCAGCGGCCTCCCGTGCGGTGCGAATCTCATCGTCGTAGTCCGTCGCTATCTCGGGCATCGTATCGAACATATCCCGACGGGGTCTGCTCGACTGACCTCCGGATGGCGTGGCGCTGCTGGTCTGCGTGGACTGGCCGGTCGAGTACTTGCTCGTCGACCCACCAGATTTTGGGGGTTCACGCACCTCTGTCCCGAACCCCTTGCACTGCTCACACAGCTGCAGTGTCGCCCCCTCGATTTTCACTTTCGTGAGCGATGCATGTTCTGCGCCACACATCTCGCAGTGGGCCATGTCACAGATACTCAACCCGCTTGTATAAACTCGACGACCCCATCACAACCGTCGCCATCCATCGACGAATCGTTGCAGCGCGGTGAGATGACCGATAATGCCGAAGAGGGCCAGCAATGCCCACAGCACCTCCACCCCACCGATCGAGGTGAGGCCGACTGCGACGAGGCCGCTTGCGGCTACCACGAGCGCCAATCTGTCGGCACGGCCCACGAGTCCACCGTATGCACGACCCAACCCGACCGCCTGGATCTGCGTCCCCATGTAGGAGGTCATCAGCACACCCGTCACCGCGAACAGTCCCATCGCGTACGCCTCGATACCGGCTGCCATCGCTCCGATGATAATCAAGTCCGCATACCGGTCGAGCACATGGTCCAGCAGGTCCCCCTCCGCTGCGTCGGTCCCCTGTACACGTGCGAGTCCTCCGTCGACGAGGTCGAACCATCCGTTCAAGAACACCGCGACCGCCGCGATCGCATATCCCCACGGGACGGCGAGCAGGAATCCACCGGCTGCGACAATCGCCATGGTGAATCCGATGATCGAGACACCATCTGGGCTGAGTCCCGCCCACGCAGCGAGTCGTACCCATGGATGCAAGGCCCGCTCGGCGAGCGGTCGCAGCCGATCGAGCGTCATAGCACCTCTGTGAAATCAACCGTCCCCGCCGACGGACGCCATGTCTCTGTGAGCAGTGCCTCAACGGCATCAGCGACCGCCACAGGTGAGCTGTCGGTCGTGTCCACCTCTGCGACCGCAGCCACACCCAGCGCCGTGACTGCCTCGGTCAGAATGAGGTCCAGTGCCTCGGCCTCACAGTTCTCTGCGATCGAAGTGGGCGCCCGCCCTTTGTCCGTGAGCCGATCAGCAAGCTCCTCCGGATGACACCGCAGGACGACCGCACGGTCGGGATCTAGCAGATGGGCGAGATGTGACACGATCACGCCGTCTCGTCCAGTCGCCCACCCACGCAGACCTTCGAGGTCCGCGATGACCGTCTCTCGCTCCGCATCCGTCCCTGCGTGGTAACCGTCTGCGACCGTGTCCGTCTCCAGCTCATGTACACTGATGTCGCCGCGCGCGATGAGCGCCGCTGCGACGGTCGTCTTCCCCACCCCTGGTGTACCGGTGAGTGCGACCTGCATCAGTCACCCCGCCAGGATCGCCTGGAGCACACCAATCGCCGCTTCGGTCTCCTCGACGGTGCCGCAGCTGATGCGTACGCAGTTCGGCAGGCCGAAGCTCGTCGCATCACGCAGGATGATCCCCTCCTCCTGAGCCGCCGCCGTGACGGCGCTTGCATCACCGACATCCGCGAGCACGAAGTTTCCTCCCGAAGGCCACGTATGCACAGGTAGGTGCTGCTGGAGCAGCTCCCGGGATCGACGGACCGTCTCGATCGTCTTCTCGAGGTGTGTGCTGTCCCCGAGTGCCGCCAGCGCAGCATGACAGGCGAGGTGGTTGGTGGCGAATGGGGTGTTGATTTGGGCATACGCCTCTGCGATTGATGATGGCATCACGGCATATCCGATCCTGAGCCCAGCGAGCCCGTACGCCTTGGAGAACGTCCGTAGCACAGCGATGTTCCCGAGCGAGTCGACCGCCTCGGCCATGCTTGGATGTTCACTGAACTCCCCGTAGGCTTCATCAATCACAACCAGGGTCTCAGGACCGACTCCCTCCGCGACCTCTTGGATCTCCACTGGTGACAGCTCTGTGCCCGTCGGATTGTTGGGAGTCGTCAGGAACAGCAAGCGATGTGCGTCGTACGCATCAAGGATGTTTGCGGGGTCCTGCCGGAAGTCATCTGTGGCCTCGAGGCGGTAACTGTCCACCCCACCGTGGTGATAGCGGGCGGACATCCCATAGTAGGCGAACCCTGGCTGCGGTGTGAGCACCCGGTCGCCCGGTCGCAACATCGCCCGATGGAGGTAGTCAATCGCCCCGTCTGCTCCTGCAGCCAACCATATCTGCACGGTATCGACGTCCAGGTCCGCCGCCACCGCGGCTCGGAGGTCGACCACCGCTGATTTGGGGTAGCTGCTCATCGCCGTCTCAACGCTGCTCAGCGCTTGCACCGCTGCGGGTGGCGCTCCCAGTGGGTTCTCGTTCGCAGATAGCTTGATCAGCGACGTCGGCTCAACTCCCAACGCCCGGGCGACCTCATCGATGCCCCTCCCCGGGACGTACTCGGCGTGCCCGCTGAGGTCGCGTGTGTCCATGCGGGCCATCCGGTGGATGGGGGTTAAACAGTGTCCCATCTGTCGGGGCCGAGGGTTCAAGCACCCGAGGGGCGGCTGGCTGCACATGGAGCTCACATACTATGGCCACTCGACACTCGAAATCACGGCTGCAGACACCTCCCTGGTGATAGACCCGTTCTTCGGTCATCCTGATGTCACGGGCGACCCAAGCGCGGACCTGGCACCCGAGTACGTCCTCGCCACCCATGGCCACGTCGACCACATCGGTGCGATAGATGCGTTCACCGATGCCACGCTCGTGGCGGTCCCCGAGCTCGTGGGCTACCTCGAGGAGACTCACGGGTTCACCGAGTCGATCGCCATGAACATCGGTGGGACGGTTCGCTGTGATGGGCTGTTCGTCACGATGGTCCGGGCAGACCATTCCAATAGTGCGGACAGCGATTACACCCGGTCACTGGGGACCCCCGTAGGCTTCTGCATCGGGACCGAAGCACCACAGATCGATGCTCCCGGGGGTTCCCCGACGGTGTATCACGCTGGGGACACCGGGCTGATGTCTGAGATGCGTGATGTGATCGGTGCGTATCTCCGCCCCACCATCGCCGCACTTCCGGTGGGCGATCACTTCACGATGGGCCCACAACAGGCAGCGATCGCCGCAGAGTGGCTGGGTGTTGAGACCGTTGTTCCGATCCATCATGGGACGTTCCCCGCGATCGAGATGGATCTTGGAGCCGCCGCAGCGACCATCACCGATCACAGCGGAGCGACCGTCGAACAGCTCGGTGTGGGCGACCAGCTGACCATCCGGTGATACCAGCGGTCACCAGCTCTCTGCGAGTGCCTCGAGGCTGTCCAGTCTGCGGTCCGGCGTGACCCCCTCAGGCGCCTCCGAGTCGACACCGGTCGTCACATGCACCGTCTGCATCCCTGCCCGCGCACCGAGGGCGATGTCGGTATCAAGACGGTCCCCCACGACCAGTAGTGAGCCTGGGGATGCCTCGAGGGACTCGAGGACCATCTCCTGCATCATCACCGAGGGCTTCCCACAGATCACGTCAGGCCCTCGACCAGCGACCCCGGCGACCGCATTGATGATGGCCCCAGATCCAGGTCGAGCGCCGTCTGCAGCGGGGATGATCATGTCCGGATCGGTCCCGATGAACCGCACCGATGCGTCGGCAAGGAGTGTCTGTGCGCGTACCAGCGTCTCGTAGGTGAACCCATGATCGATGGAGACCACGAGCACCCCGACTGGGTCGGTCAGCGGACGGACCTGCACGCCCGCAGTGCTGAGCTGTGCACGCAATGACTCTGCACCGATGAGGCCCACCGCAGCGTCTGTGTATTGCTCAGTCAACAGCCGTACCGTCGCTGACCCCGCCGTGATCACCTCCTCTGCCGACACCGGCATGCCTGCTGTCGCAAACCGCTCGACGTACGTCGCCGCTGGTTGGGTGGGATTGTTTGTGACGAAGCGCACCGGGATATCCGCTTCCCGACAGGCGGCGACAGCGTCCATCGCACCCGGGAGGGGCTCGGTCCCCCGAAGAATCGTCCCATCGACGTCGAAGATGACCCCAGCCGGTGGCATGACCGAGGTCATCACGATGGCTGTTTGAATATCGCGGTCGCACCATCCCACATCTGTGACGCATCCGAGCCGTGGGACAACAAGACGGAAGTAGTCACCCACCAAGTCCGCGCTGTGAGCAACGCTCAGTTAACCCTTGTACAGATCGATAACTACGGCCCTTGGACGGTCACCCCGCATCCGCGTGCGGAGATGGACCTACAGACGCTGCAGTCCCGACTGTATGCTGATATCGCGCAGTTCGTGGGCTCTCGGGGTGGCTACATCTTCTTCACCCGGTTCGACAACATGGTCATGGTGACCAACGGGCTGGACACGGAGGTGCTCCGTCGGATGCAGGCATCGATCGCCAACCGGTTTCCGGTGTCGATATCGCTGGCGACCGCACACGATCCGAGCCCGGTCACCGCACTTGAGGTCGCGACCGCAGATCTGCAGGCTGCGGGCTCCGCACAGGATCACAGTCGCACTGAGGTGCTCGTCGGTCAGCCTCTCCCCGGGAGCATGCGGTCCTCGACGGACGTGCACATCGCCCACTTTGATGTGAACGATGCGACTGGTCGGTTCACCGACCAGCTCAACGCCTATGACACGTTCATCGAGATCGAACAGTCATACGCCAGCCTGATGCGGTACCTCAGAGCCGAGTACGGGGGGCTGAGCTTCTTCGTCGGCGGAGACAACATGATCGCTGTGGTGCCCACACTCGATGCAGCAGCCTATGCAGATGTCATCGATGTGGTCGAGGCGGAGACGGGGGTCATCCTAAAGGTCGGCGTCGGTAGTGCCAGTACCGCTCAGGCTGCGGGATACGCAGCGAAGCATGCGCTCGAGGAGTGCCGAGCCACAGGTGATGGTGTCGTCATCGCAGACCCCATCGCAGCCATCGAAAGTGACGACTAGCGCGTGATTAGTGGGATGGGGCCGGAGGGATTTGAACCCCCGATCGACTGATATCTCCGGTGTGCGCCAATCGGAACCCCAGAGGGTCGTCATCGGTCCCGGTGATCACCCGGTTCCTCGGTATATCAGTCTGGAGTGTCGTCACGTGACGCGTGGCCTCTGGAGTCAGTCGCCATGCCGGGCTTGGCCACGGCCCCTCGCATCTGGCCGTTGATGGAATGGAGGTTTAGCCGTTGCGGAATCACAGCTCAGAGCCATGGTGCTCGTGCCTCCAGCTGTGGCTCCTCCGCCTGCGCCCGCAGTGCAGCAGCCGTCGACCGCTGCTCATCGCCCACTGGCGTGTACGCCAACAGTACCGTCACGAGCAACACACCAAGCGCGACCGGTGCATCGGTGGGGAGGACCCCCACGATGTCCAGTGCGAGCATCCCCAGTGCTATCGCACTCCCGAAGCGGAAGCGTTCGAGGTCCACATGCCGCCGCAACTGCGGCGCGAATGCAGCCACACCGAGCGCGAAGATGACGCCCACCCCCGCTGTGGCCGCTGCGGTTAGCATCAGCATTGGGTCGGTGTTCGCCGCCATCGACGGTCTGGTGAAGTCGACACTCGCCAGGAGGCCCAGTCCGATGATTGCCGCCGGAGCGGGGAGGATGCGACCGATCGCTGCGGAGGCCGTCTTCGCGGCGACCGCGAGGATCACCACACCTGCGAAGCGCTGAAAGATCGCGAAGTCGATGACGGTGCTGAGGCTGGCTGCCAACGTCGCCTCCACGATCGCAACGGGCACTAACACCCCACCGATCGCTGCGATGGCGGGCAGCTGCTGGCGCCGCCGTGCATCCGACTCAGCGAGGATGACCGCGACGGTCGCCGACCCACCGAATATCAGCAGTCCAGCCTCGACGATCGCGATTGGCGAATCCAACGCCCCACTTACCAGCAACGCGATGAAGATGCCGTCCAGTAGCGGGAGTCCCATGACCATCGCCAGGAGCCGCGTCGACCGGCCCACCCGCTCTTCGAGTCTGAGGGCGACCGGATGCTGCGATATGCTCATCGCAACTCAGAGACCGACGGAGTCCCGGTGTCGACCGGCATCAAGCCAGCCGTCATCGGCCCACACAGCACACCCCTGTCGTCGGGGTTTCTCCTGCAGTGTTGGCACCCGTGTAAATGTCGAGGGCGCCGGCTGCGGCGCTCGCTCGACGGTACCGACTGCAGTGGGACTGTATGAGTCCATACCCCCAAAAGTTGTAGAATTCACTTAATGATTGTGTGAGACCGGATTGCATGCCCCACGGCCTGCGCGCAATCTTTTTTGAGTCGGCCTGTGCACCGTTTACATGGCGACACCCTCCTCTGCCGGTCCATTCACCGCGAAGCTGTCTGCACCACCCAGTCTGACCTTCGATGATGTGCTGCTCCGACCGATGGAGTCGCGGGTCGAACCAGACATGGCCGATCTGAGCAGTCGTGTGACACGCACAATCGAGCTCAACATCCCCATACTCTCTGCGGCGATGGATACGGTCACAGAGGCAGATATGGCCATCGCGATGGCCCATCATGGTGGACTCGGCGTTCTCCATCGGAACATGGACATCCCTGCGATGGAGGCGCAGATCAATGCGGTCAAGCGGGCGGATGAGCTCATCATCCGACGCGAAGATGTCGTCACCGCCGCTGCGGATCAGACGATCGCTGAGGTCGACCGGATGATGGACGAAGCAGGCGTTTCCGGGGCGCCGGTGGTCGGTGATAATGACCGAGTGCTGGGGATCATCTCCGGGACGGATATCCGCCCGTTCATCGAGGTCGGCGAATCGGACGCGGTGCGCGCAGCGATGACGGATGAGGTGATCACGGCGGAAGCCGGCATCGCGACACGGGATGCACTCGAGCTCATGTATGAGCATAAGATCGAGCGGGTCCCGATCGTGGATGGGTCCGACCAGCTCGTGGGGCTCGTGACCATGCAGTCGATCCTCCAGCGCAGGGAGTACCCCCATGCTGTCCGCGATGATGACGGGCAGCTCCTCGTGGGTGCTGCGGTGGGTCCCTTCGAGACGGACCGGGCCCGCGCGGCGGATGTCGCCGGGGCGGACGTGATCTTCATCGACTGTGCGCATGCACACAATCTCAATGTGGTCGACACGGCGAAGGAGATCGTCGAGTCGGTCGACGCCGACGTGGTCATCGGCAACATCGGGACACGAGAGGCCGCAGAGGCGATCTGCCCCTTCGCCGATGGGGTGAAGGTGGGGATCGGCCCCGGGTCGATCTGCACGACGCGCATCGTCTCTGGGGCAGGCATGCCGCAGGTCACCGCGATCGCAGAGGTTGCAGATGTCGCGAGCGAGTACGATGTGCCGGTGATCGCCGATGGCGGCATCCGGTACTCGGGGGATGCGATCAAGGCGATCGCTGCCGGTGCTGATACGGTGATGTTGGGGTCATACCTCGCGGGGACCGATGAGGCCCCGGGCCGGGTCATCAGCATGAACGGTAAGCGGTACAAGCAGTACCGTGGGATGGGCTCTGTCGGGGCGATGACGACAGGAGGAGCGGGCCGCTACCTCCGCGATGATGCCGATGCGCCCGAGGACTTCGTGCCAGAGGGCGTCGAAGCGGCCACCCCATACAAGGGACCACTCGCTGCTGAGCTCAGGCAGCTGACAGGCGGGATGCAGTCGGGGATGGGCTATGTCGGGGCGGGTGACATCCCCACGTTCCGGCAGCGATCAGCTTTCGTCCGCGTCTCCTCAGCAGGTCAGACAGAGGGGCATGCCCACGACGTCATGATCACCGATGAGGCACCCAACTACACCGTCGGGTCTCAGTAATCCTCGAGGAACATCTCGATGCGATCGAGCGCCTCTCGCAACTCCCGGATCGAGGATGCGTACGAGACGCGACAGTGTCCTTTCCCACCGGCACCGAAGATACGACCAGGGACGACCGCGACCTGTTGCTCAGTCAGCAGCTCCTCAGCGAACTGGGCATCATCCGCCAGCGATGTGGGACACCGTGGGAAGACGTAGAACGCCCCACGTGGTGCGGCTGTCGGCATCCCCAACTCGGAGAAACGATTGATGACATACCGGCGGCGCTTATCGAATGCGGATCGCATCTCGCCGACGACGTCCCCGGTGGCTCTGAGTGCCCCCAATGCAGCATGCTGTGCGGTCGTCGGCGCCGAGAGCATGGTGTACTGGTGGATCCGGTTCATCGCATCGACCAGCGGCTCTGGTCCAGCAGCGTAACCGAGTCTGAGGCCCGTCATGGCATACGCCTTCGAGAATCCGTTGATGACAATCGTCCGTTCGCGCATCTCTGGCAATGCTGCGATGGATGTGTGTCGGCCATCGTAGCGGAGCTCAGCGTAGATCTCGTCGGCGATGACGGTGATATCATGCTCGACGGCGTACTCGGCGATGGGTACCAACGCATCACGGTCCATCACCGCACCGGTCGGATTGTTCGGATAGCAGATGATGAGCACATCAGCGGCTGCTGCCCCAGCCTCCTCCAACGCATCAGTCGTCAGCTCGAAGCCATCCGCAGCGGTCGTCGCCACCGAAAGGACGTCCGCTCCCGCCAGCTTAGCCGTGGGGACATACGAGATGTACGTGGGCTGCGGGATCGCAACGATGTCACCCGGGTCGACGAGCGCGCGCATCGCCAGGTCCAGCGCCTCTGATGCACCCGTCGTGATCATGAGCTCCGTTGCGGGGTCATACGCCAGGTCGAACGTGGTGAGGTACTCTGCGATCGCCTCTCGCAGCTCACGGAGCCCCCGGTTCGCGGTGTAGGAGGTCCGCCCCTGCTCGAGGGCATTGATCGCTGCAATCCGGGCTGCCCACGGCGCCGAGAAGTCCGGCTCACCCACCCCCAGAGAGATGACCTCATCCATCTCTGCGGCCAGCTCGAAGTAGCGGCGGATGCCTGATGGGGGCGTATTCGCCGCCCGTGTGCTCACACGATTCTCCAGCTGGCGCTGCTCACTCATGGTGAAATCGTGAGCCTGTCATCCTCATCGGTGTCATCGAAGTAGATGCCTCGTTCCTTGTAGGTCTCCATCACGAAGTGCGTCACCGTCTGCGTCACCTCCGGGATCGGTGCGATCTGGTCGGCGACGAACTGCGAGACCGCCTGCATCGACTCCGCCTCGACGTCGACGGCGAAGTCATAGCTCCCCGAGATCAGTCTGAGCGAGGCAACCTCCGGGAAGCGTGCGATCCGCGCGGCGATCTCAGCGTAGTTCGTCTCCCTGTCCAGTTCCACATTGAGCTCGACCTCAGCCCGCACCCGTGCTGTGTCTGTCTTTCCCCAGTCGACGATCGCCTGATAGCCCTTGATGACCTCTTCCGCCTCCAGCTCCTCGATTGCCGCATCCACCGATCCTGCGTCTGTCTCCAACTGTCGCGCGATGTCAGCACTGCTCTGACGGGCATCCGCCAGGAGGATCTCGAGTAGCTCTGTGGTCATCGTCATCTCCTACCTCTAGAGTGGTGTCGCCTCATTTGACGTTGTTGATGCCAGTGAAAGGACCGAAATTGTCAACCAATCACCTTCGGTGAGTACTGTATGCAGTACATCCACTTCGCGGTGATCGCGATGCTGTCGTACGCCTTTGTGCCCCCACTTGTCCGCATCGCCTCCGCCACGCCCGACGGCATGCCCGCAGCTGTCGTCTCCTTTTACACCAACCTCCTGCTGGTCATCGGTTCACTCGCGGTCGTCGTCGCGAGCGGTGACTCGCTGACCGGCTACATCAGCCACGGTAAGATGGTGTACGTCCTCGCTGCGGGAATCGCGCTCACCGTCGGTATCCTGAGCTACTATGAGGCGCTCTCGCTGGGGCCTGTCAGCATCGTCACTCCGATATTCGGGCTCTTCCTCGTCATCAGCTCCGTGATCGGATTCCTCCTGCTTGCCGAACCGGTGACGGCACAGAAGGTGCTGGCCATCGGATTCGCAGCACTCGCGATTATTCTGGTCACCGTCGAGTAAGGCCTATTCGGTCGCGGTCACTGGTCGGTTATATGACACTCGTTGCATCATCTTCGACGTTGACACAGGGCGATCGGGTACCATCATTCGAGCTACCGGGCGTCGATGACCAGACACATTCCCCTGAGTCATACGCTGATGCGCAGGCGGTGCTGGTCGTCTTCACATGCAATCACTGTCCCTATGCGGAGGCGAAGCTGGATGCGCTCAACACACTCGCGACAACGGTCGAAGGCCTCACCGTCGTCGGCATCAATCCGAACGACGCGGAGGCGTATCCAGAGGACTCGTTCGATCGGATGCGTGAGCGGGTGGACGCAGGAGAGGTCCGGTTCGATGCCTACCTTCGGGATGCGACCCAGGAGACCGCACGGGCTTTCGATGCGGTCTGTACGCCGGATCCGTTCCTCTTCCGGGTGACCGAAGATGGGCTGGAACTCGCGTTTCATTCACGCATCGATGATGCGACAAGTCCGGATGCCACCCCAGAACGATTCGAGATGCGCGAGGCCGCGGAGGCCGTCATCGCTGGCGATCCCATCCCGCTGGATGCCACCCCATCGCGGGGCTGCTCGATCAAGTGGGTCGACTGACGAGGAACTCGATCAGCGGCGCAGCGGCCGCGACCGTGTTCTCAGGTGTCGCAGGGTACGCCTCGAGCTTACTCCGGATGATGATGCCATCGCCATCTTCGATAGCGCCCTCATAGGCTGCCTGCTTGTCGACCGAGAGGTACAGTTCCCCGTCTGCTGTGATTCGATCGCGCAGTGCATCCGGCGGGAGGCCTACGACCCCCTCAAGGCCTGTGATGACCGTGTCAATCGCCCTCGTGCGCTCTATCCGCGCCTGCAGGAGTGTGATGGGTGCGCCCCCGTGGCCGGAGGAATCGACCGCCTCTACCGGTCCGGCATCGTTGATGACCGTCTGCACCGCCTCACGCACCCTCGCATCGATCTCCGTCGCGTAAGCGAAGGCTCGGATGTCGAGGTAATGCACCGGCCATGTGGACATCGATTGCGGCTACTGGACGGCCTCGAGCTGGTCTTCGCCGACGCCCACCTCCTGGCCCTCCTCGAAGCTCACCGTGTAGGTCGCATCACCGAACATCGTCTCGACCACCTGGGTTATCTTGCCCTCCTCGCCGTCGAAGTCGCTATGCTTGTCATGCAGTATCACACTGTCGTCTTCCTCGTAGCTCATACCTGCAGGAGCCGATGTGGTATCAAAAGGGCCGTGATTCTACGGGGCACAGCATAACGGTGATATCGACCGCCCTGTGATGCCCTGTATGCACACCCGACGAGCCGCGCTGCAGCTTTCGATCGCAACTGCTGGGACCGCGCTCGCGGGCTGTCTGGGTGGGTCCTCGGATGCTGGGCTATCGACACTGGATCTCCCATCGGAATGTGCAGCTGCACAGGCGGCACCAACGCCTGCGCTGTCGACACCGCAGCTTGGTGACCCGGATGCCCCCGTGGTCATGGATGTGTACGAGGACTTCTCCTGTGGGCACTGTCGGACCTACTCCGAGGAGGTGTTCCCCGCCGTCAAGCGGTTGTTCATCGACACCGGACAGATTACGTACCGATTCCATGACTTCCCCATCCCTGTGAATGAGTGGTCCTACCGGATCGCCTCTGCAGCGCGTGCGGTCCAGGCGATGACGGGTGATGCCCAGTTCTTCGCATTCGCCTCTGCGGTGTTCAAACACCAGTCGCGTTTCCGTGAGGATGGATTGGCGGCGGTCCAAGATGCTGCGGCCACCGTTGGCATCGACCCCTGCGCTCCCGCGATCGCTGCGGCGACCGATCAGTATCGGTCTGTCGTGGACGCCTCTCGGGCTGATGCCGCGGCGATCGGCGTCGACCGCACGCCGATGATCTTCATCGATGGGATGCCCCTGTCGGACTACCGACTCTCAACCGTCGAAGCTGCCATTCCTGTGCAGTAGCGACTCATCCACTCGGGCTCGGTAGTGCCCACTGGGTGCGGGGTGGGATCAGGAAATTGCCGCGTGATCGCACGAACATGTAGCGGAGGATGCCGTTGTTGACCCGCTGGCGCACCTGTGGGTGGTCCGCGGCGATGTCGGAGCCGTTCATCGCCTCCGTCACGGCCTCGAACCGGCTGATCGTCCGCTGATACGACGGGAAGTGCAGGCTGGCGACGCCGTCATCTGTGGACTCGAAATGCCGTCGAAGCGTCAATGGGATCCCGTCCGGCGAGCGGTTCGCTCGTGCGGCCTTCTGTGCGTGTCCGATGACCCCCCTATCCGCCGCATCGGTGTCGATCCGGTCGACGATCTCGGGGGTGATTCCGTTGTCATCGCCCAGGGCATGGCCAACACCAGGGACCTCACCCATTGCGGCGTGTGTCGGGGAGAACAGCTTGGCCACCTGCTCTGCATGACTGTTCTCCGTGTACCACGCATCGAGCGAGAGACGGATGTTCGCAAGATGTAGTGTCGTCCCCCCGCGGAACGCGCCATCCTGCAGCTCCACTGCCACCTCCGTCGCCTGGTTCTGGCGGAACCCCGTCATGAACCCCATGAACAGCGGGGCGTCTTCTGGGACGGGATCACCCTCTGGGATCCCCACGAGCTCGGACTGCCGCTCGGCGGGCATCCCCGCCCCCACGAAGCCTGTCCGCCGGTCGGTACGGCCCAGCAGGTCATCGATCGCCACAGACCGGTCGAGTCCATTCACATGCGCCTGCTCACCTCGGAGTGCTGCTTCGGCCCCCATGATCGCATCCGCGCGATCGCTTGCGAGATGAATCAGCAGGTCATGCTGATCGAAGGTTGGCGTCTCGAACGGTGAAAGTCGCCGCGGTGCTGGGAGGTCGACATCCGCCGGAGGACGTCCGTAGACCCGCCGGAAGTACGCCGGGGAGTACCCCACTGTGAACAGCAGCCCCTCTGGTCCCCACCGATACGCATCTGTCAGTCCTTCAAACGCGCTCGCCAGACGCTCTCGGACCACCGACTCGCCCATCTCTGCGATCCGCAGGTCCGCATACAGCAGCAGATGGTGTCGCGGCAGCTCGTGATTGCCAGACTGATCGGTCCTGAGTTGGTCGTTCCAATGATGCTGCCCCGGCGGCAATGGCCCACCGCCCGTGGGGACCGGCTCATCGTACGCATCGATACATGCTGCCAGACCGACAGCACCTCCGGTGGCGACTGCGTACCGCAGCAGCTGCCGCCGGCTCATCGATGCATCCTGGCGCATACCAGCAAGAGGCTGTTCAAGCGCATATGCATTGCGTGGGCAAGACCACCGGTATCACCTTGCACCCACCACCCCTCATGGAGGTTATGGACACACCGATCTTCCTCGATGCGGACGATATCGCTGCACTAGCGGAGATGCCTGCGTACGTCGAGGCTGTCGCTGCGGCGTACCGGGAGCGAGCCGATGCGGCTCCGACGGACCCTCGTACCCGACTCGATGCGGCCGATCCGCGGGGCTTCTTCACGACATACGCAGCGATTCTGCCGGAGACCGGCGCTATGGGCGGCTACATGTACTCTGCGGGGTTCGCAGACCGCGACACATGGTTTGTCTGTCCGCTGTTCGACACTCACAGTGGCAGGCTGCTGGCGATCCTGGATGGCTCGTACATGAACCCATTCAAGACCGGTGCGGCGGGGGCGGTTGGGATCGATATGCTCGCGCGATCAGATGCATCAGAGGTCGCGGTGATCGGCAGTGGTGCGCAGGCTCGAGGACAGCTGCGTGGGGCTGCTGTCGTCCGGGATCTGGATGCGGTTCGGGTCTACTCGCCCACCCCGAAGTCACGTGAGGCGTTCGCGACGACGATGCAGGGAGAACTGGGGCTGTCGATCGAGCCGGTGGCGTCCTCTGCGGCTGCACTCAAGGGCGCCGACATCGTGATCACCGCGACCACTGCGGCGGACCCAGTCTTCGCTGCCGAAGAGCTCGAGGCGGGAACACACATCACCGCAATGGGACAGTACACCCCGGGCCGGACCGAGCTTGATATCGAGACGGTACGACGCGGTCGGTACGTCCCGGACCTCCGCGCACGTGCACTTCAGGATGCGGGGTCATTCCTCGCCGCACGCTCCGCAGGTGTGATCGATGATTCGCACATCGTCGCTGAGCTCGGCGAGGTGGTGGCTGACCCCAGCCTCGGTCGCACCACTGCAGGTGATATCACCATCTTCGACAGTGGCGGAACCGCGGTGGAGACGGTCGGTGCCGCAGCGATGTTGTACAAGCGTGCTGTTGACCGTGACATGGGTATGCCGCTCGACATCCGCCCAGGGAGTGAGACGTTCAGCTGATCGGAAACCGCAGAAGCGCGGCGATGCCACCGAGATTCGCCAGCTGTCTACCGGGGTCGAACTCACCGGATAGCACCGTGACCGAGCCGCCCTGTTGTTCCACCTGCTCGAGTTGCCTGTTCAGCCGTCTCGCCGTGGCACCTCCGGCATGGCGGGCATCCTGCAGAGTGGTATCGACCACCAGCAGGTCCTCGACCGCACCGTAGTCGATCGCCTCCGCCACCGACTCTGGGCCATAGCTCACCGGGCCATCTGTCGATAGGCGGCGTGTCACCTCATCGATCAGCGCCGCCTCTGCGGCGATCCGTGATTCGGTCTGCAGCTCATCGATCACCCCACGGGTGAGCACCTCATGGACACCGCGATCGCCCACGCCTGCGGTGTCCACCATCCGCAGTGTGGCATCGTCATCGACCGCCGCCTCGATGTACGGCTTCGCCTCCTGTTTCGTGAAGCCCGGGCCCGCGAGCACAAGTGCATCCAACTCCATCCGCCCCACCGCATCGGCAAGCTCCTCGAACAGTGCCGCGCGTGGCTGTGCATACTCCCCCTTGCCCGTGGGGCGTGTGAGGCTCATCCGCTCGGTCGCCCCATGGGCTGCGATATCGTGGATGTAGCCTGCACCTTCCTCGACGGTGACGACGATCACATCTGGCTGGTCGGTCGCGGCCTCGGCCGACTCCAATCGTTCGAGTTGATCCGGATGGAATCGTTTCTGGATCGACACCTCCGCATACGGCTCGATGTTCAACGTGTGGTGCTGTCCGATCTGGTCCTCACGACTGCAGTGAACGATCTCTCCACCGGTCCGGAGCCGCGTGGCAAAGCGTGCGAACTCGACGGACTCGACAGCCACCACGATGAACAGGGTTTCGCGCACACCGCCGGTGTCACGCTCCAGGTCGTCCGCACGCTGGATCCTCCTATCGGCCATTGCCGCGACCCGGTCACCCGGTGTGATCACATGCGAGAGATGCCATAGGTCATCCACCGATTCCGGGACGATGGTGAGGCGTTGATAAGCGCCATCCAGCTCCTCCCGGTCGGCGATACGCATGGGTTGAGCAGTTCACGGAGACTCAAAGCCGTGGTGATGTGCCGGTTACTCGATGATGTCTGAGGTCCCCGGAGGTACATGATGGACGATCTGGTCGGGGCTGGCGATCTCACGGATAAATCGCTCGTCGGCGAATGCCTCCTTGAACTGGCGGTACAGGAGCTTGGCCACATCATCGGCAGCGTACTGCCCCGGCTGCAATCGCGCAGACTCGACCGCCCGCGTCTCGACCGCCTCTGGTGGCCCGCCGATGACCTGCGTCACCGGATCGGTCTGGATCCCAACCGCTGCCTCGGTGGCTACGTTGTGGAAGTACATCCGCTCTCCGCGGATGACGAACGACCCTTTCTCGATATACTCACCCGATTCGGGGGTCTTCGAGACCTGATCCGCGCTGACCATGTAGACATCACCGGCGAATACCCCGGCCTTCCACACGGATGAACTCGAGATGGTGAACTGTGCGACCTGTGCGAGGGTGGCATCCTCGAACTCCACTGCGGTCGCGGGTTCCGATGGTCTGGAGGCCTTGAGGATCACCACCGGGCCTCCCGGTGCATCTGTATGGAAGAACCGGTCGGTGGGATCGAGATACTTCTTCACGATCTCCTCATTCTGGGTGGCGTTCCGTCCCCCGATGACGAGGTATCCATCCGTGGTCTCGAACCATCGATAGGACTCATACCACGCATCTGCTCGACGGATCGGGACATGCGCACGTTCGGTCACCGGGCGGTCATCTGCCGAGGCGGCCTCTGCTGGCACTGGGTCCGCTGTCGCGCGCAGCTCCGCAAGCTCTCGTTCCGTCGCCGCGAGTGCCTCCTTGGCCCCCTCGCGCTTCTCCTCGATATCCTTCGCCGCTCGGTATCGTCGATCCGCGTTGTGTTCGACACCCATCGACACATCGACGGGGACTTCAACCTCACCGATTGCCACCGTCACCTCACCGCGTGCCCCATTGATATCGACGATCGCAGCTCCCGCCGGCCCCAGGTCATCTGCGGCCGCAAGCTCCTCTTCGATCTCTGCCCAGCTGTGGTCAGCGGCCCGAGCATCACTGATTGCGGTGATGACCTCATCGACTAGTCCGTACTCCCGGTACAGTGCCTCCGCACGCGCGCGCTCACGGTCTGCGTCCGCTGCGAAGGATTCGATCGCGCCTTCCTGCTGTGCGATGATCCGCTCGGTGCGTGCGATCTCCGCTGCCAGTGGATCATCAGCATCCGCATCCGCAGACTCTGGCGGTTCATACGCGGCGAAGTACCGCTCGAAGGTACGCAACACGTCATCCCCCGGCTCTGCCTGAGTTCCCGCAGGCACGCTCTGCAAGGCAATCGGCGCCACATCGACCACGTGGTCATCCGTGTGGTAGACGACCGGTGAGAACTCCCCCTCGAGGATCTGTCCTTCCAATGACTGGAGGGCCGACCACACAGCGATGAGCGTCTCGCGATCCGCTGCTTCGACAGCGATCGTGCCATCGACATCCGCACGGGCGCACAACTCCTCAGCATAGCGGCCACCGAGATTCAGCTGCGTCGCAAGCGTGCGTACAATATCTGCATCGGATGCCTGCATCGTCTCGATGAACGTCTGCTGGTCGATCCGAAGTGGGTTGATGCGTTGTTCTGGGGGCTTGTATGGCTCACCCGGTGCGACACTCCGTGCGGTCACCCGGACGGTCCGAAGTGGTTGGATGACATCGCCTGCTTCATCGACGAGTGCGATGTTCCCATCACCGAAGAGTTCGGCGATGAGCGTGCGATCACCATCCGGCCGCGAGAACGCAAGCTCGACGATGCGGTCGAATCCCACCTGAGAGACCGCCGTGAGCTCAGCCCCGGCGAGATGACTCCGCAGCATCTTCGCGAACTCCGGCGGTCTGTCGGGCGCATCAGGGACCTCGAGTGGGTCCACCGTATGGATCCGCTTGATCGGGCCCACCTGGATGACCAGCTCGACCCGGCCGTGGACGTGATGCCGCATCCGCAGACGCAGCAGTGCATCTGGGTAGAGGTACACCTTGTCGACCCTGGCTTCTGTGAACTCCCCCAGGGCGGTCGTCACCGCTGCGAGATCGACGCTCGTCAGCTCTCGCTTCGGCTGCATACCACCCGCGATGACCGGGTAGGGCAAAAGGCGCCCGTTCACTCGCAGCCGGTAAGTGTCCCCCTTACCGACGATGCATATGGCACCTGAGCCGGTCTCCGTTGTCCCGGTCACGAGCGACTCGGGGTTACGTACAGCCTTCGCGATCCGGACGGCGGTCTTCGTCGACGAGCAGGGTGTCGACCCCACACTGGAGATGGACGTACACGATGATGACCCCGCGGTGGTCCACGTCCTCGCACGCGTGGCAGATGATGCGGTGGGGACCGGTCGGATCCGGCGGGTGGAGACAACGACGGCGAAGGTCGAACGGGTGGCGGTGCTACCGGCATATCGAGGTCGGGGGATCGGTCAGGAGATCATGCGAGCGCTGGAATCGCTGGTGCCGGAGGGTGTCACAGAGCTCGTGTTGCACAGTCAGCACACGGTCGAGGGCTTCTATCAGACGCTCGGCTATCGGCGAGACTCGGAGGTGTTCGTCGAGGCAGGTATCGACCATGTCCGCATGCGGCGGTCGCTCACAGATCTGTGACCATGTACGGGCCGTCACGCCGATAGCCAAGCTGGTCGCGGTAGTAAGGCCGGGCCCCGATCCCGGAGATGACCGCGAGCCGACCGTAGCCTGCGCGGGTGGCCACCTCTTCGGCATACTCCATGAGTTGCCGCCCATACCCGCGGTGCTGCCAATCGGTCTCTGTCGCCTCGAATGTGGCCTCCGTCCCGTACACGTGTAGCTCCCTGACGATAGCCGCATCCTGCAGCTCAGGGCGTCGTGGGTGCCCGGGAAAGCGCAGCCGGCAGAAGCCGATCAGCAGTCCGTTGACCGGGTCTTCGATGCTGATGAAGTGCTCACGCCCCCCGACGGCCCGGTAGCGCCGATGTCGGAGCTCCACTGTGTCTGGGTCAGGGTCCACCTGCGCATGACCGACCTCGCGTGCGCGGATGTCCCGCGGGGAGATCCCCCGCTCCGCAGCCACCGCCTCCGCAAGCTGTCGGAGGTTCGATTTCCACACCCCACCGTCGATGAAGTCTGCGGGTATATCCCGTTGGACCCGCTGTAGGCGGGTGTAGACAGGGATGTCATCCATCACCTCTGCGACGAGGGTGGCGGCCGCTTCATTATCCAGGGGCTCGTACTCTCCACGTCGCCACATGTCGTAGACGATGGTGTCGCGCACCACGAGCGTGGGGTAGATCTTGAGGAAGTCTGGTCGATAGGCGGCAGATGCGAACAGCTGATGGAAGTCCTCGCGGTTCATCGCCCGCGTCATGCCCGGTTGCCCTGGCATCATGTGGAAACCCACTTTGAACCCAGCATCCCGCAGTCTGCGGTTGGCATCGATGGACGCCTGCACCCCATGCCCGCGGTGCATGCGCCGGTTGATATGCTCATACGTCGTCTGCACGCCCACCTCGACCTTCGTCGCCCCCAACGACAGCATGCGATCGATCTGCTCATCATCACACCAGTCCGGCTTCGTCTCGAATGTCGTCCCGATGTTCCGGACCGCTGCCTCCTCATTCGCTGCGAGCACATCCTCCAGATAGGCGAACTCCACCTCCTCTGGGTCCTGGCGGAAGCTCGCGTGCTCATCAGGAGCCGGTGACCTCGATTGGTCATACTCGTTCATCGCGGCTATCGCCCGCTTGACGAACCACTCCTGGTAGTCATGACTGCGCGCTGTCATCGTCCCGCCCATCAGGATCAGCTCGACCTTGTCGACCGGGTGACCGATGTGCCGAAGCTGCTCGAGTCGGAGGGTCACCTGCGCATACGGGTCATAGGCGGTCTGAACCCCCCGTGCGGCCGCTGGTTCATGACCCGTGTACGATTGCGCCGATGAGAACTCGCTCGCCGGACCACCGGGGCAGTACAGACATTTGCCATGCGGACACAGGTGTGGTGCGGTCATGATCGCCACAGGCGAGACGCCTGAGGCGGTCCTGACAGGTTTGCGTTGGACGACGGCACGCACCGCCTCACGCGCGCCATCCGGCGCATGCTGCAGGATATCCGTATTCTTGGGCACCTTCGGCGCGTCCAACTCCCGGCACACCCGCAGCTTCGCCGCCTCCAGGTCCTCACGCACCAGCTCCCCGGCGACGATCTCCTCGGCCAGCTGGGTGCACACACGGCTGTATGTGGAGTCGGTCTCTGCGCTCACCACCGTACCTCCATGCCAGATACGCGGTCCGTCCGCTGATTAAGGGTATCGCAGCTCAGGCTGTCGCCTGCATGACCGCATCGAGCACATCCTCTCGCACCCCATGGAGGAAGTGGAACTGATGGGATCGGCGGTCAACGAGCTGCATCTGTGCTGTAGGCACGGCGGCATCGACCGCTTCCGCGACCGCATCGAGGTCGACCCCGGTCGCATCATGCACATACAGGCCATCGGTGTCATAGACGATGGTCACAGCATCTGCTGATTCTGCGAACTGGTCGTGCAAGCGTGCTGCCAGCAGACTCCGTGGCGGGAACTCGAACCGGTGTGCGTACGTCTCCGCATCCAAGAGCCGTACCGGTCGGCCATCCACGGTCTGTTCGGTGACGTTCGCCGCTGCGGTCCGGAGTTCCGTCTCCAGCTTCTGTTGATACTGTGCGGCGATGTGGTCGACCAGCGCACCGGTGGGATCTTCGAAGAGCAGGTCACCGATCAGCTGTGGCTTGCCCTGGTAGGCCTGGAAGAACGCCTCCATCGAGATCGCCTGGTGCACGGCCTCGAGCCGTGCTTGGTCATATCCCTGCTCATCCGCCAGCTCCACATACACGGATGGGGCGTGAGCAGGGTCGCTGGCCGCTGGTAGGTGGGAAACCGCGTCGGTGACTGATGCGGAGATCATCGCCGCCAGCGTCGCCCCCATGATCCCGTCGGTCAAAGCGATCGGGACCTCCTCGCGGCTCGGTGCGACCAGTTCGTCCAGGTGCGTCCGGACGGACGCATCGATCGGTGACGCCTCCACGGCGACGGTCTCGACATCATATATCGACAACAGCTCTACCCCTGCGGCGGCAACCGCCGGCGAGGCGATCCCCATGAGGACGACCAACGGGGTCGGCTCGTCGTGCCGTGCGGCATCTTCCAACAGCCGGGTGACATCGCGTGTCGCCGCATCCATGTCGTAGGCAGGATCATCCAACGGACGGCGGTTGAGCTGATGGTAGATCGCATCTTCCCGCTCCGCACGGTCCTGGATCATCGCCTCCACTGCCCGCTCGATCGCTGCTGCGCCCATCGTCCCAGGGGCGTCGGCACGATGTCTGATGACGACCGGTCGGCCATCGATCACCGCACGACGGATCGCTGTCGCGACCGCGACGAACCCACCCCGCAGCGGAGCCAAAGCATCGACCCCTCCGAGCAACTCGTCAGTATCGGGTTCCGCTGCGGCACCACGCGCGGCCTCCATGCTCTCACGCACGGCCATCGCGTCATCGGGGCCGAGGATCTCCAAGGACTCCGTCTCGACCTGGAGGTCGCCACGTCGCTGCTCCACCTCGCCGACGACCTCGATGACGTCGCCGACCTCCACCGCTGGATATGCACGCACACCGGCTTGCTCGAAGGCCGCCACATCGACGCTGCCGGTGTGATCGGTCAGCTCGAAGATCGTGGGGCCACCAGTCTGACGGATTGCATCGACGATCGCCGCAAGCTCCACCCGATCACCCACCTTCGCCTCGAGCTCGCCCAGTGTCGCCGGGACTGCTGCTGTGACCGCATCCGACGATACCGCTGCTGGTTGACTTGCTGCGGGCTTCGGTGTGTGTTTGACGGGTGAGGACTCCGTCGTATCCGCAGCTGGTGGCGACCCCGATGCCTCCCCACTCGGGTCATCAATCTCCGCCCCACGGAACTCCTCCGGCCCCTGACGGATGGACCATGCCAGATCGATGTTCCCGTTGTCGCGGATTCCCTTCACCTGTACGAAGACCGTGTCGCCTGGGGCCCATTCCAGGCTCTCCAATCGGTGCGGGATCTCGCTGCGGTGTAGCAGGCCTGTCACCCTGGGTGCGAGGTCGACGAAGACCCCGAACTCTGCGAACCCATCGACCGAGCCCCGATAGAACCGCCCCGGTGTGAGCTCATCCGGTGATGATCCCCGGAAGTCGAACCAGAGATCCTCGTCGTGTGTTATCCATTCCATACGCACGACAGCGAATGGGCCCGTAAAACGGTTGTCGAATCCGGATCAGCTCAAGAGCTGGGTCCCCGATGCGAAGCCCCCGAGCCCGATGCCGTAGACGATCCCGATCGGCACAGCTGCAGCGAGTAGTGCCCTCCGGGTCGAGATCTGATGCACCACCGCGGTCCCGACGATCGTCCAGTATCCCGCTACCGCGATCGCGACCACCGTCAGCGCAGGCCTTCCCACACCAATGAGCACCACTGGAGTCGCAGCGTAAGCCCACACCTGAACGGTCATCGAGATCCCTGCCCGATCGGGCGCGGTGATGATCAGCATCACCGTCGCCAGTGCGGCTGCAAGGTGCAGCGCGATGGGGGCGATGAACAGACCGGTCAGGGCAATCCACACCGCTGCACCGAAGATGGTCGATCCCCCCACAGCAGGTATCGGTCCCATCCACAGCCGCACCGCTGCTGTGATGCTTCCGACGATGATGATGTGGTACACAGCCGGTGCCTGGTCGTTCGCCCTCACCGCCGCAGCAAAGAAGCGGCGTGGTCGGAGCAGCCGACGGAGCCATCGCCTCCACGGCTCACTCACACCATCGATCCTGCTCATCATCCGACGTTGTGCACATCTGGATATGAGGATTCCGCGCGGCCAGAGCCGGTACACACAAGGCTTATCTAAGTAGTTCGACACTCTCCATTTGCAATGGCGAAAGGCAAGGTTGCGTTCTTCAACGACACTGGCGGCTACGGATTTATCGAGAGCGACGATTCTGAGGAGGACATCTTCTTCCATATGGAGGATGTCGGCGGTCCAGACCTCGAGGAGGGGCAGGAAGTCGAATTCGAGATCGAGGCGGCGGACAAGGGTCCACGCGCGAAGAATCTCCAGCGGCTCTAAGAACGCGATACAGACGCGGTACTGCAGTCGGCGCCCCGGTGTCGATGAACTGAACACATTTTCCGATATTTGCACACTCAGAGCTCGCCAGCTGCGATTTTCTGCCGGACGTCCTCGGCACGCTCGCGGATCGCTTCCCACTCCTCCTCGCTCTTACGATCGACATGGCTGTACATCAGCCCCATCCGCCCTGTCGCACGAAGCTGCTCCTCATGCTCATCGAGGAAATTCCAGTAGAGTGCGTTGAACGGGCAGGCGTCCGCTCCCGTGGTCGCAGTTGGGTCGAACTGGCACTGTCCGCAGTGGTCGCTCATCTTGCTGATGTAGTTCGCAGAGGCGGCATAGGGCTTCGATGAGAGGACATCCGTCCCGAAGCTCCCCATGCCGATCACATTCGGCGTGGTCACCCAGTGGTAGGCATCGACGAACCCGAGGTGGAACCATTCGTTGACAGCCGCCGGCTCTGCTCCGTAGAGCATCGCGAAGTTCGAGAGGACCATGAGCCGCTCGATGTGGTGTGCATAGCCCCGATCGTAGACATGCCGGACCGTCTGTTCCAGACACCGCATATCGGTGTCGCCATCCCAATACACTGGGGGTAGCGACCGCTGTTGCTCCAGTTGGTTCGCCGTCGCCAGCTGTGGCATCGCCCGCCGGTACACATGCCGCATGAACTCGCGCCATCCGACCAACTGACGGACGAATCCCTCGACCGCGTTGATCGGCGCGGCATCGGCCTCAAACGCTGCCACCGCACGGTCGACGGCCTCCCGTGGGTGCAACAGCCCGATGTTGATCGACATCGATAGCAACGAGTGCGCCAGTGCCCACTCCTCATCCACCATCGCATCCTGATAGCGGCCAAACTCTGGGAGCCGCTGTGCGATGAACTGATCCAGCGCATCAAGCGCATCCGTCCGTGTGACAGGCCAGCCGAACGGCGCCGCTGCACCCCAGGTCTGTGGGTACTCATGCTGTAGCTCCTCAGCGACCGCCTCGGTCAGTGCATCGGGGGGATACCGCGGTGCAACCGGAGGGGTCCAATCCGCCGGTGGGGTCTCACGGTTCTGTGAATCGTAGTTCCACGAACCGCCCACGGGATCGGTCCCATCCATCAGGATGCCTGTCTCCGTGCGGATGTGGCGGTACCACTGCTCCTGGCGGTACCGCCGGTCTGTCTCATGCGGGCCTGCCCATGCATCGAACTGTGCGCGTGTCGAGAGGTACAGCGGGGACGTGATGAGCTCGATGGACCCCCCAACGGCATCGACCACTGATCGACGTGTCGCGTCGATCCCGGCTGATGGGTGCTCGAACCCCACGATCTCCGGTGTCCCAGCCGCTGTGGCATACTCCCGCAGCCCTGCCTCGAAGGTCGACGCCTGCAGGTAACTCACCCGGATGTCATGAGCACGCAGCTCCTCGGCGAAGTGCCGCATCGCACTCAGCACCAGGATGAGCTTCTGCGGATGGTACCGACGCCGTTGCCCGACGGCACTGGCCTCGATGAGCAACACATGCTCGAGGTCCAGCTCTAGCACCGTCGGTAGATGCAGCTGGTCACCAAGCAGCCACAGGGTCATCTGAGGGTGTGGATGCGACTCACCGGATGCCCATCGCCTCGATCTGCTCCTGATATCGGTTGCGGATGGTCACCTCTGTCACCTGTGCGACATCTGCGACCTCCCGCTGCGTCTTCTTCTCATTACACAACAACGATGCGGCATAGATCGCCGCTGCTGCGAATCCGGTCGGGGACTTCCCCGACAGCAGCCCCTGCTCGGCAGAGACATCGATGATCTCTGTCGCCTTGTTCTGCACCTCTTCAGACAGGCCGAGGGCTGATGCAAAGCGGGGGACGAACTGTTTGGGATCGACCGGCCGTAGCTCGAGACTCAGCTCCTGAGAGATGTACCGGTATGTCCGCCCGATCTCCTTCTGCGGCACACGGGAGACCTCCGCCACCTCATCCAACGAGCGGGGGATGCCCTCCTGTCTGCATGCTGCATACAGGGCGGAGGTGGCCACCCCTTCGATGGATCGGCCACGGATCAGGTCCTCGCTGAGCGCCCGTCGGTAGATCACGGACGCGACCTCACGGACCGAGCGCGGCACCCCCAGCGCGGATGCCATGCGGTCGACCTCAGAAAGTGCGAACTGGAGATTGCGCTCACCGGCGTCCTTCGTCCGGATCCGCTCCTGCCACTTGCGGAGTCTGTGCATCTGCGACCGCTTCTCCGATGACAGTGACCGTCCGTACGCGTCCTTGTCCTTCCAATCAATCGTGGTCGTCAGCCCGCGGTCGTGCATGGTCTCGGTGATGGGTGCACCCACCCGCGACTTCGACTGCCGCTCGGAATGATTGAATGCCCGCCACTCTGGACCCCGGTCGATCTGCCGTTCGTCCAAGACCAGGCCACAGTCTTCGCAGACCAACTCGCCCTGGTCCGCATCTGTGATGATGTTACCTGACTCACATTCGGGACAGAGAACCTCCTCGTCAGCGGTTTGGGTTTGCTCGGGGGTGCGGGTTCGCTGACGTGTGGGACGTTCCATATAACATTTGTGGAAAAGGCTGAATTTAAATGTTTGTTCGGCACCCCCGGGCACGAGCGTTTTAGTACACTGCTGGCCGACGGTGGTTCGATGCCTCCACAGTCGACGCTCGAGACACAGCTCGCGGTCGTCGCAGGGTTCGAGAACCCCGATATCCAGCTCGAGCAGTACCGTACTCCACCCGAGATCGCCGCGGCTGTGATTCATCGTGCCGATCTCGAGGGGGATATCGAGGACATGGTGGTCGCAGATCTCGGCTGTGGGACCGGGATGCTCGCACTGGGGGCTGCCCTCCGTGGTGCACAGGCCGTGATCGGCGTCGACATCGACGATGACCCACTGATCACCGCAGTCGCAAATACACGGAAGGTGGGAGCGCGGTCAGCGGTCGGGTGGGTGCGTGCTGATGCGCGGACCCTCCCCGTCACGGATGTCGACACGGTCGTCATGAACCCCCCATTCGGCACACAACGTGGGGGCCGACATGCCGATCGAGGGTTCCTCGAGACCGCAGCGGCCATCTGTGATGTGTCGTACTCGATCCACAACGACGGGTCCACTGAGTTCATCGAAGCGTTCGTCGATGACGCGGGTGGCACGGTGGAGGCTGCGTTCAGTGCGGCGCTCACCGTCCCGAGAACCTATGAGTTCCACACCGCAGATGCTGCAACCATCGATGCGGAGGTCTACCGCATCAGCTGGCACGGGTGAACACGACGACCTCCACACCCGGTGCCTCTGCGACCACGTGCTCCTCCTGCGTCCGGAGGACCACAGCCCCGAGCTGTACGGTCTCGTTCACCGCGGGCAGTGGCCGGGTCTGTCCGCCACTGCGGACATCGAATCCATCCGGCGTCGGCACCAGTGTGATCTGTTGGTCGGCGAGCCGTGGTGCTGCTGTGCTCATCGGGCTTTCAAACAGCGGCAGCCTCGATGGTGTGGTCGCACGCACACGGTAGGCGCTGTCGTTGCCCAGGACCTGCCAGCGGTCGATGACGACCTCCACCTGCACCCGTTGCCCATCGACCGCTAGGGGGATCTGTGCCGCCTGCTCGAAGGCGAGCTCATCTGCACTGACCGCAGTGATCCAGACCCCATCCGCCCGGTCCGTCACGATGACCCCGCTCGTGGTCACCGCCGTCGACAGCGGCCCCATCCGAACCGGGATCCGGTCGACCGATGCATCGGGAACGGATTCAGCGTAGCTGACGCTGTAAGAGCCGACGGTGAGGCTCCGATCGGTCTCCTCGGCTGTTGCTGGGGCGACCACATTGTACGGCACCGCGACCGCAGCGAGGATGATGACGGTGGTCACGATGAGTGCCCGCGCGCGACGGTCACCACGGACCGCACCAACCACCAACAACGCCACCATGGCCACCATCGCCACACCGATGGCACGATACAGGATGTACGTGCCACCGCCATCGTAGAAGAATATCGCCCAGAGTCCGCGATCGATGCCGATCAGCATCACGCCTGCGCCCACATACGATGCCGGGGCATCGGCTGTGATGCTCCCACGATTCCTGATGGCTATCCCGGTGAGCACGCCGATGAGCAGCCCCACAGCATGCGCCTGCAGGGCGATCTCCGCGAACCACGGCGTGACGAACTGCACCTCTGCTGTGACCCCCACGACAGGTGCGACCACGGCCAGGTATGTCACCCTGACCGCATCAGTGGCCAGCAGCCCGATGACCGCGATGACCGGACGCAGCACGACCAGCACCCCCATCAGCCAGAACACCACCGATGAGAACCCGATGACGGGACCCAATGCGATGAGACTCAGGCCGATCCCGACGAGGCCGATCACCGCCGGGCCGATGAGCACAGCCCGGACCCACGGATTCTGCCGCAGCGTCTGAAAGCCGACGGCTCCACGGTGGGGTGGGTAATGTCCGACCGTCGCCTCGAGCATCGTCCCGAAGACGACAAGACCGACCAGATTGCCGATCAGGTGCCCGGGACTGACGTGGGCGAACGGTGCGATGAGCATCCCACCCACATGCTGGTAGCCCCATGCCCGATATGGGATGCTGATCGGTGCGGTCCAAGCGGTCAGACCATCCTGGATGAGGAGATAGACCCCGAGGAGCAGTGCGGCGACGAGCACCGTCGATATCGGAACCCGCGCACACAGTCGCCTGCGGGGAGATTCACCCCTGAGCGGCACCGGTGTCCTCAGAGCTTCTGCTTGGCGTCATCTGCGAGCTCGCGCATGCGCTTGCCCACCCGGCCCGCATTCGAGAACTCGTCGGTGCTCATCGCATCTGCGAGGGCGTTGCCCAAGACGAACACCGCGTGCTTGTGCTCGGATTTTGACTTGTGGACATGCTCGGGGTCGACACCCAAGGCATCGTACTCCTCGAATATCGCCGCCTCCACCTCTGCATGGGCGGCGAAGTAGTCCCGGATGGTCACCATGTGCGCATGGAGCTCCAGTAATTCCTCCTTGTGCATACGGGTGAATCGGGATTTTTCGGTTTAAACGTTGTCTGCGGCTGGGGTCAGAAGACGTACTCGTCCTCGTGTCCCATCATCCCATCATCCATCATCATCGCATCATCACGCATGGGTCCGCCCGTCTTGTACGCGCGGATCCCGGTCGACAGCAGATCCTCGACCGCATTCGTCTGATCGAGGAACTCCCCCTCATCCACGAGTCTGCTGATCTGCATGTCGAGATGGTCGGGGACCTCTATCTGGATGGTGGGCATGCGCTGGAGGCGGATTTGGGACACCATTATTTAACAACTCCGTCCATCGGGGTGAGTCGTCCCATAGTCAGGATGAAGTGAGCCAGCCCCTTGTTTACTGCAATGGCATCACAGGTTGAGCCTGCGCAGCTGTCTGCGCTCACCTGTGAGGCACGACGCATCGCCCCGCCACCGGTGGCTGCTGTGCTGCGCCGCCTTGCCTCACCACGGCTGCTGTGGTCGGGTCCCGCAGAGCAGACGGTCCTTGGTTCCGGTGCGGCGGCGGTCATCCACGCAACCGGTACAGACCGGTTCACCGCTGTCCAGGCACACCTGGATGCGCTGTGGGAGGCGCTCGAGTTTGATGGCGATCCCCGAGCTCGCCCGCGCGCCCTGGGGGGCTTCGGGTTCCGTGCAGAGACGACGGATGCACCAGAGTGGCAGGCGTTCGCACCGGCACAGATCGTCGTCCCACAGCTGCAGGTGACGTGGGCGGACGGGCGCGCCTGGGTCACGCGGACGCACGCGGGGCAACAGCAGGCGGGGAACGACCTGGATGCGATCGCAAAGGCGATCGAGACGATCGATGCGGACGGGCGTTCGCCGCACCCGGTGGTCGGATCTCAGCACCGGGCGCCTGTTCGAGCAGAGTGGGAGGCCGCGATCGAGGAGGTGCTCCGTCGGCTCGACGGTGGGGAGCTGGACAAGCTCGTGCTGGCGCAGCGCCTCCGTGCAGAGCTCGATATCGCACCCGATGGCGCCGGTGTCCTGCAACGCCTGACCGACCGCTATCCCCGCTGCTACCGATTCCTCATCGAGCCGGTGCCAGGGACCGCAGCGGGGGGGCTGGGCGCGTCGGGACGGCGGCCGCCACGGGTGGTGGGCGCGAGCCCAGAGCGGTTGCTCACCCATCGGGCGGGCACGGTCGAGACGGATGCGCTCGCTGGCACGACCATGCGTGGTGAGACTGCCGCGCTGGATGAATGGCTGGCGACAGAGCTGCTGGCGGATGCGAAGAACTCACTCGAACACGACGTGGTCGTTGAGACGATCGCGGGACGGTTGGAGCCATATCTGGAGACCGTCGCCGTTGACGACCGGCGTATCCGACGGCTGGATACCGTTCAGCACCTGTGGACACCCATCACCGGAGCAGCTGTGACGGACACCTGTGTGCTGGAGATGGTCGAGGCATTGCATCCGACACCGGCGGTGGGCGGGATTCCATCGGATGAGGCCCGACAGATGATCCGGCGGATCGAACCCTTCGACCGCGGGTGGTATGCAGGGCCCGTCGGATGGGTCGATGCCGCCGGAGATGGCAGCTTCGCGGTGGCGATCAGATCTGCGATACTGGAGGATACGGTCGCACACTGCTATGCAGGGGTGGGACTGGTCGCGACCTCTGAGCCGTCGGTGGAGTGGGAGGAGACCCAGATGAAGTTCCGCCCGATGCTCGATGCGCTCGATCCGTCGGGGGTGAGCCGGTGGTGACGGCAGCCAACCGGTCGACAAGCTGGGGTGCATCAATCATCGATGCAGTGGTAGCAGGTGGGGTCGAGCTCGCGTACATCCTCCCGGGGAGCCGGTCGACGCCGCTGGTCGTCGCTGCGACGGCGCATGATCAGTTGCAGACCGAGACCTTGCATGATGAGCGGGTCGCAGCCTTCGCGGCTCTGGGGCATGCGAAACGCACGGGAGTGCCTGCGGCGGTGATCTGCACATCGGGGACAGCTGGGGGCAACATGCTTCCTGCGGTGATCGAAGCCCGCTACGACCCGACGCCGATGGTGGTCATCACAGCAGACCGGCCGCCCGTCCTCCATGGCACCGGGGCGAACCAGACGATCGATCAATCGGAGCTGCTGTCGCCGTACGTGCGTGCGCGCGGGACGACACCCATGCCGGTCGCAGATCCTGAGGTCGTCACCGCCACCGTCGACGCGGTGAGCCAGCTCGTAGCGTCTGCCAGCACCGCCACCGCTGGCCCGGTGCATCTGAACGTGCCGTTCGCCAAGCCGTTGACGCCATCGGTGCCTGATGACAGCACAGCCGAGGATCTCGCGGTCTTGACCGCAGCAACCCCGCAGCCTCCCGAGGCGCCTGTGGGAGCTGGCATCGATGAAGATGCGCTCCGGCAGGTCGCATCATCACTCGAGGACCGCCGTGTGTTGATCGTCGCCGGTCCGATGGCCCCCTGGCAGCCCGACCGTGCGGCGATCGCGACCCTCGCCAGGCGGGCAGATGCCCCACTGTTGGCAGACCCCCTCAGTGGGTTGCGAACTGGTGCACATGTGACCGACACGGCGGTCATCGGTGCATATGATGCGATCTGTGCGGCGGAGGCGACACCCTCGCCACCCGATGTGGTCCTGCGCTTCGGTGCCTCACCCACCTCCGCTGCGCTGCAGCAGTACCTGGGTGGGCTCACTGCCCGGCAGGTGATGATCACACCCTCCGAAGAGGGCAACGATCCGCTCCAGGTCGCAGATGAGCAGCTCATCGGCCCGCCAGGGACAGTCGCTGCGATGCTCTCCGAGCAGCTTCCGACGACACGCCCGTATGCTGCAGCGTGGGCTGAGCCTGCAGCGCTCGCCGATATGCAGCTGCGAGGGGCCACACAGGTGGGTGCTGGTGTGGTCGTCCAGGCGATCGATGAGCAGCTGCAGGATGCTGCGGCACTCGTCATCGGAAGTTCGATGCCGATCCGCGAGTTCGACAGGTACGGCACCGTCCATCCTCGGACCCGACTGACGGTGGCCAACAGGGGTGCGTCGGGCATCGACGGGCTCGTCTCGACGGCGGTGGGATGCGCCCGCTCGCAGCCCACGACGCTCGTGCTCGGAGATGTGAGCCTCATCCATGACATCGGTGGTCTGCTCGCCATCGACCGTGTGGGCGTCGACCTCACGGTGGTGTGTCTCAACGATGATGGTGGGGGTATCTTCCAGATGCTGCCGATCGCGGCCATCGACCCCCCGTTCACCGAGTACTTCCGCACCCCGCATGGTCTCCGGTTCGCCGCAGCCGCACAGCTGTTCGGTCTGTCGTATGACGATGTGACTCCACAGGAGTTCCCCTCGGTGTACACCCCACCCGCGGCGGGCGATGGTGGCCGATTGATCGAGGTGTCATTGGGGGCGTCTGTGACCCATACAGAGCGCGATGCAGCGGTCACCGCGATCGAGCGCACACTGCGATGACCGCTGCTGTTTAGTCGTGACATACCCCGTGTGTGGTATGGTCTCCGAGACGTTCGATCCGGATCTCTGGCGGCGCATCGATGCGGTCGGGCCGTTCTCGGACATCACCTATCACCGCGCACAGGAGGTGCCTGCGGTCCGCATCGCCTTCGACCGCCCCGAGGTTCGCAATGCGTTCCGACCGGAGACCGTCGATGAGCTGTTGATCGCATTCGACCACGCGAAGCGGCAGGCCGATGTCGCAGCGGTCATTCTCACCGGCAACGGCCCTTCCCCAGCCGATGGTGGATGGGCGTTCTCAGCTGGGGGCGACCAGACTGTCCGGGGCCCCGCAGGGTACGAGTATGACGGCGCTGACGACTCTCGTGCAGCACGTGCCCGTGCAGGCCGGCTGCACATCCTCGAGGTCCAACGCCAGATCCGGTTCCTCCCGAAGCCGGTCATCGCTGCGGTGCCGGGGTGGGCCGTCGGCGGGGGGCACTCACTGCATGTGGTCTGCGACCTCACGGTCGCATCCCAAGACCATGCACGGTTCCTCCAGACCGATCCGGATGTCGCGAGCTTCGATGGCGGCTTCGGGTCTGCGTATCTCGCCAAGCAGATCGGGCAGAAGCGGGCGCGGGAGGTGTTCCTTCTCGGCGAGACGTACAGTGCGGAGGAGGCGATGGCGATGGGGATGGCCAATGCGGCGGTCCCGCACGACGATCTGGAGCTGACCGCACTGGCGTATGCAGAGACGATCGCTGCGAAGTCGCCCACGGCTATCCGGATGCTGAAATATGCGTTCAACCTCGCAGATGATGGACTCGTCGGCCAGCAGGTCTTCAGTGGGGAGGCGACACGGTTGGCCTACATGACCGAAGAGGCCCAGGAGGGCCGCAGGGCGTTCACGGAGGGGCGCCCCCCCGAGTTCGCGCAGTTCCCGTGGTACTACTGAACGATGTCGGTCTCACAGCACCGAGCGTGGATCATGGCCGCACGGCCACAGACACTCCCCGCAGCGGCTGCTCCCGTCATCGTGGGGTGTGGAGTCGCGGTGGCACTGGAGCTGTTCGCACCGGCTGTGGCACTGGCAGCACTTGGTGGTGCCGTCCTCATCCAGATCGGCACCAACCTCGCGAACGACTACTATGATGCACAACAGGGTGCGGATACGCCTGACCGAGAGGGCTTCGCGCGCGTCACCGCCACGGGCCTGATCGCACCTGAGGCGGTCTACCGTGCCATGATCGGCACCTTTGCTCTGGCAACGATGTTGGGGGTGGTGCTGGTGTATGTGGGTGGATGGCCGATCGTCGTCATCGGCCTCGCTTCGATCGCTGCAGGGATCGGGTACACCGGTGGGCCCTATCCGTTGGGCTACCATGGGCTGGGTGAGCTGTTCGTCTTCGTCTTCTTCGGACTCGTCGCTGTCGTGGGCACCGTGTATGTGCAGGCGATGGCACCGCTCGCCGGCAGCATGCCGATGCTGCCCCCAGGGGATACCATCCCGCTGATCGCGATCGTGGCGGGGGTGCCGGTCGGAGCGCTCTCGACGGCGATCTTGGTGATCAACAACCTCCGGGACCGCCGCGAGGATGCGGTGACCGGCAAGCGGACGCTGGCGGTGCGCTTCGGGCATCGATTCGCAGTCTTCGAGTTCACCGCACTCGTACTGGGTGCGTATCTGGTCGTCATCGGATTGGCCGTGTGGCAGTCGACGACGGTCTGGATGGGTCTGCCGCTGCTCAGCCTCCCATGGGCACTTCGGCTCATCGCGACGGTCCGGGTGGGGACAGACGGTGTGGTGCTGAACCCGGCGCTCGAGTCGATGGGTCGCCTGCTCGCGGTCTTCAGTCTCCTCCTCGCGATCGGGATCGCCGTGGGTGGGGGCTGAGTATGCAACTCGACCCTTTCAGGGTCACCCTGGAGCCACCCCTGCAGACCGCAACGGGGCGGATCAGACATCGCCGTGGGTTCATGATCCGCCGGCGACTCGCCGGGGCCGATGGCGTCGGAGAGGCGACCCCACTTTCCGGGTGGACCGAGTCGCATGCAGCCTGTGATGTTGCTCTGCGGCGGGCCGCAAGGGGCGAGTGCATCGACGCTGTGGAGACCCCTGCTGCACATCATGCCATCGAGCTTGCTGAGATGGTCGCTGCGGCCCGGTCGGCTGGGGTCCCCCTTGCGACGCAGCTGGGCGGACCGACCGATGCGTCGGTGGCAGTCAACGCCACTGTTGGGCTGACAGATGCGCAGACGGTCGCCACATCCGTCAGCCAGGCCGTGGATGCGGGCTATCAGACGGTCAAGCTGAAGCTAGCAGGGACCGCCACCGACATCGAACGGCTCTCGGCGGCGTCGGAAGCCGCGGGTGCTGCTCGCATCCGGGGGGACTGCAACGGCCGGGCTGACCGACAGACCGCACAGGCGATCTGCGCTGCAGCAGCTGAGCTGGGCGTCGAGTTCATCGAGCAGCCACTGCCTGCGGAGGATCTGGATGGCCTCACCGCACTGGTCGAGACGGGCTGTCCGATCGCCATCGATGAGGGCCTCCGTCGGCATGACATCGCCACATTGGCCAAGGCTGGTGTCTCTGTCATCATCTGCAAGCCGATGGCCCTCGGTGGTCCCCTGAGGACACTTGAGATGGTGGCGGCTGCGGACAGCGTCGGCCTCACGAGCGTGATCACGACCACCTACGATGCGGTGATCGCACGGACGGCAGCGGTCCATGTCGCCGCGGTCGTGGGGGGGCCTCACGCCCATGGTGTGGCCACCGCAGCCCGCATGCAGACGGACATCGCACAGGACCCGTTGGGTGTGACAGCGGGTGCGATCGCGATCGGTTCCACCCCCGGGTTGTCCGGCTTGACCGATGCGACCTATGAACTCGGACCGTAGGCGGTACCGGTGACCTCGTCGGCCTGCATCCGACGGACAGCGGCGGTCGCTGTGGACGAGTCGTACCCCAGGATGACCTCATCGACGTACGGATCGACCGTGTGCACCGCCTCGATCAGTGCATCGATCCGCACGTCGACCGCATACAGCTCGACGGCCAACCGGATGTCCAGGTCGGCGAGTCGGTCATGGAACCCTGCGGCCAACGCTTCGAGCCAGTAGTTGGTCGCGTAGGCGGGATCGTACAGCGGCACGACGATGGTGTCCACGAACGGTGCCACCGCGACCAGGTCGACACCGGTGTGCGTCCGCAGGCGTCCGGGGTACGGGTCCGCATGGACGCTCATGATCCGTTCACCTCGCACCGGTTCGAACGCCGTCTCGACGAAGTCGGTGATGACCGACACGCGCCATTCTGCACGGTCGTCTGTCGCAGCTTCAGCGAAGCTGCGCTCACAGCGGTCACACCGGCAGAACTCCGCTGCAGGGAAGCCAACATCATCGAGTCTGATGCCCGTGCCGGTCGCACTCGCGTCGGTGATCATCTCATAGAGCCCAGCTTTGTACCCCGGATGGGTGGGACAGATCGCTGCCCAATCGAACCGGCTGTGCTCTGCGTCAGCCCGTCTCCCATCGGCATCCACCGCGACCAGTTCGGGGTTGCCCATCGCCGTCGCGTTGTCCCCGAAACACGAGATGGTGTTGATCGCATCCTCGATGGGCGCGCTCGCACGGCCGGAGACATCCTTTGCCTCGAAGTAGGTCCGTTGGAACTCCGGGATCGCGCGGTCACCAGCATGGCGTGTCACGATGCCCAGCATACCATCTGTTCGACCAGGCGCTGACAAGAAGCGTTCGTCTCCTCAGAAGCCCACCGCGAGCAGGTCCGGCACGGCAGCATCGGCGATGAGCCCTCGACAGTAACGGCAGCGGAGGTGGCCATCAAGCACCGCGAAACGGGTGATCACGGGTTCATTCTCATTGGTGATGCAGTTCGGATTGGGACAGCGGAGGACCCCTGTCACCGCCGTTGGTGTCTCGACCCGCGTCTTCTCTACGACCTCGTAATCACGGATGATGTTGATCGTCGCGACCGGTGCGATGATTGCGATGACATCGACCTCCTCCTGGCTGAGTTCTCGCCCTTCGACCTTCACGATGTCCTTGGTGGCGATCCGGCCGGAGCGCACGTTCATCCCCACGGACACCCCCTCACCGTTGGACCCATCGATCCCCAGGATCCCCAGCACGCTGAGTGCCGTGCCCGCAGGCAGATGGTCGATCACCGTCCCATCACGGATCTTTGATACCCGCAACTGGCGGTCGGTCATCCCTGCACCTCCATCACCCGCTCCAGCAGAGCCATCCGCACGGGGATTCCGTTCGCAGACTGCTGGAAGTACCACGCATGCGGGGTCGCATCCACATCGGCGGCGATCTCATCGACCCGTGGTAGCGGATGCAGCACCGCAAGGTGCTCCTGTGCCATCTCGAGGTCGGCCGCGCTGATCCGATACGCACCAGCGACTGCACGGTACTCCGCCTCATCGGGGAACCGCTCGCGCTGGATTCGTGTCATATACAGCACATCCAACTCCTGGAGACACGCATCGATGTCCGTGTGCTCGTGCACCTGCACACCTGCACCGTCGAGATCGTATCGGACATGATCGGGCAAGCGTAACGATGGCGGTGCGATGAAGTGCTGCGTCACATCGAACTGGCTGAGTGCAGCCGCCAGCGAATGGACCGTGCGTCCATACTTGAGATCGCCAACGATCCCGACGGCGATGTCCTCGAGCCCCACCGCCTCCTCGATCGTGTACAGGTCCAACAACGTCTGGGTGGGATGCTGTCCCGCCCCGTCACCCGCGTTGATGATCGGCACATCGACGAACTCGCTCGCGACGCGCGCGGCACCCTCCGACGGGTGTCGGAGCACGATCGCATCGACATACCCCTCGATCACACGGACGGTGTCGGCGAGGGACTCGCCCTTCTGTACCGAAGAGGCGTCCACACTCCCCATGTCGATCACGTCTCCGCCCAGGCGTTGCATCGCTGCTGCGAAGCTCATGCGCGTCCGCGTCGATGGCTCGAAGAACAGCAGCCCGAGCAGATGGTTCCGGAGCCGGTCTTGGTGATTCGCCGGTGAGGCGGCTATCGCCCTTGCCGCCGCGAGCACCTCCTCGATGTCGCCGCGGGTTAGCGCAGACGCACTGAGGACGTGCTCTGTTGGCATCATGCCACGGTGCGACCGCGGGTATCTTGAAGCCCTCGCCTACGGCCAGTGACCCGCGGCCGTCATCGCATCGATGATCCGCTCGATCCCCACGACGTACGCAGCGGTCCGGAGTGACGCCATCTCCCGTCGCTCATAGGTCCCGATCAGCTCATCGAACGCACGTGCGACATGGGCATCCAGCTCACTGATGACGCGATCGTGGCTCCATCGCTGCCCCTGCCGATTCTGGACCCACTCGAAGTAGGAGACGGTCACGCCACCGACGTTCGCGAACACGTCTGGCACCACCGGGATGTCCCGTTCGCGCATCACCGCATCCGCAGTCGGTGTCAATGGGCCGTTTGCTGCCTCGACGATGATGTCGGCTTCCAGCTGCTCTGCGATCTCGCCATCGATAGCGTTCTCCAATGCAGCGGGAATGAGCACATCGACATCGAGCGTCAGCAGCTCTCTGTTATCGATCTCCGTCACCCCGTCGAGGTCACCGACCGATCCCGTGGCATCCTTCGCCGCGATCGCCGCGCCGACATCGAGACCGTCCGCATCCATGATGCCCCCGCTGGAATCCGAGACCGCGATGATGTCTGCCCCCGCAGCATCGAGCAATCGTGCAGCGATCGATCCCACGTTGCCGAACCCCTGGATGGCCACCGACTGCTGGTCGATCGAACGTCCCAGATGGTCGACCATCGCCTCGGTCGCCAGCTTCGTCGACCGTCCGGTCGCGACCACCCGACCCGGAGACCCACCCATCGCGAGGGACTTGCCCGTGACACAGCCGGGCGCCGACGCACCAGCGATCGTCTGATACGTGTCACAGATCCAGTCCATCTCCCGCGAGGAGGTGTTCACATCCGGTGCGGGGATGTCCAGATCGGGACCGAAGTTCGGGGCGAGGGCGGTCGCGTATGCGCGCGTCAGGCGCTCGAGTTCTGCGGTCGACAACTCCTGTGGGTCGACCGCGATGCCACCCTTGCCACCGCCGTACGGCACGTCGATCACCGCGTTCTTGATGCTCATCCACCCTGCGAGTGCGGTCACCTCCTCACGGGTGACGCCAGGGTGGAACCGGAGCCCACCCTTGTACGGCCCACGTGCACCGTTGTACTGCACGCGGAATGCGGGAAACGTCTGGAGGCTCCCATCATCCATCCGGAGATCCAGGTGAAACTCCAGGATGCGCTCGGGCACGGATAGGCGTTCAAGCACCCCCGCAGGCAGTGAGAGCTGCTCAGCGGCTGCAGCAATCTGCGAGCGGAGGCTTGTGGCCGGGTCGACATCCGCGGTCATGCTCTCAGACGGGGTCAGCCGTCGTTTAATGCTGCCGGCCCGCCTCAGCGAGCTTCGCCTCGAGCGCACCGACCAGGCTTCTGTCACCAACGAACACCGGCGTCCGCGCATGCAGGTCATCGGGCTGCAGCCGCAGCAGCGACCGGGCCCCATCCGATGAGCGGCCACCGGCTGCCTCAATGATCGCGCCGACGGGGATCGCCTCGAAGACACTTCGTAGCTTCCCGCGCGGTGCATCGACGAGCATGGGATATCCGAAGATACCCCCGTATGTCAGCACCTGATTCACATCACCGATCATCGCACCACCGTATCGCAGCTTCAGCCGGCTATCATGCTCGATCGACCGCACATACGCGGTGAACGACGGGGTCCAGTCATGCACCCGGCCCCCGAACCCATACACCAATGGCTCGCTTGGCAGTGAGATATCCTCGCGCAGCGGGCTCACCGGCTCATCGCCATCGAGCAGCCATTCGGTCACCTCACCATCGACGGCCGTGACCATCGTCAAGATCGGTCCATAGAGGACGTAGCCGGCTGCTTCGAGGTCAGCAGCATGGCAGCGTGGGCTGGCATAGATGGAGACGACCGTTCCCATCGCGGCGTTCGGCTTGAGGTTCGTTGACCCATCGAGTGGGTCGACACAGACCGTCAGCTCTGCAGGACCGACGTCGATGTGTGACGGGCGTTCCTCTGACCCGTACCACCCGACCCCCTCGACGTCGCCGACAGCCGCACACAACAGCTCGTCGGCGAACACGTCGGCTGCAAGCTGTGTCTCCCCCGACGGGTTGCTCACATCCAGGTAGCGCCGTCGTGAGGGCAGCCCAGCCCGGATCTGTGGGGCGACCGTGGCGATCGCGGAGAAGACCTCCGCGATCGGGTTGGTGTAGCGGTCGGCGAGCGGTCCCTGTGCGGAGGTTCCCATCGCGAGCAGATGCGAGAGCATCCAATATGAAACCCTGCCGTCGACCGCTCAGAACACGGTGATCGCCACGGGCACCCAGAATGCCACCATCGCGACATACATCGCGCGTTTCACCGCCTGTTGTGCCTCTCCGGCATCATTACGGGCCTGCCAGACCGCTCGCAGGAGGAGGCTGTCTGCGATCACGATGATGACCAGATACGCATTCCCGTACACGCCGAGCAACACCGGTCCCGAGGAGGTCGCCACACTCGTGATCGCAGCTGCCATCGCCGCCTGCCCAGCCCGCCGCCGCCCCCAGACGATCGCGGCCGTCTGCAGCCCCTCGGCGGCGTCCCCTGCGGCGTCCTCGATGTCCTTGATGAGTTCGCGCGACACGGTCGCCCCGATCACCATCACACTCAACACAGCGATGACCGGACCGACTGTTCCCACCGCCGCAGCACCGAACAGCACCGTCGACCCAGTGAGCCATCCCACGAGCAGATTGCCCACCAGCACCCGCCCTTTGAACCACTGGGTGTACGTCCCCAACAGCACCAGGTTCGCCGCGGCGATGCCGATCGCCAGAGGTGGCAAGATCAACGTGGCCGTCAACGCGATGACCACGAGCGCCCCACCCAGCGCACGTGCCTCGGTTGATGATACTGCGCCTCGTGGCAGCGGTCGGTCGGGGCGGTTCACGAGATCGATCGGGCGGTCGATGATGTCGTTGATCACGTTGCCAGCGCCCGTGGCTGCGATCGTCGCCACCATCGCTGCGCCAACTGCCGGTGTCACCGCGATCCCCCCTGCGACGACCGCGCCTGTCAAGGTGAGGATGGTGGCTCCGAGGCCGTTGCGAAGCCGCATGATCTCTGCGAGGGCCCCGGGGGACTCCATAGAGCAACAGGCGGTGCCCGTGACCTAAAGCGACCGATTGTGGAGGTCCTCAGATCGCCGCGAGGAACCGCTCGAGCAGATCGTGGTGGAACGCGATAGCATCTGAGTCGGACATCGGTGGATACCCCGGGTTCGTCACCATCCCATGGGAGTCGACCGCCGCATCCATCGCCGTCGCGATCCGATGTACCGGGTCGACCGTGGGGAGGGGACGAACCGACCGATATCCAGCGTGGAGGCGGTCGATGAGCTCCGAGCCACGATCCGCGTCGACGTACCAGCGAGCGATGCCGTACTCTGCTTTCGCCACCGCCAGCGCGGGTGCCGTCGCGATGGGTGCCTCCCAGTCGATGATCGCTGTCAGCGTATCGCCCACACACAGTGCGTTCCCCGGGCGGAGGTCCCACGGGAACAGGCGTGCGGGCCCTGAGGCCTCAGGGACCGCGATCACCGCATCTGCGATGGCCAAGCGGAGGTCGTCGAACGCCGCCGGAAGCCGGCTCAGATGGTGCGTGGTGTAGGCACCGAAGTACGTCGTCCATGAGGCGGGGTCACCGACGTACAGGTCACCTGCATCATCCGCGAGGACGGGGCCATGGTGCGGCGATTCCCACAGGGCGTGGACCTCCCCGAGGACCGCCCCGAACTGACGGACAAGTCGGTTCTGCACCAGGGTCGATTTCTCGGTGAACTCCCCGTGGAGGTCGGCCCCATCGATCGCATCGGTGACGATCCATGGCTGTGTGTCGACCTGCCCCGCCCGGATCGGGGGTGCCGTGGGTATCGAGGTCTCCCGGTCGAGAAGCGTCAGCAGCGCACGTTCGGTCTCAGCTGCGTCCAACGAACCTGCCCCTTGCACGATGATGCTCGGCCAGTTGCGGAACTGGACCTCCAGCGTCTCCCTGCGACCACCGTGAGCGATCGGCCGAACCCGGTCGATGTCACCATCAGGGCGCACCTCGGCAACGATCTGCTCGATGGGCAGCACTGGGTCCGTCATCCTAAGAGCCCACCCAGGTCGCAGAGGTCTCGGAGGATGTGGTCGGGATCGTACGGATCGGGGTCATCGTGTCCGGGGCTGTACCAGGCGGATGCGAGACCCGCATTGTGCGCGCCCGCCACGTCGTACCGGAGCGAGTTGCCCACATAGAGCGTGCTGCCGGACTCGACACCCAAGATGTCGATGACCGTCTCGAAGGGGTCAACGTGTGGCTTGCGACGGGGCAGATCGCCCGCGTAAACGATGCCGTCGAGGCGGTCGGCGAGCTGTAACGTCTGCAGCTTCGTCGCCTGCCGATGAGAAGGTCCGTTGGTGATGAGACCCACTGGACCGTGTGATTCGGCGACTTCGATGGCATCCTCGGCCCCATCAGTGTACTCGACCGCCCCATGGTCGATACCAGCATAAAACGCCTCTGCGAGCTCGACGGGGTCGATATCACGGCGACCGTGCTGTGCGGCCAGCCGCGCGAAGCCCACCCCGAGGTAGCCGATGTGATCATCAGGGTCGGGATCTCCGTCAAGCTCGCGCCAGAGGGCACTCGGAGAGCCGAATGGGGCGAGGCCGAGTGTCTCGAACGCCGCCACATACCCCTCATCGGGGTCCGTCATGCGGCGACAGATGGTGTCATCCAGATCGAAGACCACCGCATCGTATCGACTCACAATGTAACCGGGGTATGCGGAGACAAAACGCTACGGTGCAGAGTGCTATCGAGCAATCAGTAGATGCCGTCGCGACCCTCGGAGGCGTCATCTTCCTCCTGGGACGACGTGTCCTCTGCCGGTCCCGCACATCCTGCCATCCCTGCTGTCAATGCAGCGGTCACTGCGAACAACAAAGTACGTCTTTCCATAACTACCCTAGGCCAGTCATCGGTATATGTTTTCGCCAATCAGATATGTCTGTCACCTCCGCCTTGAAATCCGGTATAAAGTCATAATAGTATAAATTATATCTGTATCTGCGTACTCAGTAGTTATAAGTAAGATATTCAATACGCATATCAAAATACGGAGTCATCTATCAATATTACGTAAACAAACGTCTGAATACACTGTCAACTATGGAAAGTTGTGATCACATCACCACCGGCTCGCAGTGCGGGTGGGAGTCTGACTCGGATGCAGCCATGGGCAAGACCTTTGATGAAGTTGCACAGTTGCAGCGTATGGAGACTGCCCTCATTCCAGGGCCGGAGGTGCGCGCAGCGACGCCCATGCACCAGCTGATCCCCGCAATCGAAGAGGCGTATCGACGCTATGGGAGCGAGGACGCACAGATGCCCGCAAAGACGTATCTGGAGCTCCCAGAGTTCAACGGGGACTTCCGGGCGATGCCAGCGTATCTGCGGACGGATCGTGGTCCAGCCGCGGGGCTCAAATGGGTGAACGTCCATCCCGACAATGCTGAGTCGGGTCACTACCCAACGGTCATGGGCGTGTACATCTACGCCGATCCCGAGACGGGATTCCCCCTTGCTGTGATGGATGGGACGGAGCTGACGATGCGACGCACTGGGGCGGCCGCTGGTGTCGCGACTGATCACCTCGCCAGTCCAGACGCGGCTACGTTCGGTATCGTTGGTGCAGGTGCACAGGCTCCGGCACAGGCAGAAGCAGTCACCACCGTGCGACCGATCGAGGAGATCGTCATCGCCGACCAGGATGCCGACCGAGCGGCCACCGTGGCTGCGGAGCTGCGAGATCTTGCCGCGACCCGTGTGGGAACTGTCGAGGAGGCGGTCGGGTGCGATGTGTGCTCGACGATCACGCCAGTCCGCTCACCGATCGTGTCGCGCGATGCTGTCGGGCATGACACGCACATCAACGCGATGGGCGCGGACGCGCCTGGCAAGCAGGAGCTGGACCCACACCTGCTGCAGGACGCGACGGTCATCATCGACGACCCTGAGCAGGCACACCATTCCGGAGAGGTGAACGTCCCACTCACCGCCGGGCAGATCACCCCTGCGGACATCGCTGGCACACTCACAGCCGTCATCGAGGAGGAGGTGGACATCCCCGCCGGTCGTGGACCGACGGTGTTCGACTCGACCGGGCTCGCCATCCAGGATGTCGCCGCCGCTCAGCTCGTCATGAGCGAGATCGACCTCGCCCAGCACACTGGAGTCGATATCGTCGGGGTGCACGCATGAGGCTCCGTGAGCGGTATGCACCGGGGACGCCGGCGGCGGTGCTCGCCGAAGGTGCACTGGGGACCCCCGATGGCAAGACGGCACATGGCCTGATCCAGCACAGCGACCTCTTCGAGATCACGGCGATCATCGACTCCACACAGGCCGGTGCGAGCACCGACGAGATCCTCGCCGGAGATGACATCCCTGCGATCCCGGTGGTCGCGAGCGTTGATGCAGCGTTGGACACCGATCCAGATGTCCTGCTGTTGGGGGTTGCACCTGCTGGTGGCACACTCCCCCGACCGTGGGTCGGGCTGATCGAGACGGCCATCCACGGTGGCTGTGATGTGGTCTCCGGTCTCCACCGGTTCCTGGAGACCGACCCGCACTGGCGAGAGCTCGCTGCAGCAGCCGGCGTCGAGATCATCGACGTGCGTCGTCCCCCGAGCGTGGACGATCTTCGAGTGGCTGATGGCCGCATCGCCGATGTTGCCGCCACTGTGGTGACGGTGATGGGGACCGACTGCGCGGTTGGCAAACGGACAACAACTGTCGAGCTCTATCATCAGGCGTGCGACGCAGGGATCGACGCGGCCTGGGTGGCCACCGGGCAGACCGGGATCATGTTGGGTGCACACGCCGGGGTGGTCATCGACCGTGTCCCCGCAGACTTCACGCCAGGGGTGGTGGAGGACCTCATCACAGCGGTGGGCGCATCACACGAGATGGTGTTCGTCGAGGGGCAAGCAGCGTTGCTGCATCCCGCATACGGGCCGGTCACGCTCGCGGTCCTCCATGGGTCGAAGCCTGATGCTGTCGTCCTCGCTGATGACCCCGGCCGTGCGACCCGTACACACTTCGACCGCTACGACATGCCACCGGCGACCGACGAGCTCACAGCGATCGAGCAGTTGGGTTCGACCTCGGTGGCGGCGATCTCGACGTGGGGTGAGCCTAGCGCGGCTGAAGATGCGTTCGGGCTCCCCGCGGCGAACATCATGGAACCAGGAGGGTCAGCACAGCTCCTCGAGCATCTGCTGGCGGCGATATGACGCAGATACACAGCGTGGCGGTAGAGCGGGTCAGCTACCCGTTAGCAGAACCCTTCTCGATCGCGACGGGGACACAGGAGACCGCCGAGGTGATGCGTGTCGTGGTCACCGATGATTCTGGCGTGGAGGGCATCGGGGAGGCGGCACCCGTCCCCCACGTCGTGGGGCATGATATCGACGCGGCTGTTGTGGCCGCAGAGGCCCTCGCGGAGGTCCTCGACCGCGAGGACCCGACGGAGATACGGTCACACCATCGCACGATGTGGGCGCATCCGGCGGCGAACGTCTCCGCGATCCATGCATTGGAGACCGCCCTCGTCGACCTCGTCTGCCGCGACTGGGCGATCCCAATGGCCGCATACCTCGGTGGGCCACCACAGCCGGTCCGTACAGACATGACCATCCCGATCGTCGAGCCCGCGGCCGCACAGATGCGTGCGCAGGCGGCAACCGACGCCGGGTTCGATCAGCTGAAGATCAAGACCGGTGGGGCCGTCGAGGCAGATCTCGCACGGGTACAGGCGGTCGCTGCGGCGGCGCCGGCTGCGACGCTGACGGTCGATGCGAACCAGGGATGGACACAGGATGCGACACGCGCATTCATGCAGGGCCTTCACGCAGAGGGTATCGAGCTGCGGTTGCTCGAACAGCCATTGCCCGCGGACGATCTACCGGGTCTGCGCCGCCTGCGGGACCAGCTATCTGTCCCGATCGCTGTCGATGAGTCCGTCTTCTCTCCTGCTGACGCACACGCCGTGATCGGCGCGGGAGCAGCGGACATCATCAACATCAAGCTGGCGAAGGCCGGGCTTGTCGGTGCGGTGGATATCGCCGCGGTCGCTGCGGCCGGTGGAGTCGATGTGATGATCGGGTGCATGCTGGAGTCGGCGATCGGCATCCACACCAGCGCACATCTAGTCGCGGGCCTGGGCGGGTTTGTCCACGTCGATCTCGATGGCAACCAGTTGCTCGAGACCGATGTGGTCGACATATTGGGTGGACCGACGATCCGACCAGCTGGGCCGGGTCATGGGATCGTCCCTCAGACGTCCAACTCTGGATAGAGCGGGAAAGCATCACAGATGCTGGTCACTGCCGTTGCGACCTCCTCAGCGACTGCGTCTTCGGTCGGTGCAGCCAACCGATCGGCGATGAGCCGGCCGATGCGCTCCATCTGGTCTGTGCCCAGCCCACGGGTGGTCACCGCCGCTGTGCCGATGCGGATTCCGCTGGTGAGTCTCGGGGGACGCGGATCGCCAGGGATGGGATTCGCATTCAACACGATCCCCGCCTCCTCGAGTGCTGCCTCCGCAGCCTTGCCCGTCAGCTCCGGGTGGGTGCGCTGGAGATCGATGAGGATGAGGTGTGTGTCTGTCCCCCCACTGACGAGGTCGAACCCAGCCACACGCAGTGTCCTCGCGAGTACGGCCGCATTCTCGACGACCGACGCGGCATACCGGTTGAACCCAGGCTCGAGGGCCTCGGCGAACCCGACCGCTTTCCCCGCGATGTTGTGCATGAGTGGATCGCCCTGTGCACCGGGGAACACCCCCCTGTCTATCGCCTCTGCATGCTCCTCCTGACAGAGTATCATCCCACCACGGCCCGCCCGGAGGCTCTTGTGAGTTGACCCGGTCACAAAGTCCGCATGATCGATGGGATTGGGGTGGGCCCCACCCGCGATCAATCCGGTGGTGTGTGCGACATCTGCCAGATGATACGCATCGACCTCGCGTGCGATCGTACCCACACGATCCCAGTCGACGGTCCGCGGGTAGGCGCTGAACCCGGTGACGATCAGGTCTGGATCGACCGCACGTGCGGTCTCCGCGAGTGCATCGTAATCGATGACACCACTGTCGAGGTCGACCCCGTACTGCTCGATTGTGTAGTACTGCCCAGCGAAGTTGACATGATGCCCATGACTGAGGTGGCCCCCATGGTCGAGCTGCAGGGACAGGATGGTATCCCCTGGGTCGAGCACTCCCACGTACACGCCCATGTTCGCCGAGGTGCCCGAATGTGGTTGGACATTCGCATGCGGGGCATCGAAGAGCCGCTGTGCACGGTCGATCGCCGCGGTCTCGACCCGGTCGATCTGGTCGGTCCCTGCGAAGTAGCGAGCCCCAGGGTACCCCTCTGCGCGCTCACACGCGAGCGTCGATCCCTGTGCGGCGAGCACAGCCGGTGAGAGGTAATTCGCACTGGCGACTAGCGAGATCGTACCACGCTGATACGCTAACTGCTGCGCGAGCGCATCCCCAACCTCCGCATCGACCTGCTCGACACTAGTGAAATCCATATATCATCCCCGGATGCTGAGGGCAAAAATCCGTCTCCTGGTCGAGCAGGATCACACACAGCGAAGTTCTACGATATTATCGGACATACATATATGATTACGTGTGTACACATGTCATGTATTTCCAAGTATGTCGTCCTCCAGGTCCGAGCCCGCCTCGAGAAGCCAGCGACCCATCTGCTCGACGGGTGGTGCCCGATAGACCGCATCGCTGATCGCTAATGCCCCGATGGGTTGGCCCACAGGCGCACGTACGACCGTTGCGACGGAGATGATTCCTGGGTTCGACTCGCCACGGTTGACCGCATAACCCCGCTCCTGCGTCCTCTCCAGTTCCTCCTCGAGCGCACCGATATCGGTCAGCGTCTCGTCGGTCACCGCACGCAGCGGCCCCGGTCCCAGGAGCGATTGCCGCTCCTCTTGAGGCAATGTCGCAAGGATCGCTTTGCCAGATGCACAGGCATGGATGGGGAAGACCTCCCCCAGTTGGAACCCCAGCCGGGAGCTGCCGCCCACCTCATCGGCGATCACCACCATCTCCGCATCAGCCCGCACCGAGAAGTCGATCTCGAGCTCATGCGAATCTGCGAGCTGCCGTACGGTCCGGACGATCTCTGGGTACCCAGTCACCTGCTGGCGGGCCCGCTCTCCGAGATGGTACAGACGGAACCCCAACACGTAGTGACCCCCTCGGCGATCGACCAACCCCGCAGCCAGGAGCGTGTTGATGTGCTCATGTGCAGTGGAGCGGGACAAATCGAGGTCCCGACAGATCGCACCCATGGCGGTCGGTCCGTGGAGATCGATGTACGATAACATGCGTAATGATCGTGCTGTGGTGCTGACCGGGCCGGTCACATCCATGTCAGTTTGATAGACAGCTGCTGTATACATGTTTCGAATGACTGGACATTCTTACGCAGCTACGTCAAGTGCGAATTTTCAAGTGTGTCCCATGTCGTCAGTGGACATGGATGCCGTATCAACACTGCTCGACCTGATGGCGATCGAGAGTCACGAATCCGTCGAGGTGATCCGGGAACATCTCGTGGATGTCGTCCCGGGTGCCGCAGTCGACCCCTCTGGATGCGTGGTCGCACGCCGTGGCGATCCAGCAGAAGGCCCCCACATCGTGCTCAACTCGCACATGGACGTGGTCCCTCCGCACATCGCCCCCGCTCAGGATGGTGACATCATCACCGGCCGTGGCGCGTGTGACGCGAAAGGCTGTCTGACCCCCATGCTCAGCGCGTTCGCTGCGACCGACCCCTCTGCGGGGTGCATCGAGCTCGTCATCTCTCCGGATGAGGAGACCGTCAATCTGGGGCTTGCGGAGTATCTCGCCGATGGGCATCCCGCGGACCTCGCGATCATCGGTGAGCCGACCGGCTTGGACCTGTGTCCCTCCGCACGGGGACATTTCGACATTGAGATCGGTTTCACAGGCAGGGCTGCACATGGGGGGACCCCTGAGAGTGGCCTCAATGCGACCGTGTGTGCTGCCGCAGCGGTCCAGCGGATCATGGCACTCGAGCCGATGATGGATGAGACCGTCGGGCCGAACTCGGCGACGCCGACGATCATCAACGCCGGCGAGCGGGCGAACCAGGTTCCCGACAGTGCCACCCTCGTCGTGGATTATCGCCCGATTCCGGGAGAGACGGAGGAGTCGGTCCAGGAACGGGTCGCGGAAACGTTGGCGGCGAGTGCCTGCCCAGTGACGGTCGACATGTACCCGTCGGGTGCACGGCTGGGCCCGTTCAAGACGAGCCACGACCACCGCTACGTCCGTGCGCTGCAGCAGACCGCCGCAGCGGTGCGGGATGAACCGGTGTCGGTGCACAGCTTCCCTGCGGCCACAGAGGCTGCGTTCTTCGACCCCCTGATGCCGACGATCGTCTTCGGGCCGGGGCAGATCGCAGACGGGGAGACACCTATCGCACACTCGAAGGATGAGTACGTCCGGGCATCCTCGGTGCAGACGGCAGCGAAGATACTAGAGGCGTTCCTCGAAGAAATGGTGGTCGATGCGGCGGTGGCCTGATCAGATCAGACCCTGCCACATCAGGACCAACTGGGCGATGATCGCCGAGCCGAAGTAGGTCCCGAAGAAGACGAAGATTGCGACGACGACCAGCTTCCATCCGACCTGCTTGAGGCGGTCCATCTGCAGCGAGACCGACAATCCCGCATACGCCAAGATCGGCGTTGCCGTCGCGAGGAATGAGATCTTGTCCGTGTACTGCAGGAAGACCTCCTGAGTGGGTGAGAACGGCAACGCCAGCAACGTCGCGATGAAGATCGCATACGCGAATGCCGGCAGACGAAGCGGGATCTCCCGTGATGCCACCAGGGAGATGAGACCGATCGCGACGATCATGACCATCCCGGGGATCGATTCGATGATACCGAAGTCGTACCCAACCGTGTTGCCGACGAGCGTGATGACCCCGACGATGATGAGCATCTGCAGACTCTGGATGAGGAACGTGCCGCGGTCCATCAGGCGACACCCCCGAGGCGCTCACCGAGCACATCATACAGCTTGTTCACCAGCGGCAGTGCCACGAACAGCACCACATACAGGCCGGTGAGCCCGGTCAGCAGGTTGCTCGTCGCTGCGTATGCAAGCACCTGGTCCGGAGAGACACCGACGGCAACCTCGGCAAGTGAGGCTGAACATGCGGTCATCATGCTCCCAGACCCCATCCCACAGGCCATCGCAAGCGCCTGCGGATGCAGCCCGGTGATCGGCGCGAGCCCGCCCAACAGTCCGAAGAAGATGGTCCCGAGGAGGGTGCCCGTCAGGTACGTCCCCAGGACCCCGATCCCCTCCGGTGAGTCCGGTCCGTACAGGTCTGAGATGATGCCCAGGGTCGGCTCGCGCGCGATGGACACCGCAGCGCCGATCGCCTCCCGCTTCAGGCCGAGCAGCAGGGCGATTGGCAGCGCAAGGAAGATCGTCCCGAGGTTCCCCAGCTCTTGGGCGAGGAAGGCAGGTCCTGCGCCGATGATCTCGTAGAAGTTCGGTGCGACCAATGTGCCGTACTTGACACCCAACGGCATGAGCGCGATCACGATCATCGGGGTCGCCACCTTGCTCGTCGATTCGGGGACGAGCTGTCGGAGCGGGTCGATGACCGCGCCGAGTGCCCGGAATCCGATGAGTGTGCCGAAGATGACCGCATACAGCAGCGGCAGCAGCACAACTTGCCCAGGCCCCACCGGATATGACAAGATTCCGATGGCTTCGGAGGCGATGACGACGAGCAGGACGGCGAGATGCGCCTTCAGGTGGACATCCCACCGGCCAGCGGTCCGGATCGGATCCCACTGCTCACCATCGCTTCCCTTGTCGGTACTACTGTTACCGGGGTCTTCAGTTGCCATGTGTTACCACACTGCTTCGATTCCGTACCACCTGTATAATAATTATGATTGTGTGGGAGGTGCCAATCGTCATCGCTACACATACGGATAAGCTTGATTGTGATTATCTTTGTCTATGATAAGAGTGTAACCAAGGCATTGTAGTCCAGATTAGTGCATTATATAGTTCTATATGTTGATAGCACTTCCCGATACGGCATTAGATGCATCAATCTTTGTTAGGTGGTCGATACCATCATACACCTCCCGGATGAGACCGAGATATGGTGGACGCAGCTGATCTAAAGGCGACCGCATGGGAGGCGATTGATGCAGCCGCAGACCATATCATGGCGTTCGCTCGGGATGTCGAAGCTCACCCCGAGCTCGGGTTCAAGGAGACCCGGACGACCGAGCGTGTCATCGCTGAGTTCGACGCACTCGACTTGGAGGTCGAGACGCCGCTTGCGGTCACAGGCGCCCGAGCGACAGATGGTGACCCCGACGCGTTCACGATCGCGGTCCTCGGCGAGCTCGATGCACTGATCAATCCAGACCATCCGAAGGCAGATGCCGACACCGGTGCCGTCCATGCCTGCGGCCATCATGCACAGCTCGCACAGCTGGTGGGTGCGGCCATCGGGCTGAGCGGTACCGGGGTCACCGAGGATCTCATGGGGACCGTCGAGTACGTCGCGGTGCCGGCGGAGGAGTATCTCGACCTCTCGTTCCGCCGGGAGCTGTATGCGGCGGGTGAGATCGAGTTCTTCGGTGGGAAGCAGGAGCTCATCAGGCGGGGCCACACCGACCACTGGGATGGTGCGGTCATGATGCATGCTGGCAGTGACACCCCAGAGCGCGTGGTCACGAGTGACTTCTCGACCAACGGGTTCATCGGCAAGTTCGTCACCTATGAGGGCAAGGAGGCCCATGCCGGGGCAGCTCCAGAGGAGGGGGTCAATGCGCTGAACGCTGCGATGCTGGGTCTGTCGGCAGTGCATGCGAATCGGGAGACCTTCGCCGACGATGACCACGTCCGCGTCCACCCGATCATGACCACCGGTGGGGAGGGTGTGAACGTTGTCCCTGCAACAGCGGAGCTTGAGTCGTACGTCCGCGCGCGCGATGTGGATGCCATCAAATCGGCCAATGCAGCGACGAACCGCGCGTTGACCGCCGGGGCGATGGGTGTGGGCGCGGCGGTGACGATCGAGGATCACCCCGGGTACATGCCACTGCGTTCCGACCCGACGATGGTCTCCGCATATGATGCAAACGCACGAGCGCTCCTCGGCCCAGATGCCGTCCAAGCAGGGGGATCACACCTGAGTGGCTCGACGGACATGGGTGACATCACACAGGTCGTCGCCGGCATCCATCCGTGGACCGGTGGGTACCGTGGGGCGATCCATGCGCGTGACTTCGAGGTGGTCGATGCGGAGATGGCGCTGCTCATCCCCGCGAAGCTCACCGCAGCTACCGTCATCGACGTCCTCACCGATCCAGACGCACAAGAGGCGATCGCGGCTGCCAACGAGCAGAAGCTCGCACGCAGCAGCTACCTCGAGCAGGTCCGTGGGATGCGGTCAGTGCTGGAACGCTCGTACCTGGACCCGTGAGCCGAATTCGTAGAACGGGATCAGCGGTGAGGCAGGTCTGACCACCTGCTCGCTGCTGCGGTAATCAGGTGTCGCTCTGCGCGACGGAGGATGCGATTCACCACCGACTTGTCGACCCCCAGCCTCGCGGCAATTCCTGCTTGAGAGACCCGCCGAGGTATGTCATAGTATCCCTCTGCGACCGCGAGGTTCACAACCTGCCGTTGTCGGTCCGTGACACCAGCGGCGATGTCATACCGGGGGCTCATTTCCGCGACGATGAATCGGACCCCCCGACGTACCAATGCATCCCGGAACGGTGACACCTCTTCTGCAGGTAGCAGATATTCCACGATCAGGTACCCGTCCGCGACACAGATGGGATACAGTGGCGCCATCTCGATGTCCGAGATGACCCGATACCCCTCTGGCACCGGGCCCCGGAGCCGGAGGACGGCGAATCCAGGGCGCTTTTCGATTAGGGTGACATCGTGGTCGTCCCACCGATGCATCGCACCGATCACCGCACCCACATCGTTCGCATGGACGGTGATGACACTCACCACCGTGTCGCCGACCTCACGAGTCGACAGGAACTCGAGCCGGGAGCCCACGAAGTGCCGCTGGATCGTGAGGAAGTCGGGCATCGGACCGATCTTCAACCGGAGATATGTCATCGCTCAACCAGGGCGGCCAGAGTACATATTATTCGCCGTGGTGGGAGCGCCCCCACAAGTAGCCGACGAGCACCCCGACCGCCGGAGCCGCGGCCCAGAGGAGTGCCCCGACAGTCAACGGCCCCAGTGAGACGCCGAGCGCCACAAGTGTCGCAGCGATGATGCTCATCGTGATCATCGCGTGCTCTGCACGGAGGTAGTGTGGGAGGCGGGTGCCCACCACGAATGCGGTCATGCTCGCCGCGCCGGGGATGACCCATGCTGTCAGGGCAGCGACGGGGACCGCGGGTGCCTCAGTCGGTCCGGCGGGGCTCACGAGCACCGCGAGGAGGACCTCACCACCGATGATCACGATGATGAGGGCGACGGTTGCGACCACATACGGTAGCGTGACCGCTGTGAGCGTGGCGAGTATGTGGCGGCGCATATGTCCCGGTCGCAATCGTACAGCATGAACCTCATCAGCAACATGGTGCCGTCCTCTTGGCCGTGAATATTATTCCCCACCTGCAGTTACACAGCCTATGAATACTCGCGTTTTACTGGCGTTCATCCTGGTCGTCGCTGCCGTCGGAGGCGCCAGTGCACAGGCCACCTACACGCCTCCTGCTGGACAGTCGATCGACACTCTGGTGGAAGGGTACAACGCAAACGTCGAGCAGGTCCCCGGATGGCTCGAGGCTGCTGTGAATGCGGATATGGTGTATCTCACCATCTATCCGGAGGCAGATGATGTCCCTGATGACCTCTTCGCGACCGAGTCCGCCTCATCGGTTCCGAGTGTGTACCGATTCGAGATGGGTGTTGATGGGAAGATCACCGAGTTCAATGAGGCGGACACAGTCGAGCGTGGCGATGGCACCTACGTGGTGGCGACTGATCGATCCACGATGGACGCCATCCTGACCGCAGATGACCCCGTCAGCGTCGGCACCGCAGCGTTCACCGATGGGGCAGTTCAGCTGCAGGCCAACGGCACCGTCCAGAATGTGATGATCAGGGTGGTCCGCTTCGCCTCACAGGTCCGCGAGCTGTTCGGCTGATCATGCGTCCCCATAGACGGGGACGGCCGCACCTGAGGTGACCACTGCAGCATCCGAGCACAGGAAGCCGATGACGGATGCGATCTCTGTGGGGGTCGGCCATGCGGAGTGGTCTGCATCTGGCATCATCTCTCGGTTCATCGGGGTGTCGATCACCTTCGGCAAGATCGCGTTCGCCCGGACCGCATCCTCCTCTGCGGCGATCGACTCGGTGAGGATCTTCACACCGGCCTTCGTCGCCCGGTAGATGGCATCGCCGGACCCACCCGACAGTGCGGACTTCGCCGAGACGGACACGATCGCCCCATCGGTCTCCCGAAGCTGTGGGATCGCATGCTTCGACGCGAGGAACATCGTCTTGAGGTTGACGTCGACGAGCAGGTCGAAGCGCTCTGCCGGGGTCTCCGCGACCGGGTCACCGCCACGCCAGGTGCCGGCGATGTTGATGAGAGCATCGAGCTGACCGATCTCCGCTGCCACGGTCTCCATTGCCGCTGCCACCGCCGACTCGTCGGTCAGGTCTGCTTGGATGTAATGAGTGAGATCCGCGTCGACCTCCTCAGACGCGACGACGTCCACGCCCACCACATGTGCCCCAGCAGCGGTGAACATCTGGATGACGCCATCTGCGAGCGCGCCCGCGGCGCCGGTAATCATGACGGTCTTCCCCTCGAAATCGTCTGGGTAAGTCATACCTCGACAAGTGGTCCGATCATGATAAATCCCAGACCAGGGGCACTCTTCTTTGCCATGCCCGCGTTAGTTTCCGTATGGACACCCCTCCCACCGCTGCGCTGGTCGGCGGTGGCATCGTGGTCGTGCTGCTGGTCGTCTTGATTGGCGTACTCGGTGGACAGATCACCGTGCCACTCACCACCCCGGGAAATGCGCCACCAGCACCTGCCGGTGTCGCCCCTTCGACAATCCCCGCGTTGCCGACGGATATCAGCCCCCAGTCACTCCCGTTCCCCCGCGAACTGCCGGCACTCATCGTCAGTGGCCTACTAATCTTCGTCGCAGGCTATCAGCTCTACCGACATCGTCGGTGATCGCGGTGTCGCGAGTCTCCGATGGCTTCAATTGGGGTGGTCTCATCGGTGGCATGAGGGCGCTTAGCTCAGCCTGGACAGAGTGCTTGGCTTCGGACCAAGTTGTCGCGGGTTCAAATCCTGCAGCGCCCGTGCACGGGGACCAGCGATGACCGCCTGGGAGGAGACCGTCGAGTCTCATCTGGCCAGCATGCCACTGCGCACGGAGGGTACTCCAGATGCGGCAGCGTGGTACAGCCCGGATAACCGGTATCGGTATGCGCTGCTTCGCCGCTGGTCCGATGCGGCTCCCGACGTCTGGGTCATGGCGAACCCATCGACTGCGACGGCTAGCACCGATGACCCGACGATCCGCCGGGTCTGTGGCTACAGTCGGCGGTGGGGCGCCGGCGGGGTGGTGGTCGTCAATCTGTTCGGGTACCGCAGCACCGACCCCGAGATGCTCGATACCGTCGACGATCCGGTGGGCCCGCTCTGCGACCCGGTGATCGACGCGGTCACCTCAGAGGACTGGCGGACCATCCTCGCGTGGGGGACACCCGGCCGCCGGATGGGTCGGCCAGAGGATGTCATCGCACGGCTCGAGGGGCCGATGTACTGTCTCACTCGATTGCAGGATGGCAGTCCGGGTCATCCGTTGTTCAAACCTGCTGCACTGGAACCCGCTCCGTACCCCTGCTGAGCGCTCAGGCGTGATCACGAGCGCCGACAGAGCGCCCCGACCGTCGGTCTGATCGGGGTCGTCGCGATGGCATCCAGTGCTGCCAGTGCCGCTTCGGCATCCGGCAGTGAGAGCGCCAACAACTCTACGTCTCGCTGTCGGCGCTCCGCCGCCGGCAGCGGGTTCCGATGGTCCCCGCGCGGATGACGGCAGGAGCCCTCCAGCTGCGTCCCATCGGTGAGCTGAACCTGGACCGTCGCCCCCCACTCATCGGGAAACCGATCATCGAAGGCCGGGTCTGCCTGCAGCCTGATGCGCTGCATCAACGGACGGAGCGTCGTGTCGGAGACACGGGCCGGCTCGAAGTCCGCATGGGTGACCGCACGGTCGGTGAGATACCGGCTGAGGACGTAGGGTGTCGAGAACTTCCCACCGGTCATCGTCTGCGGATCGGTGTGGTCCATCTCCGCCGCGTTGGTGAAGGTGTTGACACGGATCGCCTCGATCGCATCCACATCGACCTCGTCAGCCCCGATGGCATCGATGAGGGCATCGAGCGGCGGGTGGGTGTACCGACAGCTCGGTACGGGCTTGTGGTACGCCTCGGTGATCTCCCAGTGCTCGCCCAGCTCCGCGAACATCTCGTCGAAGCCGTCCACCATCTCATCGAGTGGGTCATACACCGCTCGCATCGCTGCGGGTGATCCCTGGATGCCACCGGTGGCGGCGATCGCCGCGGAGACCCCTGCCTGTGCCGACATGCCCGCGGTGAGGTTCCGCGCCGGTGCGCCCTCTGCATACGGGTCGTACATGGAGATGACCGCCAGATTGGCACCGATGCGGAACGTCTCTCGCAGCTGTGCATCATCCGCGCCCATGCACAGTGCGGTCGCGAGCGCCGGTCCCACCACCGTCCAGGTCGCATGCGGGTCCCGGAGCACCCATGGGACGGCCGCATTGAGGCGATCTTTCATCACGAAGATCGCCTCTTCGAGGCGGACACACACCTCGTACACCCGGATGCAGTGGTCGACATACGTGCCACCATCGAGGGCATGCGCCTGTGCTGCACCGATCGACCCCGCGATCAGGCTGGCACCGACGTGTCCACCGCGGTTGTGCCCCTCCTCGATCTCGACAGCGATCGCCGCGGCGGTGTTCAGCATCGCTGCGAATGGGAGACTCGTCCGCATGTCTGTGCCAAGCAGAGGGACATCGCCGGCCGGCAGGTCAGCGGTCTCACGGAGCTCCCGCAGCGCTGGGACGGCGGCACCGGCCACGGTGGCCGCCAGCACGTCCGTGACCACACTCTCGCCTGCACGACGCACCGCCGCTGGGATGGGTGCGTCGAGCTGCTCGAGCACCGCCATCTCCCACGGGCGCTGTGGCGGTGCCCCCAGCTCAGTCATCGGTTCCACCGGTGGGGCTGCGCCACCGTGTGATGAGGTCCGACGCCCGTGCGGGCCACGATACAACGCCACGCGGACTGTAGAGGACGATGAGGATGAGCACAACCCCGTAGATGATGTTGTTGAGCCCGTGCAGGTCAACCGACTGCCGGGCGTACTCGCTGATCGGCGTCACGACGAACGACCCCACGATGGGACCGACCACCGTCCCGAGGCCCCCGACGACCGCAGGCAAGAGGATCTCGACGTTGATCAGGATCGCGAAGACGGTGTCGGGGCGGATCGTATCGAAGTACATCGCCCAGAACGCACCTGGGATCGCTGTCAGCGCGGCGCTCACCCCGAACGCGAGGAGCTTGTACCGGACCGTGGGGATCCCGACCGCTGCCGCCGCCTGCTCGCGCTCTCTGATCGCGAAGAAGTACAGCCCCAGCTTGGAGCTGCGGATCCCCCATGCGACCGCCGTGACCAAGACGAGGAACGCGAAGATCAGGTAGAAGTACGGCTCCTGTGATTGGAACTGGAACGCGGCGAGGCCGAACTCGCTGCCGTACTCGCGGGGGAACGGCTTGAAGAAGCCACTGCCCTCGCCCAGGAAGGGGACGCTGTTGAACGTGTACCGGAGCAGCTCGGCGACCGCGAGCGTGGCGAGGGCGAAGTAGTGCCCCTGGAGCTCGTACCGGAACGTGAGCCCACCGACGATCAGGCCCACCACCGCAGCGACCCCGGCGCCGATGAGCATACCGACCCAGGGGGACAGCCCCGCCTCCCGGATCGCCATGATCGTGGCATACGCCCCGATGCCGAAGAACGCCGCGTGGCCGAACGAGAACTGGCCGGTGTACCCCGACATGATGTTCCAGGCCTGTGCGGCTGTCGCCCAGACCAATGTGATCACCAGCATGTTGATACTCAGCCATCCCAGGGGGGCGACCCCCGCTACCGAGATGCCTCGCAGCTGTGGCATGAGCCCCACGATGGCGAGCACCATCACGATGACCACGGGGCGGGACAGATGGCGATCACGGAGGGCAGCAACCCGACCGAGGATATCGCCGATGCGATCACGCATACACATCACCCCCGAGCAGACCGCGTGGCTTCAACAGCAGTACGAGGATGAAGATCCCGAAGATCACCACCTGGTAGAACGACCCGGGGAGGAAGAACAGCCCGAACACCTGGACGAGACCGATGATCATCCCGCCGATGAGCGCACCCGGGAACGACCCCAGCCCCCCAAGGATGACCACCACGAACGCGTTGATCAGCCACCGGTCTCCGATGAAGGGGTCGAATGTCTGAAAGAGTGGGACCACCGCACCGGCGAGTCCGGCGAGGGCCGCCCCCAGTCCGAACGTCAGGTAGTCGATCCGGGGGACGTTGATGCCCACGTACTGGGCACCCTGTCGGTTGTCAGCGGTCGCGCGCATGGCCCGACCCAGGCGTGTCCGATGCAGGAACCCCCATGTCGCAGCGATGGCGATGATGGCGATGATGAGGGCGATGAGCTGTCCATCCGGGATGAACGTCGACCCCACCTGCTGGGAGCCGAGGTCGATGGGATACTGCCTGGGGTCTGGGCTGAAAATCATCTCGACGGCGCTCACGAGGATCAACAGCACGCCGAAGGTCACGATGAGCTGGTTCTCCTGTGGGGCGTCCATGATAGGCGCGATCGCCCCCCGATGGATCGCCACACCGAGGAGGAACAGCGCCAGGACCGCGAGGGGGATCACCACCAGCGGGGAGATGCCGAACGTCGTCGCGGTGGCCCAGACGATGTACATCGCCACGACCATCATCGCCCCATGAGCGAAGTTGATGACGTCCATCACCCCGAAGATCAGGGTGAGGCCCAGTGCGACCAGCCCGTAGATGCCGCCCAGCAGCAGACCGAAGGCGAGCAGCTGCAGGAGGATCGCCGGCTCTGGCAGCATCGTCACTGCGGTGACCGTCGCCCGACGTGCCAGGGGTGCCTCATCGTGGTCTCCGTGACGGGTATGCTACGCACGGCCTCCTCAGAAGGAGGGTGACCGTGCGGCGTAGTCCTCCGGTGCGACGACGAACGAGTTGTCCCCCTGGACCTGGAACAGGGGTGCCAATGCGTTCTCGTTCTCACCGCGGTCATCGAAGGACATTGGTGGCATCGCAGCGATGTGGTCTTCCACGGTGATCGACCGCAGCGCGTCGTTGATCGCATCCGTGTCCGCAGACCCAGCCGCCTCGATCCCAGCGATGATCGCCTGCGCGGACGCATAGGTCATCGCCACGTTCGCGTCGAACGCCTCGCCGAACTCGGATTCGAAGCGCGACTGGACCTCCGCCGCGCGGTCATCGGTCGGGTCCAACGCGAAGTTCGTCGCGAGCGATCCGTCTGCCGTCGCCCCCATCTGCTCGATGGACCCGACATCGTTGAATGCTGCACTGGAGCACCCCGCGAGCAGTGGAGGCGCGTAGTTCTGCGCATCCATGGCACGGACGAGCTCGACGGTCTCCGCGTTGTAAGTCGTCGAGATCACGACATCCGGGTCAGCATCACGCAACTGTGTCACCTGTGTGTCCGCAGTCTCACCGAAGTTGATCGGCGTCTCTGCGACGACCTCGACTCCGTTCTTCGGGAGCTCCTCGCGGAGCGTGTCACGGATCGACTGCCCGAAGCTGATGTCGATGTAGTACAACCCAGCGGTGGTCACGTCGATGCCCCCATCTGCTGCGATCTGGGGCATCAGCCGTGCATGGTCGATGCCCATCTGCGCGGCAGATGGCTGGGGTCGGTAGACGTAGTTCAGCTGCGTCTCCTGCAGGATGGAGTTCGCGACCGACACGGAGATGACGAACGGGACCTGTGCCCGCTCTGCGACCCGTGCCGCCGCAGTGGAGACGGGCGAGGAGTAGCACCCCGTCAGCACATGTGCCCCATCATCGATGAGCTGTTGTGCAACCTCCGCTCCGAGTTCCTGTGCACCCTCGTTGTCGCCGGAGATCACCTCGAGCTCCGCTCCACCGAGTGAGCTGATTCCCCCCGCCTCGTTCTTGAGCATCGCAGCCAGCTGGACCGCCTGGTCCATCCGGCCACCGGTGTAGCTCAACCCACCTGTGAGGGGGTGATTCGAGCCGATAACAATCGTCTCCGGAGTACTGTCCGTCTCGCCTGTGGTCGCCCCAGAATCTGTCTCGCCACCTCCATCACCACCGGTGCACCCTGCGAGTGCAGTCACACCCGCTGCGCCTCCGATCTTCAGGAAGGTCCGTCGCCCGGGACTGCGGTGTCCGTCACGCTGTGTCATACATACGTATCTCAAGGGGTCCCCTCATATAATTATCTCAGAGCCCAAGATACAGGTCGATCAGCTCGTCCTCATCACCGAGATCGTCGGGTGTCCCCTCGAACTGGATCGCCCCCTGAGCCAGGATGTACGCATAGTCGGCGATGCGGAGGGCCTCACGCACGTTCTGCTCGACGAGGATCACCTGAGCCCCCGCATCGACGAGCTCGGTCACCAGCTGGAACACCTCTTCGACCAGTGACGGAGCCAGGCCGCTGGATGGTTCATCCAGCAGGTAGACCTCGGCATCTGTCACCATCGCCCGTGCGAAGCTGAGCATCATCCGCTGCCCGCCAGAGAGGGTCCCCCCCTTCGCTGCGGTTTTCTCCGCTAACGCTGGGAACTGGTCGTACACCCCTGTGAGCAGATCATCGGAGTCTGCTGGATTGACCGCCGCACCGATGCGGAGGTTCTCCTCGACGGTGAGGTTGGGGAAGATGCCCCCATCTTGCGGGACCATCGTGATGCCGGAGCTCACCACCTCATGCGGTGAAAGCCGGGTGATCGACTGATCATCGAGCCGCAGGTCGCCGGACCAAATCGGTTGCACCCCCGCGAGGGCCTTCAGCAGGGTGGACTTGCCCGACCCGTTCGGCCCGAAGATGCAGGTGACACCCGGGCGGGACTCGACACTGACCCCATGGACGATTTCGTGTGAGCCGTAGCCGGTTGTCACCTCTGTCGCCTGCAGTGCCTGTGTGTCCCCGCTCGCTGCGGGTCCTCGGTGGTCCGCAGCATCCCCGACGAGGGTGTCCATCTCCGTGTCTGGTGGAGCAGCTGCTCCGAGGTACGCCTCGCGAACCCGTGCATCTGCGGTGACCTCATCGAAGCTCCCCTCGACGAGCACCTGCCCCTGATCGAAGACCGAGACCGTATCACAGATGTCCGCGATGACGCTCATGTCATGTTCGATGATCACGAAGGTCGTCCCCTGGTCATTCAACGTGGCGAGATGACGGATGAGTCGCTGTTGGAGGGCGGGATTCACCCCCGCAGTCGGCTCATCCAGCAGCACGACCTCTGGTTCGAGCATGAGGATGCGACCGAGTTCGAGGAGCTTCTCCTGACCGCCGGAGATCCCCCCCGCCGTCTCATCGGCGATGTGTGTGATCTCGAGTAGCTCGAGCAGCTCTGCTGCACGCCGCCGCTTTGCCCCAGACACCCGCAGTCCACCGATGATACCGCTGGTGAAGACACTGAGGAGGTTCTCGCGGACGGTGAGGTCCTCGAACGGTGCGGCGATCTGGAAGGTCCGTCCGACCCCTGCACGTGCGATCGCATCCGGAGATGCACCGCCGATCTCCTCTCCCTGGAAGGATATGCTCCCACCATCCGGGCGGTAGAAGCCCGTCACGGTGTTGAAGAAGGTGGATTTCCCCGAACCGTTCGGGCCCATGATGCCATGGATGGTGCCCGCATCGATCGCGATGGATACACCATCATTCGCCCGGACGGCGCCGAAGGTCTTGCGCAGATCCTCGGTCACCAGGATCGGCTCTGTCACGTCCGACCGTCCGGGGGACTCCTACAAAACACCATCTGTGATGCTATCAGCGTGGTGATAGCTTGCGCCGGAGCTATGTGACCAACCCACCCGGATGTGACATGCAGTCCCCACGTGCCGTCGTCGAGGCGTTCTTCGATCGCATGGCCGACACGGATCGGCGCGAGACCATCGGTGAGCTGTTCGCTGACGATGCGGTGATCACGGTGCCCGGGGATCGCTTCGAAGGTGCGGCCGCCGCATCCGCGTTCCTTGCATACCTCGAGCCGCGGTATGCCTGGGCAGCGAAGGAGTACGACCGTTGGATCACCGCGGATGACGACGTCATCAGCATCGGCAGGCTCTACGGGGTCGACAACGACGGCGAGGACTTCGCCGACGTGCGGTATGTGGACATCTACCATGTCGTTGACGGACGGATCACCCGGCTGGACATCTACAACGACCTGGCCGCTGTGGGTGTCGTCTGATGGCCGACCGCACGGGCGTGCTGTTCGCCCTCCGTGATGACCCCGACATGGTCAGGCGTGCGGAGGAGCTGGGCTATGAGAGTGCCTGGGCCGCAGAGGGACAGGGCCGATCGGCATTCGGGAAGCTGGAGCGATGGGCGACGGTGACGGACCGCATCGGGCTCGCGACGGGGATCGTGAACATCTTCTCACGCACCCCCGCGGCGATGGCCCAAGCGGTGGCGACGCTGGATGCACACTCCGATGGCCGGGCCATCCTGGGCCTGGGCGTCGCACATCCGGGCGTCATCGAGGGGTTTCACGGCATGCCATTCGACGATCCGTTACCACGGATGGCGGAGTACATCCGCCTCATCCGCCGCTATCTCCGGGGGGAGTCGGAGGGGTTCGACGGGCGATTCTACTCCCCGGAGCGGACGGCGTTCTGGGCGGCCTTCGAGCCCGTGCGCCCGAAGATCCCCATCTACAATGGTGCGCTCGGCCCGGCGAACATCCGGCTGACAGGCCAGTTCGCAGACGGATGGTTGCCCAACCTGTTCCCGACGGATCGGCTGACAGCTGCCCAGGAGGCACTCGCCGTGGGTGCCGAGCGGGCCGGTCGCGATCCAGCAGAGGTCGATGTCGCCATGTACGTCCTGACAGCGGTGCATGAGGATGCAGCGACCGCCCGCGAGGCGGCCGCCGGTCACATCGCCTACTACCTGCGCGACATCCCCGGCTACTACGACCGCGCCGCAATCGAGGCGGGGTACGAGGAGACGGTCACCGCAGTCCGCACAGCACCGACGATGAAAGCGGCGAGGGCGGCGGTCGCGACGGGGCTGATCGATACGCTCGCCATCACCGGCACACCGTCGGTCGTCCGTGACCGCCTCGACGCCCTGCGTGATGCAGGGGTGGACCTCCCGATCGTCCGCGCGCCCGCCGGGACGGACAGCGCGTGGGTGGAGCGCACCCTCGCCGCATGTGCGCCAGAGGGGTGATCACTCCGTCAGCGCGCGGCCGCCGTCGACAAGGATCGACTCGCCGGTGATGTAGGAGGCGGCATCCGACGCGAGGAACCCCACGACGGAGGCCACCTCCGCTGGCTCACCAAGCCGGCGCAGCGCGCTGTTGTCGCGGAAGCGGTCGAGGTGGTCTGGTTCCGCTCGGTAGTGCTCGGTCATCGCTGACCAGATGAACCCGGGTGCGACCGCATTGACCCGGATGCCGTCGGCACCCAGCTCTGCAGCGAGCGCACGGGTGAGCCCCTCAAGCCCCGTCTTGGATGTGACGTAGCTGATCTTGCCAGCCGCGCCGATGTGCCCGTACACCGATGAGATGTTGACGATCGCTGCATCGGTGGCAAGTGCATCCCGGAGTCCTCTCACCAGTCGGAAGACCGCGTTCAGATTGACATCCATCGTCGCATCCCAGACGGCGGGCGGATGTGCAGCGAGCTCCCCGTAGGCGATCTGCCCTGCGCCGTTGACCAGCACATCGATCCGCGTATCACCGATGGCCGTCTGAACCGTCTCGAGGATTCGCGACGCGGCCGTAGGATCTGTGATGTCGACGGCGAGCGTGATGAACCGGTCTGTGCCGCTATCATCCGGTGCCGCGGTTTGGTCCCTGTCGACTGCGACGACGGTCGCCCCACGCTCGAGGAACCACCTCGCGGTCGCCTCGCCGATCGCACCGGCGGTGCCGGTGATCACCACGACCCTCCCGTCCAGCTGGTCCACACCGGGGCCGCTCATCGCCTACGCACCCGCGATGTGGAGCCCCGCGAGCCGACCGTAGCCGAGTGCGGTCAGGAGACCGTTGCCGCTCAGGTAGCCACCGGGGCCATGCCCGCTGATACCACCGGCGACCCCACCCCCAGCATACAGCCCGGGGATCGGCTCGCCATCCTGCCGGAGGACGCGTGCGTGCTCATCGACGGTGAGCCCGCCCTGGGTGTGAAACAGCGACCCGGTGACCCTGTGGCCATAGTATGGTGGCTCCAGCGGCTTGCGCCCATCGGCTCGCCCGACGGGGTCTGCGGTGTCCGCCGCCGCCGCTGTGTTGTACGCCTGGACCGTCTCACCCGCCGCGGTGGGGTCACATCCGAGGGCTGCGGCGAGCTCCTCGACGCTGTCAGCGCGTGTGAACGTCCCCGCCTCGACGGCGATGTCGAAGTCCTCGAACTCGCCGGTCAGGTCCTCCATGATCGTGGCGTCGAAGATCTCGTAGCCCACCCCACCCGGCTGCTCGAGGATGTCCACCGCGAACCGGGAGTACCCCTTCGTCTCATCGGCGAACCGCTGCCCGGCCTCGTTCAGCACGACCCCACCGGTCATGATGATCGCATACGTCGTCAGCAGCTCCGTGTCGACGGCGACGGATGCGTGTGCCTGGTAGGCATCCATCGTTGCCGTCCCCGCCCCGAGTGCGGCCCCCAGCCGGATGCCATCACCCGTGTTGCCGGGCGACCCGTAGTAGTACGCATCAGCGATCTCCGGGCAGTGTTCTGCGATCATCGCCGTGTTGCCGGCGAACCCATCCGTCGCGAGCACGACCGCCGTGCCGACGTCGAACTGTGCATCCAGCGAGCCGGTGGTCTCCGCACCGACGACCGCCCCATCATCGACGACCAGGCCGGCGAGGGCTGTCGCTGTGTACAGCGTGATCTGCTCTGTGGCCTCCACGCGGTCGAGCAGCTGGGCGATGAGGTTCTCCCCGTTGCGGCCCGGGGGTGCGTGCATCCGGAATCGCGAGTGCTTGGGGTACTTGAAGTCGTCCACGATGTGGAGGTCGATATCCCAGTCATCGACCAGCCAGTGGATCAGCGGAGCGCTCTGTTCACACAGGTATCTGACACGCTCCGGATCTGCGGTGTGGTCGTTCTTCGAGAGGATGTCGTCGACCATCTCCCCGATGGAGTCCTCCACATCTGCTGCTGCCTGCAGTCGGGTCTCCGCGGCGGGGATCATGCCCGTCGAGCGGGCGGTGTTGCCACCACAGCGGTCCGCCTTCTCGACGACGGTGATCCGCAGCGAGGGGTCGCTCGCCGCCGCCAGCGCCGCAGCGAGCCCCGTGCCACCACCACCTGCGATGAGCACATCGGTGTGCTCTGTGGTGGTCACCGTCGCTGTGTCCGTCACCCGGATGTCCACAGGATCCTGCGCCTGAGCCGAGGGTGCTCCCATGCGTTGCCGTAGCATGAACCGGTATCTAAGTGTGTCCCTGGGCGCATCCCGCATCGCTTTGGTCTCCCGATGTTTGTGTCTACTATGCCAGGGCACATCTGGGATGATCTGCTGACGGACCGAGACCAGGCGGTGATCGCGAAGGCCGGGTACGACAAGGCCGGGGCTGCGTCGTGGGAGTCCCGTGGGTTGGGCACCTCGCCGGCGGTCGTGGTGATCGACATGCAACGGCTCGTGATCGGACCCGATGTCCCGCTGCTGGATGCGATCGATGCCTATCGGACCGCGATGGGTGAGGTGGCCTACGAGGCGATGGAGGTGATCGCACCACTGCTCGCCGATGCCCGTGCGGCTGACGTGCCCGTGATGTACACGCGTGTGGTCCCGCAGAGCTACGAAGACCCTGCGCATCCCGATCTCGACATCGCACCGGAGGTGGCCCCCGAGGGTGATGAGGTGGTGATCGACAAGTCGTACGCATCCGCGTTCTACGGTACCGACCTGCTGAGCCGGCTCGTCGCCGGTGGCCACGATGCGGTGATCATCGTGGGCAACTCGACCAGCGGGTGTGTCCGTGCCACAGCGATCGACGCGAAGCAGAACGGCTTCAGCGTCATCATCCCCGAGGAGGCGGTGTTCGACCGCATCGAGGCCAGCCACAAGGTGTCGCTGCTCGACCTGTGGATGAAGTACGCGGAGGTGCTGCCGGTCGAGGAGGTCGAGGGGTATCTCACGGAGGTCGCTGCATGAGCACGGCCGGCGGCTTCGATACGGTGATCGCGGGTGGGACCGTCGTCCTCCCGGATGAGCGGTCGATGGCCGCAGATGTGGGGATCGCTGGTGAGCAGATCGCGGCGATCGCGGCGCCGGGGTCGCTGTCTGGCGATGAGACGGTCGATGCGACCGGTCGCTATGTCCTCCCTGGGGCGATCGACCCGCATACGCATCACGGGATCTACCGCAGCCTCGCCGAGGATGGTGAGTCCGAATCACGGGCAGACCTCGTCGGTGGTGTCACGACCATCGGGAACTACTTCCGGCGAGCAGAGCCCTACGCGGAGATCATGGACGGGTACTTCGCTGATGCGGAGGCGACGTACCATCATGACTACTTCTTCTCCCTTGGGCTGTTGAGCTTCGAGCACATCGCGGAGATCCCGACCATCATCGACCGCTTCGGCATCACCTCGTTCAAGTGGTACAAGAACTACAAGGACGTCGCTCGCGAGAAGTTCGGTGTCGACTGCGACATGCACGATGACTGGGCAGACCAGTTCATCGAGACGCTGGCAGCACAGCCCGAACCCACGACGATGGGGCATCACTCGGAGAACATGGAGATCACCTCTGCGCTCGGCGAGAGCCCGTATCTGCAGACCGAGCGGACCGATACGACGTACCGCGGGTATGAGACGCTCGTGGAGGCGTTCCCCGCCCATGCGGAGGCACAGTCGATGATCGCGAGCGGTGCTCTCGCGCGGATGCACGGGTACACCGGCTTCTACGCGGTGCACATCTCCGCGGGGCGCACCGCCGATGAGCTGGCGGAGCTGCTGGAGATGGGGTGGGACATCACCGGGGAGACCTGCCTGCACTACCTGTCGTTGACGACCGAGGAATGCGATGAGCGGCACAACGTGAACCCGCCGGTGCGCTCCGCAGCAGACCAGGAGACCCTGTGGGCACGGGTTGCAGACGGGACGATCTCCTGTATCGGGACCGACCACTGCGCGAACCTCCGGGACGACAAGGTGGGCGAGGATGTACCTGACAGCCTCCCGGGCTTCCCCTCCAGTCCGTTGCTGTTCCCGCTGCTGATCACCGACGGGGTCCTCACCGGCCGGATCCCGATCGAGCGGGTGGCGATGATCACCGCGACGAACACCGCGGCAGCGTTCCACCTGGGTCCGAAGAAGGGCCAGATCGCCGTCGGTGCCGATGCGGACATCGCCATCATCGACCTCGAGCGCGAGCAGGAGGTGACCGCGGAGCTGCTGCAGGGTGGTGCGGACTACTCCCCGTACGAGGGGCGGGTCCTCCGGGGCTGGCCGACGCACACGTTCGTGCGGGGGACACTCGCATATGCAGATGGTGAGGTGCTCGTCGAGCCCGGTCACGGCACCCACATCGATCGCCCCGTCTGATGGCCGACGATGCAGCCGACCTGGCGGCGTTCACGAGCACGCTGGAGCTGTCCTCGGTGCCCGACGAGGTCGTCACACAGGCGCGGCTGACGGTCGCAGACAGTGTGGGTGCGATCGTCGGCGGTGCGGATGCGCCTACCGTCGGCGCGTTCATCGACGAGCTCGCAGCACAGGCGCCGGGGCCGATCAGGGTCTGTGGCACCGCCGTCTCGATGGGCCCACATCTCGCCGCGTTGGCGATGGGGACGGCGGGGTCAGCACTCGAGCTGGATGAGGGTCATCGGTTCGCTGCGGGCCACCCCGCCATGCATGTGCTGCCTGCGGTGCTCGCCGCAGGGCAGCAGACCGATGCGACCGGGGAACAGCTGCTCACCGCCTTCATCGCGGGCTATGAGGTCGCAGCACGGGTGGGGATGGCCGTGCGACCGCTCGACCCCGTCTACCACGTCCATGGAGTGTGGGGCGCCGTCGGTGCGGCCGCCGCTGTCGCCAGACTCCGGGGGCGCTCAGCCGCCGTGACGGCGGATGCGCTGCGTATCGCCGCGGGCTCTGCACAGCACACGAGCTTCGATGCGGCCCTCCAGGGCGCGACCGTCCGGGACACCTACATGGGCATGAGCGCGATGGCGGGGCTGCTCGCGGTCGATGCGGCGACCGCCGGCATCGGGGGACTCTCCGATGGCATCCGACAGAGCCTGCGTCGGACGACCGACTCGTACGACCCGGCTGCGGTGACCGATGCGGTGGGCGACCGCTGGGAGGTCGGCCGTGGCTACTTCAAGACACATGCGGCGTGTCGGTACACACACGGCGCATTGGATGCGGTCCTGCAGCTGCAGGCGGAGGCGGGGATCGCCCCCACCGAGGTCGAGTCGGTGGTGGTCGAGACGTATCCGACCGCCGCCAGGCTCGATGAGCCAGCACCGACGAACTCGCTGCAGGCGAAGTTCTCGCTGCCGTTCGCGGTGGCGACGGCGCTCGTCCACGGGCGGACCGACAAGCCCGCCTTCGCCGCAGCCGCGATCGGCGAGGAGACCCTCACACTGGCAGACCGGGTGACGGTCCGTGAGGACCCCACCTTCGCCGAGATGGTCCCCGAACGTCGCCCCACGCGTGTGCGGGTGACCCTCCGGGACGGGCCGACCCATGAGGCACAGGTCGACCATCCCCGCGGTGGGCCAGAGCGCCCGTTCACCACCGCCGAGCTGGCGCAGAAGTTCGGCACCCTCCTCGCGACCGTCCCATCTGCAGATGCGGATGGACTCTGGGACACACTGACCGCGGGCTCGATGCCGTCGGTCGATACGGTGGTCGAGGCCGTCACCCCCCGCTGACGGAGACAGACAAGTATACGCACCCGCCCCCGCTTTGTCGGCACATGGGCAAGACCATCGCCCACAAGATCATCGAGGCACACGCGGATGTCGATGATGTGGCTGTCGGCGATCTCGTGGACGTGCGACCGGATTGGATCTTAGCGAACGATCTGTCGATGTACCGAGGGATGCACAGGATGGCAGAGCTGGGGCATCCAGCGGTGGCCAGACCCGACCGTGTCATCGTCGCGTTCGACCACCACGTCCCATCCTCGGACCCGACCATCACGGCGCATATGAACGAGATGCGTGCGTGGATCGACGAGCACGCGATATCCCACTTCTACGACGAGGGTGATGGCATCCTCCACAACATCGTCGCCGAGGAGGGCTTCGCGCTCCCGGGCCAGCTGATCATCGGATCGGACTCGCATACGACGACACACGGGGCCTTCGGCATGCTCTCGACGGGCATCTCCCACACCGACTTGGGTGAGGCACTCGGGGCTGGGGAGCTGTGGCTCCGCGTCCCGCAGACACGCCGTGTGCACATCGAGGGGGCCCTCTCCGGTGGCGCCAGTGCGAAAGACCTCGGGCTGGCGATCATGGGTGAGCTGACCGCCTCCCTCGCGCTCTCGGAGGCGATCGAGTTCGTCGGACCGGCCGTCTCGGCACTCGAGATGCACGAGCGGTCGACGCTGTCGAACTTCGCCGTCGAGCTGGGGGCGCAGACGGGTATCATCCCCGCCGATGAGGTCACCGAGAGCTACCTCGAGGGCCGGGCCCATGAGCCGTATGAGCCGGTCGTGGCCGATGCCGATGCACCCTACATCGACGAGCATGTGATCGATGCCGCAGCGGTCGAGCCGCTCGTGGCGGCGCCCCCTGCGGTCGACAACATCGCGCCCGTCAGTGCGGTCGCGGGGACGCATGTCGATCAGGTGTTCGTCGGCACCTGCAACAACAGCCGGTTCGAGGACATCGCCGCCTTCGCCGCCATCCTCGACGGGGAGACCGTCGCCCGTGGGACCCGCCTGATCGTCGTCCCGGGCAGCCGTGCTGCGGCCGCGCAGATGGCAGCGACCGGCATCACCGAGCAGATCATCGCCGCGGGGGGGATGGTCAGCCCACCGGGCTGTGGCCCCTGCTTCGGTGCCCACGGTGGGCTGCTGAGCGAGGGGGAGGTGTGTGTGGGGACGATGAACCGCAACTTCCCCGGGCGCATGGGCCCGGGGGACATCTACCTCGCCAGCCCGGAGACGGCCGCAGCCGCGGCGATCTACGGGGCGATCACCGACCCCCGCGAGGTGGCGTGATGCAGCGAGCAGGTACGGCGCATGTCATCGGTGACGGGGTCGACACCGACCAGATCATCCCTGGCAAGTACCTCCATCTCGATGACAAGCAGGAGTTCGGGTCGCACGCCTTGGAGGGGTACGATCCCGACCTGGCGGCCCGGATCGAACCGGGTGACATCATCGTCGCCGGTGCGAACCTCGGGCTGGGGTCCTCGCGGGAAGCGGCCCCACTGGCCCTGCGGTATGCGGGGGTGGGCGCGGTCGTCGCCGACTCCTTCGCCCGCATCTTCTACCGCAACTGCATCAACGTGGGCCTCCCGATCGCGGAGGTGCCTGAGATCACAGCGGCGGTCGACGATGGTGATGAGCTGGTGGTCGACCTCGGTGCGGGCTTGGTCACGAACACGACCACCGGTGCGGAGTTCACCGCCGGCAGGCTGCCGCCCCGTCTCCAGTCGATCCTCGAGGCGGGGGGATTGGTGGCATACCGGACGGGTTCGTCGCCGGATTAGGCCCCGTCATCGGCGAGGAACTCACCGAGTGTGTCCTCATACTTCTGCAGTTCCCCCTCAGGGAGGTACCGCTCCTCCCACTCGACGACCTGGGGGAAGCCACTGAACTCATGCAACGACCCGATGGGGGCATCGTCCATGGCCGCATACAGCTCCCGGACGGCGGCACTGCCATCGCTTCGGATCCCCTCTGCGACATCGAGCATCGCGAGGATCGTCGCGCGTGTGGAGATGCCGGGGTACAGCAGGATATCGAACCCCGCCTCCGTCAGCGTGTCCGCATCTGCGAGGGGGGAGATCCCCGTCGCATTGTACAGCAACGGGCCGTCGACCGCGGCGGCCACGGTCCTGGCCTCATCGAGGTCGACCAGGCCCTCCACGAACGCCACATCGGCCCCCACCGAGAGGAACGCATTCGCCCGCTCGATCGCCGCATCGACGGAGCCGTCGACTGCACCGCGCGCGTCGGTCCGGGCGATGATGACGATGTCGCCGTCGGCCGCATCGCGGGTGTCCGCTGCGGCGGCGACCTTGCCGACCGCCTCCTCGGCGCCGACGACCTGCCGGCCCTCCACATGGCCGCAGCGCTTGGGGAACTGCTGATCCTCCAGCTGGATGCCTGCGATACCAGCGGTGATGTACTCCTCGACGGTGCGGATGAGGTTGATCGCGTTGCCGAAGCCGGTGTCTGCGTCCGCGATCAGGGGGACCGATATGCTCTGCTGGATGGCCCGCGCGTTCGCGAGCATCTCGGTCATCGTGATCAGCCCCGCATCGGGGTGTCCGGTGCGTGACAGCGAGGTACCGTAGCCGGTCATGTAGACCGCATCGAACCCCACCTGATCGAGCACCTTCGCTGTGAGTGCATCATGTGCACCCGGACAGACGAGGACATCTGCTGCATCGAGCCGGCGCCGCAACCGTCGGGGGTGGTCCATACCACCCGGTTGCGTGTGGACGGCCTAACGACTTCGCTCCCAACGTAAGAATTTAGGTGTACCTAAACCTGCGTTCGGCTGCAGTATGATCCACACATCCGACCCATCGTCTGCAGGACAGCCGAGCAACCAGACCCAGCGAGCCGCGCGTCCATGAAGCGCCGGACCGCACTCCAGGCGGGCATCGCCGCCGGCGCTGTGGCCCTCGCCGGCTGCACCGGGGGCTCCGACCCCGCCGCGGTCGCCCCGACCGACGCCTTCGCGGATCTGTATGCCCCCGGTCCACTGGGCGAAGAGCGTCCGGTCGAGGGGGGCGTGCCGATCGCGGACCTGCCCGCGCTGACCGGGGAGCTGACGATCTACCTCGGCGGGGGCGAGGGGGGCGTCTACCTCGACTTCCTCGACCGACTCGAGCAGATCTACCCCGCCTTCAGCCCGCAGGTACGTGAGGCGCCAGGGGCGGACACCGCGAACACGATCCTGAGCGAGGGGACGGCCTCCCCAGCCGACGTCTTCTGGGCGGTCGATGCGGGGTCGATCGGCGCGGTGACCGATGCCGGCTTGACGACGACGTTACCCGGTGCGATCACCGACCAGGTGCCGACCCACTACCACCCCGATGACGCCTGGGTCGCCACATCGGGGCGGGCACGGGCGATCCCGTACAACACCGACCTCATCGACGCCGCTGACATCCCCTCATCGGTGATGGCATTCCCCGAGGTGCCGGCGTTCGCCGAGGCGATGGCATGGGCGCCGACGTACGGCTCGTTCCAGGCGTTCATCACCACGATGCGGTACCTCGAGGGCGAGGCCGCCACCCGCAGCTGGCTCGAGGCGG